>Ga0136618_10000108_pt1 | contig 21478 bp, 24 predicted proteins | sample AntDrymUQ3302106_2_FD_104805 | JGI IMG/M metagenome (GOLD analysis project Ga0136618, IMG submission 104805) | Polar desert sand microbial communities from Dry Valleys, Antarctica - metaG UQ330 (21.06) | ecosystem: Environmental > Terrestrial > Soil > Desert | place: Antarctica: Dry Valley... | reverse complement strand
TGGGCGAGGCCGAGGTACGCCAGGTGATGAGGCTCTATCTGTTACTCCGGAAGGATGGCGAGGGCCTGTCGCAGCCCCTCCTAGCGACCCGGCTTACCGCGGTGCTCGCCCGGCGCTGATCTCCCGCAGGCACCGGGCCATCTCCGCCACGACCTCCAGCGCGTCACTCGTTCAGTGGCAGCGGCCAGATCCAGAGTCGGAGAAGGTGCGTCCCCACCGATCCGGCAGCCCTAGGAACTCCCAGCCGTAGGAGCGCGGCCGGAGGTCGAGACGGAGCACGCCCAGCTTGTCCCCCTGCGCCTCGCTCGTCGGCAGCGGGTCGGTGAGGACATCTGCGCCGCCTTTGCCGCCGGTGCCCACGATGAACTGGCGGATGCCGCTTGTAGCGTCAGGCACGCCCTCGGGGGTCATGGGGGTGAAGCGCTCGTAGTTGTGGTCGTGGCCGGCGATGACCACCTCGGCGCCGTACCTGCGCAGCGTCTCCCAGAACGGCTTGGTCGTCGGATCGGAGCCGTGGTAACCCGAGCTGAAGAGCGGATGGTGCCAGTAGGCCAGGATGCAGTCGGCGGGATGTGCCGCCAGATCGGCCTCGAGCCAGCGGCCCTGTGGCGAGTCGACGGTGCAGCCGATGGCTGAGAACCAGCAGATGGAGTTCAACACCACGATGTGCCACGCGCCAAGCTCGTAGCTGTACCAGCCCTGGCCAGCGGGTCCTGCCTGCGATCCGAAGTAGGAGTAGTAGGGCCCCCCCCGGTCGGTGTGGTACTCGTGGTTGCCGACCGCGGGGCGAGTGCGTGCCTTGTGCCGGCCCCACGAAGGGTCGTAGCACTCGGCGAACTCGCTCGCGGTGCCATTCAGGTACACGGCGTCACCCACCACGAACACCCAGCCGGGCACCTTGTCGAGGATCCCGGCGGTCCTCTCGTCGCCGTCGTTGCCGCACTCCGCAACGTCCCCCGCGCCGACCAGCGTGCGGTCGACGTAGGGCGACCAGGAGGCGACGAGGCTCCCCTGAGCATCGCGCAGGTGCGCACGCTCTGGTGGCCCTTCACCCCAGGCGCCGGCGGTCCTGCCCCAGTAGCGGGCCCGAGGGCCATCGGTGCCGATCCGGGAGTAGAGGGTCAGAGAAGACCGCCCCGCTAGCGTAAGCACAGAGCTGAAGCGGTAGCTATCCAGGGCGCCGACGTCGTGGACGCTCCAGCCCCCGATGCTGACCGAGCTCGTGCACACGTTCTTGAGCTTCAACCGCTCGGAATCGGCCCCGCCCACGAACCGGCCAGCGATGATGCGCACGCAGTTGGGACTCGCCGCCGCGACCCGATCGTCCAGGACGCCTGTGGCAGGTGTGATCAGGGCGACCGCGAGGGCGAGGCTGAGCGCGCGAAGGACGACGAGGGCCGATGGCATGTCCCGAGCGTAGCCACGGCCCTGACGCAGGCAAGCACGACCTTATGGTTCCCTCCAGCATGACTTCCGGCAGCCAGCTTCGGGGGATCCGCCCCCCACAATGCCGGCCGACTGCTTCGGGCAAGGTCGCTCGCAAGGCCGAGAACGCGCCGCCGCCCCGGCAAGACTGGTCGGGGCGAAAGGATTCGAACCTTCGACCTCTTGAACCCCATTCTAGGGCAGGCGTGCTCAGCGGGCCATCCTGAGCGTGCATTGTGTCCTGATGCGTCCACCGTTACCCTCAATATCCAGCCCGTTGAGGGTACGGCTGAGGGTACGGGAGGAGCTGCCAGCGCAGCTGCCGATCGAGAATCCCTCTAGGCCGGCGCCCGTCCCCGTCCCAGCTCCCGAAGGCACCGCGCCATCTCCCGCACGACCTCCAGCTCTGACGAGCCGATGGCCGTCCACTCCCTGGAGCGCAGCCCGACCACGGGCCGCTCGGACGGATCGAAGGCGTACTGGTGCCACTGCCGCCGCTCGTCGTAGTTAGGTCGGGCGGCACGCGTCGCATTCTTGTCAGAGCCTGACCGGCGCGCGCTCGAAGCCCGAGTCGATGCCAGGGCCGGTCAGATCGAGGCCCGCCAGGCTTGAACGTGGCTCGAGCGGCCCCAGGTCGGGCTCAGGAGTCGCGAGTGGATCGTGGTCGCGCCCACCGAGGAAGGCGTCGTCCTGGAGATGGCGCGCTTGTCTCCGGGAGCTGTCCGCGGGGGGGTGCCGCGGTGAGGGGCTGTTGGCTTGCCTCATCTTCCCCCTACGGCCAAAGCGCGTGCTCTCGTTCAACGAGATCGCTGTCCGCTAGGGTCCCCAGTCAGGATTGACGGCGAGCGGTCCATCGGTGAGCCGCATCGACTTCTTCCCGTTGGCCGTCATCACGTAGACCTGCGTGTCATCACCGTCGGGGCTGGGGTCGCTGGCATACGCGAGGGCGCGTCCATCGGGGGACCAGCTGGGGTAGCAGTCCCAGCTTCCGGGGCTCTTCGTGAGATTGCGCTCATGTGAGCCGTCAGGGCGGATCACGTAGACCTCGAGGTCGTAGGTCGGCGGCCGCTGGCCGCAAAAAGCGATCTCGCGCCCATTCGGCGACCAGTCGGGGGCAGCCTCCGCCAGGCTCGGTGTCGACATCAAAGCGGTAGCATTGTTTCCGTCAGCGTCCATGACCCAGATGTCAAAGCCGCGTGCGAAGGCGATCCTGCTGCCATCGGGCGACCAAGCTGCCATCTCATCGAAGGCCGGATGATTCGTGATGTTCCGCTGGTTCGCACCGGTGAAATCCATGAGGAAGATCTCGGGCTCGCCATTCTGTGCGGAGGTAAAGGCGATCGCGGCGCCGGTAGGTGACCAGGCCGGATCCCAGTCCTCTGCTGAGTTGTGCGTGAGCTGCGTGACATTGGCTCCGTCCCGGTCCATCAGGTAGATCTCGAAGTCCCCGTCCCGGTCGCTGGCGAAGACGATCCTTGATCCGTCCGGCGACCAGCTCGGCCAACGGCCCTCGCCGACCCGTGCCTTCGCAGAGCCGTCGGGTCGCGTCCGGAACACGGTGCACTGGGGCGTCCCGGGACAGTACTCGTAGAGGATCTCGCCTTCCTTGGGTGCCGCCGCCGAGGCACCGCCAGCTGTCGCCACACCGGAGGCAGCAAGCACGGCCACCAACAGGACCGCACGGATGAGCTGGCGCATCGAGTCCCCTCCTCTGCCCGGGAGTTGCGCACCTGCGGCCGCGATCACCCTTAGGCGCCTCCCTCCATCCGCCGACGGGTCGGTTTCGCCAGTGGCTCGGCACGGATCTGGGCGACCTCTGGGCTGGTCGATCCGTGCGTCTACGCCCCCCGTCGTGCGCCTGCGCACCATAGGCGTCGGGCGGAAGCGTGTCAATCGACTTATCCACCAACACAACCCTGCTCGGCGAGGAAGATCGTCCACGCCGAAGACATCCGAACGGCGTGCCTGTGCGTGAGGAAGATCGTGGGCCCGTCCCAGTGCGGGTCCCCATCTCGAAGCTCGCGGCGAGGGCGGCCCCCCCTCCGTCCTCCCGCTGAGCCTCTCACTGCGCCGAAGGAAAAGCCCGCCGGTGAGGGGCCGGCGGGCTTCGCTGTAGGGACGCCGGCTTCAACCGGCGCGACGAGGGACCTTGCGCTCGATGACCTCGCTGATCCTGCCCTCGTGGTCTCGGACCACCTCTCGGACGAGCTCCGGCTCGTCCGGTCGCACAGACAGCTGTCCGCTCGCGGTCAGCTGTCGCAGCATCGCCCCGGCGCCTTCCTCGAAGGCATTGTCCCCGGCTGCCTTGGCGCCTTCCTCGAAGCCCGACCGGAAGACCTCGTTGGCGGCTACGCCGGCTACCTCACGGTCACGCTTCGTCCAGGCCGGCGGGACCCTGAGGGTGACGGTCCAATTCGTGGTCACTTGATCAACCCCTCGGCCTGGCGGCGCCGGACCCAGCAGGCGCCATCGACCGCCTGCCCCTCCTTGTTGCGCCAGATGAGCGTCTGCTGCAGCACGCTTTCCGTGGCCACCTTGGCCTGTTCCGCACTGGACACATCGGCTTCGCTCGGGATGCTTCGCGTCACCTTCTGCTTGATCCCGTTGACCAGGCTCGTCTCGTGCTGCCCCTGCCAGCGGCGGACCTTCAGATCGGTCCATCGCTGGGCGGCGGAGTCATGCGCGGCCTGAGCCTCGGCGAGCCGTGCCTCAGCCGCGTCGAGACGCTCGTGCTCGGACTTGGTGAGGGCGCCGGGATCGCTCTCGGCGAGCTTGGCATAGTGAGCGTCCTGGAGCGCGCCGATGTAGCGGCTCTGGGCGGCGCCACCAGCATCTACGAATGGCACGCCGTCGATCACGACGCCGCGAAGATCAGGGAGTCTCATCGATCGTTCCTTTCTGCTTGGGTCCAGGCGTCGAGTGCCGCCCAGGTGGACTGAGGAAGCCGAGTCCCGACCTCCTCGAAACGGCGAGCGACCTCGCTCGCGTCGACCGCGTAGGTGCCGCCGGGCACGCGCAGCGGCTGGATGCCCCATTCGACTAGTGGCAATCGGTCGAACATTCCGGCTGCGGATTTCGTGGCCAGGCGCGGCATGGCTCCCGGCGCGAGCGCCAGTGCCCCTTGCTCGATCAGCTGGCGGACCAGCTCCCGATAGCGCGCGGCCTTGTCCAGCTGGATGGCGATCCAGGCCGCGCCCTGGACGACTTCGAGATCGGCTTCGACGCCGACCACGCCCTTGGTCTGGTACACGGCCGGCCGTTGCCCCGAGGGCGGCGCCAGGTCCGTGCCGGCCCAGAGGCCGGGCAGCTCGACGAGGCCTTCGGCGTAGCGGCCAGTGGCGGAGAGCTTGAGCGGGTGCCTCATGGAACCTCCTGTCGGTAGCGGCGCCCGTAGGCCTCTGCCAGGGCTTCCTGATGGCCGCGCTCGGTTTCGGTCACGCCCGGGCCTCGTGTGCGCCACAGAGCGAGGTGAGCCACCTCGTGGGCGGCCGTCTGGGGCAGCTCTGCGAGTGATGCGCTGGCACGGATCCAGACCGCGTTCTCGTCGCGCTCGCAGCGACCCTCCAGGGTGCCTTCAGCGGTCAGTCGGCGGCTGATCCCCTCCCCGAAGGCAGCGACCAGGGCACGCTCGGATTCGTCCTCTTCGGTGAACCAGCGGATGACCGGCCTGTCGCAGTAGCGGAAGTCCAGGTCGTCGCAGGCCGCTCGCACGGTGCGCTCGACGACGGCGACGACGGTGTACGGCACGGCGCTGCGCGGGATCTCGTAGTAGACCGTCACGAGCGGCCCTTTCCAAAAAAAGGCTCAGCCGACAATCGCGTTCGCGCGGGTGCACGGGTCAGCGACGGACCGGATCGCCCAGAGATGCGATGCCGCCCGCCCGTTGAATGTGTGCCAACTCCGGCAAAGGTCAGCGAGGACGCAGAAACCGTGGAGATGGCGATGGCCCCGGTCCGGCGCCGGCGAGCGTTGACGGCATCGCGGTTCCGTGCGCGCCACGCCCGGTTGCCTTCGACCGAGTCAGATGGCGAACACGTCGCGCAGTACAGCCGCGGGCGTCCACGGCCGGCGTAGGGCCCTGTGGGGCCAGCACAGGAGAGACAGGCGGTCCCGCTCATAAGTCTTTCTCGCCGAGCGCGGATCGGGTCAGGGAGGACGGACGCAGCGCAGCTCCTAGAGCCGCCCCTCCCTTCGCTCGCTCATTACAGCGTCGGCACGAGACGACACGCGCCGATGACGGGTCCCCGTCCACGACGTGCGCTGCCACCCAGTCATCGCCATGCACCAGCATCGTCCCGCAGCCATACGCGCAGGGCATGGGCAGGGTGAGCGCCAGGGCACGGCGAGCAGCCTGGTGCTCCGGTCCATAGCCACGCTGGGTCGTGGTGCGCTTATGAATCTGGCACCGACCACGATGGACGGCGGGCTGTGGGCAGCGGTGTTCCAGGCAAGGCGTCGGCGGCATCAGGCGTCGCCCTTCCATCCCGCGGCATCCCCGGCGATCTCGTCTCCGAAGACGCGAAGCACATCGGCCACGAGGTCTAACCGCTCCCCACTCGATGCCCCACCGTTGGCCTCTATTCGTTCGTCCGGACCTATTACGCTAGGAATAGGATCCGGACTAACGGAGGCAACGGCGAAGTAACGGAACGGATCACCCTTGTTGCCCTTGCCTTCGCGCCCCAGAGTGCCAGCCTCCACCAGCTCCGCCAGGGCGGCATATACCGTCGTGCGCTTCAGCGCCGTGGCCTCCACGAGCTGCGCCGTGGTCAGAGGCTCGCCGGCCAGGGCCGCGAGTACCGCCCGCTTGGCTTCCTCCACTGCGAAGTTGATCGCCGAGCCGAGCGCCACGTAGCCCGCGTCGGTCAGTTCGATGACCAGCTCGTCCGGCGTCTCCTCGAACCGACTGAGGGCGTGGAGGTGGCGGATGGTCGCTCGCGACTCGCCATCGCCGCGGCGCAGCGCGAGCACGATGTCCACCGCGCCGGCGAAGGCAGACGAGCCGCGGCCACTCTCGCCCACGTCTCCGCCGCCCTTGCGGTCGTGACGGCTGACCACGATGCCCAGCCCGTCCGCTGCGGCGGCCTGTAGCGGCTCCATGGCTTCCAGGGCGGCTCCAGCATCGTTCTCGGAGTCTCCGCCCATGCCGGCGAACTGCGGCAGGGTATCCACGATCAGCAGAGCGGCGCCGACCCTTCCACACAGCGCCACGGCGCCCTCCACCACGCTCGGCCAGGAAGTGCCGCGCACGTCTCGCCAGAGCACGATGTAGAGGTCGTCTCGCTCCAGCAGAGCGGCGCGCTCCAGCGTGGCGCGGAGGCTCATCGGCCCCTGCTCACTGAGGAGCACGACAGGCGTCCGCATGGTGCGCTGGCCTAGGAACTGGTCACCATCCAGGACGGCGCGCACCAGGTGCAGCAGGAACGTCGTCTTGCCGGCGGCCTTCGGGCGGCCGTCCAGCTCCGTGACGGCACCCGATGCTATCCACGGTGGCGCGATCCATGCCACATCCTCGGGTGACTCCGCCGCGAGCTGCCGCGCCGTGACGCACCGTAGTTCCTTTCGTTCGGACCCTCCGTCCGGTCCGGACGAATGCATCTCGCGCAGCCCGTCCACCATCAGCCCGGCCAGGTAGCGTTGCTCCTCTATGGGCACGTCGAGCATGGGTTCAGCCCACGGGCGGGCGCCCCGGACCAGCGACTCCACCAGCTCGCGGCCGCCTTCGGCCAGGGCATCAGCGGCATCCCAGCCCTTCGGCGCTTCGGATGGTGGCTCGATCCACTGGACGCCCGCGGCGATGGGCGCCAGGCGGGCAGCGATCTTCGACATGTGCGTGCGGCCCGGATCATCGGCGTCTGGCCAGAGGAACAGGATCTTGCCGGCCAAGTCGGAGAGCGCCTTCGGGCTCGGAGCCGATGCTGCGCCGGTCACGGTGCCAACGGCGGTCATGCCGGCGTCCATCAGCGCCTGCGCGGCCTTCTCGCCCTCGCACACGATCACGGAGCGCCGCTCTGCCCGGTGGATGCCGTACAGCGGGAGATCGGCCACGGGGTAGCCTCCCAGCCCAGTCGTGCCGTCGGGCAGCTCCCACGCGAAGCGTTTTCCATCATCGGCTTCGATACGACGATGGACTGCCACTGGCGCCCCGCTGGCGTCGGCGATGGTGTACGCAATCACCCTGCGGTCCGCCGGTGGCAGTGGGCGGCCTGTGGCAGCTCGTGGGGCCGGTAGCGCCCCCCGCACAGATGGCAGAGCACGTCCAGGCTGCCCGGCAGCGTCTCGGCGGGCAAGTAGGGGCCGAGCATGACTCCGCAGGGTGTCGGAAGGCGATTCCCGCACGGTCCAGGATGCGCCACTGGCCGCGGACGCTCGCCGATAATGTCCATCAGCGGCCGTCCCATGAGACGAACTCGGCCAGGGCACTCGACGGGATCAGCCTCCGCCTGCCGACCTTCAGCGATCGCAGGCGTCCGGCGGCCAACTCGGAATACAGCGCGCTTCGGCCGATCCCTAGATGGCGCGCCGCCTCGTCTACCGAGAGGAGCCGATCAGGGCCGGCCGGATCGGCCTCGTTGGCACGAGTGGCGGCCAGCAGGGCGGCTGCGAGCTGCGCGACGGCCTCCCGCACGGCGGCCTCGTGGTCCGGTGTCACTGGCCGGCGAGCTCCGCCAGGGCGGCCAGGTATCGCTCGGCGGCCGTTCGTCCGGGCCGGTACATCCGCTCCAGGTTCCCCACCCGCTGACGCGACACGCCAAGGCGCCGGGCCAAGTCCGACTGTGAGACTCCGGCCTCCACTCGGCGGAGCCGCAAGTCCATGCCGGCCGGCCGATCGAGGCTGTTAGTCGCGTTCGCAAGTTCCATGCGAGCATCTAAGCGCGAGCGGAGGCGCCGCTCCAAGGAACCGCTAAGCGTTCCTCTAAGAGTTCCCGTCCGGGAGGCAGACGCCGGCCTTCTTTGCCATCTCCTTCACGGCCTTGGCTATCGCCTTCGGGGGATCAAAGTAGTCCGGGTCGTCCGCGATGCCGACGCGTCTAGCGATCTCCGCGTAGCTCCAGCCGTGCCGGAGGCGCAGGAAAAGCCATCGGAGATGCTCCGGGGCCTTCGGCGTCGTGTCCTTGAACTGCCACCCAGCGGCCTCCCAGTCGTCGCGGATACGGTCGAGCGCGGCGGCGACGGCCGCCCCCGCCCGCTCCTCCGCTGCGCGTCGCGGCTCCAGGTCGGGTCGCCATGTCACGGCCACCTCGCGCTCGTCCAGAGGCACCATGTACGAGTGCCCGCCGGCCATCACCAGCTCAGGGCCGCCGATAGCAGGACCCATCTGCCGGCGCAACAGGCACCACTCGTGCAGTCGTTCGCAGGCGTACTCCTTGCCGAACGCGTGCAGCAGTCCGAACCGCTCGGCCACGGCCTCCAGGTCCGTGAGCAGCGCCTCAGCGCGGCTGCCCTGCGGGTAGATCCACGCACCTGTCTCGGCACGCCGAGCCTCGATCCGGACGTACACCAGCTCATGCGGCCACTGCCGGTCCAGGTAGTGCCGGTCGTGCAGTTCGACCAGCGCCCGCTCCACCTCCGCGTCCGCTCCGTACAGGGCCAGGAGTGCCGCTCGCGGAGCTTCTGGAGCGTGATAGGCGTACTCGCTCGTCGGGCGGCGCCGCTCGCGCGTCACGACGCCTCTCCGCCGAGCGCCCGATCCATCGCGTCGGCGGCCTCGCGGCGCAACTCGGGCGTGACCGCCGCGTAGATGTTGGCCGTGACGACGATCGTCGAGTGGCCGAGCACGTCTGCCACCACGCGCAGCGGGACGCCTTCGGACAGGAGCGCCGTGGCCGTCGAGTGGCGGAGCGCATGGAACGGGAAGGAAGGCAGCCCCGCGGTCGTGAGGAGCCTCTGGAATGCTCTGGTGACGTTGTAGCCGCGAAGGTAGCGACCGACCGGATCGGTGAATACGATCCCCTCGCGGTCCTGCCACGCCGTGCCCACGGCTGCCCTGTCCTGCTCCTGTAGCTCCCGCTGACGGTGGAACGCGGCGACGGCCGCGGCAGGGAGTCTCACGCTTCGGCGACTGCGGGAGGTCTTCGGTGGTGACAACTCCCAGCCGCCATCGCGTGCCCGCGCGAGCGCCCGACGCACCGTTAGGGTGCCTTCCTCCACGTCGCTCCACGTCAGCCCCAGCAGCTCCCCTTGCCGGAGCCCCGTCGTGGCGGCCACGGCCACGAGCGGGCCGATCGGATCGGACTCGCAGGCCGCCAGCAGCGTCCGAAGCTGCGCGGGGTGCAGGTACTCGATCTCTCGTTGCGTTCGGCGTGGCGGGCGTGCCAGGGCGGCCACGTTGCGAATCACCAGCCCATCCCGGAGCGCATCGCCTAGGGCGCGACGCAGGATGACGCGGGCGCCGGCGGCCGTGGTCGGTGAGCGGCCGGCGTTGACCATGCCGCTCGTCATCCGCTCCACGTCGCCGGGTGTCAGCTTCGCGAGCGGGATGCGCCCCATCGCCGGGACGATATAGAGCCGGGCGTACTGCTCGCGCTGGCGCCAGCTCGACGGCCGCACGTCGTCGCGCGTCCTGACGAGCCATCGGGCCAGGTACTCGCCCGTCGTTTCGCTGCCAGGGAAGGCGCCCGCGGCGGCGACCTTCTTCAGCGCGTCGAGCTTGCGGACCGTCTCGGCCTTGGAGCGTCCGGAGACGACTCGCCGGACCCGCCGGCCGTCGTTGGGGTGCGTGACCACGAGCGCCGCGCGCCAGCGACCATCTGCGCTCTGGTAGACCGATCCCTCGCCAGCCGATCGGCGGAGCCTATGCGATGCTGCGTCCTCCACTACAGGACGTTCTATGGCGCCTTGCCCCTTCTACGGGCGGGGCGCCTCTTGCTGTCCGCTAGTGTACGCCCGTTGCTACCGCGAAGCTACCAATGATGGTGCCGAAGGTGAGATTCGAACTCACACGCCCTTGCGGACAGCGGATTTTAAATCCACCGCGTCTGCCATTCCGCCACTTCGGCCTTGGAAGTGGCAGCAGTCTAGCGGGGGCAGGCTGGCGGCCGCCTTCAGGTGCTTCACCGCGACACCGGATACCATGCCACCGGTCCACCGCGGCCCACGGCTCATCGCATCACACCCGGGAGGGCTCCATGGCCCGATCCATCGCGGGCGTCACCCTGCTCGCCATCCTGCTGGCGGCTTGCGGTGGTGCCGCGCCAGCTACGACGACGCCATCGCAGGGCGCACCGACCGACACCGCGCCCTCTGCCGCTGCCCCGACCGACAGCCAGCCTCCGGCGTCGAGCGACAGCGCGCCCTCTGCCGACCCGACCGATGCAGCCGCCACTCCTGCCACCAGCTTCATCCCCGATCAGCCACTCGAGGATGCCTTCCCCGATGAGATCGGCGGACTGCCGGTCCAGGTGCAGAGCGCCACCGGGGAGGGCATCTTTGCGTTCCTGCCCGGCTCCGATCCGGAGGAGGTGGCCCAGTTCCTGGGTGGCATGGGCGCGACGATCGACGACCTGAGCGCTGCCAACGCATTCCACCTCGTTCCCGGTGACAGCGTCACCGATATCACCGGGGTCTCCATCCTGGCTCTGCGTGTGCAGGGAGTCGACGGCACGCGATTAAGGGACGCCTTCGCTGATCTCGTCGCCGCCGAAGCGCCCGGCGCCACTGTCCAGGAAGGCACGGTCGCCGGCAAGGACGTACTGCTCATCGCTGACCCCGAGGCGGCTGCCGACCAGGTCATCCACCTCTACGCCATCGGCGATGTCGTCTTCATGGTCGGTGGTACACCGGAGCTGGTGGTGGAGACCTTCACCAAGCTTCCGTGAGGCCGGCGGCAAGGCCTCCGCCTTGTCGCTCCACGCCAGAGTGTGGTTAGATAGAAGTCGCCGCACTGACACGCCGAGATAGCTCAGTTGGTAGAGCACGCGACTGAAAATCGCGGTGTCGCCAGTTCGAATCTGGCTCTCGGCACCACCCATGGGTGGAGTCGGGACGGTGGCGACCGAGCGGAAGTGGCTCAGTTGGTAGAGCATCACCTTGCCAAGGTGAGGGTCGCGGGTTCGAGTCCCGTCTTCCGCTCCATTCCTCTCCATCGAAGCATCCCGGACCGCGACCACCACGCGGTCGCCAGGGTCCCGGGGCCCGACCGCTGGCCCTTCGTCTAGTGGTAGGACGCCGGACTTTGGATCCGTGAACCGAGGTTCGAATCCTCGAGGGCCAGCCAACTCAGACCGGCACCCGGGTCGGCTCTGAAGACACCAGGGCGACGTACCCAAGTGGTTAAGGGGGGGGTCTGCAAAACCCCTATTCACCGGTTCGAATCCGGTCGTCGCCTCCAACTCCCCTCACGAAATGACCTCTCCGGGCATCGCCGCGCCCGCTTCGGGTAGCAACGCGGTAGCAACAGGCGTATAGTGGCGGACAGCAAGAGGCGCCCCATCTCCGGCTAAGGGAATGGAGCGCCGTAACGGGAGTCCTGGTTAGGAGGACCGCCGCGATGGCATCGTACCCCGCGACCCGGCGAACGCGCCGGCGCTCGGCCGGTGAGGGCAGCGTCTACCGCTCGGCTGACGGCCGATGGCGAGGCGCCGTCACCTGGACCGAAGCCGACGGCAAGCGTGAACGACGCGTCGTCTCCGCCCCTACGGCAGCCGAAGCGCGCGGCAAGGTGGACGAGCTGCGCCGGACGCTGCGACTCGGCGGCATGGCACCGGCCGCGGGACGGGTGACGCTGGCCCACTTCCTCACCGAATGGATCGAGCGGGATCGTGGCCGCGTGCGACCCTCCACCTGGACCTCCCGGGAGACGCATGTCCGGGTCTACCTGATCCCCGCGCTCGGCCGGCTACCGCTGGCACGACTGGCACCGAACGACGTAGAGAAGGCGCTGGCCGTATTCCTGGCGTCGGGCCGCCCGGCGCCCGTCGGGGCGGCCGCTGAGGAACGCGAGCGCACCCGCCGCGGACGGCCGGCGAAGAAGGGCATCTCCCCGCTCACGGCCCGGCACGTCCGCGCTACGCTCCGCCGCGCGCTGGCGGATGCCGTGAGGGATGGGCTGGTCATCCGCAACGCGGCGGCCGATGCGCGCCCGCCTTACGCGCCGCATCGCCCCGTGAGCTACCTGGAGGCGTCGCTAGTGCGTCGGCTGCTGGAGGCGACCGCGGATGACGAGCACGGGCCGCTCTACGCGCTGGCAGCGACCACGGGGCTCCGGCTGGGCGAGCTGCTGGGGCTGGGCTGGCCCGACGTGGACATGATCGCCGGCACGTTGACGGTGCGCCGATCGCTGGCGAAGGCCACTGACGGGGGATGGGCACTCGCGCAACCGAAGTCCGCCCGATCGCGTCGCACCATCCCGCTTCCGGGACTCGCGCGCTCCGCGCTGTTCCGCCAGCAGGAACGGCAGAGGACGGCACGGGAGGCCGTCGGGACGGCTTGGCAGGACCGCGGCGACGGGCTGGTATTCACCGATGCCGTGGGCCGGCCGCTACGTCCCGAGGGCGTGTCCTACGCGTTCCAGAAGGCACGGGAGGCGGCCGGGCTACCGGCCGTCCGGTTCCACGACCTACGGCACAGCGCAGCGACGCTGATGCTCGCCGAAGGCGTCCCGCTGGCCGTCATCTCCGAATGGCTGGGACACGCTGGGATCGCCATCACGGCAAGCCACTACGCGGGCATCGTGCCTGAGTTGCGCCGCGAGGCCGCCGCCGCGGTGGATAGGGCGCTCGGCGGAGATGCGTCGTGACGCCTGACGACCTGGCGGGGCTGCGCGACCGGTACGGGCGGGCCGTGCGCGACCTGTAGCGGCCTGCTGACATGGCCGAGCGGCGGCAAGGCGTGCCCGGACCGGATCGTCCGCCCCGGTTCGTGCTCTCCGGCGACGCGGCCGGGGCGTACCTCGCGGCGCCGCCCGCTCAGGTGCGCGACACGACCCGCCGGGGCGTGGTCCGAGATCGGGACCGCGCACTCGGGCTGGTCTCCGGGCGGAGCGACCTCATGGCGGAGATGATCGCCGACCTCATGCCGAACCTGCGCCGTGGGCGTCGGGCACTGGACACCGCGGCCTGGATACGGGCGACGGCCTGGCACCACCTCGTCTCGGCGGGAATGACGCAACGGGAGGCTGCGCGCGTGATGATCCGCTGGGATGACGAATGCGGCGCACCGGGAGCCGACTCTGACGCCGCCGCTCTGCTACGGCGCGTGGACGACCTGGACCTGGCCGAACGGCAACGCCTCCGGGATCGGGAGGCTGCCATCGTCACGCATGCCGGCGCATCGTCCGGCTGCTCGCAGGGGCGAATAAGACACCCTGAGCTGACCTCTGCGCGGCCCACGATGACCGCATGGCAACAGCGAACGCGATTGGCACTAGTGGCCGCTCGACCGGCATGGACCTACGGCTCCGGCGCGTGGCGCTCGGCGTCTCGCAGTCCGACATGGCCCGATACCTTGGCGTGTCGAGGCAACGCATCGGCAACATCGAAGGGATGCTCTGGCCGGGACGCGCGGCCGCCTATAAGTACCTGGCCGCCCTGGCGGAGCTCGCCGGGCGATGACCACGGACCACGAGGCGGCCGTCCGCGAGGCCGTCCAGGCGCTCGCCTCCGCCCTGCTGGCCGCCGTTCGGGCTGACGAGACGCACCCCGGCGGACCTGATCGGCTGCTGTCGATCGCCGAGGCTACGCGCTATTTAGGGATTGGCCGTAGCGCGCTGTATTCCGAGCTGGCCGGCGGCCGCCTGCGATTCTTGAAGGTCGGACGCCGCCGGCTGGTGCCTTCGGGCGCCCTGGTCGAGTTCGTCGCGCGGGACGGCCGCTGATGCACACGATCGGCGAGCGTCCGCGCCCGGTTCCTCACGATCCCTTCCACGGATGCCGAGAGCGCGTCCCGGCGCCATGTGGAGCGTCCTGGGGGCCGTACAGGCTCGCCGAGCGACTACGGAACGGCACGACGGCTCGTCACGGCTGCGGCCGGCAGTACCGACCTCACGAGCTGCCACAGGCCGCCCACTGCCATCGGCGGACGGCAGGGTGACCGAGCGCGGCATGAGCTGGGCCGAGTCAGTCCGGAGTGGACTCTCCGGACGGATGCTTCGGCCATGTCCGGAGTCGTGTCCGGAATAGCGTGCCCTATGTTCGGAGTGAGCACGAGTCAATGTCCGGAGTCACGTCCGGAAGCCGCTCCGGACATACGGGGGAGACGTAGGCTCCCCGTGTCCGGAGTGGGAGGCTCCCGACCGTCCATCCTGGACGGTCCGAAGGAGCCGGCATGACGACCCTAACGGTCCGGTCCATGCCCATCGTCGTGGTGCCCGCCGACGCCAAGGTGGACCTGACGCGCGTCCATCGCCTGCTGCGCGAGTGCATCGCTGCTCTCGGCCCGGACGCCTTCGATCGATTCGTCCGTGCCTACCTGGCCGAGCCGACGGCCGTGCTGGTCATCCAGGGCGAGACCGCGCACCTGATCGCCTGCGGCCTGCCCATCGCGCACGTCGCGGCATCCACGCTGACCACGGGAACGCGCGCATCGTGACCGGGCGGGTACGAATCTCCACGGCCGGCGGCTCACCCCTGACCCGGCTCCCTCTTCGCGAGAAACATTCGTGACCCTCGCCGCCTGCGTTGCCTTTCGCCGTCGAACCCGGTGGAGGCCAACCGCGCGCGGCGCGCTCGGAACCGTGACGCTGTGAACGCTCGCCGGCGCGCTCGTTGGGCAAAGCGGGAGGACGCCGAGCCGTTCGACTCGCCCGAGGATGCCTCGGCGTGAGAACGCCTTGCCTGGAACGGCACTGCCCGAACGCCGCGGTACTGCGTGGGCGCTGCGTCGTCCACAAGCGCACGGAAGCCCAGCGGGGATACGGCACTGACTGGCGAGCGACCAGAGCGGCGGTCCGAGCAGAGGTACGCACTTGTTAAGGGCGGCACGACCGCCGACCTCACCGTCGATCACATCGTCCCGCAGTCGCTGGGCGGTACCAACAGCCGCGCCAACCTGCGCGTGCTCTGCCGCTCGCGTCACGGCCGCATCGGCGTCCGGTCGACGGGGGCACCTCGGATTTCTACGGTTGACCGACGCTCTTCCACCCGTGCCCCCGCAGAAACGCGATTGTCGGTTTCAGAACTTTCTCCGAGGCCGCTTTTTCGGAGGTGCTATGACACGTAGACGCCGGCCCGCCCCGCCACCGGACCTCTCGCCGGCCTCCGCCGCCGCCTGGCCGGGACTGGTCAGCGACCTTTTGGCCACGACGGGTGCCTCGGTCGTGGACCTTGCGCTGCTCGCCGATCTGCTCCGCGCTCTTGACCGTCTGGCGCAGGTGCAAGCCGTCCTGGCCGCCGATGGGCCCATCGTCACGGGCTCCATGGGGCAGGTCCGGCCGCATCCCCTGCTGGTCACCGAAAGCACCCTGCGTCGCGAGATCGCGCAAGGCTTCGACGCGCTGCTGCTGTCACCGCGCCATCGGGGTTTTCCTGGAAGTGTCGCCGACCGGCCGGCTTCGATGACCGACTACTACGAGATCGCCGCCGACCACGTCGATCCTGCCGCGCGACGCGTCGCGCACCAGACCTTGATCGTCGCGTGTCGTGACTTGGGCATCACCGACGCGCACCGACCCGCCGTCCGCTGGTTCTCCGAGGAAGACGCTGATGATCGAGCGTACATCCGCTGCCGCGGCCAGCACTTCGCCGAGCGCATCGAGGCCGATGACTCCGGCGTCCTGGAGGGCCGCACGATCCTGGGCGAGCACACCATCTGGATTCGGGCGTCCGCTCCGCTGCGCTCAATGCCCGTCACCGTCGCGCACGAGCTGGCCCACCACGTCATCCACATGCAGCGCGGCGGAGGCTGGACGCCTACCGAACGCGCCTATCAAGAAGGCCTGGCGGACGCCTACGGCCGCCGTTATCAACTGGGGAACATCTATGAGACACCCCGCCACTCTCACCCGAGGCGGCTTCGTCGAGGGCTTCGTGCCCTTTGGCAGCCGCCTGACGACGGAGACCGCGCTCGACTGGCTCCCCCACGGCAAACGGGCAGCCATCCTCGACGAGACCGGCAAGCGCGTGGGCCTGGAGGTCGAGGTCGACTCGATGACGGACGGCCTCTGGATGGCTGCCCAGCTCGATAAGGCGAACCGTTACCGCGAGTTCGTGGAGCAGCTCCTGAAAGCGGGCAGTCTCTCGCTCGCGGCACTGACGATGCCCCAGCTCGCGAGCAAGACATATGGCCTCGTCGAGCAGCCGCTCGTCGGCTGGGACCTGGTGCCGCTGCGCGTGCCCGGCGGCACCTACGCGGTCGATGCGAGCGAGGTCGCTCGCCACTTCGAGGCGGTGGGGACACCGCTTCCTACCTCCACCTGGGCGGCACTGGCCGCCAGGGCCTCGCACGAAAGGAACGAACGATGAGACTCCCTGATCTTCGAAACGTTGTCGTCAACGGCGTAGCCTTCCCCGATCTCGGCGGCAAGGCTCAGGAGCGCTACATCGGCGGAATCCTGGACGACCACAAAGCCAGGCTGGCCGAGACCGATCCCGGCGACGGAGCACGCACTGCAACAGACGCTCATCGCGACCAATCGAGAGCGGCAGGAGATCGATGGCGCCCGCTGGTGGCGACGCCGAGAAGCCGAGCGGGGTGCTCCGGCTAAGGGCCCGCTGAACTCATCCCACGCGTCCCGGTCCGCTGCCTCCACCGGCGGGCCGGGGCATCCTCATGTCCCGGAGGAGGCTAGATGCCACCCGACACCCGTCCCGGCCGCGCTACGGCCGTCTCTGAGGCCACCTGGGAGCCGCGCTGCATGACGATGGCGGAGCATCACGCCTGGCTGGACGCCGACGCGGAGACGGGCTTCCGTGGCGGCCGGCCCTGCGGCGACTGTCCCGCGGAATGGCGGGCGGAGAGGCTGGCCGAGGAGACGTGCAACGAGGAGGTCAAGCCGGCTGAGGACGTGTCCGGGCCTTGAGGACCTGGGCGAGCGTGTCCTTCGTCATGCTTGCGGGCGATGCGGGCCGTAGCGGCCGTCCTGGGCCGTTCTAAGGCCGCCAGGGGGAACGACGTAAGCCGCCGCTAAATCGGGGTGAAGGTCCGGCGCCTACGCTGCCCTCAGCGCCCCGCTCCGCTACAAGGTCGAAGCCGGCCGCCTGCGCGCCCGTCTGATCGGTCGGACCTACGTCATCACCACGTGAAGTCGAACGCTACCGACGCGAGGATCTGGGCAGAATCGGTCAGCCCCGCGCTAGACCGATGACACCGCGCGAGCTGTCCCTACAGCGGGGCCGTCTAGCGCAGACCTGCCGCTGCCGCGGACGTGTGGAGTCAGCGGGCGAGTATTGCACCCTGTGCTACCGCGCAACAGGCGAGAGCGCATGGGGCCGGAGCACGGACGATGGCGCAGCCTCTACGTCGGCACTCGCCCGGCCGCAATCTCACGCAGGCATCGCGCCATCTCGCGCACGACTGTCGATCTCGCTCTCGGCGACTCCCGTCCACTCGCGCTGCCGGACGCCCACTACGGCACGCTGTTCACAGGTCGAGGAGGCGTCCACCGTTGGGGGCCGGCCTTGCCGTGCGTCAGGACCGTTACGACACGGTCTCCTCGGTAGCCTCGGCAAACTCATCCAACGCCGTCTCGGCTTCTACCTCGGATCCGAGCGCGTGGCCGAGCACCATCAGCGTGGGTGGCCACAAGCCGACGAAGATGGCCAGCTGCCCACGCCGGTCCCTGCTAGCAGCCGAGGCGGGCAAAAACCAGATGGCTAGGCTCAAAACGATGGAGCCGAGCGAGGCGTAGTAAGCCATGTCGGACTTCACGCCCACGGACCGCAGCACTCGTAGCATTGTTGGTTTCTCCTCGATGTGTGAGCAGACAATGCTGACCGGCGTGAAGGCTGACCGCGGTTGTCCCATCCACGCGATGCTTACATCGGCGCTGCAAAGCAAACCCAGGCCGCACGGAGCGCGCCGGAGCGGCCACCGGAACCCCCTAAAGCGGGGTCACGGACGCCCCGGCTATGAATCCGGCCCTCTCACGATGGACCTCTGACCATACGAGCTCTGCGGCGACGTGGTGGTCATGGGGACGGCGTTGCGGCATCGGGGAGGAGGAGCTGAGCAGCTAACAGTGGGCCACCCGGTCACCCGGCCACACTCAGTAGCACGCCGCTGTCACCGGCGCACTTAGAAGGCGGCTGCTCTATCCACTGAGCTACGGGGACGTGGTGGTCGCTCAGGGCACGCACGAGGGGCGGTCGGCGCCCCGCCAGATGGAAGCGACTGTTGGCACCCCGGTCGGCTGAACGACTGACGGTGAGCCACACGATGACCGCGACACACGTGCCTGATGCGCTGACGAGTCGCTACGGGAGTCGTTCAGCGCACGTGTGGACGGCCGACTGCCCTAGGACGGATGCCGGGCCTTGGTACAAAAGTCGCCTTGAAGGGTCCTTGGTTCGCCGCGCAGGATGTGGTGAAAGCGAACACCCGTCCGGACACTTTCCATCCGCTCCCGAGGCACTTATCCCATGACCACGGTCCAGGCTCACAACGCGCGCCGAGTAGCAGCATTACGCGCCGTGCTTGACCGCAAGGGCGCGAGCGAGCGAAAGCGCATGCTGGCGCTCATCGCCACACTGGAGACGGGGGCTCCCGAGGTCCGACCGGTAACGCTCTAGGGCGAACGTTGATCCCCTCGGGTGCTCGTCGGGCGGCTCGACGGCGGTAGCAGGATCGGTAGCAACAGCGGTAGCAGTAGGGGCACACAGGACTGTTCGGCGAGTCGAACAGATGGCCTGTTCCACGCTCTGGATAGTCCTTCGGCGGACGCTGGCGGACCCTATACCTGGCACTGCAAAACCCCTATTCACCGGTTCGAATCCGGTCGTCGCCTCCACCATCATCCGACCATGGATGAAGCCCTCGGCCATGCCGAGGGCTTCTTGGTTTCCCGGCAGCATGTCGGTACGGGCGTGCGGGGCGCCTCGCAGAGGTGCACCATAGGACCGGCGTAGCCATGGGGGGCTGGAGGCATAGCCGTGTCCCTCCGAGAACTCGTCTGCGTCGTGTTCGGACATCGGAATGCGGGCATCTGCGGGCGCTGCAGCCGGCGGGCTCGTTGAGCACGCCCTGCCGGTCCCGGCCTGTTGCTCAGCCGAGCTGGGCGAGCGCCTCGTGGTCGCCGGGCGCCAGTGGCGCTTCGCCGCTGAGCGCTCGGAGGCGGTTGATCCGTTCCACCACCGAGGGATGGGTGGACATCAGCCCTTTGGACCGTTCCTCGAACCGCTTGATCGGGTTCACGATGTAGAGGTGCTGCGTGGCACGGTTGGCGACCTCCAGCACCTCCGTGTCGCCGGCGATCTTCGCCAGGGCGCGCTGGAGGCCGTAGGGATTGCGTGTCAGCTCCACGCTGGAAGCATCGGCCAGGTACTCGCGTTCGCGATTCACCGCCAGCTGGACGAGACGCGCGAAGAATGGCGCCACGATGGCCAGCGCCAGCGCGATGATGAAGAGGATGGCGGCCGCCCCTCCCCCGCCCGAGTCGCGGCCGCGTGACCGTCCCCCCGACATACCTCCGTAGAAGCTGAAGCGAAGGAAGAAGTCGGTCAGCAGCACGATGCTGCCCACCAGCGCACCGACCAGCAGCGTGAATCGGATATCCAGGTTCCGCACGTGAGCCAGCTCGTGGGCCATCACTCCCTGGAGCTCCTCGCGATCGAGCTTCTGGAGCAGTCCGGTGGTGATGGCCACGCTGGCGTGCTTGGGGTCACGACCGGTCGCGAAGGCGTTGGGCGCGGTGTCGTTGATGAGGTAGACCTTGGGCGGCGGGATGCCCGCCGCGATGGACAGCTCGTTCACCACGTTCATGAGCTGCGGTGCGTTCTCTGGCGACACCTCCTTGGCGCCCGATGCGGCGAGGACGAGGCTGTCGCCGCTGAAGTAGCTGATGGAAGTGATGACCATGGCGACCACGATGGCCACGACGATCCCGACCACGCCGCTCTCCACGGTGGCGCCCATGGCGAGACCGATGGCGAGACCGATGCCGGCCATGAGCAGGAAGACGATGAGCACCAGCAGGATCGACTTGCGTCGGTTGGACGCGATCTGACCGTAGAAGCTCTGGCGGTGGCCGACGATGCTCACGTGGCTGGACGGATGGCGATCAGGTCACGCGCGCGCCAAGGGGCGCCCGTCAGACGGAGGGTGTCTGTGTGGGAGGAGGAGCGGAAAGGTTCGAGAGGTCGACCGATGGGACCTGGCTGGCCTCGGGCTCCGCGTCGAAGAACTCTCGTGCGCGGAAGCCGAACGGTCCCGCGATGAGCACGCTGGGGATGGTGGCTATGGAAGTGTTGTAGTCCAGGACCACGGCGTTGTAGTGCTGGCGGGCGAAGCCGATCTGGTTCTCCGTGGTGGTCAGCTGCTCCTGGAGCTCCAGCACGTTCTGATTCGCCTTTAGTTCCGGGTAGTTCTCCACCACGGCGAACAGAGAGCGAAGCGTGCCCGTCAGCATGTTCTCAGCAGCGGCCTGCTCGGCTGGTCCCTGGGCACCGGCGGTGACCGCGTTGGCGCGTGCCTGCGTGACGTCCGTCAGGACCTGCTGCTCGAAGCCCATGTATCCCTTCACCGCATTGACGAGGTTGGGGATGAGGTCCCAGCGACGCTTCAGCTGCACCTCGATCTGGGCAAAGGCCTCATCGATGCGCAGCCGGCGCTGGATGAGGCCGTTGTAGATCAGGATGCCACCGATCAGCAAGACAGCGATGATCACCAGGATGACGATTACGACCGGATCCATGCCCCTCCTCCGCGTGACGTGCGTTCGAGGGCGAGTCTAGCAGGGAGGCGGGGCCTGGAACGAGCATCTCAAGGCCGCAGAACGGGCAACGCCTAGGATGAAGAGAGCGGTGGGCAGGCAGTACGTCGGGTTCATCGGCTTGGTCTTTGGTGGGCGGTGAGGGACTCGAACCCCCGACATCCTCGGTGTAAACGAGGCGCTCTGACCAGCTGAGCTAACCGCCCCTGCGGCATGGTAGCGGCAGGAGCGGCCGACGACAGCCGTGGTCCA
>Ga0136618_10000107_pt1 | contig 21490 bp, 22 predicted proteins | sample AntDrymUQ3302106_2_FD_104805 | JGI IMG/M metagenome (GOLD analysis project Ga0136618, IMG submission 104805) | Polar desert sand microbial communities from Dry Valleys, Antarctica - metaG UQ330 (21.06) | ecosystem: Environmental > Terrestrial > Soil > Desert | place: Antarctica: Dry Valley... | reverse complement strand
GCCTAGCCGTCCTCGAGCCGCTCGAGCAGCGGCAGCAGCGACTCTGCGCCGGCGGCAACCGTGACGTGGATCGCGCGCGGCTCGCGCACCCACGCGATCACGCCGAGCACCTGCAGCCGGTCGAGCACGAACTGGAACGCGAGCGCCTGGCGCTCCGAGCGGTACGTGCGGGCGACGTCGAACGCCCAGCCCGTCGTGTGCAGCGAGTAGTTGCGCGTCGCCTCGCCGTTGCCGCGCACCAGCCTGTCCTGGTATTGCGCGTCGCGCACGGTCGAGGTGATCACGAGCGGGCCCTCGCCGCCCGCGTACTCGCGCGTCTGTGCTCCGATGTAAAGCGCCAGTGCGAGCGCCTCTGGCCGCAGCCCGCGATAGAGGCCGGGCACCGAGCCGATCCGTGGCGCGAGCTCGCCCATGCTCGGGTGGCGTGCCAGGCCGGTGCGCACCGGGTCGTCGGGGAAGGCCACGATGTCATCGTCGTCCCAGGCGTCGCGCAACGCCGCGGGAGTGGTGAAACGCGGCGTCGACGCAGAGGGATGCAGCACTTCCTCGGCCGAGTTCTTCGCCGTCTGCAGCGCCTCCAGCCGCGCCAGCTCCGCGCGGTCCTCGCGGTGCAGGCGCATGATCTCGCGCGCCGCGTAGATCTTCCAGAGGTAGTTCGAGGAGTCGTCGCCGAAGGCCGCCAGCCGGCGCTGCACGGCGGCGTTGTGGTTCGGCGTCGAGTCGAAGTACAGCCGCGCATACGAAGGCCGCTCGGCACCGTAGGCGCTCAGCACGCCCTGCAGGTTGCCGACGCCCATGTGGTAGGAGACGAACGCCAGGTCGTCACGGCCGAGTTGCGAGCGCGCGAAGGTCAGGTAGCGGGCAGCTCCCGCGAGCGCCTTGACCGCGTCGAAGCGCTCATCGACCGAGCGCCGCTTGCGCCGCAACGCGAGCACGGTGAACAGCCGCCCGCGAAGCAGTGCGCGGTCGATCTGCCTCGTGAGCCGCGCGCTGCGCTCGACGTCGATCCGCATACCGAGCAGGTTGCGGCCGGTCTCGGCGACGATCTGGGTCAGCCCGACGGCGCCCTCCGCGTCGCCCGCCATCGCGTCCTCGCGCCCGGCGCTCTCCAGGAACACCAGTCCCTCGAGCAGGTCCGGCGAGACCCGCGCCGCGCGCGCGGCGGCCTCGACCTGCGGACGCCAGTTCGCGACGCGCTCGGCCGTCGCGGCGGCCCCGCCGGGGGAGCGCGCGTAGAGCACGTGGCTGGTGCCGGCCGCGGCACGCTCCACGAACGCGTCCTCGCGCTCGGCGTCGTAGGCGAAGGGATCCGGGACCGGCGCGCCCCCGGACTCGCCGCTGCTCGGCGTCGGCACGAGCGCGACGCCCGGCCCGGGACCGTCGCCGCGCAGCGTCGTGCCGGCGAACACGGCCAGCAGCACCAGCGCACCCACGAGCACGGCGACGCGGACGCGCACGTTGACCCTGGAGCGGCGCACCGGCGCTCACCTTGCCATAACACGCGCCGCGCCCGCGCGGCGAGCCGCGATCAGGCCGCTGTACGCGAGGGAGCGTCAGAGCCGGCCGGGTGCAGCACGAACGTCTCGACGGAGAGCCCGTCGACCGCGGTGTCCACCCCGCTGATGAAGGAGCGCACCGTGCGGCCCGTCAGCCGCTCGACCGGCTCGCAGAACTCGTGCACGCTCGAGTATTGAAAGAACGTGCGCGTGTCGCGCAGCCGTCCGTGCTCGTCCATCGCGGCGAGATTCCGCTCCGCCGCCGTCAGCGTGTCCTCGAGCAGCACGGTCAGCGCATCCGGCCCGCACCAGTGCGTACGCGCACGCGTCGGGCCGCGCCCGAACTGCTCCTTATAGATCCGCACCATCTCATTCGAGATCTGCGATAGCAGGAACGTGCCGGGCTCAGCACCCAGCGCCTCTTGGCTGGCAGACATGGCGTCCGCCCTTCCGCCCCCCGAGTGTTGGGGTCGCGCTCGAGCAAAGGAGAGCGATAGAACCGAGCGCGACAGTCCAAGTCTAGCGTCCGGCCGGGCTGCGACCGGCGCCTTTTCAGCGGCTCGACAGCGACCGCAGCCAGTCCGCGACGAGCTGCTCGCGGGCCCGGACGACGCGCCGCTCGTCGCGCCGGCGGGCACTCGCCTTGGGAGGAGCGGTCGCGTTACGCGGCGCTGCTTGGACGGGCTTGCTCGGTATGCGCACGCTGAGGTTCACTGCTGCTCCCTCGTCTGGCTTGCGCCGCATCGTATGGCCGTTCGCAACCGCATCCAATGTCCCGGCGCTGACCGCATATGGCCGCGCCGCTGCCGAACCGCCCAGCTCAGCGGTCGAAGCCACGGTTGGTCACCACGTCCATGACGGCGTCGGGCACCTTGGCCGCGAAGCGCGCCAGCTGGCTCTTCCCGCCGGGCTCGAGCCGCTCCTTGTCGGACTTGATCGCCTTCACGATCTTGTCGGCCCAGTCGGCCGGGTCGCGGAACTCCCACTTGGACGGATCGGTGTGCGGCTCCAGCTGCTCCGCGGCGGAATGCAGCATCTCGGTGTCGTAGCCGCCGGTGATCAGCTCGAGCGTCGTGACGCCGCTGTCGTGCAGCTCGCGCCGCAGCGCGTGCGTCATAGCGCTCACCCCCGCCTTGGTGGCGCCGTACACGGTCGTCCCCGGGAAGTGCGCGTAGCCGACGATGCTCGACTGGTTGACGATCTTGCCCGCTCCACGCGCGAGCATCTGCGGCAACACCATGCGCGTGAGGTGCAGCCAGCCCGTCAGGTTCGCCTGGACGGTCGAGTAGATCGCGTCCACGTCGGCGTCGGCCAGCAGGCCGCCGGTGAACTCGCCGGCGTTGTTCACGAGCACGTCGACCCGGCCCAGCTCCTCGCCGAGGTCCGCGACCGAATCCTCGATCGACGTACGGCTCGAGAGGTCGATCCGCACGGGCTTGACGACCTCGGCGCGCAGCGCTGCGCGCGGCTCGAGTGGCCTGTAGCGGTCGAGCTCGCGCACGCCGACGAGCAGCCGCACGGGCTCCTCGGCGAGGCGGCTCGCGATGGCGTGGCCGAGGCCACGGTTCGCTCCGGTGACCAGGCAGGTGCGGCCGTCCAGATCCATGCGTTTGCGCTACCCCCCGCTGGGCGGCCGGATGCGCTGTCGCGAGCGTGCGTGCGCCGCCTTATGGGTCGGCTATGGCCGGCCGAGCCCGGTGTCCCCGATCGGCAGCAGCGTGCCGAGGCGGGCGAACCACACGCCCGCGGCGCCGAAGTCACTGCGGCTCAGGCCGCGCATCAGCCGCTCGGCGCCGCGCGCGCGATCGCGCCGGGGAACGCCGACGCCATCGAGCAGCAGGGAGGTCACGCGCCCGCCGGTGAGCCTGCCGCCGGGTGCCAGCTCGGCCGTCAGGAGTGCGCTGTAGGAGAGCGTCCCCCCGGTCCCGAAGTTCCTCCAGCCCGAGAGGTTGCCGAGCGAGTAGGCGATCAACCGTCGCTTGTAGAGCTCCATGCCGCGCAGCACGTGCGGGCCGGAGCCGAGCACGAGGTCCGCGCCCGCGTCGACCGCCAGGCGCGCGAACCGGCGACTGTCGCCGCGGTCCTCGCCGAACGCGTGCTCGCGGCCGAACGGGACGTGCAGCTTGTCGGCACCCTCGGCGCCGGCATGGAAGAAGACCACCACGAGATCGGCGGCTCGCGCGGCTGCGCGCACGAGCGTCACGACCTCGCCGTCGTCGCTCATCGGCGCGCTCCAGGGATAGGTCGAGAAGCCCACGAACGCTATGCGCGTGGCACCCGCCCGGATCACCTGCACCTCGCCGGGGAATCCGGTCACGCGCACGCCCGCATCCGCGAGCGCCGCGCGCGTGGAGCGCGCTCCGGAGGGGCCGAAGTCGAATGCGTGGTTGTTCGCCTGGTTGACGATGTCGACCCCGGCGCGGGCGAGCGTCCGCGCGTTGCCGGCCGGCGCCTGGAACGCGAAGCAGTCCCCGCCGCTCGGACCGCCGCACTTCGACGCGCCGCCCGAGCCGAACGTGCCCTCGTAGTTGACGGCCGCCACGTCGGCCGCTCTCAGCACGCCTGCGACGGGCGCCAGCTGCGGCCAGCCGCGCTCGGGGGGCAGGCCGTAGGAGGATCCCAGCACGAGGTCGCCGCCCCAGGTGATCGTCAGCCGGCCGGCGGCGGCCGCAGGGCTGACGGCCGCGAACGCACCCGCAGCGGCGGCGACAAGTCCAACCGCGCGCCACCATGCCCTCATCCGATTGCCCGGCACCGCTGCGCACGTTAGTACGCGTCCCGGCGGGTGGTGTGGCCGCCGGTTCGAGCGGGCAGGACCCCGCGTGTGGCCGGCATCGAGATCCGCTTCCTCTCAGGGCACGACGTCGAGCAGCTCGCGATCGGCCCGGACACGATCCTGGCCGCAGTCGAGGATGCGCTCGTGGCGCAGGGAACGGGCAAGGTCGTGCTCGAGCCGCGCGAGCACCTCGTTCCGGACCCGGCGTTCGACGGTCACTTCAACCTGCTGCGTGCCTATGTCGCCCCGCTCGACGTGGCCGGCGTCAAGGTGGTCGGCGACTTCGTCGGCAACTGGAAGCTCGGCCTGCCCTCCGAGCTGGCGCTGCTGACGCTCTACGACCCCCGCACCGGCGTCCCGCGCGCGATCATCGACGCCACCGCGATCACGGAGTGGCGGACCGGAGCGATGACCGCGATCGGTGCCCGCCACCTGGCGCGCGCGGGCGCGCGCGTGCTTGGTCACATCGGCGCGCGTGGGACGGCGTTCACGAATGTCACGCTGCTCGACCGCGTGCTCGACCTCGACGAGATCCGCGTGACCAGCGCGCGGGCGGAGTCGCGCAACGCCTTCGGCGAGCGGCTGGAGCAGGCGCTGGGCAAGCCGGTGCGGGTCGTGGACGACGTCGAGGCAGCAGTTCGCGGGGCCGATGTCGTCGTGGAGGCCACGCGTCTGCCCGCGCCGGCGCCGATCCTCAAGACGGACTGGATCGCTCCGGCCGCGCTCGTGATCCCCTATGGAACGATGAGCGCGGTCGAGCTCTCGATAACGTCGATCATGGACAAGGTCTTCGTCGACGACTGGGGCCAGTGCCGCGGCGGGCGCTTCGGCGCGCTGCGCGCCCACGTCGACGAGGGGCTCGTCACCGGCGACTCGATCGCCGGCGAGCTGGCCGACGTCGTCGCCGGCACGCGCGCCGGCCGGGAGCGCGATGACGAGCGGATCCTGTTCTGGCATCGCGGGCTGGCGACGACGGACATCGCGCTCGGCCAGGCGATCCTGGATCGGGCCGTCGAGCAGGACGTAGGCACACTGCTGCCCTACCGATAAGCGACGCTGCTGACGCAAGGCGAGGGCGCGTTCGGGCGTGCGGTCGTCGATGTCGCGTACCTGGTCCCGCACCTGCTCGCATTCGCGTTCGCACTGCGCGCGGTGCGACGGACGCAGGGCCCGCACCGGCGCTTGTGGACGGCGCTGGCAGTGCGATCCCCCTCATGGGAGCGATCGCCGTCGGCGGGATCACCGACTGTGCGTTGACGTACATCAGCCTGCACACGGCCGCCCCCGAGCTGAGCTGGCTGAAGCTCGGCTGGGAGGCCGAGGCGCTGCTGCTGATCGCGGCCGCGATCACGGCGGCGCGCGGTTCTGACACCGAGCGCACCGCCTCCCGCCCGGACCTGCGCGACCGGGGCCTCACGATGGTGCTGGGTGGTGTCGCGGCGACGCTCGTCGCGATCTGCGTGGTGGCCGCCACGACGACTTCGACGCCGCCGGCGTTGTCGCCGCCGTGTATGTGGTCACGGCGATCGCGCTGCGACTCTTGATGACGTCACGCGAACGCGAGCAGATCGGCGTCGCGCTCGAGCGCCGACGGGGACGCCGCGGCCGGGATCGGGGTGCTCGTGCTCGGAAGCGCCTCGTAAACGAACCTGCGATCCAGGGAGATCGTCCCGAACGAGAGCAGCACTCCGGCGAGCACGCAAAGGACCGGAACGAACCAGAGGCTCGAACTGACGTGGATCAGCAGTTTGGAGCGCCTCAACGGGTTGTCGGCCAGACTAGCGCCGACCCGGGCGGCCTGGCCGCGCTGGGCCGGGCTGGTGGGGCGGGAGCAAGCCCTACAGTTGCCCGAGGGTCCGTTGATCTTGACCGCCCACTGATAGCGAGGTTCGTATGACCGATCGGAAACCGCAGGGCGACTTTGCTGGCGGCGAGCGAGCGGAGCCCCAGGGACCAGCGCGCGATTTCGCCGAGGGCGAGGAACGCGAGCTACCCGGAAGGCCGCGCGATTTCGCCGAGGGCGAGGAACGCGAGTTGCCCAGAAACCCGCGCGACTTCGCGGAGGGCAACGAGCGTCCCGAGACCGACGAGGACGAGGACGAGCGCGGCTAGCAGCCTCGGCGCTGCTGGCCCCGCGCGTGCTCGATGTCGGCTGCGACGCGGTCGGCGGTGGTGCCGCCCGTTCGCGAGGGCGGCCAGGCCCAGTACGTCGAGCACCTCGTCCCGCGCAACGCGGTCGCCACAGGCCTCGGGCCGACGCGTGAATGGATGCTCATGCGCCTCGACGAACCACTGACCCTGAGCGCCATGGCCGCTCACGCCGGATACAGCGAGCGCTCGTTCATCCGCCGCTTCCACGCCGAGACCGGGCTGCCACTACTGCGCTGGCTGCACGGCCAACGCGTGCAGGAGGCACGCCGCCTGCTCGAGCGCACGGACTCCGATCTCGAAGCGGTCGCCTCGGCCACCGGATTCGGGACCGCCGCCACCTTACGCCTGCACTTCGGTCGCGCGCTCGGGACGACACCGAGCGCGTACCGGAAGACATGGGCCGCAGTCCGGGAGTCGGCCGGCTGAGCGCCGCTTGTCGGCGCACACCCCTGGACGTGGCGTCAGCCGTCACGACGCACAGGCGATGGAGCTAGAGAGACTCGAACTCTCGACCTCCTGGGTGCGATCCAGGCGCTCTCCCAACTGAGCTATAGCCCCGCTGTGTGCGACACCGACGCAGGAGATCGGCCCGCGATGCCGGATTGTAGCCGGGTGACGCTCGCTCCGGCGGCGCGTAGGCTGGCCGTCAGGACGCGCATGAGCTTCCGCAACCGCCTCAGCTTCTTCTTCATCCTGCTGGTGATCCTGCCGGTGCTCGCCGTCGCGCTCGTCGGCATCCTGATCGTGCGCGATTCGGAGGTCGGCAAGACCGAAGCGGGGCTCGAGCAGGCCAAGACGGCCGCCGCTGGCCTGTATCGCGAGTCGCGCGAGCGTGCGGAGACCGTGGCGCGCAGCGTGGCGGAGGACGAGCAGCTGGCGGTCGCGGTCCGCGATCGCGACCGCGCTGCACTCCAGGACCGCCTCGAGGATCTCGCCCGCCGCGGCGGTGCGGTTCGCGTGCGCCTTTCGCTGGCGGGCGGCCAGACCGTGGAGGCGGGCGGCGGCGACGCGGTCGCACCGGCGGTCACCCGGATCGTCGACGCCGACGGCCGGCCTGCCGGCCAGATGCGCCTGTCGGTCACCACCGCGCGGGACTACGCCGCGGTGCTGGGGAGCGTGACGGGGCTGGAGGTGCTCCTCACGCAGGAAGACCGGCTGCTGGCCGGGAGCTTGGCGGCGGAGGCGGAGGAGGTGGGCGGGCTGCCGAGGCAGGGCGCTGCAGAGCTGGGCGGCGAGCGCTACCGCGTCACCGCGGTCGACACGACCGGTTTCGACGACTCGATGTTCCGCGTGCGCCTGCTCGAGCCGGAGGACGAGCTCGACGCCGCGATCTCCGACAACACGCTGTTCATCGTCCTGATCCTGGTCGCGTTCCTGATCTGCGCGCTCGTGTTCGCGCTGACCGCGGCGCGGTCGCTGCAGGCACAGATCGCGCGTCTGCTGACGGGCGCGCGCAGCATCGGAGCGGGGGACTTCTCGGTCAAGGTGCCCGTCGAGGGCAACGACGACTTCGCAGCGCTCGGCAACGAGTTCAACTCGATGGGGCGCCAGCTCGAAGGGCGGCTCGAGGACCTCCAGCTCGAGCGCGCGCGACTCCGCGAGAACGTCCGCCGAGTCGGCGAGTCGATCGGCAAGGGCCTGGATCGCGAGGCGCTGCTGCGCATCGTCGTGCGGACGGCGGTCGACGGCGTCGGGGCGGAGTGCGGGCGGGCGGTGATGCGGCGAGGCTCCAACGGCACTTTCGCCGAGGCCGCACGGGCCGGCGATGTCGCCCCCTACATCGCGGCCGTGCAGGCGGCTGAGAACGCGGCTCTGCATGCGGGTGAGGCGGCCGAGACGACGATCTCGGGCGCCACCGCGCTCGCCCGCCCGCTGCTCGCGCCCGGACCGGAGGCAGGCGTACTCGGCGTGGTCTCGATCGCCCGTCAGGAGACGCCGTTCAGCCAGGGCGAGCGCGAGCTGTTCGAGTACCTGACCAACCAGGTCGTGATCTCGATCGAGAACGCCGACCTGCATGAGACGATCCAGCGCCAGGCCGTCACCGACGAGCTCACAGGGCTGTTCAACCACCGCCGCTTCCAGGAGGTCATGGCCGCGGAGGTCGAACGCACGCGACGCTTCGGCCAGGAGCTCGGGCTGATCATGCTCGACATCGACGACTTCAAGCTCGTCAACGACACCTACGGGCACCTCCAGGGCGACCACGTGCTGCGCGAGGTCGCACACGCGCTCCGCGAGTGCTCGCGTGAGATCGACGAGCCGGCTCGCTACGGCGGCGAGGAGATGGCTGTCGCACTGCCCCAGACCGGCCTCCAGGGCGCCTACGAGTTCGCCGAGCGCGCGCGCCAGCGCATCGAGGGACTCCAGATCGGGCTGCTCGACGGCGCCGGCACGCTGCGCGTGACCGCGTCCTTCGGGGCGGCTTCGCTGCCACATTCCGCGCGTGTCGACAAGGATGCGCTCGTGGCCGCGGCCGATGCTGCGCTGTATCGGGCGAAAAGAACCGGCAAGAACCGGACCGTGAAGGCCGAGTAGGCTGTGGGAGGTACCGATGGGACTGCTCGACGACGCTATCCGCGAGCACCTGGAGCTCAAGCGCCGCCGCGGGGCCGACCTCGAGGAGGTCGCGCGCCAGGAGGACGAGGCGCTCGGCGATCCGCGCGAGGCGGAAGCCGGTGGCGCCGAGGCCGCCCCGGAGACTCCTGCGGGGGCTGCCCTCGCCGAGGAGGGCTCCGCCGAGCAACCTGCGGCCGCTGAGGCGCCCGGCCCCACCCCCGCGTCTGAGCCGCAGCCGGCCGACGAGCCGTGGCTGGAGGACGACGACCGGATCGGATCCGTCGCAAGCCCGCGAACTGCCGAGTTCACCCCGCCGGACGTCGAGCCCGAGCCCGAGCGGACCGCCAAACCGGGCGACGGGACCGGCGCGGACGAGGACGTGCTCGAGGAGACGCCCGAGTTCCTCCAGGAGACCCCGGAGCACGACCGGCTCTGGTTCGAGCAGAAGCCGCCGCGCGACTTCGATTTCGACAGCTAGCTCCCAGCCGGCGCTGATGGCCGCACGCCGCTACACGCTGCTCGACGTGTTCACCTCCACGCGGCTGCAGGGCAATCCGCTTGCCGTGGTGCACGACGCCGACGGCGTGCCCGAATCCGTGATGCACGCCTTCGCGCGCGAGACGCGCTTGTCGGAGACGTCCTTCGTGCAGACCCCGACAGTTGCGCGCGCCGACTACCGCAACCGAATCTGGATGATGAGCGGCGAGGTCCCGTTCGCCGGGCACCCGTCGCTCGGCGTCGCGGCGGCGGTCGCGCGCGAGCGCGAAGAGGCGCGCGTGACGTTCACCCAGGAGACCCGCGCGGGGCTGCAGCCGATCGACGTCGAGCTGGCGGGGGGTGTGATCCACGCCTCGATGCTCCAGGAGCCGGCGACGTTCGGGCCAGAGCTCGATCCCTCAGACGTGCTCGGCGCCGTCGGTCTGAGCGAGGATGACGCCCATCCCGAGCTGCCCTGTCAGGCCGTCTCGACCGGCGCCTTCCACGTTCTCGCCCCCGTGCGCGACGCCTCCGTTCTGAACGGGCTGTGGCCGGACTACGACCGCATCGCGAGCTTGCTCGCCCCCTACCCCGGCGGCCTGTGCCTCTACGTGACCGCTCCCGACCCTGAAGCCGGCACCGCGCGCGCCCGCTCGTTCGCCACTCGCGTCGAGACCGGCGAGGATCCCGCCACGGGCTCGGCGGCCGGCCCGCTCTGCGCCTACCTCGCGCAGCGCACCGGCACGCTCGGGCTCACGATCAGCCAGGGCGTGGAGATGGGCCGCGCGTCGCGCTTGGTGGCGCGCATCGAGGGCGACCGCGTGCGCGTCGGCGGGGACGCAGTGGTCGTGTGCGACGGCAGCGTCTTCCTGGACGCCTGATCGAACCGCGCGTGCGGGGCTTCACCACCGGCGTCCGCGCGCCGATCTGAGCCTCAGGCCGACAACTTCCCAGGAACGGGGGAAGGCGGGAGGCTCGCCTCTCACGAGGCACAGCCGGGACCAGGCGGCGCGGGCGCTTCTGCCCCGGAGCGCGCGCGCCGCCTCCGGCGCGGCGATGGAGGCGAGGGGAATCGAACCCCTAACTCCGGCATGCAAGGCCGGCGTGTTCCCGTTAGCACCACGCCCCCGGCTGGGGCACGAACGGTAGCGGTGCCGCCACCCCGGCGCCGGTGGCATCCTGCCGTCGGCACCGGGGGAAGGGGGGGTGGCGGCTGTCCTAGAGGTCGGCGGTCGTACGGCCCGCCCTTGCGGATTGGCCTGGACCTGCTTCGCCCTGAACCCTTGTGAAGCTCGTGTTGATCGCAGGGTAGCGCTCCCGAGTGATTCGGAGGTCGTTTCCAGGACCTTTAGGCTGCTGACGGCGGAGCGCGGATGCGCCCTGCCACCGCACCGGCGGTCGCGGCGTTGATGTCGACCGTGTCACGTACGTCGTCCGCGTAACCGCCGGCGAGCACGACGCAGGCCTTCGCGCCCGCGTCCAGCAGCCGATCCAGAGCGAGCTCGTCACGTGCCAGCAGCCCCGGCTTGGACAAGGCGAGCCGGCCCAGCCGGTCGCCGTGCCACGGATCCGCGCCGGCCAGGTAGAAGGCGAGCTCGGGCCGCGAGCGTTCGAGCGCATAGTCGAGCGCCTCGCCGAGCCCGCTCAGGTACCGCCGATCGCCGGTGCCCGACGCGATGTCGACGTCGAGGTCGGAGGCGACGCGCTTGAACGGGTAGTTGCGCGCCCCGTGGAGGGAGAGTGTGAACGTGTTCGGGTCGGCGGCGAAGATGTCGGCCGTCCCGTCGCCCTGGTGCACGTCGCAGTCGAGCACGAGCACGCGCTCTGCCAGCCCGTCGCGACGCAGCGCCGCGACCGCCACCGCGACGTCGTTGAAGAGGCAGTACCCACGCGCGAAGGCGCGGCCCGCGTGATGCGTGCCGCCGCCGAGGTTCATGCCGACGCCGTGCTCGAGCGCGTGCCGGGCCGCCGCGACGGTGCCGGTGACAGACCGGCGGCCGCGCTCGACCAGCTCGGGGGACCACGGCAGGCCGAGCCCGCGCTGCTCGCGGACCGTCAGGCGGCCGGCGCGGATGCGCGCGAGCAGGTCGTGGTCGTGGACCGCCGCCAACTCGTCCCAGCCGGCCGGCGCGGCCTCGTGCAGCTCGTCGGGCGCGACGAGCCCGTCCGCCAGGACCCGCTCCGCCAGCAGCTCGTACTTCGCGATCGGGAACCTGTGCCGCGGCGGCAGGGGGAAGCGCCAGCGGTGATGGGTCCAAACCTGCATCAGTGGGAAGGATCGCTGGTCATGGCCCTACCTCCCCCTACGCCCGGGAACGCCGTCGTGGTCACCGGAGCGTCCGCCGGAATCGGCGCGCAGCTCGCGCGCGAGCTCGCTAGGCGCGGCTACGACCTCGTGCTTGTCGCCCGTCGCGTCGAACGCCTGCGCGCGCTCGCGGGCGAGCTGCAGGCCGCGCACGGCGTCCACGCGGGCGTCGAACCCTGCGACCTGATCGACGCCGACGAGCGGCGCGCGCTGGTGGCGCGGCTCGGCGAGGGCGAGCGGACGCCCGTCGGCGTCTGCAACAACGCCGGCTTCGGCACGCTCACGACGCTGCTCGACGCCGACCTCGAGCGCGAGCTGGACGTAGTGCGGCTCAACGTCGAGGCAGTGCACCATCTCACGGGTGCCTTCCTGGGCCCGATGGTGGAGCGCGGCGCGGGCGCGATCCTCAACGTCGCCTCGACGGCTGCGTTCCAGCCGCTGCCGGGCTTCGCCACCTATGCTGCCGGCAAGGCGTTCGTGCAGTCGTTCTCGGAGGCCGTGCACGCCGAGCTGTCCGGGACCGGGGTCAGCGTGACCTGCCTCTGCCCGGGCTTCACCCACACCGAGTTCGGAGAGCGCGCGAACGCCCGCGAGGAGGAGTCCGGGCTGCCCGAGCTGCTCTTCTCCGAGGCGGCCGACGTCGCACGCGCGGGGGTCGAGGGCATGATCGCGGGCCGGCGCAGCGTGATCCCCGGCACTGTGAACCGCGCGTTCATGATCGGCGGGCGGCTCGCACCGCGCAGCCTGCTGCTGCCGCTCGTACGTCAGCTCGCCGGCCGGCGGTAGGGCACTAGGCGGCCGCGGCCGCGGCGTTGCGCGTCCGCGCCGTGGTCAGCAGCTCGCCCGCGACGCGATCGGCCGCCCCCGCCGTGCCGCCGAGCAGCCGGCGTGAGAGCTGCGCGCGGCGGAAGTACAGCGGCGCATCGTGTTCCCAGGTCGCACCGATGCCGCCGTGCACGGAGATCTGCGCGCGTGCGGCGTGGTCGAACGCCTTGCCCGCGGCGAGCCGGAACGCCGACGCGGCGAGCGCGAGCTCGTCCGGCTCGTTCTGGGCAGCCCAGCCCGCGTAGTACATCAGCGAGCGAGCGTTGTCGAGCCCGCGCAGCATCTCCACGAGCTCGTGCTTGACCGCCTGGTAGCGGATCGGTATGCGAGCATCCGCCGCCGATCGGGTACGAGGAGCGCTATGGCGCGCTATGGCGGTATCGACCTCGGCGGCACGAAGATCCAGGCCGTCGTGACGGACGAGGACCACGAGGTGCTGGGTTCCTCGCGGCATCCGACGCCCACCAACGGCGGCCCGCCGGAGGTGGCGGCCGCGATGGTCGCCGCGTTGCAGGAGGCCGCCGAAGGCGCCGGCGTCGGCACCGGAGGGCTGACGGCGGTCGGCGTGGGCTCGCCGGGCGCGGTGGACGACGAGGCGGGGACCGTGACCAACGCCGGGAACCTGCCCGACTGGGCTGGGACGTTCGACCTGCGCGCGCCGCTCGAAGCGGCCCTGGACGCTCCGGTGGGCCTCTCCAACGACGTCAACGCCGCCACCCAGGCGGAGTTCGAGCTCGGCGCGGCAAAGCCCTACAGGTCGCTCCTCGGCGTGTTCTGGGGCACGGGCGTCGGTGGCGGCGTGGTGCTGGACGGCAAGCTCTGGGAGGGCCGCGGCGCGGCCGGCGAGATCGGTCACATGGTCGTCAAGCGCGACGGGCGCAAATGCCCGTGCGGCCGGATCGGCTGCATGGAGGCCTATGCGGGCCGCGGCGCGATGGAGATCCACGCGCGCGAGCGGGCCGACTCGGGCGAGAAGACGGTGCTCTTCCAGCTCATGAAGGAGAAGGGCAAGCCGCGGCTGGCGAGCGGCATCTGGGCCAAGGCGCTCGAGCATGACGACAAGCTCGCGCACCATCTGATCGACAAGGCGGTCGAGGCGATCGGCGTCGGCGTGGCGTCGGCGCTGAACCTGCTCGACGTCGAGGCGGTGGTGATCGGCGGCGGCCTGGGCCTGCGGCTGGGCGAGCCCTACGTCGAGCGCATCCGCGAGGCGATGATGCCGCACCTGTTCGCCGACCATCACCCGCCCGAGGTCCTGCTGGCCTCGCTCGGCGACCTCGGTGGAGCAGTGGGCGCGACCCTGTTGGCGGCCGAGCGCGCCTCGCTGACGGCGCGGTAGCGAGTTACTCGTACACGACGAGGTCGGGCGCGGGGCGCAGGCGCAGCACCTGCGCCGGCGTCATCAGCCCCGCGTCCTCCTCGTAGAACAGCTTGAAGCCCTGGTGGAAGGTCTTCGCCGCGCGCGTGAACGCCTTGTACTTCGACACCTTCACCGGCTTGCTGCCGAACCCGTCGGCGTTCAGCACCATCGCCAGCTCGTCGCGCGGCTTGAGCTGCGTGTCGTCGACCATGTCGTCGGTGAACTGGTGGATGACGAACAGCTTCTGCGGCAGATCATGGCGGGCGGCGAGCTGCGCGAGCCAGGCAGACGTGGCGTTGACCTCGCGAGCGCCGACGTGCCCGATCACCTGACCGGGCACCTCGCCATCGCCCACCCGCCATTCGGGGTCGATGGCGAGCCCGACGTCAGGCTCGCGTAGCCAGCGCTCCAGCCGCGTCGTCTCGGTGAAGAAGTCCGAGCGGCCGGGCTGGATGTCGAGCAGCAGCAGCATCTTGTTGCGCCGCGCGGCACGCAGGTAGCGCCGGATCACCTTGTTCGTCTGGCGCGAGCGGTACATGCCGTCCTCTCCCGGGTCGGCGTTCGCGATCACCGTGATCAGCTCGAGCGCGGGGAGCACCGGGCGGCCCTCGCGCTCGTAGGCGCGGGCCTGGCGCTCCAGTCGCGCGGCGGCGCGGTCGGGGGTGCCGATGCCGAGCGCGCCCAGCTCCACCGCCTGTGGCGCTCCGTAGAACGCGACCACCCGCTTGTCGGGCAGGATGCTGCGCCCGCCGCGCGGCAGCTCCGGCGGCACCGGCGTGGGCTGGGCGGCCTGCTTCGCGCTGCCGGCCGGTTTGTCGGCACCGGAGAAGGCACCGGTCACGGCGACGATGCCGATCAGCAGCACCACGAGCCCGGCGCCGGCCAAGAGCCGGCGGCGTTGGTACACGCTGCTCTCCCTCACGGCGCCGACCTACCCCGAGCCCGAGCGCATGAACCGGATCGATCCCATCCGGCGCTGGCCCTCGTCCGGCGGGGAGGCGAGCGAGCTGACCACCGCGAACCCGATCAGCCCGAGGATCACGAGCGAGATCACCACCAGCACGTCGGGCCCGCTCGAGAACAGCACGAACAGGGTCCCGAAGCCGAGCACCGCGAGGAACGCGAGTGCGGCTCCCAGCACGAGGGCGCGCCTCATGGGCGTACCCGCTCGACCTGGCCCCTGCGCTTGCGCTCGTCGGCGAACAGCTTGATCGCCAGCAGTCCGAACGCGAAACCTCCGATGTGGGCGAAGTAGGCCACGCCGCCGCCCTCCCCGGCCGAGTTGAGGTCGAAGTAGCCGAACAGAACCTGCTGCACGAACCAGAAGCCGAGGATCAGCAGCGCGGGCAGCTCGATGATCGTGAAGAAGAAGACGATGAAGATAACCGTGATCACGCGCGCCCGCGGGAACAAGAGGAGGTAGCCGCCCAGCACACCTGCGACCGCGCCCGAGGCGCCCAGGTTGGGGATCTGCGAGTCGGGCCCGATGGCGATCTGCAGCGCCGCTGCCGCGAGCCCGCCGAGCAGGTAGAAGACCAGGAACTTGACCGGTCCCATCGAGTCCTCGACGTTGTTGCCGAAGATCCACAGGAACAGCATGTTGCCGCCCAGGTGCAGCAGGCCGCCGTGCATGAACATCGCCGTGAAGAGCGTGAGCCAGGTCGGCGCGGTCGGAGCGTCACAGCCCTGTACCCCGACCTGCTCGCCGGGGTTGGTGACCTCGTAGGGGATCTCGGCGTAGTCGTAGAGCTGGCAGAGGTACTCCTGCGAGCTCGGATCGCCGAGCGTGAGGCCGCCCTTCTGCCAGAAGAAGTACGCGATCACGTTGAGCGCGATCAGCGTCACCGTGACGACGGGGAAGCGCAGCGTCGGGATGTTGTCCTTGAGCGGGAACACGGGTCGGCGAACCGTATCCGCAACGATCGCCGGCCCGAGAGCGGGAGGGCCAAGGGAACGCCAGTTGATTGACCGGACTTGTAGCGTATGTGACCGGATGTGATCACCCTTGACCGCGCTCGGAGGTCGATGACGTCGAAAGAGACTGGTCCGCCGGACAGGGTGGCGCCCGTGTTCGCAGCCGAACGCCGCCGCCGCATCCTCGATCACCTCCACGTCAAGGGCTCGGCATCGCTGCGCGAGCTGGTCGAGCTGACCGAGAGCTCCGAGGTGACGGCCCGCCGGGATCTCCGCGCGCTGGAGGCCGACGGCCTGCTCAGCCGCCGGCATGGCGGCGCGATGTCGCACGACGGCGCGCCACACGAGCCGTCCTACGCCGAGAAGGCGCAGGTGGCAGCGGACGAGAAGGCCGCGATCGCCGCCCTCGCGCTCGGCATGATCACCGCAGGCGACGCGATCGTGCTCGGCGCCGGCACGACGACCCAGGCGCTGGCCAAGCGGCTCGTGCGCTTCCACGACCTCACCGTGGTCACGAACTCGCTCCTCGTCGCCCAGGCGCTCGTGCGCGCCCGCGGCGTCGATGTGGTGATGACCGGCGGCACGCTGCGCGGGTCGATCCACGCGCTGGTCGGCAGCGACGCCGAGCAGTCGCTTTCCGGTCTGCGCACGGTCCGCGCATTCCTCTCCGGCAACGGCTTGACCGCCGAGCGCGGTTTGACGACGCCGAGCCTCGTCGTGGCCAACGTGGACCGCGCGCTCGCGGCCACGGCCGGCGAGGTCGTGGTGCTCGCCGATCACACGAAGATCGGGCGCGACACGATGGTGCAGACCGTCCCGGTCGACCGGATGGCGCATCTCATCACCGACGAGGGTGCCGATCCGTCGGAGCTGGCACGGATCGCGCGCGCCGGCGTGCAGGTCCAGCGGGCCGGAATCGCCTCATGACGTCGGCGCAGCTGATCGAGGCTGACCGACTCTGCTCGGTCTTGACAACTTCCGATCGGACTGATCTGCTTCGCTCATCTGGTGGCGACGCCACGATCATCTACCCGCCTCGGCTGGGGCGGCGAGCAGTGAGGAGAGGGTGCAGCGAATGATGCGGACACGTACCGCTGGTCTGTCGGTCGTCCTGACGGCGGCCGCCCTGGCGCTCGGCGCCTGCGGCAAGGAGGAGGAGCCCGCCAGCAGCACGCCTGCGGCGCAGGACGGCGGCAGCGCCGACACCGAGCAGCAGGTCCAGGAGACCGGCGAGGGCCGGTGCACACTCGATCAGTACGGCGCGAAGAAGGTCGAGCTGGCCGATGCGGTCGTCGGCTTCTCACAGTCCGAGAAGGAGGCCAACCCGTTCCGCATCGCGGAGACGCAGTCGATCAAGGACGAGGCGGAGAGCGTCGGTGTCAAGAAGCTCCTGACGACGAACGCGAACTCCCAGCTGCCCAAGCAGATCTCCGACATCCAGGACATGCTCGCCCAGGGCGCTCAGGTGCTGATCGTCGCGCCGCTGAACTCCGAGGGCCTCGAGCCCGCGTTCGACGCGGCCAAGGAGAAGGGCGTCCCGGTGATCACGATCGACCGCAAGGTGTCCGGCAAGGCCTGCGGCAACTGGCTCACGTTCATCGGCTCCAACTTCGTCGAGCAGGGCAAGCGCGCGGCCGACGCGATGATCAAGGCGACCGACGGCGAGGCCAAGGTCGCGATCCTGCTCGGATCGTCGGGCAACAACGTGACGACCGACCGCACCAACGGCTTCGTCGACCAGATCAAGGCCGAGGCGCCCGACATCGAGATCGTCGCCAAGCAGACGGGTGAGTTCGCCCGCGACAAGGGGCAGGCCGTGATGGAGAACCTGCTCCAGTCCAACCCCGAGATCGACGCGGTCTATGCCGAGAACGACGAGATGGCGCTCGGCGCGATCGTGGCGATCCGCAGCGCCGGCAAGAAGCCCGGCGAGGACGTCAAGGTCGTCTCGATAGACGGCACGCGCAATGCCGTGCAGGCGATCGTCGACGGCAAGATCAACGCGGTGATCGAGTCCAACCCGCGCTTCGGCCCGCTCGCATTCAAGACCGCGGCGGACTTCATGGCCGGCAAGGGCATCGCCGACAACGTCATCATCTCCGACAAGGAGTACGACGAGTCGAACGCCGAGGAGTCGGTCGCCGGCGCGTACTAGCCGCTCCGCCGGTCGCGACCTCCCGCATGAACGAACCCCTCGAGCACGAGACCGCCGTCCCCGGCGCGCCCGTGCTCGAGGCTCGCGCGGTGAGCAAGGGCTGGCCCGGCGTCGTCGCGCTCGACGCGGTGTCATTCGACCTGGCGCTCGGCGAGGTCCATGCGCTCGTCGGCGAGAACGGTGCCGGCAAGTCGACGCTGATCAAGGTGATGACGGGAGTGCATCCGCCCGACGCCGGCGAGGTGCGCTACCGCGGCGCGAAGGTCGCGTTCTCCGGCCCGCGCGAGGCCCAGGGCGCCGGCGTCTCGACGATCTTCCAGGAGGTCAACCTGGTCCCGCTCATGAGCGTGGCCCAGAACATCTTCCTCGGCCGCGAGCCGCGCGGGCGGCTCGGGCTTGTCGACACGGGCCGGATGGAGCGCGATGCGGCGCAGTTGCTCGAGCGCTATGGCGTCCATGTCGACCCGTCGCTGCCGCTGCGCGCGCTCGGGGTGGGAGTGCAGCAGATGGTGGCGATCGCGCGCGCAATCTCGATCGACGTGCGCGTGGTCATCATGGACGAGCCGACCTCCTCACTCGAGCCGCGCGAGGTGGAGATCCTGTTCGGGACGATCAAGTCGCTGCGCGAGCAGGGCGTCGGCATCGTCTACGTCTCGCACAAGCTCGACGAGCTGTTCCGCATCTGCGACCGCGTGACCGTCCTGCGCGACGGCAAGCTGGTGCACACCGGCGCGGTCGCGGAGCTGACCCGCATCCGGCTGGTGGCGCTGATGCTCGGCCGCGAGGTCGCGGAGGTGCGCGATCGCGGTGTGACCGAATTCGGCGACGGCCATGCGGCGATTGGCGGAGAGCCCGTGATCGAGGCGCGCGGCTTGCGGCGCAGGCACGTCTTGCACGACATCTCGCTGTCGATCCGGCCCGGAGAGGTCGTCGGGCTCGGCGGGCTGCTCGGAGCGGGGCGCTCCGAGGTCGCCAAGGCGCTCGCCGGCGCCCAGCCGCTGGACGGCGGCGAGGTCTTCGTCGAGGGCAGGCCGGTGAAGTCCGGCAGCCCGCCCGCCGCGATCCGCGCGGGCGTGGCGATGATCCCCGAGGACCGCAAGGTCGAGGGCATCATCCCGCACCTCTCGGTGCGCGAGAACATCGTGCTCGCCGCGCTGCCGCGGCTCTCGCGCGGCGGGCTGGTCTCCGAGAAGGCGCAGGACGAGCTCGTCGAGACCTTCATGAAGCGCCTGCGGATCAAGGCGTCGAGCCCGCGCCAGCCCGTCGGCGAGCTGTCCGGCGGCAACCAGCAGAAGGTGCTGCTCGCACGCTGGCTGTGCCTCTCGCCCAAGGTGCTGATCCTGGACGAGCCGACCCGCGGCATCGACGTCGGCGCGAAGGCCGAGGTCCAGAGCCTGATCGACGAGCTCGCCGGCCAGGGGCTCGGCGTGCTGCTGATCTCCTCCGAGCTCGAAGAGGTGCTGGAGGGATCGGACTCGGTGGTCGTGCTGCGCGAGGGGTCGGTGGTCGACGTGCTGCGGGGCGACGACGTGGCCGAGGCGCCGCTGATGGCGGCGCTCGCCGGCGGGCAGGAGCATGCCGATGGCTGATACCACGGCCGTCTCCCGGCCCGGCGTGCGGACCGCTGCTCCCGCATGGGTGCGCGACGGCGGCGTATACGTCGCGCTGCTGGCTCTCGTGCTCGTGAACCTGGTGCTGACGGACAACTTCGTCACGCTCACGAACCTGCGCACCCAGCTCGTCCAGGTCGCGCCGGTGATGGTCGTCGCGCTCGGCATGGCGCTCGTCATCGGCACGGAGGGCATCGATCTCTCCGTCGGCTCGGTGATGGCGATCGCGGCCGCGGTGATCCCGCTCTGGCTGGGTTACGGCCCGCTGCCGGCGATCGCGATAGCGATCGTGGCCGGTGCCGCGTGCGGGCTGGTCAACGGCGGCTTGGTGGCGTTCGCCGGGGTGCAGCCGATCGTCGCGACGCTCGCGTTGCTCGTGGCGGGGCGCGGGCTCGCGCTCGTGCTCGCCGACGGGCAGCTCAAGGACATCCGCAACCCGACGCTGCTCGCGCTCGGAGAGGACTCGGCGGCCGGCATCCCGATCCTGGTGATCATGGCCGCGGCTGCCGCGCTCGTGCTTGCGTTCGTCATGCGGCGCTCCACGTTCGGGCGCCACGTGGTCGCGGTCGGCGGCAACCGCACGGCGGCGTTCCTCGCCGGCCTGCCGGTCAAGCGCACGCTGGTGACCGTCTACGTGATCAGCGGCGTGCTGGCCGCGATCGCCGGGATCATGCAGACCGCGCGCCTGCAGGCGTCCGACCCGTCGGCGATCGGCGTGCTGATCGAGCTGAGCGCGATCACGGCCGTGGTGGTCGGCGGAACGCCGCTCTCGGGCGGCAAGGTGCGGATCCTCGGGACGCTCGCGGGCGCGCTGCTGATCCAGCTCATCCGCTCGACGCTGATCAGCAACAACGTTCCCGACTCGACCGCCCAGATGGTGCTCGCCGCGATCATCGTGCTGGCCGTGGCGATCCAGCGACGTGAGGCGGTGCGATGAGCGGCTCGGATGCCGCCGCGGTCAGCGCCCGCTCGCACGGGGGGCGGCCGGACGTCGATGCGCCCGATCGGGCCGACCGGCTCGCGCGGCTGCTCCAGCGCAACGGCGCGTTGATGGTGCTCGTCGTCGTGGTGGTGGTCGGCGCGCTGGCCTTCGACACGTTCGGCACGGCCGAGAACCTCAAGAACATCGCGATCAACAACGCGTTTCTCGCCCTGGTCGGGTTCGGGATGACGTTCGTGATCATCAGCGGCGGGATCGACCTCTCGGTGGGGTCGGTCTTCGCGCTCGGTGGCGTGCTGGCAGGCTGGGGCGCGCAGCACGGCCTGCTCGCAGCCCTGCTGGCGCCGCTCATCGTCTGCACGCTGATCGGGCTCGTGCAGGGCCTGCTGATCGCCCGCCTGGGCCTGGCCGCCTTCATCGTCACGCTGGCCGGGCTGCTCGGTGCGCGCGGGCTGCTGCTCGCGATCACCGATGAGGGCTCCAAGACGTACCTGATCGATCGCGACTCGGCGTTCGCGGCGCTCGGGCAGGGTGAGGTGCTCGGGATCCGCGTGCCGATCCTGATCGCGCTGGCCGCGCTCGCCGCCGGCGTCGTCGTGCTGCGACGCACGCGCTTCGGCCAGACCCTGTTCGCGATCGGCGGCTCCGAGAGCGCCTCGCTGCTGATGGGGCTGCCCGTCCGGCGCTCGAAGACGCTCGTCTACGCGATCAGCGGACTGCTCGCGGGGCTCGCCGGAGCGCTGCTCGCGGCGCGCACCTCGTCCGGCGTGCCGACCGTCGGCGTCGGCCTCGAACTCGACGCGATCGCCGCCGTCGTGATCGGTGGCACGCTGCTGTCGGGCGGAGCGGGCGCGCTCACCGGGACGCTCGCGGGCGTGCTGCTGCTCGGCGTGATCCAGAACCTCATCAACCAGGTCGGCGGCCT
>Ga0136618_10000106_pt1 | contig 21504 bp, 16 predicted proteins | sample AntDrymUQ3302106_2_FD_104805 | JGI IMG/M metagenome (GOLD analysis project Ga0136618, IMG submission 104805) | Polar desert sand microbial communities from Dry Valleys, Antarctica - metaG UQ330 (21.06) | ecosystem: Environmental > Terrestrial > Soil > Desert | place: Antarctica: Dry Valley... | reverse complement strand
CAAGTCTCCAATAGCTGACTGGAACAGTGAAGCTAGTTCAATTTTTGAAACAGGTCACTGCAAATAGGCATCATCGGCAGCATTTCAGGTTTAATTCAACATTACTTTCTCGGCAAACTCGAAACGCCATCCGGCGATAATCAACTTCTAGCCCGCCGCAGAAAGCGAAATCGGCGGGCAGGTCAGACTCTGCGCTTGACTGCTTCTTTCATAGCTGATTTATTAAGCGGTTTCAATTCCACATTGGTTCAATTAAAAGACCCGTCGCCTCGCGTGATATAACGCCGTCTTTCGTGTTTCAATTCCACATTGGTTCAATTAAAAGACGGTTCAAGGAAAATAAAAAAGGTAACGGAAAAGTAAGTTTCAATTCCACATTGGTTCAATTAAAAGCACTCTAAGCTGGCTCGTGCGCGGTGACAACTACGAGTTTCAATTCCACATTGGTTCAATTAAAAGGATATTCCTCAAGCCCGTTATTGTTGCCGATTTGAAGTTTCAATTCCACATTGGTTCAATTAAAAGCGGAAATGGTTTCGCGCCTGTTTTCGGCTTATTATCGTTTCAATTCCACATTGGTTCAATTAAAAGTTATGTTTTTCGTAATATGAATTGCCGTAAAATTCTTGTTTCAATTCCACATTGGTTCAATTAAAAGCCAAAACGTTGGCGAGTATCTCATTGCCGGGAGTTGGGTTTCAATTCCACATTGGTTCAATTAAAAGTTTGATTACGTCGCCGCTTAAGATTTGCAAAACAATGTTTCAATTCCACATTGGTTCAATTAAAAGCCATCTATTTTCGCCGCGATACAGGTCATTTGAGGTTTCAATTCCACATTGGTTCAATTAAAAGACAATGCCGACATCACGCACGATTCGATGTATCCATGTTTCAATTCCACATTGGTTCAATTAAAAGCTGAAAATAACCTGATATTCAGGGTCATATCGGACGTTTCAATTCCACATTGGTTCAATTAAAAGAACCAAGCGAGCCTTATATTGCTCTCACGCTTGCTAGTTTCAATTCCACATTGGTTCAATTAAAAGATACGAGCCTGCTTAACAGTGACAACGTGATTGATGTGTTTCAATTCCACATTGGTTCAATTAAAAGTCTGTTTCAACAACGAAGAAAAAGGCTCCCGGCAGTAGTTTCAATTCCACATTGGTTCAATTAAAAGCTTTTATAATTACTTCATTCAGTGAGATTCTTTGGTTTCAATTCCACATTGGTTCAATTAAAAGAAATTACAATTTCGCCGACCTTCCTCCAACTCCGTTTCAATTCCACATTGGTTCAATTAAAAGATTCGAGATGCTGCCAGTCGGTTGTGGCTTGGTGGTTTCAATTCCACATTGGTTCAATTAAAAGCAAGGGCTTTTCACGGTGCCTGTATTTTACAAAATGGTTTCAATTCCACATTGGTTCAATTAAAAGCCGCGCGCTTCTGGTCGCAAAGATTAAAATTTCTTCACTGTTTCAATTCCACATTGGTTCAATTAAAAGTCTTTTGATTAACCCGCTCTTTCGCCTGACGAATCAGTTTCAATTCCACATTGGTTCAATTAAAAGTCGAAAAGTATGTGTAAATGTTCCGTCGCTGTTGTTTGGTTTCAATTCCACATTGGTTCAATTAAAAGCCGTATTTAATAAATTAACGGTAACCCTGCCGAGCAAGTTTCAATTCCACATTGGTTCAATTAAAAGTCCGCGAGTCCGGCGTTAATTTCTGAAACGGGCGGGTTTCAATTCCACATTGGTTCAATTAAAAGTCAATTTCAGTGCCTGTCCAAAATGCGATTTTTACGTTTCAATTCCACATTGGTTCAATTAAAAGTCTATCGCCTTCGGTTGAGAGTAGAAAATCAGAGACGTTTCAATTCCACATTGGTTCAATTAAAAGGTTGGTTCTGTCTTTTAAGTTCGCATCCGTATCGTGTTTCAATTCCACATTGGTTCAATTAAAAGTAAAATTCTGTGCAACGTGACCGCCGCTTGCAAAACCGTTTCAATTCCACATTGGTTCAATTAAAAGTCAATCTGTCGAGAAGCTGAATCAGCGGGTCAACCATGTTTCAATTCCACATTGGTTCAATTAAAAGTGGCGAAAATTTGAAGATAAAATCGTCGTGCAAGACTTGTTTCAATTCCACATTGGTTCAATTAAAAGGATTGAGCCGCTTTTGTTTTTTCTCTTTCAAGACGTGTTTCAATTCCACATTGGTTCAATTAAAAGCTTCGTCTCGAAACATATAGTCCTCAACGGTTTTTTGTTTCAATTCCACATTGGTTCAATTAAAAGAAGAGATTAAGAAATGAGTAAATCACCCGCGTTTCAAGTTTCAATTCCACATTGGTTCAATTAAAAGTTTTAACCGCGACGCACACGCCCGCCGCCGTTGTGTCGTTTCAATTCCACATTGGTTCAATTAAAAGGCCACCACAACCGGCGACCCATCTCGCAAGCGACCTTGTTTCAATTCCACATTGGTTCAATTAAAAGCGGACAGAATCTTAAGCGCATCAATGAATATTTACTGCGTTTCAATTCCACATTGGTTCAATTAAAAGTTTACTGAATCGTCCCACATATACGAACCACTCATGTTTCAATTCCACATTGGTTCAATTAAAAGTTGAAACCGGCATTGTCACAATCTTTCGCCCGGACACGTTTCAATTCCACATTGGTTCAATTAAAAGAGGAGAAACATTTCTCCGGCACGAGCTTTTTTGTTTTGTTTCAATTCCACATTGGTTCAATTAAAAGCCGATACCGAGTATCTTGGATACTCAAATTCACCCGAGTTTCAATTCCACATTGGTTCAATTAAAAGAACAGCGACTTCGTTTTCTATCATCGTTTCTCCTTGGTTTCAATTCCACATTGGTTCAATTAAAAGTGAGTTAAAAGATAAGCTAACGTGCCTCGCGCTTCGAGTTTCAATTCCACATTGGTTCAATTAAAAGCCTCAATCGGTGAAGGAATATCGATTGCGGAAATATAGTTTCAATTCCACATTGGTTCAATTAAAAGAAAGTTGTCGAAATCGACATCCGGTGCGGGCGCGCCGTTTCAATTCCACATTGGTTCAATTAAAAGAGCCTTTTTCTTTTAGACGGACAATCATATTTCTAAGTTTCAATTCCACATTGGTTCAATTAAAAGTGAACGCCGATTGGCAGAGTGTGAAGACAGAGAAGGTTTCAATTCCACATTGGTTCAATTAAAAGTTTGGTTTTAGACCCGTTCAGTGGCGCAGGAACGAGGTTTCAATTCCACATTGGTTCAATTAAAAGAAGCCCGATGCGATTTACCAAAAGTCGTTTGCGAGAGTTTCAATTCCACATTGGTTCAATTAAAAGTTCAATACTGTTTTCAACTCGCTTAAGGCTTCCTTGGTTTCAATTCCACATTGGTTCAATTAAAAGGCGGCGAATTTTGAATTCAGCGGCGGTCAAGGATTTAACGTTTCAATTCCACATTGGTTCAATTAAAAGGCGGAGCATACGGTCGAAATGAAGGTTGCCACCTTTAGGTTTCAATTCCACATTGGTTCAATTAAAAGAATTTAGAAATGTTTCTCGAAGGCGACGAGCTTGCCGTGTTTCAATTCCACATTGGTTCAATTAAAAGTCAAATCTTTTAACATATTTTCCATATCTTCCAGGTTTCAATTCCACATTGGTTCAATTAAAAGTATTCAATCGTCGTCTGGTCGTGGTTTGCCGTAAAGTTTCAATTCCACATTGGTTCAATTAAAAGTAATAAATGGATTAACCACAAACTAACCGATGAAAGTGTTTCAATTCCACATTGGTTCAATTAAAAGTATTGCCGGAAACGGTGGAATTATTAATTTGGTGATTGTTTCAATTCCACATTGGTTCAATTAAAAGGTTTATGACGGCAACGGTTTGGCGAGAACGATAAAAAAGTTTCAATTCCACATTGGTTCAATTAAAAGCAGGACGGCGCATCACCTTTTGTCGTCACAGTAAGGTTTCAATTCCACATTGGTTCAATTAAAAGTAGGTAACTCGACGGTGATAACCACTGTATTTTGTTTCAATTCCACATTGGTTCAATTAAAAGAATGCTGTTCAAATCAGCGTAAACACTTTTGAAAAAGTTTCAATTCCACATTGGTTCAATTAAAAGTGTGAGCGATGCCGATTAGCCTGATATTCAAATCAAAGTTTCAATTCCACATTGGTTCAATTAAAAGAAGCGTAATCAAAAACATCCTGCAAACGGTTTTCGTTTCAATTCCACATTGGTTCAATTAAAAGGCGCATTACCGAATCGGAATGAGCGCGGGGACGCAGGGTTTCAATTCCACATTGGTTCAATTAAAAGGGAGTCGAAGATGTCGAAGCCGAGCTTGCGCTGATTAGTTTCAATTCCACATTGGTTCAATTAAAAGCAGTTCCCTGGGCGGGCGTGACCGGCAAGCCGACATTGTTTCAATTCCACATTGGTTCAATTAAAAGGACAGAATTCCGGCGCGGCGGCGACGACAACTAACGTTTCAATTCCACATTGGTTCAATTAAAAGCATCGCGTCGCTCGACGGGAGCGGGCAAGTTCCTGGTTTCAATTCCACATTGGTTCAATTAAAAGAATCAACAACAGTCTTAACAAATTCCACGCATTAACGTTTCAATTCCACATTGGTTCAATTAAAAGGTATTTTGTCGAACGCAACGACGCGCCTTATGCCACGTTTCAATTCCACATTGGTTCAATTAAAAGACAAACCTTTTCCCATTTGTCCGAATCGGCTAAAGTAGTTTCAATTCCACATTGGTTCAATTAAAAGAATGGGTTATGTGGAATGGAAAGCGTCTAGGATTTAAGTTTCAATTCCACATTGGTTCAATTAAAAGCTATTACGCCGCTGCCTATGCCGCCGACCTCTCCCTCGTTTCAATTCCACATTGGTTCAATTAAAAGCTTTTTCTCGAAATGCGCTTTGATGAACGATTGATGGGTTTCAATTCCACATTGGTTCAATTAAAAGATTGATTGATTCCGGCTGTTACCGCCGCCGTATTGGTGTTTCAATTCCACATTGGTTCAATTAAAAGAAACTTCGGTTTTGTTTTCGCCTTGAATCCTCACAGTTTCAATTCCACATTGGTTCAATTAAAAGCGAGCGCGAAACAGTTTCTTCTTCAATGGTTTTTGTTGTTTCAATTCCACATTGGTTCAATTAAAAGGCGCATCGCTCGCAAGTCTTTCTCTCTGATAATGGTTTCAATTCCACATTGGTTCAATTAAAAGGCAGTTTTTGAGCAGTCAACAATGGTGATTTTATTAGACTTATTGAGTTTTCGCAATCATTTTTTTGGCTTGATCGTCGTCGGGTGGCAGTTGGGTTAAAAAGGCGGGAGGTTGACGACTCCAGTTAAGTTGTGTGTTCACGAAGTTTAGCTGATTTGTCTTTGATTTTACACGATGATTTTTGTTCTCATTTTGTCAGTTTTAGAACGGCTGACGATCTCGCGGTATCGGAAAACAGGTCCTATTTTCTCTTTTCACAACAGGTTAGAAGTCGTTCCGCGCTGATTACCCATTTCTTCGCGGCGCAGCCATTTCTCGTCTCTGGCGATGTAGAATAAAACCGAATCGGTTTTGTCGTCCATAATGTTTCGCAAATCATTTTTGACGGCTTCGATTTGCGCTTCGGTCAACTCGCCTTCAAAAACGGAGTTCTGCCGCCAGTTCAGATAGCATTTCAGACATTTATGAACTTTTGTGACGCGCTCAACAGATATGTCATAAACAATTAAAACATACATAAATTTTATAACTCAGACAATTTTACTTTCCGCCGCACGACACTGTATCGCCTCTACCACCAGGCGCGAAAACCCTTGTATTCTTCGACGTCGGTTAAATGCTTGACCAGTTTGTAGCATTCGAGCCGTATCAACCTTTCATAGCTGACTTTTCTTTTGAGTTTACGATGTTCAATCGTCGTTCCGAGTCGCGCGTCCCATTCTCTTAAAACAATCTTTCTGCCCGAATCCTTCAAATAGCAGCAGTTCAAATCCTGCGCGAAGTGTTTTTCCGAAAGCTGACCGTTATTAAACAGCCGGAAAATTAATCTGTCCGCTAAAACAGGTTTGAAAACTTCCGCTAAATCCAGTGCGAGCGAAAATCTGCGGAATCCCGGCTCGTGGAGAAACGAAATCGTCGGGTCGAGCTGCGTGCGGTAAATCTGCGTCAGAACCGACGAATAAACCAAGCCGTTGGTAAAGGAAATCAGCGCGTTGACCATATTGTCGGGCGGACGGCGGACACGCTTTTTGAATTCGACATCACGCTTGATGATTTTCTCGAATGCCTGGTAATATGCCGCTCTCGCTCGTCCTTCGCACGCCATCAATTGATTAATATCTTTAACTTCGGCAAGCCGCAGAACTTCCGTCTGAACGATCTCCGTTTCCCGCAACAAATCCGTGCCGCGCGAATCGCGATAACGCAGATTCCGCAGGATATTATGCAGTGCCGCGCCAATCAGTTCGCGCGATATTCTCAATCTTTTCAGGTTTGATGAATAATGCTTGACTTGTTTGACCAGCAGAAATCCGGCTTGCAGATATTCGCGCGGGTAAAACGAGCCGCTGTAAAATCCATAATAATTGAAAAAATGAACGGGAATTTTCTTCTGCGCGAGAAAATTCAAGACTTTGGAATTCAAATCGAGTTCGCGGAAACACCAAATCGCGTCAACATCTTCAACCGGAATAATACGGCGTTCACCGACCCGAACCGGCTTCTGCGCTTCTCCGTCTAAAATTTCGGTCAGCTGCTTTTCATCGTCAAGCGCAGCGGGCGATTCAAAATCCAGATTGCCGAGAAAGTCCGCGCTCAACCCGTCGCCGGTCATCGAATCCATTGCGCCGAAGTTTTCCGCTTCAACTTCAGGCGCGGACGATTCTTCGACGGCTTTTTCTTCCTCGGTTTCAGCAGCCGGTTCAAAAGCCAGCGTATTGTCTTTGCGCCGCAGCCTGCCGGAGCGCGTTAGGTAATAATGTCGTGCCATAATTTAATTTCAGGTTTCAGGTTCAAGGTTTCAGGTTCAAAGTCGAAAACCCGAAACCTTGAACATTGAACGCTTTTTCATCCCCAGCAGAGTTCCGCATAGCTGCAGGAATTGCAAATCTTCATATATTCGACCGGCGGCGGCGCGTCGAGCGCGACGATTTTCGTTATCTCCGTCAAAGCCGTTTCGAGTTCCGTTTCTTTCTTGCCGGTTAATTCGACGGTTTGCGTGTGCCGCAGTTTTGGGTAATCAATCTGTCCGGTTAGATTTTCCACGCCTTTTTGTTTCAGATAATAGATGTAGTAAAGCAGTTGGAATTCGTGCGCCGATTCCATTTTGTCGGTCAATTTAACTTCGTGAATCACGCCGTCCGATTGCCAGTCCAGCACGATTTTGCCGTCAATCGAGATTTCCTTTTTCTGCCGGTTATACGCCGTTTCGTGAACGAGTTTGCCCATCTTCACGCGGTCGTTTTCACGCTCCATCTCGATGCCGTGATGAAACCACCACAACTTTTTTCGGCAGATGAAAAAGTAGCCGACTTCGGTTCCCGTAAATTTTATTAGAGCTTCGGACATAATTTACGCTTTCAGCCGATACCAGGTCGAACGCGCTCTGCCGTTCTGTTCGATATAATTGTCGCGGACGAGTTCACGCAGACGGACTTTCAAAGTATTGCGATTGGCGCGAGTTAATGTTTCGATTTCCGCGATGCTCAAACGCTCGTGTTCTTTCAGAAGCCGGGTAATTTCACTCGACAGCGTGGCGAGCTTGTTTGCCAAAATGTGTTCGCGCTCCAATTTTGCCGCTAATTTATCCTTCTGTTTTTTCAAACATTTCAGAAAAAACAAACTCCATTTCTCCCAATCGGTCTTTTCTTCACGCAAAGTTTTCTGCGTCTGCCGGAGTGCTTTGTAATACGAATCTTTGTTGTCTTCGACGATGCTTTCGAGCGAGATATACGGCATATATTCGTAGCCGAATCGCAGTAAAAGCAAAGTCGTCAAAATCCGCGAAAGCCTTCCGTTGCCGTCCTGAAAAGGATGAATCGCCAGGAACGAAACGACGAAAACCGCAATAATCAGCAGCGGATGAACCGTTTTGTCTTCAATCGCCTTATTGAGCCAACTCACTAACTTTTCCATCGCCAGCGGCGTTTCAAAAGGCGAAGCGGTTTCAAACACCACGCCGAGTTCCCTGCCGTCCGCATCAAAAGCGACGACATTATTGGAAAGTTTTTTATAACTTCCGCGATGCGCCGTGTCCTTGCTCGAAAATTTCAGCAAAACCGAATGAAGCTGTTTGATATGATTCTCGCCCGGCGATAATTCCTGCCACGATTCAAAAACCAGTTCCATCGCTTCGGCATAACCCGCGACTTCCTCTTCATCACGCGATTTGAACGAATACCGTTTGAGATTCGACAGCAGCGTTTCGACTTCCCTGTCCGACAATTTCACGCCCTCAATGCGCGTCGAAGACCCAACGCTCTCAATCGTCGCCACGCGCCGCAGCGCCAGCAGTCTGTCGGGCGAAAGATTCTGCAAAGCCGTCCATTTGCCTTTGAATTCATCAATCTCAGAAATCAAATTGAGAATCTCGTGCGTTGGCGAAAATTCATTGTTGAATTGTTCGATGGCATTAATCATACCCGATATTATACCCGATTATACCTGATAAATCTTAAAGAATATTGCTTGATTGGGAATCTGTTTTAAGACCTAGCTCTTTGTCATATTTCCAATTGGTTATGTATTCCCGCAAATCTTCGTCAAACCAAATTGCACCATTTTTCTTTCCGACAAACATCTGACCGAAACGGATTGGAACGAGTAATTGATTAGCTTCAATATACCTGCCTTGTTTTGTGAAATCTTTAAATTCTTCAAGTTCCGAATCAGGTAAAACTTCGACCTGTCCATCATTCTTATCAAACAAATCATCAGTCCATGGGCGATGCGTTCCGGCAATTATGCGCTCGGCAAATTTCAAAACGTCTTCGTTATTCAATCCTTTTTGAAAATTTTCCATCGCGGCGGGCGGATAGCCGTTTTCATAAACTTTATCAACGATTCCCGTTAATTCGGCTTCGGTCAAAATATCAACTTCGCGTAAAAGTTCAATCGTTCGATTCGTCAAAGTTTCATCGTAGAGGTAGCCGTTTGAAGGTTCAGCGAAAATAACGACCGGCGAGGGTTGATGAACATTACTTTCATCTATTCGGCTTCCGCTTCGATTGATTCTGCCAAGTCTTTGTCCGAGCGCATCGGCGGGAGCAGGTTCGGAATAACCTCGTCCGTAATCAATATCTAGCGAAACTTCGACGGCTTGTGTCGCCACTAAAACAGCAGGTTTTTGCTTGCCGCTTTTGATAAGTTTGCACTCGATTTCTTTTTTCTCGTCAGACTTTTTATTAGTGATTTTCTCTTCGATGCGGTTGCGGTCGCGCCCGTTAAAGCGCGAATGAAGTAACGTTAAATCCTCAAACTGCTCGGCGGCGAAATATTCCCAAACTTGCTGGCTGGTTTTGACGTGATTGCAGACGATTAAAGCCGATTCGCCGGATTCGATAATTTCATCGGCAATTTGGCTTAAATTTGCCAGCAGAGAACCTTCACGAACGGTTATTTTGTGCCGCTCTTTATCGCACACAACTTTATCCAATTCGTTTTCGGGATTCGGTGAAATAATTCGGTCTGCGCCGATGCCGATTTCGTCTCGGATATAGTTTTCTAAAAACTTCGGAATTGTCGCTGAAGCGAATAACACTTTAGCGTTAAAAACATCGCTCGTCAGAAGTTTGACAGTCGCCAGAGTTAAACCCGCTAATAATGGCTCGAAAGCGTGAACTTCATCGAAGACGAAACACGCTTGGTGAAATTCTGAAAGTCCCATTTCCCAACCGCGCCCGCGCAAAGCGAATCGCAAAATTTGATGCGGTGTGCAAATCCGAATCGGGTGATACATCTCACGCGCCAAACTCGCCAAATGTTTTGCCTGTCGGTTTTTTATTTTGACGCTCATTTCACCGTCTTCCATTGCCCGAAACAGAAAATCAGCATTTCGGTGATGCAGAACACCAACCTGCTTTTCTCCAAAAATCTGTTGGAAGCGTTTGCTCATCGCATTGATGCTGGCGGTGAACGGCAGAACGTAAAAAAAGCGTCCGTTTTCGACTTGATTATTCTTCGCCCAAAGCAATGCCGCGAGAGTTTTGCCAGAACCGGTTGGAGCTTTGAGAATCGCGTTGCCTTCGGTTCGTGCCGCTTTTTCCTGAAAAGGCAAAATCTGATGTTTGCCGAGTTCCTGAGCAATTATCTTTTCTTCACAATCCTTATCCTTCAAGTTTGGAATATCGAGCAATTTCGGATGCTGTTTGGTTTCGGGTTCAATCGCTGAAGCTAAATGGTCGCTGGTGATAAGCAAACCGCGCAGCAAACTCGCTCGCCAACGCTTTTCCTTTGAAATTTTTTTATAAAATCTCGGCTCGCGCTCAAGCCAATCAGTGTGTAAACCAAAATCAAGTAATTCGGAATCTTTGTTAATCGGCTCTAAATTTATGTTTAACTCACCACTCAATTTATCCAATAAGTCTTTGAAAGAGTCCCAATTCTCAAACATTTCGCCGCGCATTATTTGCCACTGCGAATCGTCTTCAGTTTCGCCAAAGTCCGGCGGCAATTCAAACATCGGCAAACATTTTTCTCCGGCTTTCGATGTCAAACCATCGGGAATGTTTCGGTGATGCGTCAGGATTGCTAATAAACCGCAATCTTCGAGATTTGGATTGATAACGCGGGCGATTGCAGTCGAAAGCGTTTCGTGGCGATGTCCCCAATTTCCGCCGCCGCGCAGCATCTTTTGAAAACCCGTCGCCGCCTTTCCCAAATCGTGAAATGCGCCGATTTCAAGCAAAACCTCAGCTAACTCTTCACGCAGTTCTGGCGCGAATGGAAGATTTCGGCAAAGTTTTTCACCGTTTCGGGCGACATTTGAACAATGTTGTAAAAGCGATTCGCCTTCGGTTGCTTCTTTGTCGGACTTTTCAACGCTTTTTGCCCAAAGTCGAGAATGTGAATTTTCCATACTTTTCCATACTCATTGTTTGCATTAAATGAGCGAGCGCAGATAAATTACGTCGTCATTTGATGTGTCGTTAATTTTAACGAGATTTTCCGCTTCCACGAATGAAGGATTATCATAACGAACAGCGACGAATTTAGAGCTTTTGCCGATGCTTCGCGTGTAACCCAAATCTTTGTTGACAAAATAATTCGGCAAATTCAAAATTTGTCCGCTCACGCCGCTTTGCGGAAAAGGCATCAGCGTTCCGCGAATTCCACCTTTGTAACAAGATTCCGCTTCGAGTTCTTCAATTTTCGTTACCCAAGCCAAATCTTGCGAACGCCCAAAACACGGCGCGTTTCGGGCATTTTCAAAATACTCGCGGAAGTTTAAATTGTCTAGGTAAAGGTCGAGAATCGGGTTAATGTGAAATTCCCGTTTGATAATTCCGGTATCGGTTTGAGCTTTTAGTTTGCCGGTTTTCGACATCATCAAACGCCTCGACGTTTCCAAATCCAAAGCCGTGCCGGAACTTTGAAAAGTAAAACCGATGCGCGTTTCATCCGGCTGAATTTCACGCGCCGCCATATTTCCAATCATTCCTAGCAAAGTGCTATACGGCGGAAGCGGCGCGGTCAAAGCCGTTCCCGAATAAATTAAAGGCAGACGAAACGTCGCCGTCCAGCCGACCAGACGAATGTGCAGGAGTTTCATAATTTTTCTCCTTTTGATTTAACCGAGTTGTTCGGTTAATGCTTCAACCGCTTTAATCGGACTCGAAAGACGAACATTTGCCGTATTTTCTTCGCTTTCAATCCATTGTTTTAATTCGGCGTAATTTTGCTGATGCAGATAACCTTCACGAACTCCGACGAAAATCGGCGTAACGATTCGGTCTTGATAATCGTCAATTATTTGCTTGAGCGCGCCGATTTTAATACACGGCTTGCCATCCGTTTCTGCAAACAAATCATTGAAAATCAAATTTCCGCAGTTTAATCCGGCAGCGATAATCGCTTTCGGTGAAACGTCGGTGCCGAATTGCGCCTGTTTCGCGCCGCCGCGCAAAACCGCCAATGCTTTCAGAATCATCGTGGCGCGTTCACGCCTTTTGTTATCGGCGATTTCGTAGATATTGGTTTTGCCTTCTTGTGTTTGAACTTTACCGTCGCTTATAAACTGTTTGGCTAAGTTGGCATCGAGTTCGATGCGGTCGCCGTCATTGCGAAAAACGCCGAGCCTTTCATAGTTCAAACCGAAAACGCCTTGCATCTGCGTATTGTAAAACTTAGTTTTGTAAGGAAGCGGCGAACCTTCTTTGAGATGCACAAAGCCTTCGTCGTCATTCAAAACGGTCATATCTTTGCGAAGTGATTTCAGAATCGAAGACACAAAAGGCGACGGACGCATCACGGCTTTGGCTTTTTCCGTTTTTGTTTTCTTCGGTGAGTCGCTGGTGTTTTCTTGATCAGTGAGAAGTTCGTCGGCGTTTTCGTCAACGACCTCTTTCGTTTTGCCTTGTCCTTTTTCAGCTCGCATATAACCGAAAATATCGTCTTCCGCAAAATCAACCGGATTCATTTCAGTTCCGATTTTGTCGGAATTACCTTTTGCGTTAACGCTTAATGCTTTTAATTCGGCGGCGGGTTCATTCGGGTTTTCACTCTGAAATGTCAAACGCAGCCATCTGCGCCACGCTTGCGCCGACACATACGGTACACGAATGCGCCGACCTTTTTCGTCAATATCCAGGAAAGTTTTTGGAATCGTCGCGTTTCTGTCTTCGCCCGAATCAAGCCCCGCGCCGTTCAAAAACGCGCCTTCTGCTTGAATTAAAAATGTTCCGGTGATGTGAGTTAAGATTTTTTCGTTAATCATTTTTTCTCCTTAAGATTTTATTTGATTTCTAATTCTTTATTTGTTTTACGGTAAAGATTTGCTGTTTCGAGCCGAAACTGAAAAAGCAATTCGCCGATTTCATTTTGACCGCGTTCATTGCGGCACAACGCGTCCCAATCTTCGCTTTCGTAGCCTTTTTTTTCAGTATTCTTGCCCAAACGAGAAAACCAATCGCGCAAATCGGCAACCCCAACTTTTCCTCTTGAAAATTTCTCGATGATATTGCGATTGATAAATTCTAATCCGCGTTTCGTATCCTTGCCGCCGCGTTGTTCGAGTGTTGACTCGAATACGTCTTTGGCAAATTCCTGTATCTTCGGATTTGTGAACATTATTAGCTCCTCTTTGCTTAATTTAATTTGCTCCGATTCTTCAAAAGTAATCTGTCTGTCGTTCAAATGATGCAGGTAAAACCATACCAAATCCCAACCGTAATTTGACGAGCGCACCGCCGCGCCTTTCTCTCGCCAGATATTTTGCGCAGATTCGGAATTAAGATTTACGATTCCCTCAAGATTTGCTGCCGGAAAAAGTTGAACGTAATCGTCAAACGTCAATTTCCCATCTTCGGCAAATCGAGCCATTTGTTTCCGCAACTCCGTACGAACCTGCCGGTCTTTTGAGCGGCGCGGATTTTCTCTCAAGATTTGCTCAAACGATTTTTTCTTTTTTTCGTCCGGCGTTTCAGTTTCTTCTTTGGTTTTAAATTCTTGGTAAAGCAAACCAGCCAAACGTTTGGCGGCATCGAGCGCGGTTTTCTTTCTATTCAAAACTTGTGTCTGAAAAATTTCATAAAGTTTCGGTGAAGCGGCAGTTGATTGTTTTTCGCCTTTTTTATTAAAAAGCGGATAAAATCCAAAATAGTCGGTTTTATGTTCAATCGCCGTCAATAAATGCGAAGAAGGATTTTTGGGATTTTCCCGCTTGAGAATTTCGAGTAATTCGGAAAGTAATTTGTTTTCAATTGCGATACTCCACAAAAATTGAAGCGCGTGATTATTTATTTCAATAACTTCACAAAATGGATCAGGTCCGAAATTGCTAAAATTCCAAATGTTAAGGGATGTTCCACGCGGTAGATTTTCCCGTTTCGTATCTTTATGAAGTTTCAGCATTACTTCAAGGAGTAATAAAGCCACAGGTGTCGCGCCCTTTCCCGCGCCGTAAGAAGCAGTTTTCTCGCTTACTTTGGTTACATCTAATAGACTTTTATTTTCCCGGTAGATTTTCTCAACCGCAAATTGTGACAATTTCATTTCAGTAAATTGAAAACAAGCCAATTTACCGCCGAAAATCATCGCGCCGAGCGGCACCCATTGAATTGCAATTAAGCATAATCCACAAATTCGCGGCGCACGACTAGCGGCTGGTAATGCCTGTGCGTCATTGCCGAGACTTCCGGCAAGCGGGAAAAAATCACGTCCAATTGCATCTAAAATTTCTGTTGCCAGACGGTCGCCACACGATTCGCAAAGGGGTTTTGAATTATTTTTAATATCTATTCGTAATAATTCTTTGTAAAGTTTTTTCAGAGTTTCAAGATAAAGCTGCCAACCTTTGTCTCTATCATCTAAAACCCCATATTGCTTATGTCTGTTGAAAAAAGGATTGTTAGCGGAGTTTACCAAAGAAGAATTTAGACACGTTGAACTGAAAGCATTTAATTGACGATTAGCTTTTGCCAGCCATTTGCCGAATTCTTCATCTTCGCCCATCGCTTCGGTCAAAATCTCCGGCGTGAGTTCATCTAAAATGACATCATCATTCTTCGCGCTGACGTGCGCTAAAATAGTAAGAATTCCCGTATCAACAAATGGATTTCCCGTTAAACTGTATTTCATAGATTTTGTATCTGAAAATCAAATCAAACTCCCAAAACAACTTCCCGTACCGGAGCCTACGCCGACGTTCCAGGCGAAGCGCACGGCTTCGCCTGTGCCTTCGACGATTACCGGACAGATACTTGCGTGAATCTGCGTGTCTTTAATTTGGACGAGTTTTACTTTTGGATTCGCAAATTCGCGGTCGAAGCTGATTCTTACCTTTTTATCTTCGTCGTTAAAGTGCGGGTCGGCGGATTCATAATTTGCAACATCCATTTTGTGAACGAGTGTTTTTGTTAAAATTTCGTCGGCAATCGGTTCGTGGTAAAGATGATGCGGAGCGGTTTCACCTTTAGCGCATTTGCCTTTCGCAAAAACCGCGCTGCCGACTTTGAATTTATATTTTGTGCCGAAATCGGGCGTGGTTTGCTGCCGGATTTCAAGGACGCGCATTCCGCAGAATATTTCCGGCTCCTGCAGTGCGCCGTTGACTAATCTTTCGGCGTATTTATCCTCAAAGAAACTGACAAACCACCGCGCGCCGTTTGGACATTCCAGACGATTGACGACCCGGCGGCTTCCGTCGAGCCAGCTTAAAGAGTAGAGACTGATTTTATCGTGCAAATCATTATCCGCCAGCCATTTGTGGAAGACGCCGGTCAGCCGGTGCTGGTAATCAAAAGGAACGGGCATCGTGTTTGGCGAGAGGATAAAGTGTAATCTCATAGCAAATTCATTTCTTCGTGTTTTTGTTAAATCCTATCCGATGATAATGGACAGGTTTGTCACGAATCGGAAAAATTATCAAAATTTTTCAATCCGTCTTCGATAACTTTTTTTACTTCTTCCCGGAGTTCTTTCGGTGAAACAACTTTGATATTCGGCAGATGACTCAGGATAAATCTCACTAACCCGCGCCCCGATGCGACGCGCATTTCGATGGTCACAGTTTCGGGCGACGTGCCGCGCCGCTGTTTGCTTTGGATAATTTTCTGCGACGGGTGAAACTGGCGTTCGGCAAAGATGCGAGCCGTAATGCCGACGGCTTTTAATCGAACGGTGACCGGTTTCCCGTGAATGCCGTTAAAACAGTTTTCATTGAGGTAGTCGCTGAGCTTAAACTCGGTGGCGCGAACGAATTGTTCGTCCAGTTCTTTGAGATTGCCGATCCGGTCAACCGAAAAGACACTCAGACGGCTCTTCCCTGCGTCGAAAGCAGCGAGTTTGAGCGTTGCTCCATCCGGGTCAAAATAAACCACATACGGGTCGACTACGCGCGATTCCAGTGTATCGCTGTTTAAGCCGTGATAGCGAATTTCGACTTTTTTCTGCCGGATGGCGGCAGACGCCAGACGGTCGATTGTCGCCGAGTGCGCGGAGAAATCTTTGGACGGGACGATAGAAGAGCCGTAGACCTTTGACAGCGCATCCATTTTTTCCTTAATTGAACGAGGTAAAGATTTGCGGATTTTATCAAGCAGAGATCCGGCGTGTGCGGCGTAAAATGAGTTGCCGGATGTAATACCAATGCCGGCTATGGATTCCTGAGCAAGTAAAAGCACGGCAAGTTCTTCGATTTCAATCTTCGGGAAATCTAATTTGAAACTGTCGGCAAATTGATAGTAAACATCTCTGCCCACCTTTTTATCTTCAATTGGATATTCGAGCGAAAGCGCGTCGAGGTCGCGGCTGATGGTTTTGGCATTAACGGCAAATTCCCGTGCCAGTTCTTGCCGAGAGTGCGGGCGGCGCACCAGATTAAATACGATTTTAATGAGTCTCTCGGTGAGAGATGTGCGATAACTCATATTTGTTTTTGATAATGGTTTCCACCTGCATGTTGTGGGTTTATATTTTCCTCCAATCTTGGTAGAAAATAGACTTTTGATCAGGAAATAATTTTAATTTAAGTTTTTCATCAAAAATGTCCAGTCATCTTTGGCGTAGGTGTCTTCAAAACTCATTACAAAGTCGCGCTGTCCCTTGTCGATATATTCTTTGAAAGTTTTCAGAACCACTTCCCTTCCCTGCTCGCTCAGTGGTTCGGCTTCATAAGCAATTTGCGCTGTTGCGACACTGCTCTTCGGTGCCAACGGTCTACTTGTCTTGAGCTTTTGCGGACTGGTCTTTTGAAGCAGGCGCCGACGAAGGTGTTCGGTCAAAAACGACGGCACGCTTGATATGGAGCCGGTCCGAACAGCGGCAATTTCCAGCTCCATAGCAATCAATTCAGCAAATTCTTTCCATTTTTCTTTATCTGAGCTTCGCGGCACTCGCCCTGAAACCTTTTCGCAAGCTTTTGTTAAAACTTCAAGCATGGCGCCGAAAGGCTCATCATCAATTTTTGTACTAGTCTTTAAAGAAGTCTTAAGGGGCTCGTTAAATCCTTTATTTTCAATGGGATTAGTATGGTCAAGTATGGATAAGTTTTGCATAGTGTAACTGGATAAGTTTTGACCTGACTTGTCTCGACCAGTCTTATCCATACCAGTCTTATCCATACTTATCTTATCTTGTCCAGACTCAATTGGGTTGTTTAATTCTTCAGGAACGAATACTTCATATATCCAACCGCTGCGGCTGCCCATCTGTGGGTGGACGGCGATCAAATTCGAATCTCTCAGATAACGAATATGAAGCTGAACTGTCTTTTCAGCTAAACCGGTTAATCTGACAAGTTCGGTTTTTGATAACTGGATTTGGCGCACGGGAACAATTGCTCCGCGCGTCCGTTGGTATAACACATCATAGGTATGTTTGCTTTGTCCCCTGAAATATTTCTCAGGAACAGCCAGTTTTACTATTGAGTTAGATGTTTTAGTGAAGTTCTTGGTAGGCGAGATTTCAACATTTCTATTTTGTTTTATGCTGTCTTGTCCTATCTTATCCTGTCTTATCTTGTCTATACCATACTTATCATTACTTATCTTATCTTGTCCACTCTTATCTTGTCCATACTGGTCCACACTAGTAGGATTTGGCAAAATTTCAATCTTTGGCTTCTCAGCATCGATCTGTTTTGGTCTTTCTTTATTGAGCCGCTCGAATAGGGAAACAGGATTACTCATAACGCAACCTCAACGCTTGCTGTATCAACATAATCGACAGGAATATCCTCTAAATCGTAATCAGTCTTTAGCTCGTGGAGGTAAGAGCAAATTTTAAGAATCGAGCGTGGAACTCCTTGGCTTTTAACGTAAATTTTTTCAATAACCTCATCGGAAAAAGGATTCTTAATATCGGCATCTTCACATCGTTTTTCGAGCATTGATTTTGCTTCGTTTAAGGTCAGGGGATTTAACGTCGAGTACATTACAATCCGGCTTTTAAGATACTTGTTTTTCTTGTGGTCGAGCTTTGCTTTGAGTTCAATTTGACCGGCAAGCACAATTTGGACGGTTTTGACTTCGTTATTCTCAAAGTTGAGCATTGTCCGCAAAACTTCTAATTGTTGATTAGTTAAGTTCTGTGCCTCGTCGATAAACAGAACGACGTTTTTACCAGCCCCGTACTGCTCAAATAAAAACTCTTGAAATTTGCGCGTCTGCGACGAGGACGAGCGCATTGGCTCAATACCGAATTCGGCGCAAATCTCTTTAACCATTCCATATTTAGAGGAAAAGTCGGCAGTAGGAATCATAACGGTTTTGTAATCGTCCATAGCTGAGTATTCGCCCCACAAATAACGCAGAATAGTTGATTTACCAAGTCCAACATCGCCTAGAATACAGCTTAACCCTTGACGTTTATTAATTGTAAAGCGGGATTTCTGCATAATAGCTTTTAACGAATCAGTTAAATACAGTCGGTTTGGATTCGGTATTATGGTAAAAGGCGCAAGTGTATTGTCATTCATACTGCTATGTCTTATAGCAGAATTTATAATACTTTTAAAGCTAATTCGCAAAAAAAACCTAATAATTGAGCTTAATTTACAAGGTATATTTCAAACTTACTCACAAAAAGCAACAATTAATATTTTATCGATAGCTTGAAAGCGTCCGATAATATAAGAACTGAACGGCTCATCCTTACATTTGGTGCAAATCAATCAAAGCAGCCGCACTTTACTTTCGCTGTCAAACTGGAAAAACTGCGGTTCTACACTGGGTTCAGAACTCTTGCGTTTAATAAATCGAACTTGGTTCTGCCATACATCTGCCGTTTGAGTAATTTCAACCGATTGACTTGACCCTCGGTTTGCCCATTACTCCACGGCGAAGTTATTGCCTCTCTAACTGCCAAAAAGTCTTTCTGCAAACCGTTGGCAAACGAGCGTAGTTCTTTGATGCCGGAGTCAAAAGCCTTGACGATCCACAAGCCAATCGTCATTGAGCTTTGCCTGCGAACGATTTTCACAAACTCCTCGGCGAGCTGATAAGCCTGATCGAACTCGTCCCATTCGGCACGGGCGTAAAACAGCATTTCCAATTCATCTTCGGAAAGCCGTTTTTTGCGAAAACACAATGCGCGTAAGGTCTTCGAGTCGAGTTTCGGTGGCAACCGGTTGCGATCAACACTTGCAGCCGGTATTGGCATTGCTCGCTGACGAATTGACCGCAGTTTGGGAAACGACGGCAAATGCGGCAACAGTCGGAGTCGACAGGCGTTTCTTTTCATTTGCTCGAAAGACTCCTTCAAAGAACGCTCCCACTGCCAATCATCCAGTGCTTCAAAGTTTGTTCCTTGAAGGCTTTTATCTCGATGATTATTCGGTTCAGGGGTCGGATCGCCGTCGGCAATCTTTCGCCTTCTGAAAAGGCGTTCGATTATCTTTTCCAAGACATCGCCCAAGTTACTCAACAGATGCCAGCGATCAGCAATTTGAGTCGCATATGGTCTGCCCATCATAATGCCGTTGCGGTATGTAGTCGAACGGTCGCGGGCGACCGTCTGGACGCTTGGACGAGCAAATAGCCAATCTGTCAAGGTCGCAGCTTCACGATCCGGTAATAGATCAATGACTTTTCTTCTTTCTAAGTCAACGATAATGGTTCCGTAAGTGCAGCCTTTGCGCCACGCCCAATCATCAACGCCAATTACTTTCGGTTCATTACCGTACGACATGACAGATGTTCCGGCAGCGGTGCGTCGAATCATTCTGAGCAAAGTGTCGCCGCTAATTTTTATCCGCAGGCGATCTGCGGTTCTGGCCCCGGCTTCACCTCCTAAGGCGAAAGCTAGTCGAGTTAACGCGCCGTCGAGACCGACAGGTCTTGCGGGCATAAGTTTCAACGACATCGGGCAGGCGTTCACAAAATATCTTTCCTGGACAAAGTTCATTCCGGCACCGAAACTTTCGTGTGTTCAACTGAAGTTTGACGGCCACGTTATGCCACGGCAGGTCAGAGACCGCTCGACGATAATGACTGTGTAAACTCGATGATGGCTGACTGCACTTTGGACAGCAGGGCTGTTTCTGCTTTGAATGAACCACTATTGTGATTTTGTTCGGTTCGGAGATGAAACTTTCGAGCTGAAGAATAGCGGGGTTGGCAAGTATTGTATCGACATTCATTATGCCTTTTTTGTATCATTTGCTCGTCACTTGCACCAGATTTGCCGATGAACTCCCTTTATTCCTTTCCCAATTTTCACCCAAAAAAGCTTAAAAACAGTTATGCTCTTTATATAAATTTTGAACCGAGTAAAGGAGTGTGTGATAGTTTAGTTTGTGTTAAGATTTACCCTTTATGATGACCACTTACGAGAGTTCCGACATTATCCATATCATGAAAATGAATCGCCTTGTCTTGAGCGATTCGGACACGGCGCAACTGGAATTTAACGGACAGGTCAAAGGGAAGAATTACCGGATAACAATTCTGGTGGTTGAAGATTTGCCGCAGATTTTTATTAAACAGAACGGGGAAGTAATATACAGCGAAACGATAAAAAGCATTGACGACTTGAAGATATTTCTGGAAGAACGCCTTTATAAATATCTGGAAGTGTAGCTTTTGTGTAGCCAAAACCCTCACCTTTTAAGAATTATTGACCTTTTAGAGTCTTAAAGATCGCGCTACTGGCTGCCGTCAACCCGCCTCCGCCGATTAAGCTAAGTCCTTCAGTAATTCTCCCCTGATAAATACAAAGAAGAGCGATAGAAAAAACGCCTGCCGAACAGATAGTAAGAATCCACGTCTTAAAAGTTACAAGGCGCGACCAGGTTTCCATCTGCGTTTTCTGAAGTGGGTGTCGATATTACTGTTCTTTTTTTATTACCCGCGAAAATTTGTTAATCGGCACCGGGCATGAATCTCTGGTATTTTTCTACCCTTTTCGGTTCACTAATTTTTCCTCAACGCTTGAAAACGTCCTTAACTCATAATTTGTCTGCCTTTCTTAGAATACCGAAAAGTGCTTCCAGACATACAATTGTGAATACGCAGTTCTGACCTTGAAAGGGATGTTTGTAAGTACTGATAAAAAACAATTAAAGAACTTCAAAAAATGCCTAACCTTTTATCGCTTTATTTAACCAAATAAGATTTATCCTATTTTAGGGTTATCGGACGCAAACAAATGTGAAGTCGTAATCGTTCAGTTGGTTAGAACATTCGCACCAATCCTGACATTTATCTTAGCCGGTATCTTCGAAATTAACTCTTCAATTAAAAAAAGCAATTGCCGCTTTATTAGCGGCAATTGCTTTT
>Ga0136618_10000105_pt1 | contig 21588 bp, 20 predicted proteins | sample AntDrymUQ3302106_2_FD_104805 | JGI IMG/M metagenome (GOLD analysis project Ga0136618, IMG submission 104805) | Polar desert sand microbial communities from Dry Valleys, Antarctica - metaG UQ330 (21.06) | ecosystem: Environmental > Terrestrial > Soil > Desert | place: Antarctica: Dry Valley... | reverse complement strand
GCCGGCGTGGGCTGGAACGAGTTCGAGTACGCCGCCGCGGGCGTCAAGAAGTCGGAGCGCGGCAAGCGCACCGACGAGATGCTCGACATCATGATCCCGCTGCTCGAGGGCGAAACCGTCACCTACCACGGTGACTTCTACTCGGTCGATGACCTGTACATCGAGCCGCGCTCGTCGCAGCGGCCGGAGATCTGGATCGGTGGTGGGTCACAGCTGGCAGATCCGAAGTCGCCCGATCTGCCGAAGTTCGTCGAGGCGGTCAAAGCCCGCGTGCTGCGAACGGATGGCTGGATCCCGCGGCCGACCTGCCCGCCGACTGAGATCGCGAGCGACTGGCGTCAGCTCCAGGACTACTACCGCGCGCACGGTCGAGATCCGGAGGAGTGCGTCGTGGCCCACGAGAACTTCGTTCACGTGGTGATGACCAACGACCCACAGAAGGCGCGCGAGGAGCAGCACCGGGCGTTCCTTAAAGTGATGAGCAGCGAGCGCGGTCCGGACTACCTCGAGACGGTTTACCTCTTTGGTACGCCTGACGAGATCATCGCCTCGCTCCAGGCCCGCGTCGACGCCGGTGTCGGGTACTTCGTGCTGCACACCATGACCCCCGATCCCGCGCAGCTCCAGGGCTGGATCGACGAGATCATCCCCAACGTGAAGTTCCCGGCCACGGCCGGGCCGGTGCGCAGGATGGCCCCGGTCCTGGCGTGACCGATCGCGTCGCGCTGATCGGCAAGCCGCTCAAGCGGCGGCACTCGGTGGTCATGCACAACGCCGCCTTCGCGGCGGCCGGCATCGACGCGCGCTACGAGCTGCTCGAGATCGACGCGGATGCGGTGCCTGGCGCGGTGACTGATGCCCACCGCGACGACTGGCTCGGTCTCGGGGTCACCGCGCCCTACAAGCGGTTGGTGGCCGGCCTACTCGACGAGGTCGAGGAGGATGCGCGGCTGATCGGTGCCGTCAACAACGTGGTGCGCAAGCCTGATGGGCGCCTCGTCGGCTTCAACAGCGACGCGCCCGGCTTTCGCGCCGGCGCCGAGCTGGCCATTGGCCGGCCGCTGACCGGGCTGAACGTCGTGGTGGCTGGTGCCGGCGGGGCGGCGCACGCTGTTGTTCATGCCCTGGTGAACGCGGGCGCGTGGTCAGTCACGATCGGTAATCGCACGCTGCCAGCCACGATCTCGGACATCGCCGCGGTCGCCTTCGATAGCCTGGAGTTCGAGGCCGCATTGCACATGGCTGATGTCGCCGTCAACGCGACCACGGTTGGCATGCTCCACCCGGGGATGACGATCCCCGTCGACGAGCTGCGCCCCGATGCGACCGTGTTCGACCTCGTGTACGTGCCCTTCGAAACGCCGTTGCTGGCAGCCGCGCGTGCCCGCGGGCTGCGTGCCGCCAACGGGTCGGAGATGCTCATCGCCCAGGCTGCGATCGCCTTCGAGCGCTGGACCGGCGTTGCCGACATGGCGGACGTCATGCGCGAAGCCGTCGCGCCCCTCTTCGCCGACACGGCGGCAGGCGCCTGAAGATGCGCCTGCCAGTCCGAGGCCACGCCGACCTGGCGGTCGAGATCGGGGCCATCTACACGATCGGGCTCAACTACCGAGATCCTGCGCAGCCCCAGGTGCGGAGACCCGAGCGCCCGCTGGTCTACGGCAAGGCGTCTTCGTCGGCGACGCCGGACGGAGCGGTGATCTCGTGGGATCGCACGCTCACGGCCAACGTCGATGGCGAGTGCGAGCTTGGCGTCGTCGTCGGAGCGAAGTCATCGGTCCTCGGCTACACGATCGTCAACGACGTGACCTCGCAGGATCCGTGGCTGGACGGCGATCAGTGGCTGCTCGGCAAGTCGATGTCGGGCTTCTGCCCCGTGGGCCCGTGGATCGTCCCCGCCGCGGAGCTGGATGCCGGCGACGCTCGCCTCGGGCTGAACATCAATGGCGTGCCCGTCCAGGACGGTCGCACATCGCTCATGCGTTTCTCGATCACCGAGATCATGGACTTTATCGTTCGCCACCTTGTCCTGCGTCCGGGAGACATCATTGCCACGGGCACCCCAGTTCGCATCGGCCCCTCCGCTGCCCGCCATCTACAACCAGGAGATGTGATGACGTGCTGGATCGAGGGCATCGGCGAGCTCACGAACACGATCGGCTGAATCACATCAAGGAGGCGACATGAAACCCGCGACCGTGCTCATGGGTGAGATGACCAGTCCGGAGGTCGAGGCGTTCCTCAAAGTCGGCCAGACGGTCATCGTGCCGACTGGCTCGACTGAGCAGCACGGCCCCCATGGTCCGCTGCTGACCGACATGCTCATTCCGCAGGAGATCGCCCGGCGCGTGGCGCCGGAGGTGAAGGCGCTCGTCGCGCCGTCGATCAACTACTCGCTCTCATACCCGCACGTCGGCTTCACCGGCCTGGTTCATATCCGCGTTCCAACCTTCATGGCGCTGGTCGAGGACCTGTGCGCCTCGCTCGCGTCGATCGGCTTCAAGCGCATCGTCTTCCTCAACGGGCACTACGACAACACCTACGCCATCGCCTACGCGTGCGCCAACGCGCGAGCCAACGGACTGCCGGCCGACGTCGTCGCTTTCCCAATCAATTACTGGGATGGCATCACGCCCGAGGAGTCAACTGAGTTCTTCGGGCCAACGACCGGCCTGCATGCCAACCGCGGGGAAACGTCCGCTGTGCTGGCGATCAATCCGGCGCTCGTCGATCTCGACAATGCCAACGCCGAGATGCCGCCGTTTCCCGAGGTCACCAACGCCCCGCCGGTGCACACCGCGTTCTTCTTCTCGAATCCGGGCTCGGTGTATCGAGCGACGCACTCTGGCACGTGGGGCGACGGCCGCGACGCCACGCCGGAATTCGGCGCGCGCTACCTCGACGTCATGACCGCTTCTACCGTGCGCGTGCTGGGTGACATCGAGCGAACCTTCGAGGCAATGCCCCCGCGCGCGTGAGTGTTAACCGCACGGTAAGTCGCCGGTAAGCGGTCGACTCCAGAATGCAGCCGTGTCTCGCGATGACGATCGTCTGGCGCGGGCCGCTCGGCTGCTGCGCGAGCGTCACGGGCTCCGGCAACGCGATGTCATCGCGCCGGGGCGATCGCGGCACTTCACGCTGCGGCTAGAGGCCGGCGACCTCGCCCACCTGCGAGTCGGTGACGTCCGCGATCATTTCGCGCGATTCGGCGCATCGGTGCGCGTCACCGCGTGGTGGAACGGGGCGGCGTTGGATCGGCTGGTCGACGAACGCCACGCCGCGGTCGTCGAGGCAACCATCGAGGTGTTGCGGAGCTATGGCTGGCGCACAGAGACCGAGGTCACGTTCTCGGAGTGGGGCGAACGTGGCTCGATCGACGTGTTCGGCGCGCATGACGCGACTCGGTCGGTCGTCGTGTGCGAGGCCAAGAGCGATTGGGGCTCGATCGAAGACACGATCCGGGTCCTGGACGCGAAGGCGCGGCTGGCCACCGTCGTCGCCGAGCGAAGGTTCGGATTTGTGCCGGAGTGCGTTGCCGTGCTGCTCGTCTTTCCAGAGGAGCGCAATGCGCGCCGCATCGCGAAGCGCTACACGGCGACTCTCTCCACCGCGTTTCCGGCGCGGAACCGCGAGATCAGCCGGTGGCTCCGAGCGCCCCACGGACCGGTGCGCGGGCTGTGGTTTCTGACGAAAGTCCATCCACGTGGACCGGCAGCTCTCGCCGACCGCTGAGAAGCGTCGGTTTGGGTCCAAATGCCGCCGATTCGGGCCCGGTTCGTGACAAATGTCCAGCGGCACGAACATCCGACAGGAAAGGCGGTCCCGGCGGCGGGCGCGAGTCCACGCTCGTGGACTTTTGGCGAGAACCGGCTCAGTGGGAGGGGTCAGGAGGTTTCGGCGCCGTGGATCGCCGCTCCGATCGCGCCGGCCCATATACCGAGCTCGGCGGGTACGATCTCGACCTGGTCGAGCGGCGTCAGCTGCACGCGGAGCGTCAGCTGCTCGCGAATGGGGCCGATGAACAGATCGAGCGCCGCACCAACGCCGCCCCCGATCACGACGCGGTCAGGAGTGAACACGGCGACGACGTTGGCGATCCCGATGCCCAGGTAGCGGCCGGCCTGAGCGATGCCCGCGGCGGCAACCGCGTCTCCCGCACGTGCCCGCCTGACGGCCTCTTCGACCGTGTTGGTCCCGCACGCGGCTGCTATGCGATCGGCCCGCACGAACGCCTCGAGGCAGCCGTGATTGCCACAGCCGCACAACGGCGCGTCGGTATCCATGTCGATCGTCTGGTGGCCAACCTCGCCGGCCGTGCCGTCGTGGCCCTGGTGGACGCGGCCGTCAATCGCAACGACGCCGCCCACACCCGTGCCGAGCGCGAGGCCGATCATCGATGCAACCCCGCGCCCCGCTCCCAGGCGCAGCTCGGCGACGCCGAACGCGCGCGCGTCGTTGATGAGGTGTGCCGGCAGCCCAACCGTGGCGCTGATGACGCTCGCGACCGGCTTGCCGGGCCACTCGCCGAGAAGGTTGGTGAGCTGGCGGATGGCGCCGGAGCGCGGGTCGTACTCGCCCGGAACGCCCACCCCAACCGAGCCGATTCCGGGCCAACGAGCCACGGCGTCGACGGCCACGCCGGCGAGGCGGCCGACCACCGCATCCGGCCCTTCGTCGGCCTCAGTCGGAACGCGGCCGCGGTCAAGCGTCGCCCACGCGCCATCAGTGTCTTCGGCGACGACCCATTTGATGTTCGTCCCGCCGAGGTCGAGACCGAGATGATGCGTGGCCGCAGATGCGCCCGCCACGTCGCTCAGGTCTGTGACGTCAGTCGCGTGTAGGCCGCGGCGACGACGACGATGATCGCCCCAAAAAGGATCTGGCGGACGGCCTCGGGATAGCCGAGCGACGTGAGTAGCGCGCTGACGACGGTCAGGATGATCGCGCCCACAATGGTGCCCCCGTATCCGCCCCGACCGCCGAGGATCGATGTGCCGCCGATGACTGCCGCGGCGACCGCCGGCAGGACGGACGAGTCACCGAGCGTAACGCTGGCGATGTTGGTGACGCCACTTAGCAGGTAACCGGCGATTGCTGCCATCACCGCGGAGATGATGTACAGCGCGATCAGTACCTGCCACGACTTCGCGCCCGATAAGCGCGCCGCGATCGGGTTGTCCCCGATGGCGTAGAGCAGACGGCCGTAACCAGTTCGACGCAAGCCGAGCAGGATGATCACCGCGAGCGGCACGAACACGATCAGGCTGTTGGGGAGGACGCCGAAAGTGAGGCCGGATCCGATTTTGCGGAACTCGTCGGGCACGCCGCCGCCCGACTGGACCATCTCCAGCTGCCACACGTTGGTCAGCCCCAGGACGACGAAGCTCATGCCCAGTGTCATGATCAGCGGGTGAACCCTGAACACCCCCACGCCGAGGCCGGTGATGGCGCCAGCCAGCGCTGCAGCGCCCAACGTGATCACGATTGCCAGCGGCAAACCCAGGTCGCCGACGAGGGTCGCAACCACGAAGCTGGCCATCGACGCGACAGCTCCCACGGATAGGTCGATACCGCCGGTCAGCATGGCGAGGGTCTGACAGCCGGCGAGGATCGCGAGAGGGACAGCCGTGCGCAGGATGGTGCCTGCCCAGCCTAGGGACACGATGCCGGGGCGAACGATCTCGCTGGCAACGAGGAGCAGGACCAGGAGCCCGATCAGAGGGATGATTGGCCGGTCCCGGATCACATCTCGCCACGTGGACGCGCCAAGCCGCCCGCCGCTCGGCCGGGCAGTCTCCGCCACGCCCGTCATTCCCTCGTCCGCCAGTACTGGAGCAAAGTTCCGAACATGACCACGCCGACGAGGATGGCGCCCTGGGCGACGGTTGCCAGGTTCGGGTTCACCTTGAGGAAGGTCATGTCGACCCCGATCAAGGTGAGGATCACGACGGCGACCACGGGACCGAAGACGCCGCCTCGACCGCCGGCCAGGCTGACACCGCCGAGGACGATGGCGGCTACGGACAGCAGCGTGTACGGACCGGGTACGGGCGACGCAATGCCGCTGCTGGCGACGAGGGTCAGCCCACCGAACGCAGAGAACAGGCCCGTGATGGCATAGGCCATGATCTTGGTGCGGCCGACAGACACGCCGCTCCTGTAGGCCGCCAGCTGGTTGCTTCCGATGGCATACATCCACAGCCCCAGGCGGGATCGCTGGATCGGTATCCAGACGACTGCGACGATCGCGATTAGCACGAGGGCTGCCTTGGGAATCCAGTCGCTGCCGACGCTGCCTATGACCAGGTCCTTCAGCCAGTCTGCGGATCCTCCGCCTGGCCGCGGCAGCAACAGGAGCGCAGGCCCGGCCCATACGAAAGCCATCGCCAGGGTGACGATGATGTCCGGGACTCGCGTGAACACGACGAGTGCGCCGTTGATGGCCCCGATCAGCAAGCCGAGCACAAGGACACCGACCACAATCGCCACGGCGAACTCTTCGCTCTGGCCCTTCATCGCGGTTGCAGCCACCACGCTGGTGAGCGCCATGATCGAACCGACCGAGAGGTCGATGCCACCCGAGATCACGATCACCGCCTGCGCCACGGCGGCCAAGGCGAGCGGCAGGACGGAGATCGCCAAGCCCTGGATGCCACGCTCGCCGTAGGTCGGCTGGATGAACCTGGTGAAGGCCAAAAGGAGCGCCAGGAATGCGACCAGGCCCAAAGCCCAGCCATTGCGTCGGATGATGCCCAGGATGCTCTGCGCCAAACCGGTGGGCGGGGCCTCGAACACGCTCGTTGCGGCGCCCATCAATTGCTCATCTGGCCGGGAACTTCGGCTGCCGCTGCTGCTTCGGCAGCCACCTCCGCGGCAACGACCTCCGCGGCAACCTGCTCTGGCATCGGTGCGTCCTGGCGCAGGTTGTACGCAGCACGCAGCAGCGCAGGCTCGTCAGCGCCGGCCGCATCGAGCTCGGCGACGACACGACCGCCGAAGATGACGATGACACGATCACAGACGAGCTGGATCTCCTTCAGCTCCGACGTGTACAGGAGCACAGCGGCCCCGGCCTCCGCGAGCTCTCGCAGCAGGACGTAGATCTGCGTCTTGGTCCGAATGTCGATGCCGCGCGTCGGATCGAAGCAGAGCATGGTTCGGACGCCGCCGGCAACCCAGCGCGCAATGGTCACCTTCTGCTGGTTTCCGCCAGATAGGCGTCGCACCTCGCTTTGGGCGCGCGTGTCGATCTGGAGCCTGGTGATCGCTCCGGTCACCTTGCGTCGCTCGTCCGCGACGTCGATCAGCCCCCAGCGACGAACCGACGCCCGGAACGGAAGAGCGATATTCTCGCGCACCGACTGCTGCATGAGCAGTGCCTCGGCGCGGTCTGCGGCCACATAGACAAGCCCTTCGCGGATCGCGTCGGCAGGATGGCGAAATGTCACCGGCTTGCCGTCCACGAGAAGCGCGCCGCTATCGGGACGCTCCGATCCGGCGAGGATGTCGAACAGCTCGTCCTGGCCCTGGCCCTCGAGGGCTACGACACCGAGGACTTCGCCCGGGTGCAGCTCGAACGACGCATCCCGGAGCTTTGTCCCGGAGCTGAGTGAGCGCGCCGTCACCCTCGCAGTCACGGTGCGCTGCGGCGGGGAGGCATCTGCCCCCGCGGCCTGTCGTGCCTGCATCTCCTTGACCTGCTCGCCGAGCATCAGCTCCACGATCTTGTACTCGGACCGTTCCGTGACATCGACCACGCCGACCGTGACTCCCTCGCGAAGCACAGTGGCTCGGTCACACACCGCAGCGATCTCGATCATCCGATGCGAGATGAAGATGACCGACCGTTCGCCGCCGCGCTGGCGTCCGATGACCTCGAGAACGCGCTCGGTGAGATTCGCCGGCAGCGCAGCAGTCATCTCGTCGAGCATCAACACATCCGGCTCGATGGCCAGTGCGCGAGCGAGATCGATGATCCGGAGCGATGCCAGCGGCACCGTCCGCGCCACGGCGGACAGATCGAGGTTGCTCAGCCCGAGCTCGTTGACCCAGTGCCTGAACGGCGCGAGCGGCGTCTCCGTAAGGCGCAGGTTGGCGCGAATGTCGAGGTCGGGGATGAGGGCCGGTTCCTGGTAGACCGAAACCAGCCCACCGCGCCTGGCCTCGGCCGGTGAATGGACCGTCCGTACTTTCCCGCGCACGGCGATTGTTCCGCCGTCCGGCCGAACCGAACCAGTGAGGATCTTGACCAGCGTGCTCTTGCCCGCGCCGTTGGCGCCCATCAATGCGTGAACCTCGCCTGGTCGTACCGCGAGGGAGGCTGCCTTCAGCGCGACGACCGCGCCGTAGCTCTTCGAGATGTTGGTCGCCTCGAGCAGTAGGTCGTTACCCGCGAGGGTCATCACTTCCCATTACATCAAATAGAGGGCGATAACAAAAGGAGCGGGAGGCCGGCAGTGCCGGGCCTCCCGCTCGCTCGATTGGACTAGCTGGTGGCGATTACTCGCCCGGTCCCTTGCAGGCGATGGCCTGCTCGGGGGTATACGTCGTGTAGCCCTCGATCTCGAGGCCGAGAGGCCAGTTGGGATCGAGACCATCAACCTGCCATGACTCGAGCAGAGCCTTGCCGTCGTCGGTCGTGTTCGTTGCCACGACCGGGACGAGAAGGACGGTGTTCGGCTGGCTGGCGTCAGGATCCGTCACGACTTCTTCGCCGTTCAGCAGCTTGAGGGCGAGATTGACGCCCGCGCCGCCGACCGCTGCGGTGTTGGTCACCGCCGCGCCGGTGAGGCCCGGGTACTCCGTCTCGTCGAGCAGCTGGGATACGAACGCGCCCAGATCCGCGCCGACGATCGGCACGAAGGGCTTGTCCGCGGCCTTGATCGCATCAACGACCATGGAGTCCATTCCGGACGTCCAGATGCCGTCGACCGAGTCGTAGTTGCCGGCCGAGATGTAATCGGTTGCAACCCGCGTCGCCTCAGCGGGGTCCCAGCCCGTGGCCACTCCATCATCGGATGGAACGACCTCGATGTTCGGGAACTCGTCGCGGGCCATGTTGAAGCCGATGTGGCGGTCGTCGTCGGCAGGGTGGCCGGCGAGGCCGCGCATGTACCAGACGGTTCCTTCGCCGCCGAGCTCCTCGAACAGCCACTTGGCGCCGAGGTAGGCGTACTGGATCTGGTTGTTGTACAGGTTGTAGGTGTCGGGATTGGTTACGTAGGCGTCGACCGATACTGTCCGGATGCCTGCGTCATTGGCCTCTTCGAGGGCCGGATTAAGCGCCTCGGCATCATTCGGGTTGAAGACGATCGCGTCAACGTCGGCCGCGATCAGCGTTCGCAGGTCAGCTAGCTGGCCGACTGCGTCTACGTTGTGATGGATGACGGTCAGCTCGGCCACTTCGCCCGAAGCGAGCGCCTCGGCCCGCGCGGTGCAGACCTGCTCCTCGCGGAAGCCATTTCCGACGCCACCGGCGTTGGAATAGCCGATGTGATACTCGCCGGTTCCAGCGCTGGCCGGTGCCGACGCGGGGGCCGATCCTGGGGCTGATGCCGGAGCCGATGCCGGGGCTGATGCCGGAGCCGATGCGGGCGCGGATCCCTGCGCCGACGGGGCGGCGCTTGCCGCGGTTGACGGACGGGTGGTTGCACCCGGGGTGGCGCACGCGGCGACGAGCATCGCCATCGCGAGCGTCACTCCGAGTATGTGAAACCTCTTGGTTTCGATCATTCGCTGAACTCCTCCTCCTGTATGCCTTGACGAAATTTCAGAACCGTTGGCCATCCTGCCTCCTTCTGTTTATCGCGCATGCGATCTTAGACCTAGTAAACGGTTTCTACCGGCATTCGCTGTGCCCGAACCGCGCCACTCAATAGGCGCCTTGCTCCGTTGGGGAGCTCGCGGACCCGCTCGAAGGCAATGTGCCTTCCTTGCGCGCACGGAAGTCATCGAGGATGGTCTTGGTTGCAGTCGCACCGACGCGCGTAACTCCGAGCGCCATCACTTCCAAAAGCGCATCAAGCGTTCGGATACCGCCGGCGGCCTTGACCGCGACGTGCGCCGAGGTATTGGCGCGCATCAGGCGCAGGTCGTCGTGCGTCGCGCCTGTCGGCGCGAAGCCTGTCGAGGTCTTGACGAAGTCGCCGCCCGCGGCCTCCGTCGCCCGGCACGCCCTGATCTTCTCGTCGTCGGTCAGGTATGCGTTCTCGAAGATGACCTTCACGATGGCGCCGCCCGCGTGGGCAACGTCCACCACAGCGGCGATGTCAGCGCGTACGTCCTCGTCACGTCCGGATTTCAGCGCTGCGATCTGGATGACCATGTCGATCTCGAGCGCGCCCTGTTCCACGGCGCGGCGCGTCTCAAAGACCTTGGCGTCGGTCAGGTGGTTGCCGTGCGGGAAGCCGACCACGGTGCCGACCTTGACATCCGTGCCGCGCAGCATCGCGACGGCACGCTCCACGTCTACCGGGCGCACGGTGGCCGAGGCCACGTCGTAATGCGCTGCCAGGCGGATCCCATCGTCGACGAACTGGTCGTCCAGCTCCGGTCGCAGCAGCGAGTGGTCGATCGTCTTCGATACATCGCGATAGGTCAGCCTGGTGAGCATTGCCGCCGTGTCAGGCAGGCTGGTCGCAGTCCGTGTGATCGTCAAATTCAGGACTCCTTCGGGATGTATGGGCGCAGGATGTTGCGCGCGAGCAGGAAGCCGCGCTTCACCAGGTCGTCGGTGCCTTCGAAGCGCCGATCCTCGTGTTCGATGATGCAGTCTCCGGCGTAGCCCACGTGATAAAGGTTGGAGAAGATTTCACCCCAATCCGCGTCACCGAGGCCGGGCAAGCGTGGAATCTGCCAGCCCATGCCCGAGGACAGCGTGCCCCGCTCGTACAGGCCGTCGCGATCGATCATCACGTCCTTGGCCTGGAAATGCAGGATGTGCGGCCCAAACTCGCGGATGAACCGACCCTGGTCGATCATCAGCCAGACCAGGTGCGACGGGTCGTAGTTGAGGCCGATGGTTCCGCCCCATTGCTCGATGATCCGGCGCCAGATGTACGGCGACCAGGCGATGTTGTTGCCGCCTGGCCACTCGTCCCGCGAGAAGATCATCGGGCAGTTCTCGATGGTGATCTTGACGCCCTGGTCCTGCGCATAGCTGACGATGTCCGGCCAGACCTGCAGCGCGTCCTGCCAGTTCTCGTCGAGGCTCTTGGCCGGGTCGCCACCCATGAACGTGTTGACGTAGGGGACTCCCATCTTGCGCGCAGCGTCCATGACGTGGCGGATGTGGGCGATCGCCGCTTCGCGCGTATCCCGGTCCGGATGGAGCGGGTTCGGGTAGAACCCGAGGCCGGAGATGGCCAGCCCCTTGCCCTCGATCTCGCTCACGATTTCCTTCGCCTGCGAGTCGGACAGGTTGGCGACATCGATGTGCGAGGTGCCCGCGTAGCGACGAGCCGTGCCCGACGTCCGCGGCCAGACCGCGATCTCCAGGCTGTCGAACTCGGCCGCGGCCGCCCAGTCGGCGACGTCCATCAGCGGCACGTTGGGCAGCGGGGCAGTCAGAAACCCGAGTCTCATGAGTGAGCATCCTCCAGTTTCAGACTGGCGCCCGAGGCATTGCGGGCAACCTCCGCCCAGCTGCCGCTGCGTGAACTCTGTGCGATGGCATCGCTGACGAGCATCTCTTCGTGGCCGTCGAGGAACCTGGCATATGGCGGGTTGTCGCTCATGGCGCCGTTGCCCACGTCCGCGTAGATGGAGCGGAAAAGGGCCGCGAACGTGTCCGCGAACCCCTCCACGTGCCCGCCGGGAAGCGCGGCAGCGCGGCGACCGCCCTCCGACATCAGAGCGGGGTTCCTGATCAGGATCTGGTTCGGCTGCTCGCGGTGGCCGATCCACAGCTGGTCAGGCTGCTCCGAGTCCCAACCGAGGGCGCTTCCGGAGCCATCGATCTCGTATTGGAGCGAGTTCTTGCGCCCGGGGCTGATCTGCGAGATCGCGACGATGCCGCGCGCGCCGTTCTCGTAGCGCAACAGGATCGTGGCCACATCCTCGGTGCTGATCTGGCGCTGCACGGTGTCGGCCGCGCGTTCCAGCGCGAAGGTCTCGACCGGTCCGGAGGGCTGGCTTCGTTGGGTGATGAACGTGGCCAGGTCGGCCATCACTGCCGTCACGTGCTGGCCGCTGATGAACGTGGTCAGGTCGAGCCAGTGCGAGCCGATGTCGCCTACTGCGCGCAGCGCGCCACCGCGGTCCGGCTCCAGTCGCCAGTTCCAATCGCTCTCCATCAACAGCCAGTCCTGGAAGTAGCGGCCGCTGATCAGCCGCACGTCGCCGATTGACCCCTCGGCGACGACGTCGCGCGCGTGCTGGTTGACCGGATAGAAGCGGATGTTGAAGTTCACGGCGGCGACTCGGCCGCTCCGGTCTGCGAGCTCGACGAGCTGCGCCGATTCCTGCGAGGACATGGCCAGAGGCTTTTCGCACACAACGTGCCGACCGCCGGCGAGGATCTCGCGCACCTGCGGGAAGTGCAGATGATTGGGCGAGGTCACATGGACGACTTCGACGGCAGGATCGTCGAGCAGCTCGGCAAGAGATGAGTACGTTCGCGCGACCCCAAGACGCGTGGCTCGCTCGGCGCCGCGCTGGGGCGTGGAGCCGAGGAGCCCGGTGACACGGACGCCGATGCGTCGGAGTGCCTCGATGTGAACAGTGCCGATGAAACCGCTGCCGATCACAGCGGCGCCGATTTCGCTCAGGGCCCTCATCACCACCAACCCTATCTGCCAACTTATGCATGTCAAGGACAAAAGTCGGCTCCCGACCGCCAATAGATGCGTATAGTTCGCACGTGGCGAACCTCCCGCCGGAAGAGACTCACGATTCACTCGTTGCGGTCCTCGACGAGGTCAGGCTGGGGCGGTCGCGCTCGCGCTCCGAGCTCGTCGAGCGGACCGGACTGGGCCGCGCGGTCGTCACCCAGCGTGTCGGCGAGCTGATCCAGCTGGGGCTGGTCCGCGACGCCGGCTTGCGCGACAGCACCGGTGGGCGGCCGCCGCGCCAGCTCACCTTCCACGGCGATGCCGGGCACCTTCTCGTCGCCGACCTGGGGGCCACGAGCATCGATGTCGCGCTGACCACGCTCGACGGCCGGATCCTTGCCCACCGCGACGAGCCGGCCGACATATCAGACGGACCTGAGCGCTGCCTTGCGCGCGTGGACGAGCTCTTTGACGAGCTGCGCGCCTCTACCCGCGAGGCTCCGGGCGCCCTGTGGGGGATCGGCATCGGGGTCCCGGGCCCGGTGGAGTTCCGGACCGGTCGGCCCATCTCACCGCCGATCATGCCCGGCTGGGACGGCTATCCGGTGCGCGACAGGTTCGCGGCGCGTTATGGCGCCCCGGTGTGGGTCGACAACGACGTCAACCTGCTGACCCTCGGGGAGTGGCGCAGCGGCGTCGCGCAGGGCCAGGACAACGTAGTGGTGGTCAAGATCGGCACTGGCATCGGGGCCGGGCTCATCGCCGAGGGCAGGCTGCACCGCGGGGCGCAGGGAAGTGCCGGCGACGTCGGCCATATCCAGGTCGTCGACGACAGCTCGGTCGTGTGCCGCTGCGGCAACGTCGGCTGCCTCGAGGCGCTTGCGGGCGGCGCCGCGCTCGCTCGTCAGGGGACGGCGGCGGCGCTCGATGGACGGAGCGAACGGCTCAGGATCTCGCACGAACAGCACGGCCAGGTGACCGCCGAGGATGTCGCGCGCGCGGCGTCGTTCGGTGACGCCGCTGCCGTCGCAATGCTCCAGTCGGCGGGGCACCGGATCGGGCTGATGCTCGCCTCGGTGGTGAACTTCTTCAATCCGTCGTTGATCGTGATCGGCGGAGGTGTCGCGCAGAGCGGTGACCAGCTGCTGGCATCGATCCGCGAGACCGTCTATCGGCGCTCCCTGCCGCTGGCGACGCGCGACCTGCTCGTCCAGCGCTCGTCGCTGGCGGGATTAGCGGGTGTGATCGGGGCCTCGTCGATGGCCGTCGATGAGCTGTTCTCGCGCCAGCAGCTCGCCAACTGGGCGGCCGGCGCCGGGCCGTTCAGAATGCCCGAGGTCGCCGTCGCCAGCTGACCGCGGAGCTCGACCGGCTCACTCGTGTTGAGCGTGTTGGGCATCGCGTATAGTCCGCGGCAACACGGGGGGCGGAGGGGCATTTGACCGTTTCCACGAATTCGGTGCGGGCAGCCTGCGGGCGCCGGATGCCCTTTGTCGGCGCTGAGTACATTCGCGTGATCAACGCGCCGCGGGTGCCCGGTCCGGGATCGGCGTGATCACGCGAAGGGACTCGCAGCCACCACCAGATCCCGGCGTGGGTGGCATGCGGAAGCCCCGCGCGGTCACGGCCGAGCGTGCGGACGCAGCTGAGCGCCCGGGCACGGTCCCCGCCGTCACGCTCGAAGGCCTGGAGAAGCGCTTCGGCGAAGTTCTCGCCGTGGCCGGAGTGGACCTGGAGATCGCCGACGGTGAGTTCTTCTCGATGCTCGGCCCGTCTGGCGACCCGGCGATGATCACGCGAATGTACTCAACCCCGGCAGGCGCACCTCCCGCCCGCCAGGCGTCACCTCCTGTCCAGCAGCCACACCTCCTGGGCACACGCCCGCCTCGCGGGACTAGACTCCCGTGAACTTCGCGGCGCCCTGCCCTGGGCGACCCGCGCCCATACGAGGTAGCTGATTGGTGCAGACCGACGTCCGGCTCGACCGCGTTACCAAGCGTTTCGGGGATGTCGTGGCCGTCGACGACCTCTCGTTGGACATCGAACAGGGCGAGTTCTTCTCAATGCTCGGCCCGTCCGGCTGTGGCAAGACCACGACGCTGCGCATGATCGCGGGGTTCGAGGACGTGACATCGGGGACGGTCTACCTGGGCGACCAGGACGTGACCGAGCTCCAGCCGTACCGGCGTGACGTGAACACCGTCTTCCAGAACTATGCGCTGTTCCCCCACCTGAACGTCTACGAGAACGTCGCGTTCGGCCTGCGCCGGCGCAAAGTCGCCGACGCCGAGATCCGCCGCCGTGTTGGCGAGATGCTCGAGCTTGTCCAGCTCGCCGGCTACGACCGCCGGCGGACCAACCAGCTGTCGGGCGGCCAGCAGCAGCGTGTCGCGCTGGCACGCGCGCTGATCAACCACCCCAAGGTGCTGTTGCTCGACGAGCCGCTAGGCGCGCTCGATCTAAAGCTGCGCAAGCAGATGCAGCTCGAGCTCAAGCGCATCCAGGAAGAGGTCGGCATCACGTTCATCTACGTCACCCACGATCAGGACGAGGCGATGACGATGTCTAACCGCATCGCCGTGATGCGCGCCGGCAAGATCGAGCAACTCGGCGACCCCGTGGCGCTCTACGAGCAGCCAAGGACCGAGTTTGTGGCGGGCTTCCTGGGCGTCTCGAACCTGCTCGATGGGAAAGTGATCCGGCGCGACGACCCGTTCACCGAGATCGAGCTCACCAACGGCACGAGCGTGCGCGCCCTGGCCGACGGCTGGGCCACCGACGCCACGGTGCGGGTGGGCGTTCGGCCGGAAAAGCTCCGCCTCCAGACATCCGCATCGGTCGACCCACAAGGCTCCAGCCAGCGACCCGACGGTAACGGTACCGGTAACAACAATGTTCTCGATGGCAGCGTCACGGACGCCAGCTACATCGGCGTGAGCACACAGTACGTCGTGCACACAGACGCTGGCCCTGACGTGGTCGTGTACAGCCAGAACCTTGACGTCGCCGGGAGTGCCGAGCAGCATTCGGCCGGCGAACGGGTCCGTGTGTCTTGGGATCCGAAACACACTTTTGTCATTGAGCGGCCCAATACGGCAGCGTTGCAAGGAGTCGAGGAGTCAAACTAGTCGCGTGCTGCTCCCCAGAGCAGCGCATCAAGCGTGTGAGATCAGAGGAGGAGCGCCAGTGCACAACCCGTCCAACGACTATGCCCACACCCTGAAGAGACTGGCCGCGGTGGGATCGGCCCTCGTATTCGTGGTCAGTTGCGGCATTGCCGGCCAGAGCCCATCGCCGCGCGCAAGCTCGGCCGCATCGCAGCCGGCGCAGGCCACATCGGCGCCGAGCGCGTCTGTACGACCTACGGGTAGCCCTGCCACGGCTACGAGCACCCCGGGTGCGACGGCCAGCGCGACACCGACCGAAGGGCCGACCGACCCGCCGCCGGCAACGCCCCAGCCGACTCTGGCTGGTGAGGTCGTCTTCGGCAACTGGCCGCTGTACATCGATATCGACGAAGAGACGGGCGACTATCCCACCCTGGAAGCGTTCACCGAGCAGACGGGCATCCAGGTGTCGTACCAGGAGGACATCGGCGACAACTCAGATTTCTTCGGCAGGATTCAGCCCGATCTCGCTGCCGGTAACCCCACGGGTTACGACATCATCGCGCCGAGTGACTGGATGATCGCCCGGCTGATCCGACTCGGGTACGTCCAGCCGCTCGACAAGTCCCTGCTGCCCAACTTCGAGGCGAATGCCCAGGATCTGTTCCTTGACCCGTGGTATGACCCGGGCAATACCTACTCGATCCCGTGGCAGGGCGGCATCGTGGGCATCGCATACAACCCCACCCTCACCGGTCGCGAGATCACCAGCTTCGACGACCTGCTCGATCCAGAGTTTGCGGGTCGCGCTGGCCTCTTCAGCGAAATGATCGACACCATGAGCATGACCATCCTGTCGCTCGGCGTGAAACCCGAGGACGCGACGATGGCCGACGTCCAGGCCGCTCGTGACAAACTGCTCGGACCGGCCCAGGAAGGGCAATTCCGAGACTTTTACGACAACTCCTACGTGGACGCGCTCGCGACCGGCGACCTGGCAATATCTATGGCCTGGTCGGGCGACGTAACCAATATCGAGCTCTACGAAAACCCAGACGTGAAATTTGTGATCCCGGACACTGGCGGCCTGCTGTTCGTCGACAACATGGTCATTCCCAACGGCGCCGAGCACGTGGCCGATGCCTACAAGCTGATGGATTACTGGTACACGTTGGAAGCTGCTGTGCCGCTGTCCGAGTACATCGGCTATTACAGCCCGGTTAAGGGTGTTCGCGAACAGATCCTGCTGGACGCCCGGACTGCCCGCGACGAAGGTGACGAAGAATGGGCGACACAACTCGAGCGCCTCGCGCAGGACTCTTTCCCCGACGAGGACGCTCTGGACAATGTCTTCAACTACAAGATCCTCACTGAGGAGGAGGAGCGTCAGTGGAACGACCTCTTCAGCGAGGTCGTAAGCGGCTGACGTCGCGATCCAAACGCATCTGTTGAGCTAGCCCGCCATGCGTCGGCGGCTGCGCGGGCTAGTTCCCTACCTGTTCCTGCTCCCGGGCGGGGTGTGGCTATTCGGGTTCTTCGTCGTGCCGATGCTGGTGATGGCCTCCGTCAGCCTCCAGGAGGGTTCCCTCGGGACCGGCTACCGCATGACGTGGAACTTCGGGATATATCCCGAGGTGATCGCGTCCGCGTGGGTCCAGATCACGCGTTCGATCGGGTACGCGCTGATCGTGACCATTGCCACGCTGCTGATCGGCTTTCCCATGGCCTACACGATTGCCTTTCGCGGCGGCCGCTTCAAGAACATCCTGCTGCTGCTGGTGATCCTGCCCTTCTTCACCGCATTCATCATCCGCACGCTCTCCTGGAAGCTGATCCTCGCCGACAACGGGTTCGTTCTGGGCACCCTCAAAGACCTTGGACTCCTCGCGCCAAGCACCCGCGTGCTCGCGAGCCCGCTGGCCGTGATCGGCGGCCTGACCTACAACTTCCTGCCGTTCATGGTGCTCCCGTTGTACGTGGCCCTGGAAAAGCTCGATCCCCACCTGATCGAGGCCGCGAGCGATCTCTATGCGAGCCGACGGCAGGCATTTCTGCGTGTAACCCTGCCGCTGGCGATGCCCGGCGTCTTCGCTGGCTCGCTGCTCGTGTTCATCCCGACCGTTGGTGATTTCATCAACGCCGACATCTTGGGCAGCCGCGATACGACGATGATCGGCAACGTCATCCAGCGACTGTTCCTGGCGACGAATGCCTATCCCGAGGCGTCAGCCCTCGGCTTCGTGCTGATGGCCGCCGTGCTGGTGCTCGTGGCGATCTACGCGCGCGTGGTTGGGGCCCGGGAGTTGACGTCGGGATGAGCGCGGCTCACGTGGCGCTACCGGGCGCGCCACCGCCACGCCGCCCGCCAATTGGGGCACGGCTGTCCAACATCGCTCTGCCAGCGTTCACGGCGCTCGCCGTCGTCTATCTCTTTCTGCCGATCGCGGTGATGATGGCCTTCTCGTTCAATGACCCGCGCGGCCGCCTGAACATCACATGGCAGGGCTTCACAGTCGACAACTACTTCGATGTTTGGCATCGGCCGGATATCACCGAGCCAATGGTGGCGAGCCTGATCGTGGCGCTGGTGGCCACCCTCATCGCTACCGCGCTGGGCACGCTCATCGGCCTGGCGCTGACCCGCTACGAATTCCGTGGCCAGGGGCCGCTCAACCTGCTGATCTACATCCCGATGGCCACGCCCGAGGTGATCCTCGGCGCGTCGTTGTTGTCGCTGTGGGTCACGGCTGACGTCCAGCGCGGGATTGTCACGATCATCATCGCCCACGTCATGTTCAACATCAGCTTTGTCGTGGTCACGGTTCGGGCGCGCATCGCGGGCTTCAACCGGTCGCTCGAGGAGGCGGCCATGGATCTCGGCGCGGACGAGTGGACGACTTTCCGAAAGGTCACCTTCCCGCTGATCTTCCCGGGCATCCTGGCGGCGGCGCTGCTGGCCTTTGCCCTGTCGATCGACGACTACGTGATCACTTCGTTCGTCTCTGGCCAGACGACGACGTTCCCCCTGTGGGTCTATGGCGCATCTCGCTTCGGTGTCCCGCCCGAGGTCAACGTATTGGGCACGCTCATCTTCGTCGTCGCGTTCGCGTTGATAGTTGCGCAGATACTCTGGGCGCGCCGGAGGAAAGTCACGGACGGGGCGCTGGCCAATGAGGTGCAACGATGACCACGATGACGCCCGACGCCCCGGCAGATCGCGATTCGTTGCTGGCCCTGCGCGACGGCGTGGCGCCACTGTGGGCGCGTTACACGGACCTCATCGTCGAGCGGGCGAGCGGATCGTGGATAGAGACGATCGATGGCGAGCGCTACCTCGACTACACGTCGGGCATTGCCGTGACCAACACCGGGCACGCCCATCCCCGCGTGTCAGCGGCCATCGCCGACCAGGCGGCCAAAGGCATCCACCTCCAGCAGAACATCGTCTACCACAGGCCCGGGCTCGAGCTGCATGGGCGGCTGCCGCACTATTTCCCTGGCGGCTCGACCGTCGACGAGGAGCCGGTCGCGCTGTTCCTGTCGAACTCCGGCGCGGAAGCGATCGAGGCTTCGGTCAAGCTGGCAAAGGTCGCCACGCGACGACCCTTGATCGTGGCGTTTCGCGGCGGCTTCCACGGCCGAACCCACGGCACGATGGCGCTCACCAGCTCGGGCGTTCGTATTCGGGGCCACTTCGAGCCACTCCCCGGCGGTGTCCACTTCGTTCCCTTCCCTGATCCGCTGCGTGTGGGCGGCGGCTCCGCGGAAGCAGCCGTCGACGTCACGATGGCCGCCATCGACGAGCTGTTCGCGACGCTGGCGTATCCCGACGACGTGGCCGCGTTCATCGTCGAGCCGATCCTCGGCGAGGGCGGTTACGTGGTGCCGAGCGACACCTTCCTGCCCCGACTTCGCGAACTGGCCGACGGGCACGGCATCCTGCTCATCGCCGACGAGATCCAGACAGGCTACGGCCGGACGGGCCGCTTCTTCGCCTCCGAATGGACCGGCGCCGTGCCCGACATAATCGTGATCGCCAAGGGCATTGCCTCAGGCATGCCGCTGTCGGGGATCATGGCACGCAGGTCGCTGCTTCACGCTTTCCAGCCCGGCACGCACGGTGGCACATATGGCGGCAACGCGGTCGCCTGTGCGGCAGCGCTCGCGACCCTGGATGTCTTCGAGGACGAGGGCCTCGTCGCTGCTGCGCGGCGCCAGGGCGAGAGATTGATGGATGGCGTCCGCCGTGTCAGCGCGGGCAAGCCTGGCCTGGCGGAGGTACGCGGCCGCGGCCTCATGGTCGCGATCGAGTTCGCCGACGCGGGCACCCTCAAGCCGAGGCCCGACCTGGCCAAGAAGCTCCTGGCGGCCGCGCTGGAGCGACACCTGATGCTGCTCTCATGTGGCACCTGGGCCCAGGCAGTGCGGATCATCCCGCCACTCAACACAACCGACGCCGAGATCGACCAGGCCCTCGACATCATCGGGGAGTCGCTCTCCGCGGTCTCCTGACGGCGAGGGAGGGTGCCTTCTGGTTCTGAGTGCATTCGCGTGATCAGCGGCGGCGCACGGTCAACTGTTGAGGACCTCGAACCACTTCCTTTCCGCGTCGGGGTTATAGGGCCACGCGCACTTGTGCTGATGTGGACAGCATCCGAAGGGGAAGCCAGGGCCTAGCGCCATGCCGATGCTGATCACCCGTATCGTGCTCATTCCCGGCGTGCGCCCTCGTTCGAAGCGCGATACCAAGCTCTGGCTCACGCCCGATCTGGCCGCGACCTGGCGTTGCGTGAGACCCGCCTGACGTCGCCCGTGACGGAAACGGGCGCCGATCAAGACCATTTCGGGAGTCGGCGTGTCGTGGACTCGCGGGTGTTCCAGGCGGTAGGCGCGCTCGAAGTCGTACTTCACCACGCCATCAAAGCCGACTGCCCTTATCGGCGACTTACCTGTCAGTTATGCCCGACTCGTGATCACGCGACCGTACTCAGACGCGAGGGGCCGCACTCCACCCGACTCGTGATCACGCGACCGTACTCAGACGCGAGGGGCCGCACTCCCCCCGACTCGTGATCACGCGACCGTACTCAGACACGAGAGGCCGCACTCCGCTCAGTTCGTGATCACGCGACGGAAGGTCAGGCGGTGAGCTCGGCGGCGAAGTCGTTGAAGGTCGAGATGTGACGCTGGATCTCGTCGTCGGTGTGCTGGACTGACAGCGTCCACTGGTCGTCGGGGCCCGGCGGCAAGAGCACGCCGCGGTTGACTAGGTAGAAGAACGAAGCGGCCCACAGCTCCGAGTCGAGCCCGATGAAGTCGCGGTAGTTGGTCACCCGCGAGGGAGTGAACATCACGCAGCCTTTCGGCCCCACGTTGATCGCGTAGCCGGGGAGGCCGAACTCGTCGATGACGGCTTGGCAACCGGCGGTGAGTCGGTCGCCCATGGCCTGCAGCCTGGGATATACGTCGCGTGTCAGGATCTGGGTGAGGACGGCAACTCCGGCGGCCATCGACAGCGGATTGCCGTTGAAAGTGCCGAGATGCGCCACGCGGGTGGCGCCGCCGGGGATGGTCGAGATGGACAGGCCGGTGCCCTGCTCATTGGATCTGTCAGGGAGGCGCTCGATCGCGCCCATGATGTCGCCACGGCCGCCGAAAGCGCCGATCGGCACACCGCCGCCGATGCTCTTGGCGAGACAGAACAGGTCCGG
>Ga0136618_10000103_pt1 | contig 21757 bp, 19 predicted proteins | sample AntDrymUQ3302106_2_FD_104805 | JGI IMG/M metagenome (GOLD analysis project Ga0136618, IMG submission 104805) | Polar desert sand microbial communities from Dry Valleys, Antarctica - metaG UQ330 (21.06) | ecosystem: Environmental > Terrestrial > Soil > Desert | place: Antarctica: Dry Valley... | reverse complement strand
TCGGCGAGGATCGCCACCGTCGCGGCGTTGCGCCGGGGCGCGACCGTGTCGTAGCTGATCTCCTCGTCCTGCTCCAGGCAAAAGGCACAGTCGGCGACGGTGAACGTCGCCAACCCCCGCGCCTCCTCGAACACGACCTCCAGAGATGACGGGCGCAGCTCGGGCCAGCGGTCGGCTCGAGTGATCCCGGTGAGCACCCGCAACGACGGGGTCACCGCCCAAGCCAGCCGCGCGAGTGAGGCCACGTCGAGGGTGCCGTTCCCGGCCTGCCGGGCGGCCGCGGCCACGCCTGGGGACTCGTCCAGCAGGCCGAGTACCTGGCCCACAGCGCCGCCGTACACATCCGCGTCGATCAGCAGCGACGACACGCCCAGGCGGGCGGCCTCGTCGGCCAGCCCCACTGCCACTGTCGTGCGTCCCGGCGCTCCGGTCGGACCCCAGACCGCCACGACGCTGCCTGGTCCGGCCGCCGGCTCACCGGGCGGTATCGGCTCGCCGAGGTCCGGCAGGGCAGCGCGCGGATCTCCGACGTCGTGCCCCGGCCCGCGGTGGGCGGCCACTTCCCCGACTGCCGTGACGACTGCCGCGGAGATCGCCCCCGGTCCGGAGTTGGCAGCCAGCACATGTCGGACTCCGAGTTGGCGTAGCCGGCGCTCGGACTCGGCGTCGCCGGCGTCGACCAGGCCGATGACGGCTACCCGGGCCGAGCCGAGTCGGCTCACCGACTCCCGATCCAGCCGGCGCAGGTCAGCGGACAGCAGAACCGCGCGGGCGGTACCTGTGCTTGCAACCGAGAGCAGGTCAGCCAGGTCGACGCATCGGCGTACGACGGTGAGGCCGTGGTCGGACTCGGCCAGGGCGCCGACCAGCTCGCTTTCCCACACCGCGCCGGTGACCGCGGTCAGGACGGGCAGGCTCATCAGCTGGTCGGCACCGCCGTGGACGAGGACTGCGCCGCCGTGGTCGTCGCAGCCGGACTCGTCGGCATCGGCATCGATCGGCCCGCCGGCTCGGTCAGGTCGTCCAGGATGGCCACCGCGAGTTCACGACCGGTGATGGCGGCGAGCAACGGGCCGGCCGCCTCGCTCGGCACCGAGACAACCACCTGCCGCAGACCGCTGCTGGCCGACAAGGCGCCTTGGCTTCCGCCGTCGACGGCTTGGACCGGAGCGGCTGCCAGCACCAGCCGGGTTTGCGCGGGTGCCGCTCCGGTGGCCTCGCCCGTGGCGTAGACGTCCACCAGTTGGCCGCGACGCAGGTCCAGCGGAACAGCCGTCGAGGGCACCGGCAAGGCGACTGAAACCCGGTCGGACGGCTCCTGCAGCGACGAGGCAGGCATCAGCTCGCCGGCGCGCACCGGACGGTCCAGAATTTGCCCCACGAGGTCGGCGGTGCTCTGCAGGTAAGAGGTCGACGCGTCGAACAAGCGGACCGGCACCGCCTGGACGTCCTCCGAGCGCAGCGTCGTACCGGCGGAGAGATCCCGGGCCGCCGCCCAGACCGAAACCGACTGGTCGGCGGCGGAGACGATCCGAGCGCCGACGAGCACGGAGACGAGGACGAGAAGGACGCCACCTATCAGGCGCAGATCCAGCCAGGACGGCCCACGCAGCCGGCGCGGCCGGGGTGAGGTGTTGCCCGAGGACCTATCCGGCTGTTGAGTCACAGGCGATGGTGACGACATGTCGCTGATCGTGCCGCATTCGCCGCTGGCAAGAACTGGTTGTCCACAACCCGCCGGACTGCGGCTGTGGATATCGCATTGCCGCTGCCGGTGGCTGCCACACTAGGCACGTCCTGTCACACCAAGGGGGCTTTCATGCCGGCCGACCGGTTCCTCACCCTCACCGATGTCGGCGAGACGCTGAACATCACGCCGGCGCAGACCTATGCGCTGGTCCGGCGAGGCGACCTCAAGGCCCTCAAGATCGGTGGCCGGGGCCAGTGGCGGGTCGAGCGGACCGAGCTGGAGGCCTACATCCAGCGGATGTACGACGAGACAGCGCGTTTCGTCGCCGAGTCCAGCCGTCGGCCGGCCGACGCGGACAACCCCAGCTAGCGCTGGATGCGGGCGACCAGAGCGATCGCGTCGATCGCGACGCTGCGAACCGACCGCACCGCGCCGGACCGCCGCGATTCGCCGGTGGGGTGCTCGGCCAACTCGACGTAGTCGGCGCCGACGCGGTCCAGCGTCCCGTCGAACACGGTGCCGTCGGTCAGCACCATCCGTACGCCGCTGCGATCCCGAGCCAGGCCACGCAGCGCCTTGCGCAAGTCCAAGGCGCCCTCGACCAGGCCGCGGTCCCGGACCGCCTCGGTCGCAGCGCCCAGCCCACCGACCGCGCCCACCGCTGCCAGACTCACGAGAATCTCCGGTTCGGTCGCCGCCCCGAGTAGCAGCCACCCTGCGCCGACGCGGCCCAATGTCCCAGCGACCGTGCCGGCACCCTGGACGGTGAGGACGATCGGGTGTCCCGCTGCCGAGCGCAGCCGGTCAGCCAGCCGCAGTCGACCCGTCTCGGCCCTGCTTCGCTCCATGACCTCGGCCTCAAACTCCGCCACCTCCGAGGCAGCAGCCTGCGCCTCGAGGTCGGCGAACAGGCGTTCCCAGCGCACGGCTCAACCGTGACCCGTCGATCCTCCCCTGGTCAACTCGGCATGCATCCTCTCTTGTTTGACGTTATTTGCCTGTGGTTACATGTAAAGAATGTCGTTTGCGAACAGATGATCTCAATGAGGTTTCCATGGCAGATCGGCTCGGTGCGGCATTCGTTCTGCTCGTCCTGACGGGCTCGGTGCTCAGCTGGACAGCTCCCAACCCCGCGGCTTCGCTTACGGCGATGCGCAACCCGAACGACTGGGTGGGCACGCACGGCGCCGACGCCGCGATCCTGACCGTCGCCGTCGCGATGTGCTGGCTGGCGCTCAGCTGGCTTGCGCTCGGTCTGGCCATCGGCCTGGCCGGTCAGCTACCCGGCGTCGGGGGCCGGTGCGCCCGCGCACTCGGCGCAGTTGTGCTACCGCGGGCGATCCGGCAGGCGGTCGCTCTGACGCTGGGCGTGGGGCTCGTGACTGCCGGCGCGTCCACCGCCACCGCCGACCCCGGCCCGGCTCGGCCGGGCGACGCCGCTTCGTCCACTGGCGCTGCGGTCGACTGGCCGGTGCAGCCCTCGGCCGGTCCGAGCCCTCCCGCCGTATCGCCGCCGGCCCACGGCGAACCGCCGAGCTCCGGCGACCCCGTCAACGCCGTCGTGCTGGTCGGACCCGGGGACTCGCTGTGGGCGATCGCTGCAGAGCGACTCGGCCCCGGCGCGACGTCCGGCGAGATCGCCGCCGCCGTTGCCGCCTGGTACCAGGCCAACCACGACGTCATCGGTCCCGACCCGGACCTCATCCACCCCGGTCAACGCCTCGCCCCACCTCCCCCGAGGACGCCATGACAGCCACACCGCTGTTGACGCCGTACGTCCGTGCCGCCCCGCCGTACCAGCCGCCGTACGACGACGAGCTTCCCCCTGCCGCTCTGCGGTTGGTTGTCGCCGGCAGTGCCGAGCTGCCCTTCGACCTGCCGGTGGACACCCCGCCGGGCGGCGACCCGACGTTGGTGCAGTTCCCGACGCGTCGCCGGCTCCCCGACCCGGCGCCCTGGGCCAGGCAGTTCATCCAGGCGGCCTTGGAGGCGCTGAGCGGGCGCCGGCCGGTTGCGCAGCTGCAGCGCTGGGCCAGCCCATCGGTGCTGGACGGGATCAACCACGGCCGGCGCCGGAGCGAGCCGGGCATCAGCCAGCCGGTCGTGGTGGTCAGATCCATCCACGTCGGCGAGCCCGCGGACGGCATCGCAGAGGTGTGCGCCGTGGTGTCGCGGCCAGACGCCGACGGGCCGCGCTTCCGCGCGGTCGCCGCCCGCCTCGAAGGTCACTCCGGCCAATGGCGTTGCGTCACCCTGCAGGTCGGCTGACGCTCCCCACGTTGTACCTCCCCGAGGACCTCAAGGCACGTCTGGAGCAGGTCGCACGGCGCGAGGGCCGATCGGAGGCCGATCTCGTGCGAGAGGCGCTCAACGACCTCGTCGAGCGCCGCACCCCGCCCCGCCCCCGCGGCGCGATCTTCGATAGCGGCGACCCGGACTGGGCAGCCACGACCGACCAGACCTCACGGGGCTCGGCGAGACGTGATCCTCGACACCAGTGGCCTGTTGGTCTTCCTCGACAGACGGGCTTCGGACCAGCAGCGGGCGCAGCGGCTGATGGACGCCGCCAACCACCCGCTGCTGCTGTCGCCCTTCGTACTCGCCGAGGTCGACTATCTCGTCTCCTCCCGGCTGGGCGTCCGTGCGTCGCGGGACTTCTTGTCCGACGTTGCGCACGGCGCCTATCAGCTGGCGCCCATGGCAGCCGCCGACGTCGGCGCGGCCGGCCGGATACTGGACCGCTACCAGGACCTGAAGATCGGGCTGGCCGACGCCTCGTCGGTGCTCATCGCTGAACGCCACGGCGTCGCGGACATCCTCACCTTCGATCAGCGCCACTTCCGCGCGATGACGTGGGGGAAAGGTCGCCCGTTCCGCGTGCTCCCCGCCGACGCCGCCTGAGCGTCGTTTCCGAGCGACGGCTACGTCCGTACGGATGAGCGCCATAGCGGTCATTCGTACTGACGTAACGCGCAGGTGAGCGAGGCCGTTATTCGTTGCCGGGGGCGCCGTGGCAGCGCTTGTACTTCTTGCCCGACCCGCAGGGGCACGGCGCGTTACGGCTCGGGCCGCTGTTCCCCGACACCGTTGCCGTCTTGACAGCGGTCCGGCTCTTGCGCGCCGGCTCCGGCGAGTCCAACGTGGGCGCGGAGTACTGCAGCGCCTTGGGGACGGCCGGCTCCCCGAGTCCCTTGGCGGTCAGCTGCGGTCCGGGCTTGACCGCGGCTGTGGCGGCGACCGCTGCCGGCCGTTTGGCTGTCGCGACAACCGCCGGCTGCTGCGCCGCCACCTTCGCGGGCTGCCTCGTCGGCGCCTCGGGCTGCTCGGGTGTCGCTGCCTGCTGCGCCGCGACGAGCGCGGCATCAGCTTCCTCCGTGTCCTCGGTCGCGGCCTCAGCGGGCTTGACGTTGACCTCGACGTTGAACAGGTAGCCGACGGACTCCTCCTTGATCCCGTCGAGCATGGCGGTGAACATCGTGAAACCCTCGCGGCCGTACTCCACCGCCGGGTCACGCTGGGCCATCGCCCGAAGGTGGATGCCTTCCCGCAGGTAGTCCATCTCGTACAGGTGCTCACGCCACTTCCGGTCGAGCACCGAGAGCACCACCTTGCGTTCCAGCTCGCGCATCACCTCTGCGCCGAGTTCCTCCTCGCGGGCGTCGTACGCCGAATGCGCGTCGCCGGTGATCTCCTCCTGCAGCAACTCGATGGACAGCCCGGAACGCTCGCCCCCGACCTGCTCCAGCAGGTCCTCCTCGGTGAGCGACACCGGATACAGCGTCTTGAGCGCGGTCCACAGCTGGTCGAGGTCCCAGTCCTCCGGGTAGCCGGCAGCGGTGGCGCCGACGACGTACTCCCGGACGACGTCGTCGAGCATGTGCCGGATCTGCTCGTGCAGGTCCGCGCCCTCGAGCACCCGGCGCCGCTCGGCGTAGATCACCGTGCGCTGGCGGCTCATCACGTCGTCGTACTTCAAGACGTTCTTGCGGATCTCGAAGTTCTGCTGCTCCACCTGCGTCTGCGCGGACTTGATCGCCCGGCTGACCATCTTTGACTCGATCGGCTGGTCGTCCGGGATCTTCAGAGTGTTCATCATCGCCTCGACCGCTGCGGAGTTGAACCGCTTCATCAGGTCGTCGGACAACGACAGGTAGAACCGCGACACGCCGGGGTCGCCCTGCCGCCCGGAGCGCCCGCGCAGCTGGTTGTCGATCCGCCGGGACTCGTGTCGCTCGGTGCCGAGCACGTACAGCCCGCCGGCTTCGACCACCTCGTCGTGCTCTTCGGCGACCTTGGCCTCGGCCTTGTCCAGTGCCTCCGGCCAGGCCTGCTCGTACTCCTCCGGAGCCTCGCTGGGAACCAGCCCGGCCTTTTCCAATTCGGCATTGGCCATGAACTCCGCATTGCCGCCGAGCACGATGTCGGTGCCGCGGCCGGCCATGTTGGTCGCCACCGTGACCGCGCCCTTGCGGCCGGCCTGCGCGATGATCGCCGCTTCCTTGGCGTGGTACTTCGCGTTGAGGACCTCGTGCGGGATGCCCCGCTTCAGCAGCAGCGAGGACAGCAGCTCGGACTTCTCCACGCTCGCCGTGCCGACCAGGATCGGTTGGCCGGCCTCACTGCGGTCCTCGATGTCGTCGACGACGGCCTCGAACTTGGCAGTCTCGGTCTTGTAGACGACATCGGCCTCGTCCGCGCGGACCATCGGCTTGTTGGTCGGGATCGGTACGACGCCGAGGTTGTAGATCTGGGACAGCTCGGCGGCCTCGGTCTGCGCCGTACCGGTCATCCCGGCTAGCTTGTCGTAGAGCCGGAAGTAGTTCTGCAGGGTGATCGTGGCGAGCGTCTGGTTCTCGTCCTTGATCTTGACCTTTTCCTTGGCCTCGATCGCCTGGTGCATGCCCTCGTTGTAGCGGCGGCCGGCGAGCACCCGGCCGGTGAACTCGTCAACGATAAGGACCTCACCTTCCACGACGATGTAGTCCTTGTCCTTCTTGTAGAGCTCCTTGGCCTTGAGTGCGTTGTTCAGGTAGCCGATCAGCGGCGTGTTGACCGCCTCGTAGAGGTTCTCGATGCCGAGCTGGTCCTCGACGTACTCCACGCCCTCCTCGGTGATGGCGATCGTGCGCTTGCCCTGCTCGACCTCGTAGTGCCGGTCCGGCTTCAGCAGCGGGGAGATCCGGGCGAACTCGGTGTACCACTTGGCGCTCTGCTCGGCGGGGCCCGAGATGATCAGCGGCGTACGCGCCTCGTCGATGAGGATCGAGTCGACCTCGTCGACGATCGCGTAGGGGTGCCCGCGCTGGACCAGCGCCTCCTGGCTCCAGGCCATGTTGTCGCGCAGATAGTCGAAGCCGAACTCGTTGTTCGTGCCGTAGGTGATGTCGCAGCCGTACTGCTCGCGGCGGTGCGCCGGCGTCTCGTTGGCCAGGATGACGCCGACGGTGAGGCCGAGGAAGCGGTGCACCCGGCCCATCCATTCCGAGTCACGCTTGGCCAGGTAGTCGTTTGTCGTGACGATGTGCAGGCCGTTGCCGGCCAACGCGTTGAGGTACGCCGGCAGCGTGCCGACGAGGGTCTTGCCCTCACCGGTCTTCATCTCGGCGATGTTGCCGAGGTGTAGGGCGGCACCACCCATCATCTGCACGTGGTAGTGCCGCTGCCCCAGCGTCCGCTTGGCCGCCTCGCGCACCGCCGCGAAGGCCTCCGGCAGGATCTCGTCCAGGGTCTCCCCATCATCGAGGCGGGACCGGAACTCCTCGGTCTTGGCCTTGAGTTCGTCATCGGTGAGATCGACGAAGTCCGGTTCGAGGGTGTCGATGTGGTCGGCGATGTGCTTCAGCCGGCGCACGATCTTTCCCTCGCCGGCGCGCAGGATTCGGTCGAATAGCACGGTGTCGGTTCAGCTCCTAGATCAGGACGGTCCTCGGCCATCGTACGGCGCACGCTGGGCGGGTCCGCTAACTCCGGCGACAACGAACCGGCCGGCGGTAATGATCCCTGGATGGCGCTGGACCTGAGCGACGTCGACCTGCTCACCGAGTCGGTACACACCCGACGGCTGCTGCTCCGCCCGTTCTGTGCCGAGGATGCAGCGGCCGTTCACCAGGCGTGCCAGGACGAGGAGATACAGCGCTGGGTGGTGGCCGTGCCGTCGCCGTACACCCTCGACGACGCCCGGCACTTCGTCACGGTGCTCGCCTGGCGAGAACGCCGGGCCGGCACCGGGATGCAGTTCGCCGCTGTCGACCTTGAATCCGGTGGTGTGGTCGCCTCGGTCGGGTTGATGAATCTGACCGGCTCGATCGGCGCCGAGATCGGGTACTGGGTGGCCCCGTGGGCACGCGGGCTCGGCTATGCCGCCGAGGCCACCGGCGCGCTCTGCGGGTGGGCGTTCGGCCACGGCGTGCATCGGGTCGCGCTGCTGATCGCACCGGCCAACGCGGCGAGCTGCCGCACCGCCGAGCGAGCCGGGTTCCGGCGCGAAGGTGTGTTGCGCGAGGCCGAAGTCGACCGGCAGGGCCAGCCTCACGACTGGGTGCTGTACGGCCGGCTGTCCACCGACGAGCCTCCGCCGGACATTCAGCCGCGGTGATCACGCGCGCGACTGGTCACGAACGACACCTGTTCGCGGGCATGCTGTTCGGGACCAGTTGCGCCCGGTCGTTGCGTCGAGCCGCCCGAAGTGCCAGCAACCGAGCGGTCCCGGCCAGGGTATCGGCGCCGGTGACGGACCGGCCGGCTTGGGTAGCACGCAGAGCCGAATGCGCCGACAACTCCGGTGACAGCCGGGTGCGGCGAGCGACACGATTCGGTGTATGGCGCTGGAGCTGACCGGAGTGGACCTGCTCACCGAGACGATCACCACTGCCCGCCTGCTGCTGCGGCCCTGGCTGCGTGCTGACGCCGAGGACATCGTGGCCTGCTGCAACGACCCTGACATCGCCAACTGGCTGCCGCTGCTGCCGTCCCCGTACACCCTCCCGGACGCACACACCTTCATCGCAGACATGGCGTGGGCGCAGCAGCGAGCAGGTACCGGGTTGCCGCTGGCCATGGAAGACGCAGCGACCGGTCACCTGGTCGGATCCATCGGGATCGGCGGCATCACCAACGTCCGAGGTGCCGAGATCGGCTACTGGGTGGCCGCGTTCAGCCGCGGTCGCGGGTACGCCGCGGAGGCCACAGCCGTGCTGGCAGCGTGGGCCTTCGGCCATGGTCTGCACCGGGTGCAGCTGCTCGCAGCGACCGGCAACGTGCCGAGCCAGCGCGTGGCCAAGCGGGCCGGCTTCCTCCGCGAAGGTGTGCTCCGGGGTGCCCACCGCAGCCGGGACGGCGTACCCAGGGACATGGTGCTGTACGGCCGGCTGTCCACCGATGAACCTCCGTCGGACATTCAGCGGCGGTGATCCTGCGGTAACTGGTCACGAACAACATCCTTTCGGGCCTTGGGCATGTTGCTGGTGACCAGTTATGCCCGGTCGCTGCGTCAGTCTGCCCAGCGTGCCAGCAGCCGGCCGGTCCCGGCCGGGGTGAACAGTGACTCGGCCAATGCCGCGTGCCAGGGCCGGATCCGCGCCGGTTCGTGCGCGCGGCCGAGCGCCTCGTCGGCGTCACGGAGCACCGACAGACCGTTGTGGAGCAGCACCGGTGAGGTGTAGCCGTAGCGCTGCCAACCCTGCGTGAGCAGGAACCGCTCACGGGCAAGGTCACGAGTGTGCTGCTTGCCGTTGCGGTGAACCGCGCCGTCGTACTCCGGCAGCCGCCGGGTGCCCTCGATCCACAGGTCTGCCCGCGCTCGGGCGACGCCCTCACCGTCCAGAATGGGAAACTGCGGTACGACGGGTACGCCGCAGAGCTGATGAAGCAGCCGGAGCACCGACTCCCAGGCGGACTCGGATCGGCCATCGGCGTAGCGCAGTGCCCGGCGCAGTGCTGGTGCGCCCCGGCGGCGGCTGCTTGCTTGCCGCAGCTCCGGCATCGTGCAGTCGCCGACGTGCAGCGCTGCGTCGGTCAGCACCACCATGTCCAGCAGGCCGAGGTCACGCCCAGCGGCGAGCAGTATCTCCGTCGCGGTGGCGACCCGCAGCCCGGCCTGCTCCTCGCTGGGGATGTCGCCTGGGTGCCGGCAGACCAGCAAGCCAGCCCGCCGAGGCCGCGCCTCCCGCTGGGACATGCCGGCGAACACCGGGAGTGCGGCCGGTAACGGCGGCACCCACCAGCCGCGCAGGATGGCGCCGGTCAGGTGGGTGAACGAGCCAGACGGTGGGAGGACGAACTGCCAGCCATGCAGGTCCTCGGCCAAGCCGGGCTCACCCAGGCGTGGCCGGTAAACCCCATGGCTGACCCGTACCCAGCCGGCCGCTCGGACCCAGCCGCGTCGTGCCGCGGGTCGAGGCAGCTGATCGATCGAGGTCATCCGCACACGATGCGTCCGGCGCAGCCCGCCAGAGCCCACGATGTGAAACCTGTGGACAGCGGACCGCTCACCCACAACGCGAAAACTGGTCACAAACAACACGTCTGAGGTGCTGACAGCCGTTGTTTGTGACCACTTTCGCGGGGAGCGAACAGGGCGGTCAGAGCAGGCGTCGAGCGCCCGGGTGGACGACGCGGAGCCAGCGGAAGCCGTAGCCCTCGAGCACGACCTCCGCCGAACCGTCCGGACGGACGAGCGTGGTCCCGTCGCACAGCAGGTCGACGAGGCTGGCGGGGGCGTCGAGACCGGCCAGGGGCACCGTACGCGGCTCCGGGCCGAGGTTGTGTACGGCGATGAGGCAGCCGTCGCCCCACGTGCACGAGTGCGCCAGTACCGCCTCGTGCGGCTGCTCGAGCACCGCGAACTCACCCCAGCCCAGCTCCGGGCAGTCGCGGTAGCGCCGGATCAGCAGCATCATAAAGTGCAGCAGGGAGTCGGGGTCACGGCGCTGCGCGTCGACGTTGATGTGCTCCGGGGCGAACCCGCCTTCGACGACCGGCCCCGGGAGCCGGGACCGCGCGGCCACCGAGAACCCGCCGTTCTTCCCCCCGGTCCATTGCATCGGCGTACGCACCGCCAGCCGTCCCTCGGCTGCCAGGTTCTCGCCCATGCCGATCTCCTCGCCGTAGAAGAGCACAGGCGTGCCGGGCAGCGCGAACAGCAGGCTGTAGACCATCCGGATCCGCCGCGGGTCGCCGGCCAGCATCGGCGGGAGCCGCCGGGTCAGCCCGCGCCCGTAGACCTGCATCTGCGGCTCCGGTCCGAAGGCGGCGAATACCTCCTGCCGCTCGACGTCGCTGAGCTTGTCCAGCGTCAGCTCATCGTGGTTGCGCACGAACGTCGCCCACTGGCTGTCCGGTGAGCATGCGGGCCGCTCCAGCAGCGCCGACGCCAGCGGGCGAGCATCCTGGCGGGCCAGGGACAGGTACATCCGCTGCATGGCGATGAAGTCGAACTGCATCGTCAGTTCGTCGCCGTCGGCGCCGCCGAAGAACCTCTGCTGCTCCTCGTGCGGCAGGTTGACCTCGCCGAGCAGCACCGCGTCCCCGACCCGGCGGCCGAGGAACGAGCGCAGCGACCGGAGGTACTGGTGCGGGTCGGCGAGGGCGGCCTCACCACCGTCGACCCCGAGGGTTTCCAGGAAGAACGGCACTGCGTCGACCCGGAAGCCCGACAGCCCCAGCTCCAGCCAGAACCCCATCACCTTTGCGATCTCGTCCCGTACGGCGGGGTTGGCGACGTTCAGATCGGGCTGCTGCTTATAGAAGCGGTGTAGGTAGTACTGGCCGGCCCTGTCGTCGTAGTGCCAGACGCTGCTCTCCTGGTCCGGGAAGGTTGGCGCGGTCTTCTCAGCAGGGGGCTTGTCGCGCCAGACGTAGTAGTCCCGGTACGGCGACGTGCGGCTTGCCCGGGCCGAGCGGAACCACGGGTGCTTGTCCGAGGTGTGGTTGACGACGAGGTCGGCGATTACCCGGATGCCTCGGTCGCGAGCCGTCCGGATCACCTCGACGAGGTCGCCGTGGTGACCCAGGCGCGGGTCGACGCCGTAGAAGTCGGTGATGTCGTAGCCGTCGTCGCGCTCCGGCGTCGGGTAGAACGGCATCAGCCACAGGCAGGTGACTCCGAGATCGGCGAGGTAGTCGATCCGCTGCGCGAGGCCGGGAAGGTCCCCGCACCCGTCGCCGTTCCAGTCCAGGAACGTCTCGACGTCCAGGCAGTAGACGACGGCGTTCTTCCACCACAGGTCGCTGGTGTCGGTGATCCTCACGGCAGCGTCCGGGCGGTGACGCCCAGCTGCGGCAGCACCTCGGCGCCGAAGACCTCGACGAAGCGCAGCTGCTCCTGGCCGACGTGATGCAGATAGATCTCGTCGAAGCCCAGCTCGATGAGCTCCTGCAGCCGGGCGACGTGCCGCCCGGGGTCCGCGGAGACGACCATCGAGTCGTGCATCGCCTCGGGTGGCACGTGGGTGGCCGCCAGATCGAAGACCTCGGCGGAGTCGACGTCCCAGCACAGCGGTGGCGAGAAGACGTTGCTCCGCCACTGCTCGTGCGCGATGCGCAGGGCGGTTTCGTCGTTGGCGGCGTAGGACAGGTGCACCTGGAGGGTCAGGCCGCCGCGGCCGCCCGCGTCGCGGTAGGCGTCGATCATCGCCCGTAGCTTGCCCGCGGGCTGGGCGATCGTGGCCAGGCCATCGGCCCATCCGGCGACCCAGCGCGCCGTCTCCACGCTCACCGCCGCGCCGATCAGCGGCGGCGGCTGTTCCGGGCGGGTCCACAAGCGAGCCCGGTCGACGGTGACGAGCCCGGCGTGGCTGACCTCCTCGCCGGCGAACAGTGCGCGTATCACGTCCACGCACTCGCGGAGGCGGGAGTTGCGGACGTCCTTGCGCGGCCAGCCCTGCCCGGTGATGTGCTCGTTGGACGCCTCGCCGGTCCCGAGCGCCACCCAGAACCGGCCGGGGTACATCGCCGTCAGCGTCGCGGCCGCCTGCGCGATGATCGCGGGGTGATAGCGCTGGCCCGGTGCGTTGACCACGCCGAACGGCAAGTTGGTGGCCTGCAGGGCGGCGCCCAACCATGACCAGGCGAAAGCCGAATGCCCCTGCCGCTCGCTCCATGGCGAGAAGTGATCCGAGCACATGGCCGCGGAGAAGCCGGCCTGCTCGGCTGACCGCACCGCCTCCAGCAGCGCCGCAGGATGCACCTGCTCGTGCGAGGCGTGGAACCCGACAACAGTCACGGCGCGAGCCGGATGACTCCGTAGTCGTAGCCCGTGCGGCGGTAGACGACACTGGCCCGGTCGGTGTCCTTGCACCGGAACAGGAAGAAGTCGTGCCCGACGAGTTCCATCTCCAGTAGAGCCTGGTCGATGGTCATCGGTTCGCTGGGATGCTCCTTCTCCCGGACGATCTGCCCGGGTCGATGCCCGTCAGAGGGTTGCCCGTGAGCATCGGAATCCCTGTCCGTTTCGGCGGGGAAGTCCTCGAGCAGTGCGGTCACGGTGTCACCGGTCGCCGCATGCACCGACGTCGGCGTATGCCGACCGTGATGCACCCGGCGCCGGTCGGCGACCCGGCGCAGCCGCGCTTCGAGCTTGGCCACTGCGTGGTCCAGCGCGGAGTAGAAGTCCGCGGCGCACGCCTCCGATCGCACCACCGGCCCCCGCGACGTGCAGGTGATCTCCACCCGCTGGCAGGCGTCTGACTGCCGCCGGTTCTTCTCGTGGGTGAGCTCGACGTCGACGCTGATCAGCTTGTGGTCGTAGCGCTCGACCCGACTCAGCTTCTCGGCCACATGCTGGCGGTAGTGATCCGGAACCTCGACGTTGCGTCCCCTGACCAGAATGTCCACATCCGCCTCCGGTCCATGTGCTGGTTACCCGACGCTAGTACCTCAGCTCTCACCGTGACAGTCGATCCCGGTGCCATCGGGCGGTGCCGGCGACGGCCGCGGCGCTGACTCGGACACCGCACGCGCGCAACGCCCGGGCGGCCTGGGTGAGGGTCGTCCCCGTGGTCACGACATCGTCGACCAGGACGAGGCGGGCGCCGGCGGCCAACCGTGCCACATCCACGTCGGCCGCGAAGACCCCGTCGAGGTTGCGGGCACGTTCGGCAGCGGTCAGCCCGGCCGAGTCAAGAGGAGTCCGCACGAGCCGCAGCGCCGGCACCACCGCAGCCGGGCGCCCCGCGTGTTGCAGTTCCAGCGCGGTACGCCGAGCCAGCGCACGCATGTGATCACCGCCTCGTCGTCGCACCGCCGCCGGGGTGGAGGGGACCGGGACGAGGAGCACCGCGCCCGCTCCGGGCGCCACGTTGGCAACCGCGCCGGTGAGGGCAGCTGCCAGCAGCGGCAGCAGGTCGCTTCGTCCGCGCTCCTTGGCGGCGAGCACCGCCGTCCTCAGCACCCCGTCGTACTCCCCCGCCACGAACGTCGGGGGGAGGCCGGGCGGGCAAGGGTCCGGCCGGAACTCTCGTGGCTGCGCGACAGCAGCCCAACAGGTGGCGCACACCGCAACGTCCGGGCGCTGGCACCCCAGGCAGGAACGGGGCAGCACCGCATCGGTCAGTGCGGAAAGGAACCGGGTCATCCGCCCACGATCGCCGACGTGAGGCCACGCTGGCGCTCTCGCTGACAACCTGTGGATTGCGGCTCAGCCCGGGTAGAACGGGGCAGTGCCGAGGAAGAACGGCTGCCCGGGCACGAGTGTGATCCACGTCGTACCGTCGAGCCGATACATCGTGCCGGCCGCCGAGGCCAGTGCGGGGCGACCCGGCGCAGCGGCGATGCCGGTCGTTGCATCCGGCAGGTTGTCCGACCGCGGCGCTGCCAGCACCGCGTCGTCGACCGAAACCAGCCACGGCTTGCTCCGATCGTCAGCCGGATCGGTGGCCAGGAAGAGCAGTTGCGTCGAGGTCGCCCATGCGACGTCGACCACGTCGCGCAAACCCGCGGCCAGCGGCCTGAACCCGGACAGCTGCACCGTCGAGCCGGTGCGGGCCACCCGCGCGACGTACAGGCCGGCGGCTCCGGCTCGCCCCACCACGACAGCCGCCCGAGTGCCGTCACGGGACAGCTTGAGTGCGCGGATAGGGCCGCGGTCACCGAGGTCGGAGGTGGTCACGACCTGAGGCTGCGCGCCGGCCGGGACCCGGACTACTTCGCTGCCGTCACGTACCGTCCACACCTCCTGCGTCGGTTCAGCCCACGCCGGTGAGGTGAAGGACTGACCAGTGAGAGCCGGCGCGAGCACGCCGCCGTAGTCCCCGATCAGCAGCGTCGAGCCGGCTGCCGAGTTGCTCACGCCAGCCAGCCGGGTCTGCTCGGCCGACGCGCCGGCGGCGGCCAAGGCGTAGGCGCCCTCCCCCGCCGGGCCCGGGATCCGCTGCCCTTCAGCGGTCCAGACCGCGCCCTCGCTGAGGTAGTGCCCGACCGCGTTGGCCGGCACGAAGTCCGGATCGTAGCTCTGCCAGTCGTCGACTCCCTGGACCCCGCCCACACCGGGGACTGTCAGCAACTGGCCGTCGCTGCGCAAGGTCAGCTGGGCGATCGACAGTTGCTTGAGAGTCCAGATCAGCTGCGCCGACAGCCCTTGCAGCGACGCCGGACTTCGCTCTCCGAGGCCGATCAGGCTGACCTCGATGTCGCGGACCTCCTGGACGTTGCTGCGCAGGGCGACGTCCGGTCCGAACTCGGTCGTCACCGCTGGGAAGAGGAACAGTGACGGCCCGTCCAGGAGTTCCTCGACCAGGGAGTTGGCCCTGGCGACCGACCCGGACAGAAAGAAACGGGGATCCGGCACAACCTTCGTGCCGGTCGGATCCAGGAAGTACAGGTTGTACTGCACGTAAGCCCGGCGGAAGTCCTCGATGGGCAGGATGACGCCCGGCGGCGGGTTGTCGATGCGCCACTGCTCATTGATCCGCACGACGCTGAGCACCAGCCGCAGCTGTTCGTCCGCGGCCGTGTACACACCGTTTTCGTCGACTCGCCCGATGATCCGGCCGGTCAACGTGACCTCGGTCCCTTCCGGGTTCGGCACGGCGGGGGCGTTCCGCTCGATCACCGTCACCCGTGCTTCGTCGGCCCAGGTCTGGGCGGCCTGCGGGGTGAGGTACTGCCGCGCCACCGGCCGGCTGCGGATGTTGCTCGCCGACGCGGCGAGGAAACCGCGGACTACCTCGTCCGGCTGTTGGCCCGCCCGTGGCGCCAGTGCCTCGATCTCGATGCCGGCGTCGGCCAGGGACTCCTCCTCGACCACCGTCACCGGGATCGGGTCGGAATCGGCCGGGATCCCCACGCACCCGGACAGCGCGAGGGTCAGTACGGCCACCGCAGCGGCCATGGCGGCTCGACGGCTCATCGCCGCCCCGCCTCCTGCGCTGCGTGCACCGCGGCGGTGGTGGCCGGCGTTCGCGGCTCCGGGACCAGCGGCAACGGCGAGTGGGTGAGTTCCATCCCCGCTCGGATCGGAAGGGTCAGCCGGAACTGTGCTCCATCACCAGGTTCGCCCCATGCCTGCAGCCACCCGCCATGCAGGTGCGCGTCCTCGAGGCTGATCGACAGCCCCAGCCCGGTGCCTCCCAGCCCCTTGCTCCGCGACGGATCGGCCCGCCAGAAACGGCTGAAGACCTGCGCCGCCTCCCCCGGCTTGAGCCCGATGCCGTGGTCGCGGACGGTGATGGCCGCTGCGTTGTCGTCGCCCGCGACGGCGATCTCCACGGGCAGCCCCTCCCCGTGCTCGACCGCGTTGACGATCAGGTTGCGCACGATCCGCTCGACGCGCCGCGGGTCGACCTCGGCCAGCACGGCCCGCCCGCCGACCGCCACGATGAGCTCGCTGCCCTGTCGGGCAGCCACCGGGTGGGTCGCCACGCAGACCCGGTCGACGAGTTTGCGCAGGTCGGTCGTCTCGGCGTCGAGGACCGCCGCGCCGGCGTCGTACCGGCTGATCTCCAGCAGGTCGTTCAGCAGCGCTTCGAACCGGTTGACCTCGGCCTGCAGAAGTTCGGTCGAGCGGGCGACGGCAGCCGGAAAGTCCTCCCGCGCGGCGTACAGCAGATCCGCCGCCATCCGCACCGTCGTCAGCGGCGTGCGCAGCTCGTGGGACACGTCGCTGGTGAACCGCTGCTGCAACCGGGACAGTTGCTCCAGCTGCCGGATCTGCAGCTGCAGGCTCGCGGCCATGTCGTTGAAGCTCGTCGCCAACACGGCCATGTCGTCCTCGCCGCGCACCTGCATCCGGTCCTCGAGCCGGCCCGACGCCAGCCGCTCGGCGGTCCTGGCCGCAGCGCGCACGGGGCGTACCAGGTGCCGCGCGACGGCAGCCCCGATCGCCCCGACGAGCAGCACCAGCGCGAGCCCCGAGAGGACGACCGTGCCCTGGATCAGCGCCAGGCTGGTCTGCTCCTGGTCCAGCGGAAACAGGTAGTACAGCTCGAAGTCGTCGATGCTGCTCGGGATCGGCGAGCCGACGAGCAAGGTCGTGACCGGCACGCCGTTGCCAAGGTCCACGGTGGCCAGCTGATAGCTCTGCACGCCGTTTCGCACCTCGGCCCGCAACGTCTCCGGCACACTCAGGGCCAGGGCGTTGAGCCCCGCGACCGGTATCGCCTCCTCACCGGCGCCGGTGAACATGACCACGTAGAAGCTGCCGGCCGGCCCGCCACGTTCGGTCAGCTGCAGCCTGGTGCGGTCGAGGGTTGTCCGCACGTCGTCACCGTTGATCGGGTCGACCGCAGCCAGCTGCGATTGGGCGTACCGGATCCCGTTGGTGGACTGGGCGATCGCCGCGGTGGTCTTGACGCCGAGGATCTGGTCACGGATCTGAGTCAGCAGGATCAAGCCGATCACCAGGACGACGACGCCGCAGAGCAGCACCGTCGTGACGGTGACCCGCAGCTGCAGCGACCGCCGCCAGTGCCGGCGAAGCTTGCCCGGCACCGCCCGCAGACGAGACAGCGACCCCGCCCGCCGCCGACCACTGCGCTCCGGCGGTGTGCTCGCGATCGACGACGGGCTCACCGACCCCGCCCGCCGCCGACCACTGCGCTCCGGCGGTGTGCTCGCGATCGACGACGGGCTCACCGACCCCGCCCCCGGATCCTGCATGGGCTACCGGGATCCTGCCCGGTAACCCACGCCGCGCACGGTCAACACGACGGTCGGGTTTTCCGGGTCGAGTTCGACCTTCGAGCGCAACCGCTGGACGTGCACGTTCACGAGGCGAGTGTCCGCCGCGTGCCGGTAGCCCCACACCTGCTCCAGCAGTGCCTCCCGGCTGAAGACCTGCCGAGGTTTGCGGGCCAACGCCACCAAGAGGTCGAACTCCAGCGGGGTCAGGGCGATCGGCTCAGCGTCGCGGGCCACCAGATGGCCGGGGACGTCGATCACGAGATCGCCGATGGACAGGCTCTCGGGCTGCTCGCTCTCGCCCCGGCGCAGCTGGGCGCGAACGCGGGCGACGAGTTCCTTGGGTTTGAACGGCTTGACTACGTAGTCGTCGGCTCCTGACTCCAGACCGAGCACCACGTCGACGGTGTCGGTCTTGGCGGTGAGCATCACGATGGGTACGACGGACTCGGCGCGAATTGCCCTGCAGACATCGATTCCGCTGGCGCCTGGCAGCATCAGGTCGAGCAGGACCAGATCCGGCCGCACGTCACGAAACGCGCTCAGCGCGCGGATCCCGTCCCCGACGAATGACGGCTCGTAGCCCTCCGCTCGCAGCACGATGCCGAGCATCTCCGCCAGCGCCGGATCGTCGTCGACCACGAGCACGCGTCCCGTCATGCGCTCATCGTCCCACTACCGACGGTCGTGCAGTGCTCGTCCGGGCGGCGAGTCCAACTCGGCGAGACCGATCGACGGTGAGGCGATAACTACATCGCCGGCGATGTAGACGGTTTCCTGCTCGGCGGTGTCGATCTCGACCAGCTCGTACGCCGACACGTCCAACGTTCCGAGTTCGCCGAGATGCGACTGCACTCCGGTGAGCCGCCACTGCTGGTGCAGGCGACGCGCCCCCAGTACGCCGGACAGCGCCACCAGCCTGACCCGCACCGGATCTCCGGAACGCGGAACCGTCGCCGCCGTGGCGATCAGCAGCGCGGGACTGACGCCGGTGAATCCGCTCGCTCGCTCCCGGTGTTCGGTCGCCTCGGCGGTGCCGTCCTCGGCCGGGCGGCGCACCCACGAAAGCTCGTGACCGGTGCTGCCGCCGCGAAGCGACCAGCCGCCGGAGACGACCGCCAGCCGCAGTTGCCGGCCGCAGGCATCCAGAGTCAGATCGACCGAGCCCATGTGATGACCGTCCGACGTGGACAGCCGGGAGACGAAGCGCCACCCGGAACCGCCGGCAGCGCACTGGAACCGCTCCAGCAGCCGCACCCGGCCACCGGCATCGAGATGCTCGTATGTACCGGCCGGCACGGCTCAACCGCCGTTGCGCCAGGACGTCAGGTACGCCTCCTGCGCCGTGTCCAGGGTGTCGATGCGCACTCCCATCGCATCGAGTTGCAGCATCGCCAGGCCGTCGTCGATCTCCGTCGGCACGTCGTACACCCCAGGAGCCAGCGTTCCTGCGTTCGCGGCCAGCCACTCGACGCAGAGGGCCTGCCCGGCGTAGCTCACGTCCATGACCGCCGGAGGATGACCCTCGGCGGCGGCGAGGTTCACCAGCCGACCCTCGGCGAGCACGAGCAGCCGACGGCCGCCGGCCAGCAGGTACTCGTCTACGTGTGGACGAATCTCGGGGTGAACGTCCACACAGTGTGCGCGCAGCCAGGCGACGTCGATCTCGAGGTCGAAGTGCCCGCTGTTGGCCAGGATCGCGTTGTCCTTCATGACCGCGAAGTGTCGCTCGGCCAGTACGCCGCGGCTGCCGGTGACAGTCACGAATACATCGCCCTCAGCGGCGGCGTCACACATGGGCAGCACTTGAAAGCCGGCCATGGCCGCCTCCAGTGCCCGGGTTGGATCGACCTCGGTCACGATGACGCTGGCACCAAGTCCGCGGGCCCGATCGGCTACGCCCTTGCCGCAGTTGCCGAAACCGGCCACGACGACGGTACGGCCGGCCAACAGCACGTTCGTCGAGCGAAGGATTGCGTCCACTGTGGACTGTCCGGTGCCATGCCGATTCGCGAAGCTCTGCTGGATGCCACTGTCGTTGACGGCCACGACGGGGAAGCGTAGGGCGGACTCCGCGGACATCGCGCGCAGCCGCAGTACGCCGGTGGTCGTCTGCTCGCAACCGCCCTGCACGGCCGGCAGCAGGTCGAGATGTGTGGTGTGCAGCCGGCCGACGAGGTCGCACCCGTCGTCCAGTACGAGATGTGGTCCGGTGGCCAACGCGCGTTCGAGGTGCTGGTCGTAGGTCGCCCGGTCCGCGCCGCGCCGTGCCTGGACGTCGATGCCGTAGCGGTGTGCCAGCACCGCGACGACGTCGTCCTGAGTGGACAGTGGATTCGCCGCAGCCAGGTGCAGGTCGGCGCCACCGGCCCGCAGGACCAGCATCAGGTTGGCGGTTTCCGCGGTGACGTGCAGCGCCGCGACGATCCGCAGGCCGGCCAGCGGCCGGGTGCGCTCGAAACGCTCGCTGATCTGCGCCAGGGCCGGCATGGCGCGCTGCGCCCAGACGAGTCGGAGGAGCCCCTGATCGCTCAGGGACTCCTCCGCCGTGCCCACGTGGCCGATCAGTACCGGTAGTGGTCGGACTTGTACGGGCCGGCCACGTCCACGCCGATGTAGGCGGCCTGCTCCTTGGTCAGCGTGGTCAGCTTGACGCCCAGGGCGTCGAGGTGCATCCGCGCGACCTTCTCGTCGAGCTGCTTGGACAGCACGTATACCTGCTTCTTGTACTCGTCGTTCTTGGTGAACAACTCGATCTGCGCGATCGTCTGGTTGGAGAACGAGTTGCTCATGACGAAGCTCGGGTGTCCGGTCGCGTTGCCGAGATTCAGCAGGCGGCCCTCGGACAGCACGATGATCGAGTGGCCGTCGGGGAAGACCCACTCGTCGACCTGCGGTTTCACCTTGATCCGCTCGGCGCCACCCCGCGGTAAGCCGGCGATGTCGATCTCGTTGTCGAAGTGGCCGATGTTGCCGACGATCGCGCCCTGCTTCATCCGGGCCATGTCCGCGGCCATGATGATGTCCTTGTTGCCGGTCGAGGTGATGAAGATGTCGGCAGTCTCGACGACGTCCTCCAGCGTGCTGACCTGGTAGCCCTCCATCGCCGCCTGCAGCGCGCAGATCGGGTCGATCTCGGTGACGATCACGCGGGCGCCCTGCCCGCGCAAAGACTCCGCACAACCCTTGCCCACGTCGCCGTACCCGAAGACGACGGCGACCTTGCCGCCGATCATCACGTCGGTGGCACGGTTGATGCCGTCGATCAGGGAGTGCCGGCAGCCGTAGAGGTTGTCGAACTTGCTCTTGGTCACCGAGTCGTTGACGTTGATCGCGGGGAAGAGCAGGTTACCGGTCTTGGCCAACTCGTACAGCCGGAGTACGCCGGTCGTGGTCTCCTCGGTGACGCCCTTGATGCCGGCCGCGATGTTCGTCCACCGCTGCGAGTCCTCGGCCAGCGATTCGGTCAGCAGGGTCAGGAAGACCTCGAACTCCTCGGAGTCCGCGGTGTCCGGATTCGGGACGACGCCGGCCTTTTCGTACGACGCGCCGCGGTGCACCAGCATCGTCGCATCCCCGCCGTCGTCGAGGATCATGTTCGGGCCGGTATGGCCGCCGTCGGCCTCCGGCCAGAGCAGCGCCTGCCTGGTGCACCACCAGTACTCCGGCAGCGTCTCGCCCTTCCACGCGAAGACCGGTACGCCGCTGGGGTTCTCCGGCGTCCCCTCCGGCCCCACGGCCACTGCGGCGGCGGCGTGGTCCTGGGTGGAGAAGATGTTGCAGCTGGCCCATCGCACCTCTGCGCCCAGCGACGTCAGCGTCTCGATGAGCACGGCGGTCTGCACGGTCATGTGCAGTGATCCGGTGATTCGCGCACCGGACAGCGGCTGCGCGTCGGCGTACTCCTCCCGGATCGACATCAGACCCGGCATCTCGTGCTCGGCCAGCTGGATC
>Ga0136618_10000102_pt1 | contig 21947 bp, 25 predicted proteins | sample AntDrymUQ3302106_2_FD_104805 | JGI IMG/M metagenome (GOLD analysis project Ga0136618, IMG submission 104805) | Polar desert sand microbial communities from Dry Valleys, Antarctica - metaG UQ330 (21.06) | ecosystem: Environmental > Terrestrial > Soil > Desert | place: Antarctica: Dry Valley... | reverse complement strand
GTGGCGATGGTGGCGGGCGGGCTCCTGGGTTGGTTCTTGCTGGGCCGGGTCCTGCTGGCGCACGCCGGGTGGCTGGGGCGCCGCTGGGCGGCACGACTGCGGGAGCGCATCACGTCCGAGGTGGCGGACTCCGTGCGCGCCACAGCGCTGGGGCCCTTGCAGCGCCTGGACAGCCGGCGCCATGACCTCGCCACGGCCGCGGTAGAGGCCCAAAGGGCATGTCGCGAAGTCCCTGATAAGCCGTGATGCGAACGGCGTCGCCCGTACGGCACGGGACCGCCCGCCACCATCCCCGACTGCGCTTGCGACCCGTCGATGGTCCCATGTCAGGGGTACGTGATCGTCATTGAGTGAGGTGGCGGCCTCGCTCACCGTAGGCCTCGCCGTCGTCGCCGATCGCCGGGGATGGCCCGAAGGCGTCGAATACGGGTCAGGGAACGAAATACGGCTCTCCCCCTTCAGGGGCGTCGAATCAGCACTCGTGACGGGCGCTGCGAACCGCACCAGTCCTGGAGAGCCATCGTCCCGGATCACGGCTCGAATAACTGGTGGACCGGCCTGGCCGGACCGACCGGCAGCGGGGAACGACGGCGGAGTCATCGGAGCGTATCGCTCCATCGGTCTTTCTGGCATGAGGTCGGGCCGTTCGGACCCGCACCTTCGGGGGGCCGGAGCCCCTAGCCGTGGGCCGAGGTCCTGGCTCGCTCGCGCACCTCGCGCCCGATCCCTCGCTCGTCAAGGTCAGCCTGGATGACACGTGCCCGCATCACCAGGTCGCGGTCTCGCGTGATGGTGCGCGCGATCCAGTCGATGTAGGTCGGCTCCAGCTGCGTCACCTCGCCCAGGGTGAAGCCGTGGAAGCGTCCGAACTCGATGACCGTCTCGCGGGATTCACGCAACGTGGGCGGGCGCGGCGGGTCCTCGCTGAGACGACGCTCCACCGGTCCGGTGGGGATGCTCGCGCGCAGGTCGCTGTCCCCCTGGCGTCGCCCTATTGGTGGGTGCCCCGCGAGCGGCAGGGGACCCCGGACGGAGGTCGCGTTGCGGCGATGGAAGGCGGCGCTCGTGTCGAACCGGGCGGTCACCGGACGGCTGACGGGAGTCCGAGGTGGTCCGCCCGCCGCCCGGTCCCGATGGTCGCCGCCGCCGGCCCAGGCAGAGGCTCCTGGACCCCGTGTCTCCGCCTCACGGCTGCGGCGCGCCTGGGGCGAGGCGTCGTAGCGGGCCCGTCGCACCGGATCGCGCAGCAGGTCATAGGCCGCGTTGATGCGCGCCATGCGCGTCGTGAGCCGCTCCGTCTCGAGGCCATCGCCGTTGGCGCGAGCGGCACGATCGGGATGGTGCTCCCGGGCGAGCTCGCGCCAGCGTCGTTTGATCTCGACGGTCGAGGCGATGTGTGAAAGGCCCAGGACGCCGTAAGGATCGCCCCGGAAGTTCGGTTCGGGCATTCGGAACGAGGCTACCACGCACGCTCGTACACTCCGTCCATGCAGCTTCCCTTCGAGCCGCCGCTCTCCCCCATGCTGGCCAAGGCGAGCGACACCATCCCGGAGTCCGGCGACTGGCTGTACGAGCCGAAATGGGACGGGTTCCGGGCCATCGTCTTTCGAGACGGCGACGACATGCTTCTCCAGAGTCGCGATCTCAAGCCGCTCGACCGCTACTTCCCGGAGTTGGCCGCGCCGCTGCGGGCGAACGTGCCCGATCGCTGCGTGCTTGACGGCGAGATCGTCATCACCGGCCCGGGAGGGCTGGAGTTCGAAGCGCTGCTGCTGCGCATCCATCCCGCCGCTTCACGCGTGGCCATGCTCGCCGGGGAGTCGCCCGCCTCGTTCGTGGCCTGGGACCTCCTGGCGCTGGGCGCCGAGGACCTGCGCTCCCGGCCGCAACAGGAGCGGCGCTCCCTCCTGGAGAAGGAGCTCGCCGGCGCGGCGCCGCCCATCCATCTCACGCCGGCTACGCGGGACCCGGTCATCGCGCGGGAATGGTTCTCACGCTTCGAGGGTGCGGGGCTGGATGGCGTGATCGCCAAACCCGCCGACGCCGTCTATCAGCCGGGCAAACGGGCCATGCTCAAGATCAAGCACGCACGCACGGCCGATTGCGTGGTCGCCGGCTTCCGGTGGCACAAGAACGGGCCGGGCACTCACGTCGGGTCCCTCTTGCTCGGTCTCAACGACGATACCGGCCGCCTCCACCATGTGGGCATCACCTCATCCTTCACCTGGGATCGACGAGCGGCGCTCGTCCAGGAGCTGGCACCACTGCGTACCGACGCTCGGGAAGGCCACCCCTGGGGGGAGTGGGCGCAGTGGGCGGAGGCCGGTTCCGCCGATGCCAGCGGCCAGCGCATGCCGGGAGCGACCAGTCGCTGGAATCGGGGCAAGGACCTCTCCTGGGAGCCGCTGCGCATCGAGCGCGTGTGCGAGATCGCCTATGACCATCTCCAGGGCGACCGGTTCCGTCATGCCACGACCTTCAAGCGCTGGCGCGACGACCGACTCCCGCCGTCGTGCCGCTATGACCAGTTGGAGGTCACGCCGCCATTCGAGTTGCAGCGCATCTTCGGCTCCGAAGCCTGACGCGCGACGGGTAGACTCCCGAGGCCAGCGTCAAACCTTTTGGGAGAGAGCCACATGTCCGAACCGCGACGTCCCGAGGACGGATCGACCGAGGCGTCTGACCCATCCTGGGATCAGCCTTCTGCCACCCGTCCCGACGAGCCGGCCTCCAGCGCCACTCCCACCTCAGATCCGACCGTGGTGACCTCCGGAGAGCCGGCCTGGGTCCCCGCACCGCCAGGATCGGGCGATCAGGGTGCGCCGGGTCATGAGACAGTGTCGGCCGAGACGACCTACCAGCCCGCCTACACGCCGGCCGCATCTGCCGATCCGGCGGCGTACCAGCAGCCAGGGCAGGCGCCCTATCCGGCGCAGTATCAGCAGCCGCCGGCGGCCTACCCAGCGGCGTACCAGCAGCCCGCTTCGGGCTGGGGCCAGGCCTCGACTGGAGTGGCGGAGGCACCCGAGCATGCACACTCGCTCGGCGTCGCACTGGCAAGCGTATTCCTGGGCTTCTGGGGTCTGGCGTTGACCCTGCTCGGGATCCTGTTCCTGATCGGCGGTGCGGGCATCGGAAGCCTGATCAGGAACGATCCGCGGCTCGGTTCGGTGGATCCGGCGCAGGTGGACCTGGCCGTCAGTGCTCTCGGCGTGGGCGCCGTCATCTTGCTGCTCATCGGGATCCCGCACCTGCTGGCCGCCCTGGGCGCGCCGTTGCACAAGGGATGGGCCCGCTGGATGGGTGTGATCGTCTCCGTCCTGGGGATCCTGCTGGGGGTGCTCATCCTGGCGGGCGGATCGAGCTCCACGGTCGTGAACGACCAGCGTGTGACGGTCAGCGCCGTCGGACCCGCACTCATCGTGATCGTGCCCTATGCCCTGACCTTGTTGGCCCTCATCCTCAGCCGGCGCCATTTCCGGAGCGGCTGAACCGCCACCGCTCGCCGGGCATCACGGCTTCTTGCGGGGAGCCCGCTCAGGCTGTCCTGAGCGATCGGGCCACTCATACCCGGCCCACGGGTCGTAGTCGGGATCGAGCGCTTCCTGAGGGGGGCGCTCGACGGCCGGTACGTGCTGGAGATTGACCCGGATGCGCGTCCAGGTGCTGGATCGGCCGCGCATCGAGTCGGTGAGCACGTCGGCCGGCTCCAGCCGCGCGGCCGCCTCGGGCCAGCGGACCTTCCAGCGTTCCAGGCCTGCCAGCGCCTCGGCCTTGTGGGCCGCACGGGCGATCTCGATGACCGGGATGCTGCTTCGGCGGCGCCCCGTGGGCGTCGGTCGGGTGCCGGTCAGGGACGGAGCCTCGGCGGTGGCGGGCGCCTCAGCCGTAGCGGGCGGCCCAGCCGACGCCGACGCCTCAGGGGCGGTGCGGCGCCGCGAGGGCATGACGCGTGGCGGCTCGCCGGCCTGCTTGGCGTAATGCGGGGGCCATGGCGCGTCCCCTTCGCCTTCCGCCTCGTGTCGAGCGGATAGCTCCAGCAGCGCTTCCAGCGAGCCGGCCGCCTCATCGATGCCTGCGCCCGCGTCGCCGCGCTGGGCCAGGATCCGGGGAACCGTCAGCAGCGTGAAGTCGCCCGCCTCCACCTGAGCCACCTCATCCCAGTGCAGCGGCATGGAGACGCGCGCATCCGGCAAGGGCCGGACGGAGTAGGCCGAGGCCACGGTCCGATCCTTGGCGTTCTGGTTGTAGTCCAGGAAGACGCCCTGACGCTCCTCCTTCCACCACTTGCTGGTGGCCAGGTCCGCGGCGCGTCGCTCCACGTCGCGGGCCAGCGCCAGGGCCGCCCGACGCACCTCCGGGAAGGTCCAGCGTGTTTCGATGCGCACGTTGACGTGGATGCCGCGCGACCCCGAGGTCTTCGGCCAGCCCACCAACCCGTGCTCCGCCAGCGCCTCTTGCACCACCAGCGCCACCCGTCGGACGTCGTCCCAAGCCACGCCCGGCACCGGATCAAGATCGACGCGCAGCTCGTCGGGATGCTCCAGATCCTCCGCACGCACCGGATGCGGGTTGAGGTCGATGCAGCCCAGGTTGACGATCCACAGGAGCTGGGCGGCGTCACGCAGGACGATCTCGTCGGCCGTGCGTCCCGAGGGAAAGGACAGCTCCACCGTCTCGATCCACTCGGGCCGGTTCTCGGGCGCCCGCTTCTGGAAGAAGGCCTCGCCGTCGGCGCCGTTGACGAAACGCTTGAGTGCCATCGGCCGGCCGCCGGCGCCGCGCAGGGCACCCTCGGCCACCGCCAGGTAGTAGCGCACGAGGTCGCGCTTGGTCAGGCCCTGCTGCGGAAAGAAGACCTTGTCCGGGTTGGAGACCGTGACCGTGCGGCCCGCGACGTCGATCTCCTCCGCCTTCTTAGCCATGGCCCGGCTCGCTCGCGTAGCGGTCCCTGTCCTCGACCAGAAGCTCACGAGCGCGTTGCACGTCGCGCCACCCGTAGACCTCCACCCGTTTGTCCTCGAGCATCTTGTAGGTCTGGAAGAAGTGCTCGATCTCGCGCAGCGAGTGCGGCGAGACCTGGTCCGAGCGCTCGAAATGGGAGTACGTCGGGTCGCCCAGCGCCACGCAGAGGACCTTGAAGTCGATGGCCATGTCGTCGCGCATCTCCAGGCCGCCCACGGGCCTGGCCCAGACGTGACAGCCGGTGAAGGTCGGCTCATCGATGAGCAGCAGCGCGTCGGTGTGATCGCCGTCCAGTGCCCGGGTGCTCTCCACGAAGCCGTAGTCGAAGTTGTAGTAGACCGCCGAGGAGAGCACCCGATCCAGGCGGAAGACGCGCGACTCCTCGTCCCACTCGTATTTGTTGCGGCTGCCGCGCGGGATCTCCACCACGACCTCGATGACCGCAGGGAAGTCCTCGGTCGGTCTGACAGGCATGGCGCCGAGTCTAGAGGTCCGGGGATACACTCGGTGAGAGATGGACACCATGCAGGCGATCCGCACCCATCGAGCCGTGCGCCGATTCCGCCCCGATGCGATCAGCGAGACGGATCTGCGAGCGATCCTGGATGCGGGCCGGCTCTCCGGTTCCTCCAAGAACAGCCAGCGCTGGGCCTTCATCGCGGTGCGCGACGGTGACACGCTCCAGCGGCTCGCCGCCGTGGGCGACTACGCCGGACATCTGGCCGGTGCCACGGCAGCGGTCGCGCTCGTCACGCCGACCCCGGGGCCCGGGGACCCCTTGTCGATCATGTGGGACCTGGGACGTTGCGCTCAGAACATGACGCTGGCGGCATGGAGCATGGGCATCGGGTCTGTGCCGGCCACGGTCTATGAGCAGCCGCTGGCGCGCGAGATCCTGGGTTACCCGGCCGATCACTGGTGCGAATATCTGCTGAGCTTCGGCTACCCGGCGGACCCCAGCGATCTGGAGCGTGCCGCCCGCGCCGGTGGCCGGCGGCCACTCGAGGAGCTGCTGCACGCCAAGCGCTGGTAGCTCACGCTTCAGGCATCGAAACCGCGACCGGCCGGCGAGCCGTATCGGTCTTCGAGGGGATAGTCCAGCAGGAGGATCGATCGTGCGCATCCGAACCTTCCCGGCTACTGCCGCGGCCCTCGCCTTGACCATGGTCGCGTGTGGCGGCACGGCAGTGACGCAGCCGTCCGCGAGCCTCGCGCCCCTCTCCCAGGCGCCAGATCCGAGCGTTGCGCCATCGCCGGACACGAGCGTCGAGCCTGCCACCGAAGCGCCCGCGAGCGGGGCGCCGGCGAGCGAGGCGGCCGGCCCGAGCGGGGCGCCGGCGAGCGAGGCGGCCGGCCCGAGCACGGTGCAGGTGGCCATCGTCGATAACGCGTTCACCCCGGCTACGGCCGAGGTGACCATGGGCGACGAGGTCGCGTGGACCAATCGCGGCGAGAATCCGCACACGGTCACGTTCGCCGATGACGGCCCCGATAGCGGCAACCTCTCGTCGGGTGGGACCTTCCGCGCGACCTTCGACGTGGCGGGTGAATTCTCCTACGTCTGCTCCATCCACTCGCAGATGCAGGGCACCGTGACTGTCAGCGAGTAGCGCTCTACGGCTGCAATGCCACGATGAAGGGTCCCCATGCTCGAGGGGGACGGATGAGGCGGCCGATCCGTCCCGTGCCCGTTCGCGCCAGCGGCGTCGCATCGTCCGCCGTGCCGACCGTGACGCCGTCAAGGAAGAGCGCCACGGGTCCCTCGCCGAGTCGCGCCAGTGCGGCCGCGATGCGTCCTTCCGCGGCGGGTTCCAAGAGCACCAGCGGCAGTGTGGCGGACGCGATGCCGTAGCCGATCGCGCCCAGCGCCGGATCCTCATGCGCCTCGTGAGCCAGCGGTTTGCCCAGCGAAGCCGCCAGCCGTTCGGCGTCGACCGTCGCCCAGCCCAGGGCGACGAGCCGGGGATCGCCCGGTGTCGAGACTGCCATCGGCCCTGGGACCGGGTCGCCCATCTCCAGCCGATCCGGATCGGAACCCTCCGCTGCGGCCACGGAGAGGAGCACCGGCCACAGCAGAACTCTCCCATCCGACACGGGCAGGCCGATGCTCTTCAGGACGGCCAGCACTCTGGTCGGGTCACCGGTCCGCCAGTACACGCGCAGAGGATCTCGTGCGGAAGTCGTCGGCGGCTGGCTGGACACGAGCGTCATCGTATCGGGCACGGGCCGGCTCGTCGCGAGCCCGGGGCGGGAACACGACATGTCGATGCAACGCAGGCGGCGGCACCATCAGCCCATGCCCGTCTTCATCGGCACGTCCGGCTGGCAGTATCGCCGCTGGCGGGATCGGTTCTACCGCGGCGTTACTCAGAACCTTTGGCTGGAGCACTACGCGGCACGGTTCGAAACGGTCGAGTCCAACAACGCCTTCTACCGACTGCCGGAGCGGTCGACCTTCGAGGCCTGGGCGGAGCGGACCCCGACCGACTCCATGATGGCCGTCAAGGTGAGCCGCTACCTGACCCATATCAAGCGATTGGCCGAGCCTGCGGAACCGGTCGAGCGGTTCGTGGGCCGCTTGGCAGGCCTCGGAACCAAGCTGGGTCCCGTCCTGCTGCAGCTGCCTCCCACCTTGCAGGCCGACACGGGGCGCCTAGAGGACACCCTGGACCGGTTCCCAGCTGGGATGCGAGTGGCCGTGGAGGTACGGCACCCATCCTGGGATACCGACACGGTTCGGACGATCCTGGCCGATCGGAAGGTGGCCCTCTGCCTGGCGGACCGGCGCGGCGCCCTTGAGCCGCTCTGGCGGACCGCGGCCTGGGGCTACATCCGCTTCCATGACGGCCGGGCACACCCGCGCCCCTGCTACGGACGGACGGCACTGGCGAGCTGGGCGGACCGGATCGCAGACACGTGGGACGCCGCAGCTGACGTCTTCGTGTACTTCAACAACGACCCGCAGGGCTGTGCCATCCGCGACGCGAGGCTCTTCGCGCGTGCCCTGGCCCGGGTGGGCCTGCATCCGAGCCGAGTTCCTCGGCCATCCGAGACGCCGGTAAGCTGACTGGCTGCCGACGGAGAGTCGGTCCAGTGGCGCCTCCTCAGGCGGTGGCCAGTGCCGCGTGGGCGATGAGGCTGGAAGCGACCGCGATGGTGACGCTGGCCAGCGTGCCCAGCAGGTAGTACTCGGCGAACTCCCGGTCGTCGAGCTGCTTGAAGCGGGCAAGCGTCTTGGCCGCGATGACAAGTCCGATAGTGGCCACGGCCCCACCCAGCACCAGGGCGCAGATGAGCAGCCGCTCCAGGATCCCGATGGTGGCACCGACGCGGAGCGCGGACGGCCGCGCGGCGTCGGTGGAAGCACCCGGCGGCCGGACCAGCATCGCGACGAACAAGGAGCCCACGCGGACGTTCACGATGAGCAACGCGCTGAACACCACCGTGGTGAGTACCGCGCGATGAGATGCCTCCGGGCCCAGGTCGCTCGAAAGGCGCGAGATCACGTCGCTCACCGCATCCAGCGGAGGCGCGCCGGCGAGAAGGAGCGCCCAGGTCAGGATCAGGACGCTCAGATGGGCCAGTTGGTCGAAGGCGAACAAGGCGCCCGGTACCGGCGTCCAGCCGCGGTCGAAGGCGGGTCCCGTGGCCGCCTCCTCCGCCGTCGGCTCGGTGCCCGCCCGCGCGGCTGGCTCGGCCTGACGGGTAAGGATGATCTTGGCTCGATCGATGACGAGATGGCTGCCTGCCGTAAGAACGGTGAACAGGAGGCCGCGCAGGCCGAAGATCACCATGAGCGGGAGATGGACGGCTGCGACCACTCCAGTGTGCAGCGCCAGGGCGCGAACCGCCGACGGTCCTTCGCCGAACTTCTCCGTGGCCATGGCGTCGGTCTGCAAGAGGAAGTCGGCCACGAGGTGCGCCAGCACCAGCCAGGCGAGCAGGAGAGTTGCGTCGGGCATCAAGCGGGATCCGCCTTACGCGCGGCAGCCTCAGCCAGGTCCATCGCCGCACGGCTCAGACCGTCCGACCAGATGCTGCGCACCGCTCCCAGCAGCATGGTCAGCGAACGCACGTCAGCGCGAGTGGAGGCCACTGAGATGGTCGCGCGGGCGACCCCCAAGCGGTCGGCGATCTCGGATTGGCGCAGGCCCTCCAGAAAGCCGAGACGAGCCACCTCACGTTGCCGGTCGGTCAGGCGCGCCAGCAGAGAGCCGAGCACGGGCGCCGTACCGGCCAAGAGTCCGTCCGCCTGCGCGTCACCCGTGAGCACCAGCAAAGTATCGCGCTGGCGCCGTGCCAGCTCGATCGTCTTTCTGGCCGTCAAGAAGGCTGGACCGGTCCGTCGCGTCGCCGCTCCCCTGCCCGGAAGGATCTCGCCGGCAACGATGGCCCAGCGCATCGCGGGCGCCTCCATACGCGGTCGCAGCGTGGCCCTGAGGACGGCGTCGAAGGGATCGGCCTCCGGACGCAGGAGGCCCTGGAGCTCGTCGCCCTGGGTGAACTCGAAGCGAGCCAACGCCTGGTCGCCGTAGGCAGCGTCAAGCTCGGCGGCGAGCGTCTCGAGCCATTCCGCGCTCCGCGTCGGACGGCGCCGGGACCGCACCACATCGCCGAAGAGGACCACGCCGAGGGTTCCTGACACGCTCGACAGGCTACCTTGGCCCGATGTAGCTGTCAACGGCTAACAGAGCATCCAGTAGCTAGAGCCGGCTACCTAGAGTGGCCCGTTCCTCCGGACCCGGCGGCTTCAAAGCCGGGAGCCGGAGGCTGGGGACAGCGCAGCGGTCGATCCTTCCGATAGCCCAGCAGGTAATCGGCCTGGATCAAGGTGTGAAGCTGGCTGGTGCCCTCGTAGATGACCGCGGCCTTGGAGTTCCGCAGGTACCGCTCGACCGGGTACTCATTGGAATAGCCGTAGGCGCCGTGTACCTGGATGGCGTCCAGCGCGGCACGGACCGCGTGATCGGTGCAGAACCACTTGGCCAGGCTCGTCTCGCGCGTGTTGCGGATCCCCCGGTTCTTCAGCCAGGCGACCTGCCGGCAGAGCAGCCTCCCGGCCTCCACGCCCGCGCCCATGGTGGCGATCAGCTGTTTCACCAGCTGGTGCTGGCCGATCTCACTGCCGAAGGTGCGCCGATCGTGGGCGTAGGACAGGGATGCGTCCAGGCAGGCCTGCGCCAGCCCCACCGCGCCGGCCGCCACGGTGTAGCGGCCCTGATCGATGGCGCTCATGGCGATGGTGAAGCCCTCCCCTTCTTCCCCGATGCGGTTCTCCACTGGCACACGAACGTCATCGAAGAAGATGGAGCCGGTGTTCCCGGCGTGGATGCCCAGCTTGCCGTGGATGGTGCCCGTGGAGAGGCCCGCCATGCCGCGCTCAACCATGAAGGCGGTTATGCCCCGGTGACCGGCCGCCCGATCCACCGAAGCGAAGACCAGGAAATGATCGGCTACGTCGGCCAGGCTGATCCACAGCTTGGAGCCGTTGAGCACATAGGAATCGCCGTCTCGTCGGGCCGTCGATGCGAGGCTCGCGGCATCCGTCCCGGCGCCCGGCTCCGTGAGCCCGAAGGTGGCCAGCTTCTCACCGCGCGCCTGCGGCACCAGCCAGCGCCGCTTCTGCTCCTCCGTGCCCCACTGGAGCAGGGTGAGCGAATTGAGCCCCACGTGGACGCTCATGATCACGCGGAAGGCGGTGTCGCCACGCTCCAGCTCCTCGCAGAGGATGCCCAGGCTGACATAGTCCATGCCGGGGCCGCCGTACGCATCGGGGATGGGCGCCCCCAGGAAGCCCAGCTGGCCCATCTTGGCGAAGACCTCGGGATGCACCTGCTGCTTCTCGTCCCACTCGCGGACGTGCGGCGCGATCTCCGCAGCCACGAAATCGCGCACAGAGTCCTGGACTAGGAGGTTCTCGGGGGATAGCGAGAGATCGATGGACATCGTCGGACCTCGGGCACTGGGACGGAGGGCCATCATGCCCGGTCGCGACCCACGACGTGTCGGGACTCGGGTGCGAAGGCGTGCCCGTGGTCATGGTCGGGGTCGCCTGCCGATCTCCACCGCTCATCACGGGGAGTGATGGTATCCGTGGTGTCGGGCCTCGGTTCCACCGCTCATCACGAGGGTGATGGTAAGCGGCGGACAAGGCGACCGGAGACGAGTGCGAGCCGTCCGGATCGACGCGCCGCCTGAAGCCGCCGCAGATGTCGTCCGAGCCACGCTCGGCGAGCCCGCGGACAGCAGCCCAGCGGGCGCCGCGCACCTATCCGAGGCGGTGAGGACCGGTGGAGATCGACTTACCATCACCGGTGGTGATAGGCGGCGGAGATCAGCCGTCCGTCGCGCAACCTCGTGCCGGCGAGCTGGACCCGGCCACCTCTGGGAAGCAGGCCCTAGCGGTTCCGCGCGAGGAACGCCATCACGTCTTCTGCCCGGAAGCGGCGGTCGCCCCGCTTGCAGACGCGGTAGAAGGGTAGCTCGCCGCGATCGCCCAGTCGCTTGACCGTGTTCACATGCAGGTGAAGCAGGTCGGCGACCTCGCTGGCGGTCAGCATCGGACCAAGATCGTTGACGGCCATCGACGCCATGGCGGTGTGGTACCTCGTGGTGCGGTGAGGCTGCGGTGTGCCGGGACTTCCGAGATGCAGGATGCCCTTCCAAGGTCTCGCGGCCAAGCCGTACTTCGGTCCGCCCGAAGCGGTACGGAGGGGTGTTGCCTCCTGTCACGATCCCTGCTCGACGGCCTCGCCGGCGGGCGGCTGGAAGGGCGATGCCGCCCCGCCCGGTCCCTCCAGCCGGAAGGGACCACTCTTCTCCACGTAGACCCGTCGTGCGGATACCGCGACCAGCTGGCGCTCTGGATAGCGCAACGCGGTCAGGCGATGACCGTAGACACAACCGGTGTCGATGTCGATGGTCCGATTCACCCACACCGGCTCGACCACCGGGGTATGCCCGTAGACCACCAGCGCCTGCCCGGCGTAGTCGGCCGCCCAATCGAGCCGTTCGGGGAGCCCGTCCGCATCGAGCCGCCCCGTGGTCAGCCCGTACAGGGCAAGCTCGCGCACCCTCCGCGACGAGCGTCCGTGCAACGCTTCGGGCAACCCGGCGTGAGCGACCACGAGCCGTCCGCCATCCAGGATCAGATGGTCGGGCAGCTGCTCGATGAAGGCCATGACCTGCCTTCGGAAGCGAGCGGGTTCCGCGCCCACCTGCTCGAGCGTCTCCGCCAGGCCGTGCTTGATCTTGACCGGACGCCCCAGCAGCGCGCGCCGGAACTTGTCGTCATGGTTGCCCACGACACACAGCGCGGTGCCTGCCGCCACACTGGACATCGCAAGCCGTAGGACTCCGACCGTGTCCGGCCCGCGATCCACCAGGTCGCCAAGGAAGACGAAACGTCGGCCGTCCGCATGACTGATGACACCGTCGTCCGTGCGGTAGCCGAGGTCCTGTAGGAGCCGCTCCAGCTCCGCTCCGCAGCCATGGACGTCGCCTACGATGTCGTATCGCTCGTTCGTGTCCGTCATGGTTCGAGCTTGCGACACATGTGGTCAAGGTCGCATCGGCTCGAGCCACTGGTCGCTTTCTCGCCGTTACAAATGGTGTACCCCCCTACCATCCCATGATGTCAACGCGCTTCGAGCGCGTTAGCATTCCGCACGGGCCCGACCGAGATGGTGTCACACGCGACACGGCCAAGAGGCATCGGCGGTAACCGGCGGGGATTGCGCGGCCGACAGGCGTCGGTCCGGGAGGTGACATGCCTTCGCAGCGATCTCGAGCTGGTGAGTCAGCAACGACACTGGAACCATCGCTCGTGCCACGTGTCGGCCTGCTGCTCGACGCGCTTCCGGAAGCAGTGGTGACCACCGATGCCACGCATCGCATCACGGGCTGGAACGGCGCCGCCGAGCGGCTCTTCGGGCTCTCCCGGTCGACCATGATCGGGGCTTCGGTCCTCGACGTCCTGGCACACGAGCTCCGATCCGGCACGGACGCTGACGTGAAGGCCGCGCTCGACCGAGGCGAGACCTGGACCGGCGGCGCGGTCATACGCGACGCTGCCGGGGCGACCCTCGAGCTGCGCTTCACGGCAGCTGCCATCGGGTCCCCCGCTGCGCCGGAGGGCTACGTCATCGTGGCCCACGACATCACCGCCCAGGTGCGTGCGGAGCGCACGGCGGAGACGGCCGAAGCTCGCTTCGCCGACTTCATGGCGGCGGCACCGGCCATCGCCTATATCAAGGATCACGAGGGCCGCTACGTCTTCGTCAACGAGCACGCCCTGCGCCTCACGGGCGATCCGGCGCAGCCCGCCTGGCAGGGCAAGACCGACTATGACCTGTGGCCGCCGGCCATCGCCGCCCACATCCGGGAGAACGACGGATTGACGCTGGCGGGCGAGGTGCCGCTGGAGTCCGTCGAGATACTGCCGCTGGACGACGGCCCGCACACCATGCTCATGCGCAAGTTTCCCCTGCGCGCGGCGACCGGCGAGCCGCTCCTGGGTGGGATCGGTCTCGACATCACCGATCGCGTGCGTGCAGAGGCCAAGATCAAGCTGGGCCAGGAGCGCGAGGCTCATGCCGCGCTCCTGGCTCGCGAGCGCGCACTCGTGGCCGGGGCGCTCGGCCGTCTGCGGACCAGCGGGACCGTGGAGACCATCGCCACATCCATCTGCCGGCTGATCCTTGACCTGCCGCCCCTCGGCGTCGCCGCCATCCTGCTGTTCGAGCTCGACGGGCGGGCGACACCCGTCGGCATGGCGTTCGCCAGCGGGCCGGTTCCCGTGTGGCGCGCCGTGCCACTGGCTCGAAGTCGAGGGCTCCAGCGGAGGGCTCAGCATGGCCCGTGGGTCGAGGCCTGGAGCCCGTCGCGCGGGGACCCGCTCAGCGCGGTGATCCGGGCGATGGAGATCGGCGTCCTGGGCTATGCGCCGATCCGCTCCGGCGACGATCTCCTGGGGATCCTCGTCGTTGGGGCGGCGGGGCCATCGGGCGAGCAGGCCGTGACCGAGCGACTGCCCGCCATCGTCGAGTTCGCCGGTCTAGCTGGCGCCCTGCTCGGATCCAGCGTGGCGGCCCAGCGCGATCTCCGGAGCTCGCGCAGCGCGATCCTGGCAGTCATCGAAGGGAGCGGGTTCCAGCCGGTCTTCCAGCCGATCGTCGATCTCGCCAATCGCACGACGGTCGGATACGAGGCGCTCACTCGCTTCAAGGACAGGGTCCCGCCAGCGGTAAGGTTTGCTGAAGCGGCCTCGGTCGGCCTGGGGCTCGAGCTAGAGCTGGCGACATTGGGCGCAGCGCTGGGCGCGGCTCCTCGACTTCCGGGAGGTGCCTGGCTGAACATCAACGTCTCACCGGCTCTCGTGATGGCCGGCGAAACGTTGCGCACGCTCCTGCGCTCGGCGGGCCGCTCCATCGTGTGCGAGGTGACCGAGCACGAGGCCATCGGAGACTATGCCGGTTTCCGGACCGCGCTGGCCGATCTCGAAGACGTCCGCATGGCCGTCGATGATGCGGGTGCCGGCTTCGCGAGCTTCCGCCATATCCTGGAGCTGCGTCCGGCTTTCGTGAAGCTCGATCGCTCGCTCGTGGCCGGCATCGATGGCGACCCTGTCCGCCAGGCGCTCATCGTGGGCATGGGCCACTTCGCCCTGTCGGCCGGCTGCCGGCTGGTCGCCGAGGGCATCGAGACCGAGGCCGAGATCGCGACGCTCCTCGGACTTCAGGTCGCGCTCGGCCAAGGGTATCTGCTGGGACATCCGGCACCGGGGCCCTTGGAGTGAATCGCGGAAGCGCGCCGCGAACGGTCAGCCGCGGGGTGGCCGCTAAGCCGGCTCGGACTCCAGCCACCTTGGACGTCGGCGACGACGCCAGATGAGGAACAGTGCTCCCAGCACCATGGCGCCGGGGAGCGCGCCGAGCACTGCCATAAGAGGGTCGTCGCTCAGGGCGTCGATGGCCGGCTGGAGGACCGGGATCGTCCCTGAGCCATCACCCGAGCCGGTCGTCAGCACGGGCGCGGCAACGGTGAAGGGCAGGCATCCGGTCTGGGCGCTGACGCCGGTCTCCTCATCGGCCAGGGACAGCTCTGCGCAGTACTCGCCCGGTCGAAGCGCCTCGGACAGTGGCGCCTCCAGCAAGGTGCTGGTGCCCGCGTAGACCGAGCCCATGACGGGCTGGGCGCGAGCCAGCTCGGTGCCGCCCGCGTCCACGAGCAAGACTCGCCGTTGGGCTTGAGGTGCAGGTCGCCCTCGTTGGCCACCTCGAAGCTTACGAATGACATGCCCGCCGCTTCCTTGTGGCCGACCGCTCCGATCTCGAGCGCCGGACGGCGCGTGCCGGGCACATCGATGGCCACCGCCACGACGTTCCGGATGACCTGTTCCATGACCACGCCGGCCTCGTCCGACCCGCCATAGGGCTCTACGTTATGACCCGAAAGTCAGCGAGGCGGGGATACCTCGAGCCGCCGCCACAGGTCAGTTGCGGATGCGCACCGATCCGGGGGGGACCGCGTGGCGGGACTTATCGTCGTCGTGGCGTCCCCGGCAGGGATCGAACCTGCGACCTACCGCTTAGAAGGCGGCTGCTCTATCCACTGAGCTACGGGGACGATGTAGGATGCTCAGTCCAAGCACGAAAGAGCCGGATTGACGGCTCGGCGGCATCCCGCTACTGTTTAGCACGTCACATGACTGAGCAGCTAACATCGCTGAGCAGACAATGCGACTGAGCGCGAGCAGGTGACGAGTGACGGCTCCGGTGTACCTGGCTGACACGCTGGCCAGTCTACGGGACTCGTTCGCGCTCCACCTCGCCGCCACCCGTGCTGAGAAGACGACGCGCATCTACCTCGCAGCACTCGACGCGCTGATCCGTCATCTGGAAGCCAAGGGCATGCCCACGCGCGCCGGTGCCATCCGCCGCGAGCATGTCGAGAGCTACATCGCCTTCCGCCGCGAGACCGTCAAGCCGGCCACGCTCTCGCTGGAGTTCCGCGCCCTGCAACAGTTCTGGAAGTGGGCTGTTGACGAGGAAGAGGTGACGCGCTCACCGATGGAACGCATGAGGACGCCGCGGGTGCCTGAGTCGCCGGTGCCGGTGGTCTCACTGGACGAGTTCCGTCGTCTGCTGAAGACGGCCGAGGGCCGTGAGTACCGGGACCGGCGTGACATGGCCATCATGCTCGTGCTGTTCGACACCGGGATCAGGCTGGGCGAGCTGGTCGGTCTACGTGTCGAGGATGTCGATCTTCGCGAGCGACTGGCCTACGTCACGGGCAAGGCCGGCCACACCCGCGCCGTCAGGTTCGGCATGAAGACCGCCGTCGCCATCGACCGCTACCTACGCCTTCGCCGTGCGCATCGGTACGCATCGACCGAGCCCTTGTGGCTGGGGCAGGATGGTCCCCTCTCGGTCTCGGCAGTCGCGCAGCTGATCGCCAAGCGGTGCAAGGCCGCGGGGCTGCCACGGCTTCACCCACATCAGTTCCGCCACACCTTCGCTCACGAGTACCTGGCCAACGGGGGCAACGAGGGTGACCTGCAACGGCTGGCGGGCTGGCGTTCCCCGCTGATGCTGCGCCGCTACGGGGCGAGCATGGCCGACGAGCGTGCTCGCGCCGCGTACCGCAGTCCGGCGGACCGACTGTGAGCCGGAGTAGAGCCGCGCTTCGCGCACGTCTGGATCCGAGCAGGGACCGGATCGTTTGCGGCGCATGCGCCGAGCAGATCGGGCGCGTCGTGTCTTCACAGCTCGACGGGGCACGGGTGCCGGTGCTGCCCATCACCTGGGGACCGAGTGCGGATTCTGTTTGGCGGCCATTGCCTCGCAGGGTCGCGGCTGAGCGACAGGGGCTCGATGATGGGCTCCTCGATCTACACCGGCGGCCACAAGGCCTGGCTGACGAGGCTCCTCCGTCGTCGCCGTGGTGGGATCGCTCCGCGACTTGACTCCGACGTGCTATCGTTGCCCTGACGACTTAGTACGCCGAACGGACGGCCCCTAGCCGATCCCGACGCCCCCCACGAGAGCGGGCGATGGGTGACGACAGGAGGCCGTCTCTTGCTATCACCCACCGAACGGGCACTGCGCGCCAGAGCCGCTGCGCATGCCCTTCACGCACAAGGCGGGACGTCGACCAAGGCCGGGACGCGCGCCTTCCTCGCGAGGTTCGAGAAGCAGGTCGATCCCGATGGTGTCCTGCCCGTCGATGAGCGCACCCGCCGCGCCCGCCACGCGCTGAAGTCGCACATGTCCGTGCTGGCGCTGAAAGCCAGCCGAGCCCGTCGCCGGCGCTCACCTACCCCCCAAGCCGCCTAGCGGTCCCGTCCAGACATGACGAGACCGCCGGCGCATCGACTCGCCCGCGGTCTCTACCCCGAGGAGACCGAACATGAATCACACCCCCGAGGCTGATCGCAGTCTACCGCTGCTCCCGCCCATACGCCACGATGGATTATCTGGCGGCTGCAGTGGCGGCATGAGCAGGACACCGCCCATCCTCGAACACCTGGAGGCTCTGCCGAAGGCACGGCAGGTCCGGCCTGGAGCCTGGGTAGCCTGCTGCCCGGCGCATGAGGACACGACCCCATCGTTGCCCTGGAGCACGTCAGGCGACAAGGTGCTCGTCAAGTGCCAAGCCGGCTGCGAGACCGAGGCCGTGGTCGCTGCGCTGGGCATGAAGATGTCGGACCTCTTCGCGCCGAAGACGAGCATGATCAACGGTGCTTCGCCGGCATCATCACCGGCCGCCACGCTCCATTACGACTACCGAGACGAGGATGGGCACCTCCTCTTCCAGGTCGAACGTCGCCACGGCAAGGCGTTCCGTCAGCGCCGTCCCGATGGTCGTGGTGGCTGGGTCTACAACCTGGACGGTGTACGCCGCGTCCTCTATCGCTTGCCCGAGCTGCTGGCCGCCGATCCCAGCGAGACGGTCTACGTGGTGGAGGGCGAACGCGACGCCGACAACCTCGCTCGTCTCGGGCTGGTGGCGACCACGAATCCCGCTGGCGCCAACAAGTGGCGCGACGACTACAGCGAGTCGCTGCGCGGCCGTGATGTGGTCGTCTTCCCCGACAACGATGCACCCGGTCAGAAGCACGCGGAGCACGTGGCACGGGCGCTACAGGGCATCGCGTCCACCGTGCGCGTGGTGCTCCTACCCGGACTCTCACACAAGGGCGACGTGTCTGACTACCTGGCCGATGGCGGCACGGTGGAAGAGCTGCGGGTGATCGTGCGAGATTGGCCACGACCACGCCGGAGAAGCCGCTCACCCGTCGCGTCGTGGTCATGGCCAGCGTCAAGCCCGAGCGCGTGTCCTGGACATGGACGGGCTACATCCCGGCCGGCAAGGTGACGGTGGAGGAGGGCGATCCAGGTCTCGGCAAGAGCACCATGACGCTCGACCTGGCCGCCCGCATCAGTCGCGGTGCGCCGATGCCCGATGGGACACCCGGACCGACCGCTGCGGGCGTGGTCATCCTCTCGGCAGAGGATGACCTGGCAGACACCATCAGGCCACGCTTGGAGGCGGCTGGGGCTGACCTGGCGCGAGTCGTTGCGCTCACTGCCATCCTGGGCGATGGGGAACGCATGCCGAGCCTGCCCATGGACCTCGATGAGATCGAGGCCACGGTCGTCGACCACGACGCCGCCCTGGTCATCATCGACCCGCTGATGGCGTATCTCGCCGCTGACGTGAACAGCCATCGGGATCAAGACATCAGGCGCACCCTGGCGCCGCTATCGGCACTGGCCGAACGCACCGGTGCCGCGGTCCTGGTAGTGCGTCATCTCAACAAGGGCAGCGGTCCGGCCCTCTATCGCGGCGGAGGTTCTATCGGCATCATCGGGGCTGCGCGTGCGGCCCTGCTGGTGGCACCCGATCCGGAGGATGAGACGCGACGCATCCTGGCCGTCTCCAAGTCCAACTTGGGCGCACTGCCACCGGCCCTTGCCTACCGAGTGGAGGGTGACGTTGCCACCGGGGCAGCGCGCATCGTCTGGGAGGGTGCCACGGCGCACACCGCCGCTGACCTGCTGGCCACTCCGGTCGATGATGAGGAGCGCGGTGCCCGCACCGATGCAGCCGATTTCCTGGCCGAGCTGCTGGAACGTGGTCCGCTCCCCACGCGGAAGGTGAAGGCCGAGGCCACACAAGCAGGGGTGTCGTGGGCAACGCTTCGGCGGGCCGCCACATCGCTGGGTATCCGTCCACAGAAGGTCGGCAAGCCTGGCGACAAGGAACAGCACTGGGAATGGCGACTTCCCGAAGATGCTCACGAAGATGCCGAAGGTGCTCACCCTCAGGGGTTGAGCACCTTCGCGAAAGGTGAGCATCTTGGGGCTCACGAGGGCGACCTCACCGGCGCCGCGCTGGCCATCTTCGGAGACGACATCCTGCCTGACGCGGAGCTGGCGTCGTGAAGTCCATGACCCATCGCGCACGTCGAGCGCCGCGTCGTGACTCCCCCCAGGGTGGGGTGGGCACTAAGTGCGGCGCCGCTCGCCGTAGACCGCTCGCCAGGCTGCCTCATACCTACGAGGCGCCGATTGAAGCGGTACGGGAGGTGTTTTTTCCGTGACGACCGATAGACGCCGGCCGGCACCCCGCAACCTCAGCGCCGAAGGCAAGACGCTGTGGCGCGCCGTGCTCGCTGAGTACGAGCTGGGAGCACACCACTGCGCGCTGCTCGCGACGGCCCTGGAAGCTCACGACCGGATGCGCGAGGCGCAGCGGGCCGTCGAGAGGGATGGGCCTTACGTCGATGGCCGCTTCGGAGTGAAGTCGCATCCGGGGCTGGCCGTCGAGCGTGACTCTCGGCTCGCCTTCGCGAGATTGATCCGGGAGCTGGGACTCGACCTCGAGACACCGGCGCAGAGCCGGCCACCCACACGATGGAGGTAGATGACATGGGCGTGAGACGACGCCACAAGGAGCGCGAGATTGATGCGCTAGCCGTGATGGAGATGACCCTCCGGCCTGGCGAGCATCACCGGGAGGCGTGGGAACGGCACGGCGCGCAGCTCCTGCGGGACTCGGGTCCGACCTCCCTCGGCCAGCCGCTGGCGTACTTCGGCCCGCCGATCGGCTGGACCGCATCCGACCAACACGCCCGCGATGAGCTGGCCGCCAGCGAACACCGCGAGTGGGCTGAGAAGCGCGAACGTATCGCGTTCCAGCCGACATCCGACAGCGAGTAAGGAGGGAACCCCATGACCGATCCCCGCGAAGAGATCGCGACGCTGCGCCGGCGCCTGGCGGAGCTAGAGGCCCTGGCCGTCCAGCCGAGCCTCAACGATGCCATCCGCAGCGCCGCCAAGGCGAAGACCGCCGTAGGCGAGGGCGCCATCGGCGCCGAGATGCGAGCGCGTCGAGCGGCGCGCATCACCACCATCGAACCCACGAAGGAGACCGAGCGATGATCGACCCGGCAGACCGCATGCAGCGCGCCAACGTCAACAGCCTCTTCGCCGGTGCTGAGGCCGGCCATTTCGCTCTGCACGTGGCCCTGCGAGAGGCGCTGAGGGCCGAGGCACACGTCCGCGATCAGGTGGCCGCCGCACGAGCGGAGCTTCGGAAGCTGGGCACGGTCGGCGAGGTCTCGGCGGCGCTGGCCGACGCCGTGGTGGAAGCCGCCCGCGCCGCCAAGCCGCTACCCGACCTCGGCGCCCGCGTTGCCGACGCGGAAGAGGCCGAGCGTCGCGCGCGCCTTCAGGTACAGATCATGGAGCTTGCGACTGAGGCGGCCGCATATGGCGTCATCCGTGCCGTCAGCGGGACGCCATCATCAGCGAATGCTTGGCGCCGGCGCTGCGCGAGACGCTGACCGCCGTCCGCAAGGCGGCACCGAGGCTGGCCGGCCGTGACGTGTCCGCCGCTCAGAGCTTCCTGCGAGCCTCTGAGCCGATCCGGGGCGCCTACACGGCCGTCCTGGACGCCTCGACGCGCTATCAGGCGCTACGGACCGGCCAGCGGGCCGCATCGGCGCTCGCTGGCGGCCCGCAGCAGGACAAAGGCGACTGGTTCGTGGATACCCGCGTCCGGGACATCGGGCGCCTGCCCGAGCATCCGGTGGCGCGCCTCCTGCAGCTCGCGGAGCTGCCCGGTGGCACCGTCTGGATGCCCACACCCGCCCAGCAGGATCAGGCCGCCGCGGACTACTTCGCGGCTGGTGCTGAGAAGCGCGCCGGCAGGCTCGCCGGAGTGCCCGACTGATGCATGAGGCTCACGCCCTAGCACATCGCCCAGCGCTGAATCACCCGCGCTGGCCGAGCCTCTGGAGGCGGCATCGAAGCCTGCCTCTGACGTGGAAGGTGCCTCCACGCCGCGGAGCCGCCGCGTCCGCTGATACTCCCCACCGACCGCGCCCCGGCCCGCTGGCCCTCCACCGGCTGGCCGGGGCGCGTGTGTTTCCATGTCCCGGCGCACCCCCGAGGCCGTACCGGCCGTCCTGGGTGCCTCTGGGCCGCGGCCCGCCGAAGCGGACGAGAACGTGGTCCGCAAGGAGGGCTCATTCGAGGACTTGCGTCGCTGCGGGACGATGGGATCCTCACGCCCGCGGAGTTCGAGGCGAAGAAGGCCGCGCTGCTGGAGCGGATGTAGACCTGATGTTGGACCGTCACCATGGCTAAGCGGAACTATCTGGTGGAGGGCCTATCTGGTGCCGGTAAATCCTCGGTTTACGAGGAGCTGGTCCGACGCGGCTACACGGCTATCAGCACCGACCGCGCCTGGGCCTATTCTGCCGACCCCGACACCGGCCTCCCGGGTGGGCCTATTCATCACGACAACTGGATGTGGGACCAGCAAAAGGCTGTCAGCGAACTCGAAAGCCCGGAACCAGAAGTGTTGTTCGTCTGTGGAAGCAGCCGTAATCGCGACCACTTTCTGACCTATTTCACCAAGATATTCAACCTTCGCATCGACGATGACACCATGCGTCGCCGCCTCCAAGCGCG
>Ga0136618_10000101_pt1 | contig 21955 bp, 24 predicted proteins | sample AntDrymUQ3302106_2_FD_104805 | JGI IMG/M metagenome (GOLD analysis project Ga0136618, IMG submission 104805) | Polar desert sand microbial communities from Dry Valleys, Antarctica - metaG UQ330 (21.06) | ecosystem: Environmental > Terrestrial > Soil > Desert | place: Antarctica: Dry Valley... | reverse complement strand
TGCGGCGCCATCGCCTCTTCGCGATAGCGGTCGATGAACTCGTCACGGCGGTCGGGGTCGGCGGTGATGTCCCGGCGGTAGATGACGTCGACCGCACCCTCGGCGCCCATCACGGCCAGCTCCGCCCCAGGCCAGCTGAAGGCGGCGTCGGCGCCCAGCGACTTGGAGTTCATGACGATGTAGGCGCCACCGAAGGCCTTGCGCAGCACCACGGTCACGCGCGGGACGCTGGCCTCGGCGTAGGCGTACAGCAGCTTGGCGCCCTTGCGGATGATCCCGCCGGCTTCCTGGCCGGTGCCCGGCAGGAAGCCCGGGACGTCGACCAGCGTGACCAGCGGCAACCCGAACGCGTCGCACATCCGCACGAAACGCGCGCCCTTCTCGCTGGCGGCGATATCGAGGCAGCCGGCGAGCACCAGCGGTTGGTTGGCGATGATGCCGACGGACTGGCCGTCGACCCGCGCGAAGCCGACCACGATGTTGCGGGCGAAGGCGGCGTGCAGCTCGGTGAAGCTGTCGGCGTCGGCGATGCCGCGGATGACCCCCCGCACGTCGTAGGGCTGCCGATGGTCGGCGGGGATCTCCGGCATCGGCAGCGCGTCGGCGGGCGGTGCCGCCGGGGAGCTGTGCCAGCACGACGACGGCAGGTACGACAGCACCCGGCGGGTCAGATCCAAGGCGTCCTGGTCGTCGTCGGCGACGAAGTGGGCGACGCCCGAGGTGGTGGCGTGGATATCGGCGCCGCCGAGGTCGGCCAGCGACACATCCTCGTAGGTTACGGCCTTCACCACGCGCGGACCCGTCACGAACATATGCGCGCGATTGCGCTGCATGATGACGATGTCGGTCAACGCGGGGCTGTAGACGGCACCGCCGGCGCAGGGGCCCAATACCACCGAGATCTGCGGCACCCTGCCCGACATCGCCACGTTGCGGCGGAAGATCTGCCCGTAACCGTCGAGCGCGGCAACGCCCTCCTGGATGCGCGCGCCACCGGAGTCCAGCAGACCGACCACCGGTGTGCGGGCGCGGGCGGCGTGGTCGAGGATCCGCGCGATCTTGCCGGCGTGGATCTCGCCCAGCGAGCCGCCCAGCGCCGTCGGGTCCTGGGCGAACAGCGCCACCGGCCGGTTGTCCACGCGAGCCGTTCCGGTAACGACGCCGTCACCGTGGGGTCGCTTGCGCTGCATGTCAAAGGCGTGCACGTGGTGGCGCGCTTGGCTGCCCAGCTCGGTGAAGGTGCCGCCGTCGGCCAGCGCGTGTACGCGGGCCAGCCGGTCGCTGCGCACGTCGAGCATGCCGTCGACGGCCGGCAACTGGGTCACGCGGGCGTCACCACCAGCACGGCGTTTTGCCCACCGAAGCCGAAGCTGTTGGAGACCACCACGTCGATGTTGGCCTCCCGCGGCGCTTTGGCCACGACGTCGATTTCGATCTCGGGGTCCTGACTTTCCAGGTTGGCCGTCGGTGGGATCAGCCCGGTCTCGATGGTCAGCACGCTGAAGGCGGCTTCGATGGCGCCGGCGGCGCCCAGCGAGTGGCCGGTCACGCCTTTGGTCGAGGTCACGATCACCTGGTCGCCGAGCGCCCGTTTGATGGTGCGTGCCTCCGACACGTCATTCAGCGGCGTGGAGGTCCCATGCGCGTTGACGTGGGTCACGTCGGACGGCGCGATGTCGGCGTCGGCCAGGGCCGCGCGGATGGCGGCCTCGGCGCCCGCCCCCTCGGGGTCGGGGGCAGTGGCGTGGAACGCGTCGGCGCTCGCGCCGTAGCCGGCGAGATGCGCTCGGATACGGGCGCCGCGGGCCGCGGCGTCTTCCGGCCGCTCCATCACCAGCACACCCGCAGCCTCGGCGGCGACGAAGCCGTCGCGGCCGCTGTCAAAGGGCCGAGAAGCCGCGGCCGGGTCGTCGAGGCGATGCGACAGCGCGCCCATCTGCGCGAACCCGGCGATCGACAACGGCGTCAGACCGGCTTCGGTACCACCGGTCAGCACGATGTCACAGGCGCCGCCGCGCAGCAGGTCGCGCGCGACCCCGATGGCCGTCGCACCCGAGGCGCAAGCCGTGGCGGTCACCAGGTTGGGGCCCTTTGCCCCGAACTCCATCGCCAGCTGGCCAGCGACCATGTTCGGCACGAGCATCGGGATGAGCATCGCGCTGACGCGGCCGGGCCCCTGCTCCAGCATGCGGCGATGCTGGGTTTCCCAGGTGGCGGCACCACCCATGCCGCAGCCGATGACCACGCCGACGCGGGTGCCGTCCCACATCTGCGGGTCAAGCGACGCGTCAGCCATGGCCTCGCGCGCGGCCACGATCGCCAGCTGCACGAAGCGGTCGAGGCGCCGGGCGTGCTTGCGACCCAGCAGCTCGGCGGCGTCGAAGCCGGGGACTCGGCAGGAGATGTCGACGCCGACTCCCTCGAGGTTGGGGTCCTTGGCCGCCGCCGACTCGCCGGCAAGAATCTGTGACCAGCTGGCATCCACGCCGATACCGGCGGGTGTGACCAACCCGAGCCCGGTCACCGCGACCGGGTCGTGGTTGCGAGTGACGGTCACGTCAGCTGCCACCTACCTTGGCGCCCTTGGACTCCAGCAGGGTCACGGTGTCCTGCAGCGTCTTAAGCTGCTCGGCCTCCTCGTCGGAGATCCGCACCCCCATCTCCTCCTCGGCGGCCAGGGCGAACTCCACCAGGTCGAGGCTGTCCAGGTCGAGGTCCTCGAAGGTGGCCTCGGGGCTGATCTCGTCGGACGGCACGCCGAACTTGTCGCTGAGCAGCTCGGCGACCTTGTCGTATACAGCACTCATCACAGGCTCCTTGCGCTTGGTCCAAATACGTCGTTGTGCAGGCTGCGACATCTCGTCGCCCACGTCGTTGTGGCTACGTAACCGACAGCTCCGGCCACGTCAGCACTGTCGATCCCCAGGTCAGGCCACCGCCGAACGCGGTCAGCAGGACACGGTGACCGGGCAGCAGCCCGACGGGGCCGGGATCGGCCAACGCCAGCGGCACCGAGGCGGCCGCGGTGTTGCCATAGCGCTCGATGTTGACCACGCTCTTGCTCAACGGCACCCCGAGTCGATCGGCGACCCCGTGCAGGATGCGCATGTTGGCCTGGTGCCCGACGAGCCGGTCGACGTCGGCCACGGTCCACCCGGCGGCCTTCACGACACGCTGGCACGAGCTCACCATCCGCGGGATGGCGTGGCGGTACACCTCGCGGCCGTCCATCTGCAGAAAGTGCAGCGACCGCTCGATGTCTGACTGGCTGGCCGGCAGGCGCGAACCGCCGGCGTTCACCGCGATGAGATCAGAGTTCTCGCCGTCGCTGCCGAGGTCGAACGGACCGAGTGCCCCTGGTTCATCGTGTTCACCCGCGCCCAGCACCAGCGCGCCGGCGCCGTCGCCGAAGATGACCGAGGTCGAGCGGTCGGCCGGGTTGAGGAACCGGTGGATGGCCTCCGCGCCAACCACGACGACGCGCTCGGCGATGCCGGCGGCGATCAGTCCCGAGCCGGCGGCAAGCGCATACACGAAGCCGGTGCACACGGCCCCGACATCGAAGGCCGCCACATTGGTCAGGCCCAGCCGCGAGGCGACCTCCGGAGCGGTCGCCGGGCACAGCCGGTCGGGAGTGGTCGTGGCGACGACCACGGCGTCGGCGTCTCCCCCGCCGGCCGACTTGAGGGCCCGCGCGGCGGCCTCGGTCGACAGGTCGGCCGTGGACACGTCCGGTGCGGCGACGTGCCGCTGCACGATGCCGGTGCGGCTGCGCACCCACTCGTCGGAGGTGTCGAGGTACTCGGCGAGGTCGTCGTTGGTCACGACCTTCGGGGGCACGTAGGCGCCGATGCCGCGGACGACGGCCGCCGGCGCGGCCCTGGTGACCGTGCTCATCAGGCGCGAGCCAACCACATCAGGCCCTGACCGGCCATCACCAGCTGGCCGGGTCGCACCAGCAGGTCGCGCAGGATCGCCCGCACCGGGCTGCGCACCTCGTCGGCGCGCCCGCGCCCACCCGTGACATGCCCCATCAGATCGCCCCGCTCGACCGCGTCGACGTCGGCGCGCGGCTGGAAGCGCCCGGTGCTGGGGGCGACCACGACCACCAGGTCGTCGGCCACCGTCCCGGCCAGCGCCGTGGCGGGCTCGCTGTGGTCTGCCGGCGCCGGCGGACCGGCGGCCGGCCGGGAACGGGTTAGCAGCTCGGTCATGCGGGGGGTCCCTCCTGGTTACGGAAGCGTAAGTCTAGGTTGGTTGACATCGACGTCGGTGTCAACTATCTCCACCATCCCATCGGACAGGTGACCTCTAACGTGGGTCAGCGGACTGGTTTCGCAGGGTTGGACCCGGCGGCGGGCTGAAAGTTCCACCGGACCCTCGGGCCCTTTGCAGGCGCCGCCGATCCAGCCGACGGCTGCGGTGGTTAGCCTTGTGGTTATGACTGCTTTGGACACCGCTGCCCTCGCCGACGTCGCCGACAGCCTCGACGCGCGCATGGCCAGCCACCGTGCCGACCTGGAGGCGCTGGTGCGCATCCCCAGCGTCAGCGCCAGTGGCTTCGACGCCGCCCAGGTGCGGCGCAGCGCCGAGTGGGTGCGTGACAAGCTGGCCGAGCGGGGGCTGGACAACGCCCAGCTGCTGGAGATCGACGGCGCGCATCCAGCGGTCTACGCCGACCACCTTCACGCCGACGGCGCGCCGACCGTGTTGCTGTACGCCCACCACGACGTGCAGCCCCCCGGTAACGAGGTCCTGTGGTCCTCGCCGGTGTTCGACCCGAGCGAGCGCGACGGCCGGCTGTACGCACGCGGCTCGGCCGACGACAAGGCCGGCGTGCTGCTGCACGTCGCCGCGGTCGACGCCTGGCTGCAGGCCCGTGGCCGCCTGCCGCTCAACGTGCGGATCATCGTCGAGGGCGAGGAGGAGATCGGCAGCGAGCACCTCGCCGAGTTCCTCGACCGCTACGACGACCTGCTGCGGGCAGACGTGGTCGTGGTGGCCGACACCGCGAACTGGCAGGTCGGCGTGCCGGCGCTGACCTATGCGCTGCGGGGGCTGGTCGACTGCGACGTCGAGCTGCGCGCGCTGGACCACGCGCTGCACTCGGGTATGTACGGCGGTCCGGTCCCCGACCCGGTGATGGCCATGAGCAAGCTGCTGGCCGGGCTCACCGACGAGCGCGGGACCGTGGCCATCCCCGGGTTCACTGACGACGTGCAGCCCGTGTCCGAAACGGCCTCCAGGCGCCTGGAGGCACTGGACTTCGACGAGGAGCGATTCCGCGGTGAGGCCGGCATGCTCGACGGCGTGGAGCTGATCGGTGATCCCGACCGTCACCCGTTGGAGCGCCTCTGGCTGCAGCCGTGTGTCACGGTGATCGGCTTCGATGCAACACCAGTGGCCACCTCGTCCAACACTCTGGCGCCGTCGGCACGCGCACGAGTCAGCGTGCGACTTGCCCCCGGCCAGGACCCACTGCGGACTCGTGCGCTGTTGTGCCGGTGGCTGGAGGACAACGTCGCGTGGGGCCTGCAGGCCACCGTCACCCCCGGCTCGGCGGGGCCGGCCTATCTGGCCGACCCCTTTGCCGGTCCCGCCCGCCCGGCGTTCGAGGCGGCCGCGCGTGCCCTGGCGGCGGCGTACGGTCAGCCCGTGATCTACCAGGGGCTGGGCGGCAGTATCCCCTTCGTCAACGACATCACCGAGCGCCTGTCCACCGACCCATCCCAGCCGGTGCCCGCCCTGTTGCTGGGTGTTGAGGACCCCGACACCCGCGCCCACGGCATCGACGAGTCGCTGCATCTGGCCGACTGGGCCAATGCCTGCCGGGGCGAGGCCTACCTGTTCGCCGAGCTGGCGGCCTCGCTGACCGGGCGAGACGGCCTCGGGGAACGGTCGGCCGGCGCCGAGTGAGGGCCCGGTGAGCGCGTCCGCAGGGCGTCGAGGGAGCGCCGAGTGAGCGCCAAGTCGGAGTACGACGCCGCCTACTTCACACTGCTGCGCGCCCGCGAGGAGCGCGACGACCTGCTGCACTACGCAGACTTTCTAGTCGCTGAGCAGGAACGTCTCGACCGCTTCGTCGAGCAGACGCAAGCTTCCTTCGAAGACCTGCCGCGCAAGGTCCGCCGCCCGATCGACGCCACCACCAAGCCGTTGCTGGAGGCGGTCGGACGCCGGCGTGCCGTGGTCCTCGACGAACGCCGGCGCTCCGACGAGCGTGTGGCCAACGCCGAAGCCTTCGTCAACGAGTGCGAGCAGGAGTTGGAGACGCTGCGCCGCTGAGGCCACCGCCGCTGCGACCACCGCCGCCGCGTGCTACCTCATCAGTCCGCGGTCAGCAGCCGAATCATCTGTTCGTGCAGCGCGCCGTTGCTGGTCAAGGCCTGCCCGCTGGCCAGCGCCGAGGAGCTGCCGTCCCAGGCCGTCATCCGCCCACCCGCCTCGGTGACGATGCACTGCACGGCGGCGATGTCCCAGGGTCTGAGGTCCTGCTCGACGGCGGCGTCGGCCATCCCGCCCGCCACCAGCAGGTGCATCCAAAAGTCGCCGAAGCCCCGCGTACGCCAGGCAACGTCGACCAGGCGACCTAGCAAATTCCATCGCCGCGGCTCGGCGTGCCACCAGTCCAGTCCGCCGTGCAGCACTTGTGCCTGGCCGAGGTCAGCGACGTCGCTGACTCCAGCGGTGACGCCGTTGCGCCGGGCGCCCATGCCCGCCGCCGCATCCCACCGCTGGCCCATGGCCGGTGCGCTGGCCACCCCGACCACCGGCTCGCCGGCGTCGACCAGACTGATCAGCGTGGCGTAGACCGGGACGCCGCGCAGGAAGTTGTTGGTGGCGTCGATCGGGTCCAGCACCCAGGTCGGGGTGTCGCGGGCGATCGTGCCGCCCTCTTCCTCCCCCAGCACGGCGTGGTCGGGAGCCAGCACGGCCAGCCGCTCACGCAGCGCCGCTTCGACGGCGGTGTCAGCTGCAGTCACCAGTGACCCGTCGTCCTTCGTGCGGGCAGCGACGCGGCCGCCGAAGTGCGCCATCGAGATATCGTCGGCGGCGTCGGCCAGTTGCAGGGCCACGTCCCGCCAGCGTTCAACGTCGACCGTCACGGGCAGCTCATCGGGGGTAGGTCATCGGGGTGGATCACCGACGGCGAGATCTTCGCGGGCGGGTCAACTCGCCGTCACTGGGCCTCGACGATGTCGTCGAAGCGCAGGACCAGGTCGTTGGGCTGGACGGTCAGGCTGACTTCCTCACGTGGCGCCCACAGCGGGATGCACGAACCCTGCCCCGCGTGTCCGCACAGGCACACCACCAGGTTGCCAGCGGGGGTCATGCCCACCAGCTGGCGGGCGTAGGACAGCAACTCGGTCATCGTCGCCCCGCCACCCGTGCGCCGCCAGTACGCCATCGCCCAACGGGACTCTGGCCGGCCGAAGACGGCCAGCGCCGACCCGGCTTCCAGCTTGGCGACGGCCGTCATCGACCGGCCACCCTTGAGGACCTTGTCCTGCTTGAGGACCTTGCCGACGCGGGCGGCGGCGGCGGGTGCGGCGAGCGCTCCCGGCAGGTCGGCGAGGTCGTAGTTGCCCGCAGCTTGTGCCGCTTTCTGCCGCTCAACGGCGACTTGGTACACCTGCTCGCCCTTCGTCGTCACGATGGGACAAACCTTCCGCTAGGTCGGGGCATGCCGGGATGGCCGGCTGGTAACGGATGCCGGCGGCCGAGTCTAGCGAGGCGCCAGTTGCGGCAGGAGTGGGTGCCAGGACAGTGCCCGGCTGGAGCGCTGCGCAGTACAAATCGAACGGCGAATCCGGGCTAAGGTCGGCGGATGCGTCGCATCCTCATCGGGTGGCTGGCCGGGGCCGCCCTCCTGCTCGGCGGGTACGCCCTGTTCACCGCCACCCACCCGGCCCTGCCCCCCGGAACACCGGACGCCGACCCGGGTCGCACGGGATTCCTGTCGCTGATCCTCGGGCTGCCGCTGCTGCTCAGCGGCGTACGCCTGGCCAAGGAGGAGGCGACCGGCAGCATCGCGAGCTGGCTCATTCCCGGTCTGCTGGCCGCTGTGGCGCTGCTGGTCGCGCTGCCACTCGGGTTCGCGCCAGGTGACCCTTTCCGCTGTGCCGAGCTGGCGCGCCGCGAGATCGCTCGGTCGATCCCCTGCTCGACCGCGGAGATTGCCCGCTCGGTGGTGCTGGTCGAGGCAGCGGTGCTGTGGGTGGTGTTCGGCGCGTGGACGCTGGCGGTTGCCGCCCTGCGTCGCAGGGCCCGCGACACCCGCTCAGGTCGCAAGGTCGGCGCCGTTCGCTGACTGCTTGGCCGGTTGGCCGGTTGACGCGTAAAGGCGACGGGCGCAGCATCCGAGTAGCAGGGTAGGGGCCGCCATTCCAGCGGCCGGACCCTGTCAGGAGGCGGGTCATGCGGCGGCTGCTCATCCTGATGTTGACCGCGGCGCTGCTGAGCGTCGCCTGCGCGACAACGGCCGAGGGGGCACTGCCATCCGGCGCGACGACGGGCCGTGCCGGGGAAGCCACCGCGGGCACAGGCCTCGCCGCGCCAGGCGGCACAACCACGAAGCCTGCCGCACCCCTGGGCAGCAGCACGGCTGCAGGGGCGCCGGCCGACGCCAGCACGGCTGCGGCCTCGCCGACCGGCACCAGTACGGCTGCGGCCGCGCCGGCCTTCCGCGGCTCCGTGCGCAAGCTCTACCCAGCACTGCGGTCACGGATGCGCGGGGCGTCCTGGCACAAGGGCTGCCCGGTCCCCCTGCGCGACCTGCGCCTGCTGACCGTCAGCCGCTATCACTGGGACGGGGATCCAGGGCATGGCTGGCTGGTGGTGCACGCCGACGTTGCCAAGGATGTCGTGCGAGCCTTCAAGCACCTGTACGCCAAGAAGTTTCGGATCCGGTCACTGCGGCTGGTCGACCGCTACGGCGCCGACGACAACAAGTCCATGGCCGCCAACAACACCTCGGCGTTCAACTGCCGCACTGTCAGTGGGACCACCACCTGGTCGGCGCACTCCTACGGCCGGGCGATCGACATCAATCCCGTGCAGAACCCGTACGTGCGTGGATCGGTGGTGCAGCCCGACCGCGGACGCCGCTACCTGGACCGCGACGACGTGCGCAAGGGCATGATCGTGCAGCCGGGCCCCGTCCGGTGGGCGTTCGTGCAGATCATCGACTGGCGTTGGGGCGGCAACTGGAACTCGTCGAAGGACTACCAGCACTTCTCGAGCAACGGGCGCTGAGCTGACGCGGTCCCGCCACGTGAGCGCCGCTGCGACCTGCCCGTAGCCAGGCTCGTTAGGAGCGCAGCGGCCGAGAGCATGCGGCGCAGGTCCTGGCCAGCGGCGTCGTGCGGGTCGCGCAGTGCGGGCAGTGCAGGACCACATCGTCGTTGGTCGCTCCCAGGGCGACGCCAAACAGCAGCAGTGGCAGGAACGCCAGCTTGGCCAGCGGGCCCACGAACAGCGACAGCGCCCACACCCCGAAGGCCGCACCGACCGCGCAGGCGAACAGCAGCCGGAAGCTCGTCAGTTTGCGCAGCCGCGCCTTCCACACAACGCCGGATGTCGTCATGCCTGCCATGATCGCGCGGGCGGGCCAGCCGCGCCTCGCCGGGGAATCTCAGGTGCGGCGTAGCCTGGGCGATTGCCCGCGCGATCCCGACCGAAGGCGCGACCACGTGACCGCTTTGGACGACACCCCGGCAAGCGATGCCATCTCGCGGGCCCGCCATGTGATCGGCGACGTCGACACCGTCTTGGACGCCGTTGATGCGCTGTACCGCGACCTGCACCAGTACCCCGAGCTGTCGCAGTTCGAGGAGCAGACCTCGGCGAAAGTCGCGGCACGGTTGGACGGCGCCGGCCTGGAGGTGGCCACGCACGTTGGCGGCTTCGGAGTCGTGGGCGTCCTGCGCAACGGCGACGGGCCGGTCGTGGCCCTGCGCGGCGACATGGACGCCCTGCCGATCCACGAGGACACCGACCTGCCCTACGCCAGCCAGGTCAGCGTCACCCGCGACGACGGCTCCACCGTGGGGGTGATGCATGCCTGCGGTCACGACCTGCACACCTCGTGCCTGGTGGGGGCCGCCGAGCTGCTGGCCGCCAACCGCGACGCCTGGCGAGGCACCTTGTTCATCCTGGCGCAGCCGGCAGAGGAGACCATCAGCGGTGCCGCGGCCATGCTCGCCGACGGGCTGTTCAGCCGCTTCCCACGCCCCGACGTGGTGCTCGGCCAGCACGCGATGCACGCGCGCGCGGAGATGCTGCTGCACCGCCCCGATACCTTCCTGGCCGCCTCGCGGAACCTGGAGATCCGAATCTTCGGCAAGGGCGGCCACGGCTCGTCGCCGCACGTCACGATCGATCCGGTCCTGATGGCGGCGCAGGCGGTCGTGGCGCTGCAGGCCGTCGTCTCCCGCGAGATCAGCCCCAACCAGCCTGCCGTGGTGACTGTGGGGTCCATCCACGGTGGCACCCGCTACAACATCGTGCCGCCCGAGGTGACGTTGCAGGTCACGACACGAGGACTGAGCGAGCCGGTGATGGACCAGATCCAGGCCGCGATCGAGCGCATCGTCAACGGGGTGTGCGCGGCGGCCAGGGCGCCGAAAGAGCCACAGGTCACCGTGTGCGAGCAGACCTATGCGACCGTCAACGACCCGGCGACGACAGCACGGGTACGAGCGGTCCACGAGGCGCTGTTCGGCGACGACGTGGTCAGTTATCCCGAGGTGATCATGGGTAGCGAGGACTTCGCGCTGTACGGGATGCCGGGTGCCGGCCGTTACGACGAGCCGGCGATCCCCACCGCCTTCTGGTTCGTGGGCACGCTGGCCGCCGACCGGTGGGACGCGGCGCCGGGCACACAGCTGCTGGACAAGCTGGCGACGTTTCCCGGACCGCACACCCCCCACTTCGCACCCGACCGCACCGCCTCGCTGCGCCGAGGCCTGGAGGCGCTGACCGCCGGCGCGCTGGTCTTCCTCGACGGCCCCGCGGCATAGCCGGAGGCGCAAGACGGTGGCCCACCCACGCATGTACCGCGATGACGATCCCTACCTGCCGGAGTTGCGCGAGGTGTGCCTGACGCTGCCCGAGTCCGCGGAGGTCGAGGCCTGGGGGCGCCCGACGTTCCGAGCGGGCAAGAAGATGTTCGCCGTCTTCGAGGGCAACGACGACCACCCGTACGGGGTGGTGTTCAAGCCCGACCCCGCCGAGCGCGCCGCGCTGCTGGAAGATCCGCGGTTCTGGGTGCCCGCCTACTTCGGTCCCGGCGGATGGCTGGCGCTGGACCTGACCGCCGCGGCGGTGGACTGGTCGGAGGTCGCCGAGCTGATGGATGCCTCCTACCGGCAGGTGGCCATCAAGCGGATGCTCACCGCGCTCGACGAGCGGGGGTGACGGCCGCCCAGGCCTAATGCGTCCGTGCGGCGTCATCCCGTGCGGCGTCATCCCGTGTGGCGTCATCCCGTGTGGCGTCATCCCGTGCGGCGTCGTCTCGGGCGGCGTCTTCGTGGCTGGGCAAGGGCAGCGCCCCGTCGGCGCGGTGCATCTCGTCGTGGATGGCGACCAGCGCGTCCCAGTCCGGCCGCTGCTCGGGATGGATCACGTCGATGGCCGCCAGGTGACGGGTGATCGGCCCGCCATCCACGTCGAAGGTACGGGCGTACTCGACGATGTTGGCCCCTGGCACGTCCATCCGCTCGTGCTGCCGCAGGTGGGCCTCCCAGGAGTGCAGCAGGAACATCTCGGTCATCCGATGCGGCTCGCCGGCGTTGCGGTACAGCCGCCAGCGGTACGCGCCGGTGCGCAGCCGGACCCGCCGCAGGTCGTCCATCGCGGCCAGGAAATCCGCCAGCGCATCCTCGTCGATGACCCAGGTGGTGAGGATCATGACCGGGCCGCCTTCGACACCGGTGACGTGCGGTGGTCGCTGGTAGTCCAGCGGAAGCGTGGGCGTGACCACCTGCTCCAGGATCGGCAGCGGGAAGCGGGAGACCGCCGCGCCCAGCAGGATCGTCAGCGACGACAACGCCACCAAGGCGAACGCTGGGTTCGTGAGGTCGGCCACCAGGCCGGCAAGCACGGAGCCCAAGGGCAGGAAGCCCAGGAACGCCAGGGTGTACAGGCTCATGATCCTGCCGCGCACCCACTGCGGGGACAGCAACTGCGTCGTGGCGTTCAACGTCGACAGAATCCACACCCACAGCACGCCCGCGATCAGCATCGCGGCTACGGCTGTAGGCAAGGTCTGGAACAGACCCAGCGCCACGCCGGCGAACCCGAAGGCGCAGATGGAACCGGGCACCATCCAGCGCCCCAGGCGCGCCGCCGAGGCCGGGCGGGTGAAGGCGCCGACGAGCGCGCCGGCGCCCATCGCGCCGAGGAGGATGCCGTAGGTCCCCGCGCCGGCGCCGAGCACGTCGGAGGTGTAGTTGGGCAGCGCGGCCTGCACCACCGCTGAGGTCACCCCGAAGCACGCGGCAACCAGTAGCAACCAGCGGAAAGCGGGGGTGAACCGCGCGTAGCGCAGGCCAAGGGCGATCGCGGTGGACATCGACTCCGCGTCGCCCGCCATCCGTCGTTTGGGTAAGCGCAGCAGCACCGCGACCACGAACAGGTACGAGCAGGCGTTGGCCAGAAAGGCGGGCCCGGGACCCGCGGTGGCGACAATCACGCCGCCGAGCGCCGGGCCGACCGCCCTGGCGACGTTGAACGAGGCGGAGTTCAGCGCCACCGCGCTGGCCACGTGACCGTTGGGAACCAGATCCGGGACCATGGCCTGCCACGACGGCAGGTTGATCGACATCGCGGTGCCCAGGGCCAGGCCCAGCGCCAGCAGCAGGCCGGGAGTCAGGAGCCCACCCAGATGCAGCGCCGCGATGAGGGCGGCGATCAACGCCATCGCGGCGTGGCAGACCAGCACGACGTGCCGGCGTTCGACAAGATCGGCCATCGCGCCGGCGGGCATCGCCACCACGAGCAGGGGCAGCGTCGGAGCCGCCACCATCAGCCCCACCCACAACGCCGAGCCGGTCAGTTGCAGCATCAACCAGGTCGCCGCGACGGTCTGCAGCAGGGAGCCCAGGTTGGACACGATCGAGGCGGCCCACAGGTTGCGGAACTCCGGGTACCGCAGGGGGGTTGTGGCGGGACGGGCCATGGGCTTTTCTCGGGTCGGATCGCGGGCCGGTGGATCCAGTATGGCCCGGCATCGCTACGGTGTGGCGATGAACGGGTCGTTGCGGGTCGGCGTGGTCGTGGTGCAGAACCTCGCCTGGGCGGATTGGCGAGCCCGGGTGCTGGAGGTCGAGGCGCTGGGTTACGACGGTGTCTATGTGTGGGACCACCTGGTGCACCGCACGCAGGAGCTGACGGATCCGCTGTTCGACGGGTTGACGGCGCTCGCCGCCGCCGCGACGTTCACCTCCCGGATCCGGCTGGGGACCATGGTCGCAGCGCCGATCTTCCGCCACCCCGTGGTGCTCGCCAACCAGGCCATGACCCTGGACCAGCTGTCGGGCGGCCGCCTGGAGCTGGGGATTGGTGCCGGCGGCGCCGTGCTCGACCACCAGCTACTCGGCGTCCCCGCGTGGTCCACACGCGAGCGTGTCGAGCGGTTCGAAGAGACCATCGCGCTGGTCGACGCCGTCCTACGGGGCGGACGGACGTTCGCGGGAACGCACTACGCTGGTGAGCACATCAGCCTCGCGCCGGGGCCGGTCCAGCAGCCCCGCCCGCCATTGACGATCGCCGCGCACGGACCACGGACGCTGGCGATCGCCGCACGCTACGCCGACGTGTGGAACTCGGTGACCACGCGCGAGCTGCCGCCTGCCGAAGTGCTGCGCACGGCCGCCGAGCGCAGCCGGTCGCTGGACCGCTATGCCGAGGAAGCCGGGCGCGCGCCGGAGTCGATCCGGCGTTCGGTGCTGATCGGCTCGGACGACTGGCCGGCGCTGGCCTCGGTCGACGCGTTCCGCGACGCGGTGCTGCGCTATCGGGAGATCGGGGTGACCGACATCGTCCTCATCCACCCCGACCACCCGGCGGAGGCGGCCCTGGGGCATGGCGTCGCTGCCCCCGGCATCGTCCGCGACATCGCCGAGAGGCTGTTGCCCGAGCTGCGGGCGGAACTGGCCTGATCCCCGGCTAGCGCCGGAAGTACGAGCACTCCTCCTGCTCCCCCGCCGCCGCATCGCTGGGTAGCCCGGCCAGCGCGCGTCGGGCACGGATGTCAGCGAGTCGCAGCGCCCGCCAGTCACCGTCCGAGGCCTGGGTGGCGGCGCAGGCCAGTGCGGCGCGCGCGCCGGCGGCCGTGCCCGCGTCCAGGGCGGGCAGCGCCCGCGCCAACGCCGGAACCGCATCGGGCGATAAGCCGGCCAGGTAGGACACGTCGAGTTCCGCGCCGGCCTGGGCCCGGGCGAGGTTCTGCCGGACGATCAGCGCGTCGACGCCCACGACGTTCAGCGTCGCGGCGAAGCCAACGGTGGCGACGAGGGACGCCAGCAGGAACCAGCGCACCCGGTCGCGCAGCTCCAACACCAGCAGCGCGACCAGTAGGAGCGCCAGCCACACCATGAACACGTCTGCCACAGCCCGTGCGCGGGTGAAGCCGAAGGCCTGCTCGTACAGCAACAAGCGCCCGAACGACGAGGCGAGGATTACCAGCACCAGAACGGTGAGCACGGTGGTCAGCGCCGTGAAGGCGACGCGCTTGGCCGACGTCTCGCGCCGCGTGAAACCGGCCAGGGCAAGGTGCAGGCACAAGCTGGCCACGGCCACGACGACGAGCTCGGCGAAGCCGCGCCGTGCGTACTCGGCGTAGGTCATGCCATCGGCCAGCACGGCCGCCTGACCTCCGAAGAAGTAGCGGGCCTGCACGGCGACGAAGGCGGCGAACAGCAGGTCCACGCCCACGAGCACGATCGCGGCCTCTGAGAACCCGAGGATCCGAGGAATCGCCTGGTCCGCCAGCACAGGCTGCTGCCGGCGTTGCAGCTGGTGCCAGAAGGCACCCGCGACGATGTACGCCACCGTGACGGCCAGGAGCGACCGTCCGACCGCCTGGTCCAGACGAGGCAGCCGCACCAGGTCACCGAGGGCGACGAGCCGCTCGGCGAAGATGACATCTGCCGACGCCAGCAGGACGCCGAACACCGCCAGGACCGGCACCAGCAGGGCGATGCCGCGCAGGACAGGCAGCGCTCGGCGCAGCCCTGAGGCAGCCGGTTCGGCGGCAGACGCGCGCCTGGCGGCGCCGACCAGACCGGGCGCCCCCGTGACCTGGTGGCCGGCGAGTCGTAGCGCGGCCAGCAGCCAGTCACGCAGGCCATAGCGGATCCAATGGTCGGTCGGGTAGCCGTGGACCAGGATCGCCAGCGCCCCCAGCACCACGAGCAGGTTCACGACGGTCGTCACCGGCTCGGCACGTACGGCCACGGCGATCGCGAACGTCGCGGCCACCGCCATCACGGTCATGGTCTGCGCCGAGGCGACGGTGCCTTGCCGGCGAGCCACCACGACGACCGCCGCCAGCACCGCGATCACGAACACCGGCACCGCCAAGCCGGGCAACACGCCCCAGAACAGCATCTGGAACAGCACGCCAAGCCCGCCCGCCACCCAGAGGACCTCATGTGGGCGCCGGACCTCGGCTGCCGTCGGTGCACGCTCGGAGATTGTCGTCATGAGTGGACGGTAAGCGGCGAGGATCCCTCCGTAACCCGGCCAGCAGGGCAGGAGTGCCCGCCGCTCGCCGGCGCCCTATGCCCGACCCCGGTGCGTTCCTGCTACTTGAGCGCTGATCTAGCGTGGTGGCGAGGGAGCGTCGCGCTTCGCGACGAGGTGGTGGACGATCCAGCGATCGAGCAGCTGGTCGGACGAGAAGGAGCGCCCCATGAGCGCAACGTTGTCCCAGCCGAGGACGCTGCCGAAGACCGCCCCGGACACCCTGACCCGACCCGACGTCGCGCCGACGACGGACGGCGACCATGAGCGCTTCAGCCACATCGTCCGTGCCAAGGACGGCAGGGGCGCGTCGGTGATCGTCACCGAGGCGATGGTCAACGGCACCCCCGTCGAGGCGCTGTGCGGCAAGGTATGGGTGCCGTCGCGTGACCCCAAGCGCTACCCGGTGTGCCCGACCTGCCGGGAAATCGCCGAGGGCATGCCGTGAGCGGATCGTTCTCGGTACCTCGCTGCACGGCCGGCGAGAACAAGGCACTTGCGGTCTGGGTTTAGATCGGCCACTATTGACTCAATGCAGAATGAGCTAGCGTCCGGGCCACGGCTGGCCATGCACCGCGCCCTGGCTGACGAGACGCGGTTGGCGATCGTGGACGCGCTGGCGTTGTCGGACCGCACCCCCACCCAGCTGCGCGGTCTGCTTGACGCGCCGTCCAACCTGCTGACCTTCCACATCGACACCCTCCAGCGGGCCGGCCTCGTGGCACGCAGCACATCGCGGGGCGACGCTAGGCGCCGCTATGTCCGCCTAACCGCAGCCGCGCTGCCGTTCGTCGCGCCGGCGGTGGCGGCAGCGCCCGGCTTGGTGCTGTTCGTCTGCACTCACAACGCCGCCCGCTCGCAACTCGCCGAGGCCCTGTGGCGAGCACGCACCGGCCTGGCTGCGCTAAGCGCCGGGTCCCATCCCGCGGATGGGGTCGACGCGGTTGCCGCCGAGGTCGCTAAGGCGCACGGGCTCGATTTGTCGGCTGCCAGACCCTGTGGCTACGACGCCATCGACACCGCACCCGACCTGGTGGTGTCGGTGTGCGACCGGGCCGCCGAAGCTGGCCTGCCCTTCGCCGCGCCGCAGCTGCACTGGTCGGTTGCTGACCCGCGCGGTGGTGACCGCGGCGCCTTCGACACGGCGTTCGACGACATCGCCGCGCGCATGGACCGGCTGGTCACCGCGGTGCACGCATGACGGCTCGTCGGCTCGGCGCCGAGTTCATCGGCACGACGCTGCTCCTGCTGGCGATCGTCGGCTCCGGCGTCAGTGCCTCGACCGACGGTCCCGCCTCCGCGCAGCTGTTCCAACACGCCACCGTCGTCGGGGCGGCGCTTGCGACGCTGATCGTCACCTTCGGATCAGTATCGGGCGCGCACTTCAACCCCGCGGTGAGCATCGTCGACAGCATGTTCGGTGGCCTCGATGGGCGCACCGCCGCCGGCTACGTGGCAGCGCAGGTCGGCGGCGCCGTCACCGGCGTGGTGCTGGCGAACTCGCTGTTCGGGCTGCCACCTGTCGCGATCGGCACCACGGACCGCATCGGCGCAGCGCTGGTGGCCAGCGAGGTGGTCGCAACCTATGGACTGCTCGTCGTCATCTTCGGGGTCATCCGCTCAGGGCGGAACGCCGCTGTACCCGCCGCGGTGGGATCGTGGATCGCCGCGGCCATCTACTTCACGTCGTCGGCGTCCTTCGCCAACCCTGCCGTCACCATCGCCCGCCAGCTCACCGACAGCTACACCGGGATCGCCCCGGCTGCGGTTCCCGGGTTCATCGGCGCCCAGCTCGTCGGTGCGGCCGCGGCGTGGCTGACGATCCGCTGGCTGTTCCAACCGGCACCCGAGATGGCCGGTGACGTCGTCGTCCCACGCCGTGACCCCGCCGACACAGGAGCCTGTAGATGACCGCCACCCTCACCCTCGAGCAGCGCACCCTGATCCACAACGCCGCGGTCCGCCTGCATGGCGAGTTCGCCGGGGTGTTCAGCGAGGAGACCGTCGAAGGCATCCTCGCCGACTCCCTGCAGCGCCAGCTCGCCACTGCCCGCGTGACGGCCTTCGTCCCGCTGTTCGCCGAGCGTTGGGCCCGCGAGAGGCTGCGGGCCAGCGCCAAAGTCGAAGGGCTTCGCGTGACCGATAACCCCACCGTGCTCTTTCTCTGCGTCCACAACGCCGGTCGCTCGCAGATGGCTGCCGGCTGGCTGCACCACCTCGCCGGCGACCGCGTCGACGTGCTCTCCGGCGGGTCCGCTCCCGCCGAGCAGATCAACGCCGCCGCCGTGGAGTCCATGCGCGAGGTCGGCATCGACATCACCGACCAGTTCCCGAAGCCATGGACCGAGGAGACGCTCGGAGCCGCCGATGTCATCGTGACCATGGGCTGCGGCGACGCCTGTCCCGTGATCCCCGGCAAGCGCTACCTCGACTGGGAACTGGACGACCCGGCAGGCAAGCCGGTCGAGCAGGTCCGCCCCATCCGCGACGACGTCGAACAGCGGGTGCGCGGCCTGCTGGCCGATCTCGGCGTCGCACCGGTGCGCTGACCCGCTGACATGCCCCGCCCGTCGATCGACGCATCACTGGTGAGTCGGCTGGTCGCAGCACAATTTCCTCAGTGGGCGGACCTTGCCGTGACACCCGTCGAGTTCAGCGGGTGGGACAACCGGACCTTTCGTCTCGGCGAGGACATGACGGTGCGGCTTCCCAGCGACGAGGGATACACCCGGCAAGTCGACAAGGAACACCGATGGCTGCCGATCCTCGCGCCGCAGCTACCGCTTCCCATCCCCGTCCCGGTGGCCAAGGGGGTTCCTGGCGAGGGCTATCCCTTTGGCTGGTCGGTCTACCGGTGGCTGGACGGCGAGAACGCCAGCATCGATCGCATCGACGATCTCCGCGAGTTCGCGACGACGCTTGCCGGCTTCCTCGCCGCCCTGCAGCGAATCGACCCCGGTGACGGACCGCCGCCCGGTGAGCACAGCTTCTTTCGCGGCGGGCCGTTGGAAACCTACGACGCCGAAACCCGGCGCGCGATTGACCGATTGCGCGGTCAGATCGCCAGCGACACGGCAACGGCGGTGTGGGAAACGGCCATCGCGGCGACCTGGCACGGCACACCCGTCTGGTTCCATGGCGACGTCGATAGTGGGAACCTGTTGGTCAGAGACGGCGGCTTGGCTGGCGTGATCGACTTCGGATGTTCGGGCGTCGGTGACCCAGCCTGCGACGTGACCATCGCCTGGACGCTGCTATCGGGCGAAAGCCGAGCAGCGTTCCGCACCGCGCTTTGCGTCGATTCTGCAACCTGGGCGCGAGGCCGCGGCTGGGCGCTGTGGAAGGCGCTGATCACCCTCGCCGAGCACCTCGACACCAACCCCGTCCAAGCAGCGACGGCGCGACGCGTCATCGACCACGTCCTCGCCGATCACCAACGATCAACCCGACGCCCGGGAAGTCGTCGGACCGGTTATTCGGCGACGTTGAACAGACCCGGATGGCTTCGGAATGCGCTGCCGGTGAGGGCGCTACCGGGCTGACGGCGGCAGTGGAAAACCTGTGGTGGATCCCGCGCGGATCGTCGATGATTGCGGGCATGTCTACCCGTAAGTTCCCCGACATGTGGGTCGACCCCGAAGACGACCCGCGGGAAGGCGGACCGTCCCTGGGCGATGAGCGCACCACGCTCGTTGAGTTCCTGCGCTGTCAGCGCCTGACGCTGGAGTTGAAGTGCTCGGGCCTCGACGCCGCCGACATGGCTCGTCGCTCCGTGGAGCCCTCCACGCTGTCGCTGCTCGGGTTGGTGCGTCACATGGCCGAGGTGGAGCGCGGCTGGTTCCGGCGAAGGATGGCGAGGCAGGAGGCTCCGCAGCTTTTCTCCTCCGCTCCCGGCGCCGACGGAGACTTCAATGGTGCCGTGCCCGACCCCAGGGTTGTCGCGGAGGCGTGGGACGCGTGGCGAGCCGAGGTCGCGTTTACGGATCGGTTCGTGGCGGAGGCGCCCGATCTCGACGTCACCGGCAACGATCCCGACCAGGGCCCGATCTCGCTGCGCGAGCTGCTCGTGCACATGGTGGAGGAGTACGCCCGGCACAACGGCCACGCCGATCTGCTGCGCGAGCGGATCGACGGGAGGGTGGGTCAGTAGCGGTCGAGACTCCGCCGCCCACGCCCCGGATCCGAAGTTCAGATTGATGAACGTCGATGCAGCGGCTATGCTATGCATCGATGAACGTCGATACTGTGGACACGAGAGCGACCTCCGCGCCGGTCATGGGCTGCTGCGCTCCGCTGCGCGCCCCCCAGCTGTCAGCACAGGAAGCGCTCGCGACCGCCACGCTGTTCAAGGCGCTCGCTGACCAGCACAGGGTGCGCATCGTCAACCTGCTGGCAGCGGCAGGCGAGCCGGTGTGCGTCTGCGACCTCACCGCGTCGCTGGGCATCGCCCAGCCCACCGTGAGCCACCACCTGCGAAAGCTCGTCGACTCCGGTCTGCTCACCCGTGAACAGCGCGGCACCTGGGCCTACTACGCCCTCGACCGCAATGCGATGCGCCGGCTCGCCGACGTCGCCACCCTGACAGGAGGATCGCCATGACCGACACCGCCCAGACCCAGGACGACCTGCGCGAGCAGGTCCGTGCCCGTTACGCCGCCGCCGCGACCGGGGCGGGAACCCACGCTGACGGCTGCTGCGCCGGTGGCTGCTGCGGTGACGCCGGCTGCGGCTGCGGGACGACCGCGGGGGACGGCTTTGGCGCGACCCTGTACAGCCTCGACGAGCAGGCCGAGCTGCCGGATGCCGCGCGGCTGGCGAGCCTGGGTTGCGGCAACCCCACCGCGGTCGCCGAGCTACGGGAGGGTGAGACCGTGCTCGACCTCGGCTCCGGCGGTGGCATCGACGTCCTGCTGTCGGCCCGCCGCGTCGGACCCGGTGGCAAGGCCTACGGCGTGGACATGACCGACGAGATGCTCGATCTCGCCCGCCGCAACGCCGCCGAGGCTGGCGCCACCAACGTCGAGTTCCTCGCCGGCCACATCGAGGCCATACCGCTGCCCGACGCGTCGGTTGACGTGATCATCTCCAACTGCGTGATCAACCTGTCGGTGGACAAGCCCGCCGCCCTGGCCGAGATGCACCGTGTCCTGCGGCCCGGCGGCCGGATCGGCATCAGCGACGTCGTCGCGGGCGATCACCTCAGCCCCGCCGAGCGCGCCGAGCGCGGCAGCTATGTCGGCTGCATCGCCGGCGCCCTGTCCGACGCCGAGTACCGCGACGGCCTGACCGAGGCCGGCTTCACCAACGTCACGATCACGCACGCCCACGAGGTTGCCGACGGCATGACCAGCGCTATCGTGCGCGCCACCAAGTCGAGCTGATGATGCACCACCTGCTGCGTGGCCGTCGGCGCTAGCCCGGCGGCCACACCGGCCTTCGAGATCTTGCAGTCCCAGGAGGTCCAGCAGCGCTAGCAGCCGACGCGAGGCGTGGCGCAGCGCCACCTCGCGTCCCAGCCGCCGAGCGGTCAGCTGCAGCCTGGCCAACGCGTCAACCGTGTCCACATCCGCAATGACCAGGCCGCCAACGTCGCAGACGACCACCTCGCCGTCGCTGACCTCCAGCAGCGCGCGGAAACGCTCACACAGCCAGAGGATGTCGGCGCGAGCAATCCGACCGTCGATGACCACGACGACCCTGCTCGGCGCGGGAACCGGACGCGCTGCGGTCACTGATAGCGTCGGCGACCGCCAGCAAGCGGTCACCTGCGGACCTCCTTTCGCGGCCTTGCAGGTACAGACCGCCCGGCAGCGCAAAACTCACCGCCATCCGATGAGTTGTGCCCCGTCAGGCGGTCTAACCCCTTCGAGAGCCGAATCCCACCAAGGAGCAGCAACATGCGTTCTCGACCTGATATCGCGAGCGAGGCGACGGGTCTGGTCAAGCACTTCGGCACGACGCGGGCGGTCGACGGTCTGGACCTGGAGGTTCCCCGGCCTCGTCTACGGCGTGCTAGGACCCAACGGCGCCGGCAAGACCACGGCCCTCCGCATGTTCGCGACGCTGCTGCGGCCCACCGATGGCAGCGCCGTCAGCGTCAACCCCATCACGATCCTGGTCACCGCGATCCGTGGCCTCATGCATGGACAGCCGGTCAACGGCGAGATCGCGGTGGTGTTCGCGGTCAGCGCGGCCCTGGTCACGATCT
>Ga0136618_10000100_pt1 | contig 22035 bp, 22 predicted proteins | sample AntDrymUQ3302106_2_FD_104805 | JGI IMG/M metagenome (GOLD analysis project Ga0136618, IMG submission 104805) | Polar desert sand microbial communities from Dry Valleys, Antarctica - metaG UQ330 (21.06) | ecosystem: Environmental > Terrestrial > Soil > Desert | place: Antarctica: Dry Valley... | reverse complement strand
CCGGGCGGACTTCGTGAGTTGGTCGACCCGCCGGCCGTCGTTCACATCGCGGGCGATCCTGAGGCCCTGGAGCGCGAGGACCCCGTGGCCATCGTCGGCGCGCGGCGGGCGTCCTCGTATGGACTCGAGGTGGCGCACGGGCTCGGGCGCGGGTTGTCGGCGGCCGGCGTGCCGGTCGTCTCGGGAATGGCGCTCGGAGTGGATTCGGCGGCCCACGCCGGGGCGCTCTCGGCGCCCGGAGCCACCGTGACGGTGCTCGCCGGCGGCGCCGACGTTCCCTATCCAGCCAGCAAGCGTCGCTTGTACCGCGAACTGCTCGCCCGCGGTGCGGTCGTATCCGAGATGCCTCCCGGCTTCGGGGCCTTCCGGTGGTGCTTTCCGGCTCGCAACCGGCTCATCGCCGGTCTCGCCCGGATCAGCGTCGTCGTCGAAGCGGCCGCGCGCTCCGGATCGCTGATCACGGCGGACTTCGCGGCGGAGCTGGGCCGCCCGGTCGCCGCCGTGCCGGGTCAGGTGACTTCGAGCCTTGCGGTCGGCAGCAATGAACTGCTGCAGGCCGGCGCCGCCCTGGTGACTTCAAGCGCCGACGTCCTGGACCTGCTCTTCTCGCACGGCGGCGGGACAGCCCTCGAGCGGACCCCCGTCGCCACCGCCGAGCCCCTCGAGCCGCACCTGCGCGCGCTGCTCGAAGCCGTCGAGCAGGGCGGGGGAAGCCTGGCCCGGCTGGCCGCTACGCCCGAAGCCGCCCGGGTGGCGCTGCAAGACCTCACCGAGCTCGAGCTCAGGGGATTCATTCGACGGGAGTTCGGAGGCCGATACGTGCGGACGGCGCGCGAAGGAGAGCCCTACGCTACGTCACGTGAATCCTGAGCGATCGGTGCCGACCGTCCTGACCATCGCGGGGTCGGACTCGGGCGGGGGCGCCGGCATCCAGGCCGACTTGAAGGCCTTCGCCCGATGCGGCGTCCATGGCATGACGGCGATCACCGCCCTGACCGCCCAGAACACGGCCGGAGTCAGCGGCGTGCTGGTAGTCGCGCCGGAGTTCGTCGAGGAGCAGGTCGCCGCGGTGGCCGCCGACATCGGGGTGGATGCCGTCAAGACCGGGATGCTCGCGGCGGCTCCGACGGTCGCAGCGGTGGCCCGGGCGTTCGACCGGCTGCCCACGGGCACTCCGCTCGTGGTGGACCCGGTCATGGTCGCCGAATCAGGTGCGGTGCTGCTCGACGAGCCGGCGCGTTCAGCACTCATAGAGCTGCTCCTGCCTCGGGCGATGGTGATCACCCCGAACCTTCCCGAGGCGCGCGTCCTGGCCGGCCCCGCCGTGGACCCGAACGACCCGGAGGCGCTGGCGCGAGCGCTACACGCGCTTGGAGCGGCAGTCGTTGTCGTGACGGGTGGTCACCGCGACAAGGTCGTGGACCTGTTCTTCGATGGCGTGACGGTGGACGAGATCACGGGGGAGCGCCACCCCGACGGCGCCGCCCACGGGTCCGGGTGTACCCATGCCTCTGCGCTTGCGGCGCACCTGGCACTCGGGTTCTCACCCCTCGAGGCCGCCCACGCGGCGCGCACGATCGCCTCCGAAGCGATTCGCGACGGGTTGCGAGGGCTGGGAGCCGGTGCGGGTCCCGTCGATGTCCTCGGGCTTGCGGGTCGTCGCGCAGCTCTGACCACCGACCCGGGATCTGACAGTTGGCGCCCGCCCCCGGCGCCGGCGGAGCAAGCCCGTGGCATAATCGCCCGATGAAGTTCTTGCGGATGCGTCCCGGATATGGCGAGCAGCTGATCGCCGAGGGTGACGTCACGATTCCCTCCGAGCACGAGATTCTGGTGGAGGAATTCCGCCGCCAGCTCGACGGCGGCATGTGGGCCGCGGTACCGACCACCACCCACACGGGGCGCCGCGAGGCGCAGATGGTCCAGACGTTCGATCAGATCCCGCAGGACTCGGGTCGCGTGATCTTCTTCCCGCGCGCCGCCGGCGGCGCCCGCTAGGTGGGCGTATGACGGTCGCGCTCTGTGCCACGGCGATCGTGGTTCTGGCCCTGCTGTGGGAGGTGTCGATGCCCTGGCTCGACCGCAAGCTGGACGAACGGCGCCACCGTCGCGAGCGTCCGGACGGTACCCACGGCTATGACCCCGGTCGCGAGCGCCGCGCGGAGCAGCGCGCTCGCGAGCTCCTGCGCTCGTGCGTCAACGACGAGGAGTGGGGGATGTACTCAGACCTCGGCTTCCTGCGCGTATGGGGCGGCCGCGCCAGCGGGCCCGAGGCGGGCCAGGACTTCGGCGGAGCACCGTATGCCTATCTGATCTACCCCCACAAGCCGATCGTCGCGTACCTGCCGCAGACCCGCCGTCTGCTCAACGAGTACTGCGTCGAGTTCCCGGACGAGACGCGACCGTACGGATCCGCCCGCCTACCCGATTCCGATGACGTCCTGGCCAAGTGGATGGCGCTCAACGCCGACGAGACGCGGCTGATCTCCGCCGCCAACATGCATCTCCCGGGCCGTCAGGTCGATCCGCGGCAGGTCACCCGAGACCTCTGGCGGCTGAGTCAGTGGGAGCGCGAGCGTCTCGTGCGCGAGCAACGACGGGCGGCCGCCCCGGGCGGGCCCGGCGGCTCGGTTCCCGCGCCATAGCGCTCGCCGCATAAGATCCCCGCGTGTCCAACGGACGGCTCGACCCCAAGCACAACTCGCGTGCGCTCACCGAAGGTCCCGAGCGCGCGCCCGCCCGCTCTCAGCTGCACGGCATCGGCTTCGATGCGCAGGCACTCTCCAAGCCGCTGATCGGCGTCGCCTCGACGTGGACGGAGACGATGCCCTGCAACTTCCGGCTGCGCGCGCTCGCGGCCAAGGTCAAGGAGGGGGTCCGGGCCGCCGGCGGTACGCCGATGGAGTTCAACACGATCGCGATCTCCGACGCCATCACCATGGGGACGAGCGGGATGAAGACCAGCCTGGTGTCGCGCGAGGTCATCGCCGACTCGATTGAGCTCGTCGCCCGCGGCCATCTGTTTGACGCGGTGGTCGGACTTGCGGCCTGCGACAAGACGATTCCCGGGGTCGTCATGGCGCTTGCGCGGTTGAACCTCCCCGGGCTGCTGCTCTACGGCGGCTCGATCGCCCCGGGCCACTACGAGGGTCACGACATCACGATCCAAGAGGTCTTCGAGGCAGTCGGAGCCCACGCGGCCGGCCGGATCACTCGTGAGCAGCTGACCGCCGTCGAGGAGGCCGCCTCCCCGGGGGCCGGTGCCTGCGGCGGACAGTTCACGGCGAACACGATGGCGATGGCCTTCGAGGTTCTCGGCATCTCGCCGATGGGCTCGAGCATGGTCCCGGCGGAGCACGCGAGCAAGGCCGATGTCGCCGTGGAAGCCGGCAGGCTCGTGATGGATGTGCTCCACCGTGGCCAGCGCCCGCGGGACGTGATCACCCGTGATTCGCTCGAGAACGCCATCGCAGCCATCGCCACTTCGGGCGGCTCGACCAACGGCGTGCTGCATCTGCTGGCCGTCGCACGCGAGGCGGGTGTCCCCCTCGACATCGACGACTTCGACCGCATCGCATCCCGGACGCCGTTGCTCTGCGATCTCAAGCCAGGCGGCCGCTACGTCGCCGTGGATCTCTACGCCGCGGGCGGGATACCCGTCGTCGCGAAGCGTCTGGCCGAAGCGGGGATCCTGCACGAGGAGGCCCAGACCGTCACGGGCCGCACGGTTGGAGAGCATGCGCGCGAGGCGGTCGAGCCCGAGGGCGCGCCGCCCGTCGTCCGCTCGCTGGACAATCCGATCAAGGCCACGGGAGGCCTGGCCATCCTGCGCGGCAACCTCTCACCCGATGGCTGCGTGGTGAAGCTCTCGGGCCACGAGCGGGTTCATCACGAGGGCCCGGCTCGCGTCTTCGAATGCGAGGAGGATGCGATGGCCGCGGTGACCTCCGGCTCGATCGAGCCCGGGGATGTACTGGTCATCCGCAACGAGGGCCCCGCCGGCGGGCCGGGTATGCGCGAGATGCTCGCGGTCACGGCGGCGCTCGTGGGGGAGGGGCTCGGCGAGGACGTGGCGCTGCTCACCGACGGGCGCTTCAGCGGCGCCACGCACGGCTTCATGGCCGGCCACGTCGCCCCGGAGGCGTTGCACGGCGGCCCGATCGCCGCCGTCGCGGACGGCGATCGCATCACCATCGACGTGGCATCCCGTCGGCTGGACGTCGCACTGTCGGAGGACGAGATCGCCGCCCGGGTCGCGGCATATGTGCCTCCCCCGCCCGAACACGAGACCGGTGTGCTGGCCAAGTACGCCAAGCTCGTATCGAGCGCGTCCGAAGGCGCCGTCACGCGCTAGGCCGCATGCACGCCGGTGACGCCGGCCTCAGGCACCGTTTCGCCGGACACGAAAGCTCGCAGCAGCTCGTTGAAGCGCGTGGGCCGCTCGATCATCGGTGCGTGCCCCGTGTCGTCGAACACGACCCGCCGGGCGTTCTCGCCGATGAGCTCCTCGAATCGACGGGAATCGCTCACCGGCACGAGCATGTCGTTGCGGCCCCAGACGATGAGGACGGGCATCGCGATCTCGGCGAGCCGCTCGCGGAACGAGTAGCTCATCAAAGCGTCCAGGGCATCCACGTAGCCGGGCTTGCCCACGCCGCTCAGCAGCTCCCAGGTCAGCGGGACCGAGAGCTTCTCGGGGTAGCGGATGACGGTCTGAAGCGCGGCCCGCCGCAGTCGCGGACGCCGCACCACCAGATCGCGGCGCTCGATGAAGTAGCGGGCGTTGGCCGAGAGCAACCGCGCGGCGCCCAGCAGCGGCTCACGAGGCTGATCCTCGATCGAGAGCCCGGCGGCGGAAACCAGGACGAGCCGCTCGACGCGCGTGGGCAGCGAAAGGGCGAGCTCCGCGCCGATGAAGCCGCCCATGGAGTTGCCCACGACGGCGGCCGCCTCGATCCCCAGCATGTCGCACAGTGCGTCCACGACTCGCGCGTACCCCTGGATGGAGATCGCCTCCCCCGGCAGCTCGGAGAGCCCGAAGCCGGGCAGGTCCATCGCCACGACCCGGTGGGTCCGCATCAGCGGCGGGATGCTGAGCAGCCAGTTCTGCCAGTTGCCACCCAGCCCGTGGATGTAGATGAGCGCCGGCTTGTCCGCACCGCCCGTGTCGACGGTGTTGACCCACCGTCCGAGGACCTCGACCCGGCGGGTCATCGCGGGCCAGTCGACCTGCATCCAAGACGCGTCGTCACCGTCGGCGTAGGTTGCGTCCGCGCCCGGACGGAGAAGTCCGTTCTGGACGGTCGCCACGATCTGACGCCGGACTGTCGCCATAGTTCTACGGTATCTGACGCATGCGCCTCGCGATCGACATCGACTCGACACTGCATCCGTACTGGGACCAGCTGGCCCGAGCGGCAAGGCGCCGTTTTGGCGTCGACCTCGTCTACGAGGACCAGATCAACTGGGGAATCTCCCTGCTGCGCCCCGAGCAGCTGCGCGCCTGCGTCGCCGAGACCCACCGCGAGGAGGCGGTGCTAGCGGCACGCCCCTACCCGGGGGCGGTGGAGACCGTCCGTGCCTGGCATGAAGCCGGCCACTTCATTCACATCACCTCGCATCGGGTGACCGAGGCCCACGACGCCACCGCTCGCTGGCTTGACTCCATCGGCCTGCCCTACGACGAGCTCTACTGCTCCTTCGACAAGGTCACCCGCTGCGTGGAGATCGAGATCGACGTGCTGATCGACGACTCGCCCGTGAACCTGACGACCGCCGCCGAGCGCGGCATCACCGCCGCGACGCTCGCGCACCCTTGGAACCGCGATGTCTGCGAGGAGGAGGACGTGGTCTGCGCGGCCGACTGGCCGGAACTCGCCGAGCGCCTGGCCCCGCTGCTCGCCCGCGGGCGGACACCGGTGTGAGCGGCGCATCGAGCGGCCGCGACGGGGAGGCGGCTGCACCGTCGTTGGTTCCGCGTGCCGCCGTGGCCCGCCGGCACCTTCCGGCGATCGAGTCCGACCGTCAGGTGACCGACTGGGGGCGCTCGGAGCGGGTCGAGAGCTTCATGGACCGGACGCTCTATGAGTTCCTCTACCACTACTGGTTCCGGTGCGAGGTGGAGGGCATCGAGCACGTCCCGTCGAATGAGGGCGCTTTGCTGGTCTCAAACCACGCCGGCGCGCTACCGCCCGACGCGGCGATGATCACCAAGGCCATCCAGGAGGAGCACACGCGGCCGCGGCCCGTGCACCTCACTGTCGAGCATTTCTTCAAGGGCTACCCCTTCTTCTCCATGCTCGTGGCGAAGATCGGCGGGGTTCCGGCGCATCCGGCGAACGTGCAGCGTCTGCTCCATGACGAGCGCCAGCTCGTGCTGGTCTTCCCCGAGGGCAGCAAGGGCACGGCGAAGCTCTACAAGGACCGCTATCGGCTGCGCCGGTTCGGGCGTGGGGGCTTCGTCGAGGCGGCGATGCGCGCGCAGGTTCCGATCGTCCCGATCGCGGTGGTCGGAGCGGAGGAGGCGGCGCCCGCCTTCGCGCAGTTGCCGCTCATGAAGCGCCTCACCGGGCTGATCTACTTTCCCATCACGCCGACGTTCCCGCACGGCGGGGTTCCGGGGATGCTGGGCTTTCTTCCCGCCAAGTTCCTGATCCGCTTCCTCGAGCCGATACCGACCGATCAGTGGGGCGAGGACGCCTGGGAGGACCGTGGGCTCGTGCAGACGGTGGCCGAGGAGGTCCGGGCGCGCATCCAGGACGAGCTGCACGACATGCTCGCCAAGCGGCGATCGGTCTGGTTCGGGTAGAGGAGCATCGTGAGATCGCGCCGCATCCTGATCACCGGCGTGTCGAGTCACTGGGGCGGTCGGCTCGCCGAGGAGCTCGAGCACGACCCTGAAGTCGAGACGATCATCGGCGTGGATCCGGCCGAGCCCACTCGGGAGCTCGAGCGGACGGAGTACGTCCGCGTCGGCGCCCAGCACGCCCTGCTGCGTCGCATCGTGCTCGCGGCGGAGATCGACACGGTGATCGACACCCGCCTGATCGCCGACTCGGCGGCCGCTTCGCCGCGTGACGTGCACGAGAACAACGTGATCGGCACCATGAACATCCTGGCGGCCTGCTCGGGCGGCGGGCGCGACCCGAACCCGGTGCGCAAGGTGATCTTCAAGTCCAGCGCCCACTACTACGGCGCCGAGCGAGACGATCCCGCGTTCTTCACCGAGGGCATGCAGCGACCGCATGCGCCCGCCACCCGCATCGAGCGTGACATCGTCGAGGCCGAACGCGCGGTTCGGTCCTTCGGGGCCCGCAACGCCGGTATCTCGGTGTCCGTGCTGCGCTTCGTCAACGCTCTGGGGCCAGGCATCCGCTCGTCACACACGTCGCTCTTCTCGCTTCCGATCGTGCCCTGCATCCTCGGCTTCGATCCTCGCTACCAGTTCATCCACGAGGAGGACATAGTCGGGGTGCTGGCCCATGCGGTCCGCGAGGATCTCGACGGGATATACAACGCGGCGGGCGACGGGGTGCTGGCCCTCTCCGAGGTGGGCGGCCTGCTGGGCAAGCCGCTCGTTCCGATCCTGCCGCCGTGGGGGACGCGCCTGGCTGCGATGCCGCTGCGCCGCGTGGGGCTCCAGGTGCCCGACGAGGTGCTCAACCAGCTGCGTTTCGGCCGCGGAGTGGACAACCGCAAGCTCAAGGCATCCGGCTATCGCCTGCGCTTCACTTCGAGGGAGGCCGTCGCCAGGCTGGCCGAGCACCTCAGGGTGGCAGCCGTCGCCTCCCCCCAGACCGAGCCCTACCGATACGAACGCGAGGTGGAGGCCTTCCTTCGCTGGAGCCCGAGCGTGCGCAACGCCACTCCGCACGCGGCCGGCGAGCTTGACCGCTACGAGCCCGAGGAGCTCGCGCGACTGGCACGTCTGCTTCAACAGGTGGCCGAGGAGCGCGAGCGCGCGACGCGCTGAAATCGACGGCCGGACGTCGGTGGGCCGTCGTGCCGGTAGCCGCGTAGGGAACCGGCAGGCAGGCTTGCAGGACTAGCCACGTGTCCTACCACCTCCTACAGTCCTCTTGCGAAACCGTCCGAATCTCGTCCGCCCCTTGCGCATCCGCTCCATCGCCATCCTCGTCGGCCTGCTGGTCGCGTTGCTCCTAGCAGCGGCCGGGGGGGTGTACGCCTACGACTCGAGCCGATCGGACGTCATCGCCAAGGGCGTCAGGGTCTCGGGTGTCGACGTCGGCGAGATGAAACCCGACCAGGCACGAGCCACGCTGGAGCGCACCCTGCTCGAGCCGCTGCGCAAGCCCGTCACAGTCCGCTACAAGGATCGGCGCTTCAGGCTCACCGCCTCGCAGGCGCGGGTGGCCATCGATCTCGACGGATCGGTCGAATCAGCTCTGGCGCGCTCGCGGGAGGGCGACATGTTCACGCGGACCAAGCGGAACCTTCGCGGAGGGCGCCTCGCCGTCGAGGTACCCGTCGAGGTGAACTACTCCAAGGCGGCCGTGACGCGCCTGGTCAAGCGGGTGAGCGACAAGCTCGACAAGCCTGCCCGCGACGCGGACGTCTCGTTCGCCGGCGGCCAGATCGAACGAAAGCGTTCGAGTACCGGGCGCGCCGTGCGCACCGCTGCGCTCCGCCGCAACGTCAACGCGGCGCTGCTCTCCCTGGACGGCCCGCGGAGCGTCAGGGTCCGCACGCGGACCGTGCGTCCGAAGGTCTCGACGGACGAGGTCGCCGACAGGTATCCCGCGGTTCTGATGGTCGACCGCGGCTCCTTCAAGTTGACGCTCTACAAGGAGCTCAAGCTTGCGAAGACCTACGGGATCGCGGTGGGACAGGTGGGCCTCGACACCCCGGCGGGCGAGTACAAGATCCAGAACAAGGCGATCGACCCGGCCTGGAGCGTGCCCGACTCCGACTGGGCCGGCGACCTTGCCGGCCAGGTCATCCCGGGCGGCACACCCGAGAACCCGCTCAAGGCGCGCTGGCTGGGCGTCTACAACGGCGTGGGGATCCACGGGACCGCGGACGAGGAGTCCATCGGCTCGAACGCCTCCCACGGCTGCATCCGGATGCGCGTCGCCGAGGTCAAGGAGCTGTACGACGAGGTGCCGGTCGGCGCCCCGATCTACATCGCTTAGGCCGCGAAGGCCTTAATCTCGGCCACCTCGACTTCGTGCCAGCCGCGTTGCAGCAGCAGGGCCTGGTGATCGGAGTGGCGAATGCAGAGCGTGCCGATGTACACGCCCCGCGTCTGCTTGCGCATCACCGCATACCACAGCGTGGTTGCGTCGCCCGTGCCCTGGATCCGGAACCACGGCGGCGGCGGAGGGTCTGACTCGGGCGCCACGCCGGCCTCGACGAGCTGGCGCTGGGTGGCGACCTGACCCGTGTCGGTCTGGATAAAGAACGCGGCCATCTCGGAGCGCGTGAAGGTTAGCGACGCCTGGCTCTCTGAGCTCGGGCGCTTTGACGCCGATCTGCGCCGCCGGGGCGCCGCCGAGCGGACCCGCAGCGCATACGGAACCGATCTCGAGGAGTTCGCCCGCTGGGCGACCGCGCTCGGTCTGTCGCCGACCCAGATCGGCTACCCGGTGCTCCGCCGCTACGCGGCCGCGCTCTCCGAGCGCCGGGCCGCTCCCGCGACGGTCGCGCGCAAGCTCGCCTCGCTTCGGGCCTTCTTTCGCACGCTGGTCGAACACGGCGAGCTTCGCGCGAATCCCGCCGACCTGATGGCGACGCCCAAACGGCCGCGGCACCTGCCGGACGTGATGAAGCCGGAGGAGGTCGCGGCGCTGCTGGATCGCATTCCGGCCACGACCCCGCTCGAGCTGCGCGACCGCGCCCTGTTCGAGCTCGCCTACGCCTGCGGGCTGCGGGCGGAGGAGCTTGTGAACCTCGACGTGCGCGCCGTCGAGTTCGACGCGGAACAGGTGCGCGTGGAGGGCAAGGGCGCGAAGACCAGGTTCGTACCGGTGGGCGAGCCGGCGCTCCGCGCCATGGCACGCTACCTCGACCGAGCCCGTGGGACCCTCGCCTCCCCGAACGGCGAGAAAGCGGAGCCCGCGCTGTTTCTCTCGAAGTCGGGGCGGCGGCTCTCGACCTCCGACGTGCGCCGCCGCCTGAGGGTGTGGGCGCGGCTCGCCGCCGCACAGGGAGCCGTGCATCCACACGCGCTGCGCCACTCCTTCGCGACCCATCTGCTCGAGGGCGGCGCCGATCTCCGGGCCATCCAGGAGCTGCTCGGGCACGCCTCGATCAGTACCACCCAGATCTACACCCGTGTAGAGTCAGCAAGATTACGCTCGGCGTACGCACGCAGCCATCCACGCGCATAGGCGGTGAGGAGTAGTTCTGGACACGAAGGTGAAGGCGATCGAGCTCAAGGATCTCTGGCGCCGGTACAAGGGTGAGAACTCGCTTCGTGCGCGTGAGCAGCTGGTCGTCGCCTACTCACCGCTCGTGAAGTACGTCGCGGGCCGGATGTCGAGCGGCCTGCCCGCGCACGTCGAGGAAGCCGACCTGATCTCCTATGGCCTCGAGGGGTTGATCAACGCGATCGAGCGCTTCGATCTCGAGCGGGAGATCAAGTTCGAGACCTACGCGATCACCCGTGTGAAAGGAGCGATCATCGACGCGCTCCGGACGCTCGACTGGGTCCCCCGCTCCGTCCGGGCGCGCGCCCGCGAGATCGAGCGGGCGCACGGCAGGCTCGAGCACCGGCTGCACCGCACGCCGACCGACGAGGAGATGGCGTTCGAGCTCGAGATCGGCGTGGAGGAGTTCCAGGACTGGCTCATGGGGATCTCGAACTCCACCGTTGTGGCGCTCGATGAGCTGTGGTCGGTGTCTGACTCCTCCGGCGACCAGGTCTCCCTGCTCGACACCCTCCACGACCCGGACGCCGCCGACCCGCAGGCACAGCTCGACGCTTCCGAGCTCAAGGACCGCCTGGCCGACGCGATAGCGGCCCTTCCCGAGCGCGAGAAGCTCGTCATCGCCCTCTACTACTACGAGAACCTCACCCTCCGGGAGATCGGCGAAGTGCTCGGCGTGACCGAGTCACGGGTGTCGCAGCTGCACACCAAGGCCGTCCTGCGACTCAAGAGCCGGCTGCAGGGCGACAACCTGCGCTCCTGACGGTAGCTTTCGCTCACGAGCTCACGTTGAGGGACGTGGGCGCCTGAACGAGAGCGAGGTTTTCCGTGGCGCACGCAGCCGCCGACAGGATCCGCAACGTCGCGTTGGTCGGGCATCGCGGCAGCGGCAAGACGTCGTTGCACGAGGCGCTCCTGTTCGAAGCCCGAGCCGTTCCCCGGTTGGGCAACGTGGGAGACGGGACCACCGTCTCGGACGCCGACGAGGACGAGAAGGCGCGGGGCATGTCGATCTCCGCTTCGCTGGCCTCGTTCGAATGGCGCGGCACGAAGATCAACCTCATCGACACGCCCGGCGAGCCGTCGTTCATCGCAGATGCGCTGGGCGCCCTGCGAGTCTGCGAATCGGCGGTCTTCGTGATCAATGCCGTCATGGGCGTCGAGGTCTCCACCCAGCGGCTCTGGCAGAGAGCGCAGGAGCTGGGCGTCGCGCGACTGCTCTACGTGAACATGCTCGATCGCGAGCGGGCCGAATTCTTCCGCACGCTCGAGGCGTTGAAAGCCGCCTTCGGTCCGCACGTCGTGGCCACGGAGATCCCGATCGGATCCGAGCTCGAGATCCGCGGACTCGTCGATCTCGTCGACATGAAGGCCTACGCATACGACGGCTCCGGCAACGACAATTGCTCCGAGATCCCGATTCCCGACGATCTCGCGGCGCTGGCCGAGGAGTATCGCGAGAAGCTCATGGACGAGGTGGCCGAGAACTCGGAGGCCCTCATGGAACGCTACCTCGACGGGGGTGCGATCTCGCACGACGAGATCGTCCAGGCGCTCGAGGACGGCACCGATTCGGGCCGGATCTTCCCGGTGACGTGTGGGGTGGCCACCGCGCACCTCGGCACGAACCGCCTGCTGGACGCCTTCGTCGACGATCTTCCCTCGCCGGTGCAGCACGGGCCGCTCGAGGTGGGTGAGATGACCCTCCAGCCGAACGCCGACGCCGAGACCTTCGCGTACGTCTTCAAGACGCGCGCGGATCCGTTCGCCGGGCGCATCAACCTGTTCCGTGTCTACCAGGGTGCGGTCCGTCGTGACTCGCAGCTGCTCAACACCCGTGCGCACGCCAAGGAGCGCATCGGCCAGCTCCTGACGCCGAAGGGAAAGGAGTTCGGGCAGGCCGATGCCTTCGGCCCCGGGGACATCGGCGCGGTGGCCAAGCTCAAGGAGACCCGCGCGGGCGATTGGCTCGCGGACCGCGACCAGCCGATCTCCATGCCGGCCATCGCCCTGCCGGCGCCCGTCATGGCGTTCCACATCGAGCCGAAGGCCAAGGGCGATGAGGACAAGGTGTTCACGGCACTGCGCAGGCTGCAGGAGGAGGATCCGACGATCGACCTGCATCGCGACCCTCAGACCGGCGAGCAGATCGTCGCGGGCCTCTCTCAGATCCATGTCGAGGTGACCGTCGGGCGCCTGCGATCACGCTTCGGCGCCGAAGTCGAGCTCAAGCCGCCCAAGGTCCCCTATCAGGAGACCATCCGGGCGCCGGCGAAGGCGCACGGTCGGCACAAGAAGCAGTCGGGCGGCCGCGGCCAGTTCGGCGACTGCCACATCGCGATCGAGCCGCTGGACGCCGAGACGGGCTTCGAGTTCGTCAATCGCATCAAGGGCGGCGTGATCCCCACCTCCTTCATTCCCGCGGTCGAGAAGGGGGTGCGCGAGGCCCTCGAGCACGGCACGGTCGCCGGCTATCCGGTGCAGGGCGTGCAGGTGACCGTGTTCGACGGCTCCTACCACTCGGTGGACTCGTCCGAGATGGCGTTCAAGCTCGCGGGTGCCCAGGCGATGCGCCAGGCGCTCGAGGCGGCTTCGCCCGTCCTGCTCGAGCCGATGATGCTGGTGACGGCGTCCGTGCCGGAAGCGTCCGTCGGCGATGTGATGGGAGACCTGTCAGGGCGGCGAGGCCGTCCGATGGGCACCGACATCGTCGGAGGTATGACCGAGGTGACGGCTGAGGTGCCGATGGCCGAGATGCTCAGCTACGCGCCCGACCTGCGGTCGATCACCGGTGGTCAGGGGGAGTTCACCATGGAGTTCGTCCGCTACGAGGAGGTGCCCGCCCATCTGGCCGCCAAGGTGGTCTCCGACTTGCAGGGCCGCGAGGCGGTCCGCGCCTAGCCCGCGCGTTGCTACCCTCGCCGCCCGTGGCCACGATGCGTGACATCCGTACCAACCAGGCGGATGTCGCATGTGACATCTGCGGGCGGACGCTGCTTCGGGGGGAGGCTGCAGTCCCCTTTCTCACCGGCGGCCAAAGACGCCAGGTATGCGAGCTCTGCACGGCGCGGGCCGCTCACGAGGGTTGGATCCGGGAGGCGGGCGGGGACGAACTGGGGGTGGGTGCTGCGGGCGTGGACGGTCGCCGGCGCTCCTTCGTGGGACGCATGTGGTCACGGCGTGAGCGTCGGGCGCCGGAGGCGGAGCGGCCGGCCGAGGCACCCGAGCTCGACGGTGCGCTCGCGGCTGAGCTGGCCGCCGGTGATCATCCGGTCGCCGGCTCCGAGACGCCGCCGGCCACCGCTCCGAGTCGCCGTCGCGTGACCGTGCGCGAGCGCAACGCCGATAACGAGTCAGGCGCCCGCCGCGGGAGTGCGGAGGCGGAGCCCCTTCGCGAGCCGCGACACGTGCGAGCGGTGCCGACGAACGCCGAGCTGAAGATGACGCGTGCGCTGGAGGTCTTCAACGGCTCCGAGCATGTCCGCACCGTGGGCGGCGTGGCACGTTCGCTCGGCCCGCCGGCCGTCTCGGTGCGTCCGCTGCCCGAACGACCGAGCGTGGTAGGGATCACCGTGATGTGGGAGCTCTCGTGGTATCGCTTCGAAGTAGACCTCTCCGACGAGGCCGGCGGCGTGCTGCGGGCGGGACACGGAAGCGAGCTGGCCGAGCTCACTCCCGACGAGCACGGCCTCGTCAACGCGGCCGCCGGAAGTCGGGGCGAGCTCGTGCTGGCCGGCTGAAGTGCCCTGCGGACCGTTGGACGGATGGACAGCCCACGCGTCCTCTCGGCTCGCTAGCATCGCCCCATGATCTTCTGCGTGGTCCCCGAGCCGTTGGGCGGTGAGCTGCTCGCCAGGCTCGAGTCCTACTACGACGGCGATCCGAACGTGACGGTGATCGTCGAGCGCCGCGAGAACGAGCGGCGTGAGCCCGGTGCCCAGGCGGGCGGCAAGCGCGAGGTGCGAGACCGGCGCCGCTCGCGGGTGGCCGGCGAGTATCCCCGCATCGCCCCACCCCTCCGCTGAGAGCGTACGTCGGCGGCGCATGAAGGTGATCGTCCATGTGGACGGCGGCTCCCGTGGCAATCCGGGACCCGCCGCAGCGGCAGCCGTCGTCTCGAGCCCTGAAGGAAACGTGCTCGACGAGGCCCGCGCGACACTCGGGGTGGCGAGCAACAACGTCGCCGAATACCGAGGCCTCCTGCTCGGACTCGCCCGCGCCATGGCTCTCGGCGCGACGGAGGTGGAGGTCGTCAACGACTCAGAGCTGGTCGCCCACCAGATCAACGGCCGCTACAAGGTCAAGCATGCCGACATGAAGCCGCTGCACGCCGAGGCGCTCGCCGCCCTGGAGAGATTCGAGCGATGGTCGTTGACGCCGGTCCCGCGCGCCCGGAACGCCGATGCTGACGCCCTGGTCAACCAGGCGCTGGACGCTCAGACCTGATTCGCGCCCGGGGGCACTCCTGCCAGAGTCCCCGGCCGCTCCTGCGGGCCTCCACGGCCAGATCGGCGAACACATCGGCGTGACGGACGTTGGGAGCAATGGTGAGCGGGTGTGCGTATCCGCCGCGAATGAGCTCGGCGTTGACGAAGCGGCCGTCCCGGACCCGGTAGACGTACCCGAGCAGCCGTCCGTAGCGGTCGCGCGCCTCGGCATCGGTTTCGATCCGCACGCGCTCCCCGGCGACGAGGCGCTCGTTGCGCGCCGAGGCCGCCTTGCCGTAGCACTGGACCGGGGTTCCGGGCTTGCGCGTCTCCGGTGTGTCGACGCCGATGTAGCGCACCCGCTCACGGATCTTGCCGATCTGCACCTGGATGGTGTCGCCGTCGACGACCCGGATGACGCGACCCGTGTTGTCGCCGGAGTCCCCGCCGCCGGTCCCCAGGGGGTCACTCGTGCCGAGCAGCACCCCTAGCGCCAGAGCACCCAGAAGCGCGTAGATCGAGTGGGAACGACGCATCGAAGCTCACGCTATGGCCCTCCCCGGTCGCGGCGCACGAGATGTTGCAGGATCGTCGCGCTTGCGTCGCTGAAGCGTTGCAACGGGCGTTCGGCGCCGAACCACTGCACGGATTCTTAGGTCGGCCACATGTTGCGCGCCCAGCCTCGAGGTTCGTAGGGGCCGCAGAGGTCCGGACCGACATCTCGGAGGCAGGATGACTTCAAGCTCGAAGAAGACGGCCGGCGCGCTGGCAGGAGCGGTGACGCTCGCCTTTGGCGCCTACACGGTCGGAAGTCAGGCCGACGACGGATCGGCGCTCGCCGACACGGCTTCCACGGCCGCCGCACCGACGACGGCAAACAGCCGGCCGTCCTTCGTGGGCCGTTCACGCGGCGCGGGGACCTTCGACGATCTCGCCACGAAGCTCGGCGTCGAGAAGTCGGCCCTGCGCCGGGCACTGGTCGACGTCCGGCAGGAGCTTCCGCGCAGGAGCGGGCGCACGGACAGAGCCGACGATCTTGCGAAGGAGCTCGGCCTCTCCTCGGAGAAGGTGCAGTCGGCGCTCGAGACCCTCCGCCCGAAGCGGGGCGAGCGCCGTGAGGAACGGCGCAACGGGCTCGCCGACGTTCTCGCGAAAGCGCTGGGCGTCGACGCCACCAAGGTGCGCTCGGCGCTCGACGCCGCGAGGCCGGAACGCGGTATGCGACGCGGACGGCGTTCAGATGGCCTCGCCGAGGTGGCGGGCGCGCTGGGAGTGAAGACCACCGAGCTCCGGGCAGCGCTCGAGAAGATCCGTCCCGGGGTGCGTGACGACCGTCGCGCGGACCACGTCGAGGCGCTGGCCAAGGCCCTCAGGGTCGAGACGGCGAAGGCGCAGGCCGCCGTCGACAAGCTCCGGGCCGACCATGACGTCACGCGGGACGCCAGGAGGAAGGCGGTGGCGGCCGCGCTGGCCGAGAAGCTGAGCCTCGACGTGGCCAAGGTCGAGGAGGCGCTCGAGTCCACCTCCTTCGGCTTCAGAGGGCACCACGGCTTCGGCGGCCGTCGAGGCGAGCACCGCCACCCCTGACGCGATCGTCTTGGCTGACGCGCCGGGCGTCAGACGGGGTCGGTCGCGGCGATCTCCCGCAGGATCCTGATCATCGCGTTCGTGGCGGGAGCCCGGAACTGCGGCGCGTGCACCGCCGCCATGACCTCGCGGACGACGGGGACCGTGAGCGGCACGAGGGTGACCCCGGGGACCGCCGTCCGCAGTGCGAGCCGGGGGATGAGAGCCACGCCGACGCCCGCAGCCACCAACTGCTGCACCGTCTCGTACTCGTCGCTCTCGAAGGCGACGCGTGGGATGAAGCCCGCCTGACCGCAGGCCCGGAGCAATAGCCGACGGGCCTCCGAGGTGGTCGGGACGTCGACCCAGGTCTCGCTCGCAAGCTCCTCGAGCGCCAGTTGCGCGCGGTTGGCGAGCGGGTGGGCGCTGGGCAGCACTGCGCACAGCGGGTCCTCGAGCAGCGTGACCACCTCGATCGCGTCGTTGGGCCGCTGCTCGGCGTCCGCGGTAATGATCAGGTCCACGTCGCCGCCTCGCAGGGCTGCCATCGCTGCGTCCGGATCGGCCTGGATCAGGGTGATGGCGACGTCGGGGTGTCGCTCGCGGAAGTCGGCGATTGCTCGCGGCAGGATCGTCGCGCCCGCGGTGGCGAAGGACGCGAGCTGCAGGCGCCCTGCGCTCAATCCGATCACCGCCGCCACGGACGCCTCGGCGGCCTTCAGCGTGGCGAGGATGGGCCGGGTCTGGTCGACGAGGAGCTGTCCCGTCGCCGTCAGTCGCACCCCTCGCGGCCCGCGGTGCAGCACGCGCACGCCGATCTCGCGTTCGAGCGCGACGATCTGCTGCGACACCGCCGAGGGCGTGTAGGAGAGTGACTCGGCCGCCGCGCTCAGGGTCGTGTGATCGGCGACCGCACAGAGGACACGAAGGCGCCGCACGTCGAGCATGAAGCGGAGCTTACGGGCGGGTCCAAGGATCGGACTGGCACTCCGGACCCGTAACGAGGAGGGTGGTTCTCATGAGGATCACGGCGGTCACGACCGAGCGGCTCGATCTCCCGCTCGACCCTCCGTTCAGGGCCGCCTGGGATCCGACGCCGCGGACGCACTTCGAGGCGACGATCGTGCGAGTCCACACGGACGAGGGACTCGTCGGCGTCGGCAGCGGTGACTCGCTCGAGGGCTTCGCGCCGTACGAGGGGCTGTTCGTGGGAAAGGACCCGCTTCGCATCGCCCGGCACGTCCGCGCGCTTGAGACCGTCGAGTTCCACGCGGGGCGTTGCTGGCCCGTGGAGGCCGCCCTGTGGGACATCGCCGGGCAGGCGCTCGGCGTCCCCTGCGCGACGCTGCTGGGCGGCGCGACAGACCGGCTGCCGGCCTACGCGTCGCTCGGCGAGCTGCGCTCCCCCGACGAGCGTGCCGAACAGGCGCTGGCGCTGCGCGAGCTGGGCTTCAGGGCACTCAAGATCCGCGTCGCGCGCGACCGCGTGCAGGAGGGCGTCGCCGTGGTGGCGGCCGTGAGGGCCGCGGTCGGCGACAGCGTGGAGATCCTCGTCGATCTCAACCAGTGGTGGCGGATGCCGGGGGACGTCGAACCCGGGCTCGCTCCACAGACCGCGCGCCGGGTGATCGAGCGCCTCGCCGAGCACGACGTGCTGTGGGTCGAGGAGCCACTGCCGGGTGCGGACCTGATCGGCATGCGCACCCTGCGCGAGCAGACCGGCGTCCAGATCGCGGGAGGCGAGATGGCGCGCACTCTCGACGAGCTGCTCGAGGCGCACGAGCAAGACGCGCTGGACGTCTTCCAGCCGGACGTCGTGCTCTCCCTCGGGATGTCGAGGACGCGGACGCTGGCCGAGCTGCTGCTCCACCGCAACCGGCGCTTCACGCCGCACACCTGGACCAACGGCCTCGGGCTGCTGGCCAACCTCCACGTCGTCTGCGGCGTCGGCGGCGGCCCATTCGTGGAATTCCCCTTCGATCCGCCCGGATGGACGCCGGAGCGGCGCGACTTCATGCTCGCGGACCCGATCTGGATCGACGCCGACGGCTGCCTGGCCATCCCGGACAGGCCCGGGCTCGGTGCGGTTCTCGACGAGGACGCGATCGCGAGCCTGCGGGTCGCACACGAGGTGACGGCATGAGCCAGACCGCCGCTGCGAGCGCCTCCTGGGTCCAGGCCGCCGAATCGCTCGACCCGCGGACGGAGACCTTCGTGGACGGGGCGTTCGTTCCCGCGGCGAGCGGTGCCACCTTCGCCGACGAGGGCCCGCGCGACGGCCGCAAGCTGGCCGACGTCGCCCGCGGCGATGGCGAGGACGTCGACCGTGCGGTCCGAGCCGCTCGGCGCGCCTTCGACGCCGGCGCCTGGAGCGAGGCGCCCCCCCGCGAGCGCCGAGAAGTGCTCCTGCGCCTGGCCGACCTCATGGAGGCGCGGAGCGAGGATCTGGCCCTGCTCGAATCCGTGGACGGGGGCAAGCCGATCGGCGATGCCCTGCGCGTGGACGTCCCCAACGCCACCGCCTGCATGCGGTGGTACGCGGAGGCCGTCGACAAGCTATACGGCGAGATCGCCCCGACCGGCCGCGATGCGCTCGCGCTCGTCGACCGCGAGCCGCTCGGCGTGATCGGCGCCGTGGTGCCGTGGAACTATCCCCTGATCATCACGGCGTGGAAGCTCGCGCCCGCCTTGGCCACCGGCAACAGCGTGGTGCTCAAGCCGGCCGAGCAGTCACCGCTCTCGGCGCTGCTGCTGGCCGAGTTGGCCGCGGAGGCCGGGCTCCCCAACGGCGTCCTCAACGTGGTGCCCGGCTTCGGCGCCGAGGCCGGCGAGGCGCTGGGCCGCCATCCGGACGTGGACAAGATCGCCTTCACCGGCTCGGTCGGGATCGGGCGCCGCTTCCTCGTCTACGCGGGCGAGTCCAACGGCAAGCAGGTCTCCCTCGAACTCGGCGGGAAGAGCCCGCAGGTGGTGCTGGCGGATGCCCCCGACCTCGATGCGGCGGCGAGCGCCATCGCCTGGAGCATCTTCTACAACGCGGGCCAGACCTGCCACGCCGGCTCCCGGCTGGTCGTGGAGCGTTCGATCCGCGAGGAGTTGGTGGAGCGGATCGTGGCCGTGTCGCGAGCCCTGGAACCGGGCGACCCGCTCGACCCGGCCACGACGGTGGGGAGCCTCATCGGCGAGGAGCCCCTCACACGCGTCCTCGAACACATCGATCGGGCCCGCGGCGACGGCGCGCGGGTGGCGTGTGGCGGCGAGCGAGCGCACCCCGTGCCGGGCGGGAGCTACCTGCAGCCGACCGTTCTCGACGGGGTCGCGGCGGATTCGGCGGTGGCGCGCGAGGAGATCTTCGGGCCGGTCCTCGCCGTCCAGGAGGCCGCCGACGCAGAAGACGCGGTGCGGCTGGCCAACGACACGGAGTACGGCCTGGCGGCTTCGATCTGGACGCGCGACGTCACGGCCGCCGGACGGATCGCCCGGCGGCTGCGGGCGGGAACCGTATGGGTCAACACCTACGACGCCGGCGACGTGACCACGCCCTTCGGGGGCATGAAGGCCTCCGGCCACGGTCGCGACCGCTCCCTGCACGCACTCGAGCACTACACCCAACTCAAGACGACCTGGATATCGCTGACATGACGACACGCGTGGGCTTCATCGGGCTCGGTCACATGGGAGCGCCGATGTGCGCTCGCATCGTGGGCGCCGGCTTCTCCGTCACGGCCTTCGACCTGGCGCCGGCGGCACTCGCCGTCGCGGTCCTGGAAGGCGCGCAAGCGGCGGGCTCGGCGGCGGAGTGCGCTCAAGCCGCCGACGTGCTCATCACCATGCTTCCGGGCCCGCCTCAGGTCGAGGATGTGCTGCTCGGCTCGGGCGGGGCGCTCGCGGCGATGCGGAAGGGCTCGCTGGCCGTCGATATGAGCACGAGCTCACCGGCGCTCGGGCGGCGGATCGTGGACGCCGCCGCCTCACACGGGGTCGCCTTCATCGACGCCCCGGTGGCGGACGCCCTGAAGGCCCGCGAGGGGGATCTGCACATCTTCGCGGGCGGCCGGGCTGCCGACGTGGCCGTCGCCCGACCGGTCCTCGAAGCCATGGGCAAGCCGGACCGGGTCGTGCACGTCGGTCCGCACGGCGCCGGCTACACGGTGAAGCTGCTGGTCAACCTGCAGTGGTTCGTGCACGCCGCTGCGGCCGCCGAGGCGCTCGCGGTGGGCACGCGGGCAGGCATCGACGCGGACACCCTCTACACGGCGTTCGCGGCCGGACCCGCTCGATCCTCGTTTCTTGAGAACGAGGCGCTCGAAGTGCTGCGCGACGGCGAGTACGGCGAGCGCTTCCCGCTCGGGCTCGTCACGAAGGACCTCGGGCTCGCGCTCGACCTGGCCCACGACTCCGGCGTGCCGGCCGAGCTGTCGGCGGTCACCCAGGGGCTCTACCACCAGGCGCTCGACAAGTACGGCAGCGCTGCGGGGGAGATGGCCGTCGTTCGTCTCTACGAGGATTTCGCCGGCACGCCGTTGCGCCTTCTCCACGCCAATGGCCGTTGACGTCGCGCTGCGCATCCCGCCCCGCCCCGAGATGGTCCTCGGCGCCGGAGCCCTGGAGGATCTCGCCGAGCTGGTAGGACGGCTCGGCACGAACTCGGCGTTCGTGGTGACCGATCGCGGGCTCGTGGCCGCCGGGGTGGCCGGGAAGGTCGTCGGTCACCTCGAGTCCGCGGGCGTCCGCACGGGGATCTTCGACGGCGTCGGACCCAACCCGTGCGCCCGTGACGTCCTGGCGGGCTCGGCGGCGCTCCGCTCGTTCGGGGACGCCGCGGTCGTCGCGGTGGGCGGGGGCTCCGCGATGGACGCGGCGAAGGCCGTGGCCCTTCATGCGGTCAACGACCGGCCGCTCGAGGAGCTCGACCATCGGGCCCGCGGACTCACGCCCGCAGCCCCGCTGATCGGCGTTCCGACCACCGCGGGCACGGGAGCGGAGACCAACGCGTTCGGCGTCATCGACGATCCGATCGCGCGGCGCAAGCGCTACATCGGGGACTCGTCCGCGCTGCCCCGCTTCGCGCTGCTCGATCCCAACCTCTCGGTGACGGCGCCGCCGCGGGTCACCGCCGCCTGCGGGATCGACGTCCTCGCCCACGCAATGGAGTCGGTGCAGGCGCGCGAGTGCAACGTCTACTCGGCCGCGCTCGGGCTCGAAGCCATCCGGCTGGTCGTCACCCACCTGCCGGCGGTGGTCGTCGACGGGCGCGACGTCGCCGGCCGTTCGGCCATGCTGCTGGCCGCCCATCTCGCCGGACTGGCCTTCGCAACGACCGGGCTCGGCACGGCACACGCCATCGGTCACGCGCTCTCCGCGCGCTACGGGACCGCCCACGGCATCGCGCTCGCCGCGGTCCTACCGCTCGTAGTGGGTTTCAACGCACGCGAGCGAGTGGCCGAGACCGCGCGGATCGCCGAAGCGGCCGGTGTCACCGGCGGGGCCGGTGGCGTTCAACAAGCGGTATCGGCGCTGCAAGAGGGCATGGGCCTTCGGCCGAACTTGCGGGAGCTCGGCGTACTGCACAGCGAATTGCCCGCCATCGCGGACGCGGCGCTCGTGGATGAGGTCGTGCGCAACGCGCCTCGCGTTCCGACGCGCATCGAGCT
>Ga0136618_10000098_pt1 | contig 22174 bp, 20 predicted proteins | sample AntDrymUQ3302106_2_FD_104805 | JGI IMG/M metagenome (GOLD analysis project Ga0136618, IMG submission 104805) | Polar desert sand microbial communities from Dry Valleys, Antarctica - metaG UQ330 (21.06) | ecosystem: Environmental > Terrestrial > Soil > Desert | place: Antarctica: Dry Valley... | reverse complement strand
CACAGATAAACACGAGATGATTTTCTGATAAAAACAAATCGTGATTTTTTCAATCAATTTTTATCTCTGTTTATCTGTGTCAATCTGTGGTGAAATATGCTTTTATTTTGTCCTACTACTTACCATTAAAAACTTATGAGTTTTCTGCAAGCAATAATTCTTGGCATTGTCCAGGGCTTAACCGAATTTATACCGATTAGCTCGACGGCGCACCTTGTTTTTGCCAGTCGTCTTGCCAATCTTTACGATGGGCAGCCCGAACAAATGACGGCGACGATTGCCGTTTTGCAGCTTGGAACGCTCTTGGCTGTGTTTATTTATTTTGCGCCGGATATTTTGAATATCACCGTTGCGTTTATCCGCGACCATTGGAATTTGTTGACGCGCAAACGGAAAGTGCGATTTTCCGGTACGCACGGCGTTCGCCCGATTTGGCTCTCGGAAGAAGCGTGGCTCGGTTGGCTGATAATTCTCGGCTCGATTCCGATTGGCGTAATCGGTTTAACCTTCAAAGAATTGATTGAAAGCTCCGTCACCAAAAATTTGTGGCTTATCGCCTCTATGCTGATAATCGTGGGCGTTCTGCTGGCGATAGCGGAAGCAGTTGGAAGCAAGCGCAAAGAATTAAAGGATTTTGGATTGATTGATGCGATAGTGGTCGGTTTTGCACAAGTTCTGGCATTGATGCCCGGCGCGAGCCGTTCCGGTTCGACCATTATGGGCGGACTTTTTGCCGGACAAAAACGCGAAGCCGCCGCCAGATTTTCGTTTTTGCTTTCGATTCCCGCAATTACCGCGAGCGGTTTGCTCGAACTCAATGAAGCGTGGTCGCTTTTACCTGCCGAAAGTTTTATGCCGTTGCTGACCGGCACACTTGTTTCAGCAATTGTCGGTTATCTTTCAATTTGGTTTTTGCTTTCGTTTCTTCGAAAGAACTCTACGGCTATTTTCATAATCTACCGTCTCGTTCTCGGTGTTGCAATTTTGGTTTTGCTCTGGACGAATAAAATAACTCCGCAGATTTAATTCCTAAATTATTTATGGAAGAAACGATTATAAAAAAAAATGACCGCCGCGAAATTTTCGGCTGGCTGGCGTATGATTGGGCAAATTCCGCGTTTTATACAACCGTCGTCAGCGTTTTGCTGGCACCTTATTTGACTTCGCTGGCGCAGGCGCACGTCGGCGAAAACGGCGTTGTTTTTGATTTCGGCTTTCTCGGTGCGGTCACGGCGAAAAATCTTTTTTTCGTCAGCATCACAGTTTCGGTTTTTTGTCAGGTTCTCTTTCTGCCCATTCTGGGCGGCATCGCGGATTACTCAAATCTTAAAAAAAAACTGATGGCATTTTTTTGTTATCTGGGCGTGACGGCAAGTTGTTTACTGTTTTTTGTATCCGGTAATCTTTACGTTTTCGGGTGTGTTTTGCTGATAATCGCCAATTTGAGTTTCGGTGCGGCAAATGTTTTTTACAACGCTTATCTGGTTGATTTGACGACCGAAGACAAACGCGATTTTATATCCAGCTACGGTTTTGCGACCGGTTATGTCGGCGGAATTATTATGCTGGTTTTGAACATTTCATTTGTTCAAAACGCCGAATCGTTTGGCTTGACGACATCGTTTGCCGTGCGCCTGTCGCTTTTAGCGGCATCGCTCTGGTGGGGAATTTTTGCCTTGCTGACATTTTATTTTATCAAATCACGCGGCGCGGTAAAAAAACTTCCCGAAGACAGAAATCTTGTCTCAGTCGGATTCAGCGAACTCGGCAACACATTCAAACAACTGATAAAACTACGCTCGACGGCTCAATTTCTGATCGCCTCTTTTTGCTATAACAACGGAATCCAGACGGTGATAACGAGCGCGTCGGTTTTTCTCGCCCAGGAATTATTCGTCGCCAGAGGCGAAGAAGCCAGCCAATCGTTTCTGTTGGGAATTTTTCTGGCAGCGCAGATTTCCGCTCTCGTCGGCTCGATTAGTTTTGAACGCCTGGCGCGGATTATCGGTGCTAAAAAAACGCTTTTAATTTCACTTTTTATCTGGATTTGCATCGTTATTTTTGCCTACGGATTTTTGCAGACAATCTGGCAGGCGTGGATAATGAGCGTTTTTATCGGTTTGGTGTTGGGCAGCTCGCAGGCACTTTCGCGCTCGCTTTATTCGCAGATGATTCCTAAAGGGCGCGAATCTTCTTTTTTCGGACTTTACGAAATTTCCGAACGCGGAACTTCTCTGGTCGGTTCACTGGTTTTTGCAATCGTCGTCGGAATAACCGGCTCGTTTCGGCAGGCAATTTTGTCAATGATTGTGTTTTTTGCCATCGGAATTATAATTTTGCTGTTTACCGACACGACCCGCGCTATTCACGAAGCGGGAAATTCGACTCCTGAAGATTTGACTGCCGCCGCGTAAAAGGTTTGCCTTACGAAAGCAGTCGGATATAATAAATTGGATTTTTTTACAAAATGAATTTCGGACAAAACAAAAGTGATAGAAACAACTCAAGATAAAATCGTAACCATTTTCGGAGGCTCGCGCTGCGGTGAAAATTCGGTTGAATATCGGCAGGCAAGAGAAGTCGGCGAAAGACTTGCCGAAGCCGGTTTTACTATTTGCACGGGCGGCTATTTGGGCGTGATGGAGGCTGCCTCGCGCGGCGCGCGGGAAAAAGGCGGGCGGGTTTTCGGGATTGTGATGAACCAGTTTCGGTCGGAGCCGAACCGTTATTTAACCGATAAAGTCGCAACCAATCACTTTTATGACCGATTGCAAAACTTGATTATGCGTTCGGTCGGTTTCATCGCCATTCGCGGCGGAATGGGAACGGTAACGGAAATTTCGCTCGTCTGGAACAAACTGCAAACCGGCGTGATTGAAAAACGTCCGCTGGTTCTTCTTGGCGACTGCTGGAAACCGGTGGTCGAATGCTGGCAGAAAAATTTGCCGGTCAGCGATACGGATGTTTCCTGGCTCGATTTTGCAGATACGGCTGAAGAAGCCTGTCAGACTATTATCGAGAAATCAAAAGGAGTGAAGATTAGTGGATAACTGATAACTGATAATTGATAGTGAAGTAAAACTTTTTCTGAACTATCCACTATCCACTATCCACTATCAGTTAAAGATATGAATTGCCCGAAATGTAACCAGATACTTTTACTGAATGCTAATTTTTGCGGAAGCTGCGGTTATCAAATGCCGTCAGCTCCGGCGCAGAACCAGCCGCAGTCAACTTATACCAATCAACAGCAACCGTATAATGCGGGGAATCAGCCCTCGAATTTTGGTAATCAGCCATCTCAAGGACGCGGCGCGTTTCAGTTTGATGCTGACGGGCGCGGGCAAGGACGCGGTTACACCTGGGAAATCAAACATCCGGGTTCGTTTGCTCTGGCAGTTGTCAATTTGCAGTCCGAACAATCAATTTCGGCGGAAGCGGGCGCGATGGTTTCGATGTCCGGGAATGTTGACCTTCATTCTGAATTGAAGGGTGGAGTTTTCGGCGCATTGAAACGCGCGGTCGGTGGTGAATCGGCGTTTGTTTCAACTTTTACGGCAAAAAACGGCGCAGGCGAAGTTACGCTCGCTCCCGGTGCGCCCGGCGATGTCGCCGGAATCGAGATGAACAACCAGACTTTTATGGTGCAGTCGAGTTCTTATCTTGCCGGTGACACGGGTTTGCAGGTTGATACCAAATTCGGCAACGCGAAATCCTGGCTCGGCGGTGAAGGTTTATTTCTCCTGCAAATTACGGGAACCGGGCTTTTGCTTGTCTCCTCTTTCGGCGCGATTCACCGAAAAACACTGCGTCACGGCGAACAATATGTGGTTGATACGGGACATTTAGTCGCTTGGGAAGGTCAAATGCAATATAATTTGCGAAAGGCTGCGAAAGGCGGATTTTTCAGAAGTTTTCTGAGCGGCGAAGGCTTGGTTGCGGAATTTTCCGGTCCTGGCGAGATTCTTATTCAAACCCGAAACTTGAGAGCGTTTGCCGGACTCCTAAAACCATTCTTTCCATCTCAAAGCGGCGGCAACAGTTTCGATTTTGGAAATTAGAAGAATTTTAACGCTTTGAATTCACCTTTATAACAGACAAATGATTTTCTTTGACAAAAATAGTCAAGACCCGCTCTCACAAAAAAATAACAACGAAACAGTTCTGAAAGCGCGAGCCGTCTCAAGAGGTATCGCCATCGGACGAGTCGTCTGTCTGCACGGTCACAAAAGACAATTTTTTCGTATCAATCTGGAAAACTCGGAAATCGAGAGTGAACTCCGCCGTTTTCGTCTTGCCGTGCAACTTTCTAAAAGTCAATTGAAAAAAATAGACGCGCAAAAGACCGGAGTTATCGGAAATAATAAAACAGGTATTTTCGACGCGCATCTTTTGATGCTTGAAGACAAATCCCTGCTTTCCAAAATTGAGAATTCTATCAAAGAAGAAAAAATCAATGCCGAGTGGGCAGTCAAAATCGTTACGGACAATTTTATAACCGGGTATAAAGCCATCGCCGACGGGCATTTGAGCGAGCGGTATATTGACCTTGAAGACGTTTCCGAAAGGTTGCAAACTGCTTTGAGCGGAAGCGTAAAATCAACAATTCATCTGGAAAAAAATGCGATTATCGTTGCCAAAGCTCTAAAACCTTCGACTTTGATCGAGTTAACCGACAGCCAGCCGCTGGCGGTAATCACCGAAACGGGCGGCTGGACATCACACACTTTTATTTTGGCGCGTGAACTAAATCTGCCAGCCGTAACCGGCTTGAAAGGAATCTTGCGACGCGTGCAAACGGGCGACGAAGTTATCGTTGACGGTTTTAACGGAAAAGTTATTGTGCATCCGAAGAAGGAAACAACCCGGAAATTCAAAATCGAAGCCGCACAGTTTCAAGAAATCAATTCCGAAAAAATTGAAAAAATTAAACCGCGACTCGCTACGCTGGACGGGCGTGAAATAACGATTCGCGCAAATGTCGAGCTGCCGTCCGGTTATTTCAAAGCCAAGCGTTTTGGCGCACGCGGCATCGGGCTTTATCGTTCCGAGTTTTTATTTAACCGATACAAAGGTTTTCCGTCCGAAGACGAACAAGTCGAAGCGTATAAAAAAGCAGCTAAATCGGTCGGCGAAGACGCGGTTCGTATTCGAACTTTTGATTTGACAGTTGAACAATTGGCGGAAGAAAGCGAGGAAAGAGAGCAAAATCCGGCACTCGGATTGCGCGGCATTCGCCTGGGTTTATCGCAGAAAAACCAATTTCACACGCAGCTTCGCGCCCTTCTCCGGGCTTCTGCCGGACACAAAATTGACATTGTGCTGCCGATGATTTCGGACATTTCGGAAATTTTGTTGACCAAATCCGTTTTGGAAAAAGAAAAATTAACTCTGAAAAAGCAGAAGATTGAATTCGGAAACCCGCGCATCGGGGCAATGATTGAAGTTCCTTCAACAATTTTTATGGTCGAGGAAATCGCCGGAGAAGTTGATTTTCTGAGTCTCGGAACAAACGATTTGGTGCAGTATCTCCTGGCGGTTGACCGCGATAACGAATCGGTTGCCGATTGGTTTCGCACGCTTCACCCGGCGGTCTTGCGTGCGATAAAAAAAGTTATTGACGCGGCTGAAGCCGGTGGAATTCCAGTTATAATTTGCGGCGAGATGGCTGGTTCGCCCGTTTATGCGGCGATTTTGATAGGTCTCGGCGCAACCGAGTTGAGTATGAACCCGAACTCGATTCCGCGCGTGAGAAAAACAATCTCGGCAATTGCCTTTGAAGAAGCCCGCGAAATTGCCAAACATCTATTAAAGTGTAAAACCTCAGACGCGGTTGAGCATCTGGTTTCAGAATCTTTTCCGAAAAAGTGGTCGCATCTTTTTTCTCCTGACATTCTGCCCGCGAACAAAAATAAAAAATAATCCAAAAAAAATAGAAAACACGGCTTTTTGAGCTTTTATAAAGGCAGTGGTTTTAAACCGCCATCAAAAAACCTTGCTGAAAAAGCGAATGTATTTTATCTTGTATTCTACAAAAACTATTTCCTATCTCGATCAATGAAATTCTCCGGGTGAATTTCAATTACTCCATTGAATTTATGTCAAAAAAATTACTGAAAAGTTTATTGTTTGTATTTATCGGAATTTTAACGGCGACTGGAAACAGTTTTTCCCAAACGAATGAAAACCCGCCGAAACGAGTTAATTTCGGTTACTCTCAAAATCCCAAAACCAAAAGCAAATCTAATGTAGTCGAAAATAAAAACACACAACCGAGTGCGGAAACGACTTCAAAAGTCACTTCACCGAAAACTGTTGAAAACGATCCGGTATTACAACTTGCTAAAGATGCCGCAGCAATCAGCAATGAAGCAGAAAACTCTTCGATAGCGAAAAAGACATTGGAAATCGTCAAACGCGCAGGCGCAAAGTCTGTTTCACCGACCGATATTTACAAAGTCGGTTTCGGCGATATTTTATTTATCAGCTTGCAAAACTCGCCGTCCGGTTCTTCCAACTACTTCACGGTTTTGAACGACGGAACAATTGATTATCCATTAGCCGGTCAAATGGTTTCGGTTGCCGGTTTGACCGGCGAGGAAATTGAAGATTTGTTAAAGGAAAAGATTAAGCTCTTTGAAAACCCGCAGGTTGCCGTCAAAGTGCGCGAATACGCAAGCCATTCGATAACCGTTCTCGGTTTGGTGGAAAAAGCGGGCAAAAAATTTCTGCCGCGCGAAGCAATGCCGCTTTACTTTGTGCGTGCCGAAGCAATCGTCCAATCAAAAGCGAATCAAGTAATAATCAAACATTCGGATTCAAAGAGCGAAATTCTCGATTTGAACGATACCAAAAATGACAATGTTCTGATTTTCCCCGGTGATATTGTCGAATTCAAGTTTCGGGAAGATAAAGAAAATATTCCCCGCCAACCGCAATTTTTTTATATCGGCGGAAACGTCGTCTTAGCCGGTCAAAAGGATTTCTATCAAGGTTTGACATTGACCCAGGCGATTTTGGTTTCCGGCGGCTTGCGAAAATCTAATGTTAAAAAGATTGTCATTCGCCGAAAAAATGCCGAAGGATTGCTGGTTACGACCGAAGTAAATTTTAAAGCCGTCAATGACGGCAAAGCACCTGACCCGTTGCTTGAAGCCGGCGACACCATCGAAATCGGAAATTAGTTTGAAGAATTGTAGATGTTGCGGAAGTTACAGAATTTTGAGAATGAAACTCTAAACTTTGTAGTTCCGCAATTTTGATTTCTTTATAAACTCTAATTGTAATTGTTGAACATTTTTTGCTAAGATACCTTTGCCAAGCAAACGGAACAAATCGGGCAGTCGCTTATCGAATAAAATCGTAAGAGGAAAGTCCGAACACCACAGGGCAGCGAGCCGGATAACGACCGGGCGTTTGATTTGAAACTCAAACGACGACAAGTGCAACAGAAAATAAGTCTGCCGGATTAAAAATTCGGTCAAGAATGAAACGGTGCGGTAAGAGCGCACCAGCGCGTTTGGTAACAGATGCGGCTAGGCAAACTCCTCGCGGTGCAAGACCAAATAGGGAAACGCTTTTATGGGCTGCCCGCTCAAAATGTCCGAAGCAATTCGGACGGCGTTTTCGGGTAGGTCGCTTGAGCTGTTTGGTAACAAACAGCCTAGATGAATGATTGCCGTCTGTTTTTTACAGATACAAAATTCGGCTTACAGATTTGTTGCGGCTTGCTTGGTATTTTATTGTAACTTTTCAAAACCAGGAGAAAACATTTTATTTATGACAAATCGAAAAGGCGTATTTATCGGAGCCTACGTGCCGAATGAACTCAAAGAATCCCTGCGCCGCCGCGCTGCCGCCGAACACCGGACGCTTTCACAAGAAATCACACGAATCTTAGTCGAAGCCGTCCACGGCAAAGGATTACCGACGGGAAGCGTTGACCGACGAAATAACACAGCGGCAATTCCGCGTCGCCGCGCAACCGACCCGCCGCTTCGCCGTCGTGCTGAAGATTTGCCTTTTATCGGCAAAGCTGATGACAAAAAATAAATTTTAAGTTTTGTAAGACTATGAGCGTTGCCGATTCCGAACGGCAACGCTTTTCGCTTTTTAAAGCCATTTTTGTTAAGATTTTTTTAATGAAAACAAAAGCTTTACTGCTCTCGATTACCGCGGTTGTATTGAGTTTCGTGGGAGGTTTTTTGCTGGCGAATGCTCTTAATCGAAATGAATTAAACTCGCTGCGTGCAGAAAACGAACGCTTGAAAAATACTCAAATTGCTTCCCGACAAAGTGAATCCGAAAACATCCTAACCGATGAAGAAATCCGGGAAAAGATTGCTGAGGCTGACCGAAACCCGAATAACTTCGCTTTCCAAAAGGGCTTGGGTTTGGCGTTATATCGTTATGCGGCGGTCAAACAAGATACAAAATTACTCGAGGAAGTTGCGCGATTGCTCAAACGTGCGGGTGAACTGAATTCTCAAGATTATGATGTGATGGTCGCGTTGGGAAATCTATATTTCGACATCGGCTATTACAACCAAAGTAATGAAAATTTTCAAAAGGCGCGTGAAATTTATCAAAATGCACTCGAGCAAAAACCGAATGATGCCGATGTCAGAACCGACTTGGGTTTGACTTTTTTTCTAACGAATCCGCCGGAAATCGACAAAGCGATTGGTGAATTTCAAAAATCTTTGCAAACAAACTCCAAGCACGAAAAAACCTTGCAGGTTTTAACTCAGGCATTGCTGAGCCAGAACAAAGCGAATGAAGCCGAAAAGTATCTGGACCTGTTAAGAGAGGTTAATCAAAATAACGAGATTTTACCCGAACTGACAACTCAACTGGAGCAAAGCAAAAACAATTTAGAAAAACAATGAAGTGGTTAATTTTATTAGTTTTGCTTTTTGTTCTGGCGGCGATTATCATCTTTCGATACCGCCGTCAGATACAAACTGGAATTTTTGTCTGGAAAATGTTCCGAAAAATGCGGCAGGCGAGCAAGCCGGCGGAAAAACAGATAGAAAAACAGGAGAATTTAAGTGATGTTCCGCTTGTTAAATGCGCCAGGTGCGGGACTTGGCTGCCACAGAAAAATGCGATGAATCTTCGCTCAAAGACATTTTATTGTTCAGCAAATTGTATGGAAAACGCTGTCAAAGTCGGCTAAAATACTTAAGGTAAAAAGTTATGTGTATACCAACCGATGAGCTGTTCGCCAAAAAGCAGTGATAGAATTGAACCGATTCCCAGAAAAATCCCGAATGGAATTTGCGTTTGAAAATCCTTTTCCTTTTGGCGGGCAATAACGAAAATTCCGATAACCGCACCGGCGAATGCGCCGAGAAAAATTGACAGAAGCGTCAAACGCCAGCCAAGCAGCGCACCGACGGCAAACATCATTTTGACATCGCCCAAACCCATCGCATCAACTCCGCGCAGCTTTTTCCAAATTGCGCCGACCAACCATAAAAAACCACCGCCGACAATTCCGCCTAAAATCGCGCCGACCAGAGAAGTCAGCCAGACCGGATAATCGTCCATTCGATTGAGCGGAAAAAATCTAAAATCTGAAAAATAATTCTCGCCGAATAAAAGCGGAAAAATAATCCTTACTAACAACGCGAAAACAAGCAGCGGATAAGTTATCACGTTCGGCAAAATCATATGTTCCGCGTCAATAAAAACAAGTGAAACGACAGCCGCGACAAATATCAAAGCCACAGGTAAAAAAGCATTGAATCCGATTGACCAATAGACTGATAAAAAAAGCAAACCCGTCAGAATCTCGACAAAAAGATAGCGAGGGGAAATCGGATTTTTACAATTGCGACATTTTCCGCCCAGAATCAACCAACTTAAAATCGGAATGTTGTCGTAAGATTTGATTGGTTTTTCACAATTCGGACACGCCGAGTTTGGAAACACGATTGATTCTTCGTTCGGGACGCGATGGATTACGACATTCAGAAAACTGCCGATAATCGTGCCAAAAATAAAAATGAAAATATAAGCGACCGCTTCGGGCAGACCGGTTACATTTTCAAATGTAGTCAGGAAAAGATTCATTTACAGAAATCCTTAAAAGGTAAGCGTTTGGATAGGAACATCGGAAGAACTTGTTGAAGACATTTTCAACCCATAAATATCATAAACCTTTGAGCTAAAAAGTTAAAGAAATTTTTTTGGAAAGTTAATTACTATTTCGGACTGAAAGTTTATCGCCGTTTGAGATAAAATTTATTCTGATGAGCGCAAAAAACAGTTTGATAACATTGACGAACAAAGGTTTGTATTGCGGGCAAGCGGATTTTTATATTGACCCGTGGCTTCCCGTCGAAAATGCGGTAGTAACCCACGCGCACGCCGACCATTCCTATCGCGGCAATCAAAAATATCTCGTGCCGGAGGAAGGAAAACGGCTTTCGAGAATTCGTATCGGTGATGATGCAAAAATTGAAACCAGTCCTTATGGTGAAACGGTAAATATCAACGGCGTGAAAATCTCGTTCCATCCGGCGGGTCACGTTCTCGGTTCGGCACAGGTACGCGTTGAATTTAAAGGTGAAATTTGGGTAGCTTCCGGTGATTATAAACTTACGCCCGACGCAACCTGCACTCCGTTTGAACACATTCGCTGTCATAAATTTATCACCGAAGCGACTTTCGGACTTCCGATTTATCGCTGGACACCGACGGAAGTAATTTTCGGGCAAATAAACGATTGGTGGCGGCGCAATCAGGCGAGAGGAAAAGTTTCGGTGATATTTGCTTATTCGCTAGGAAAAGCGCAGAGAGTTATGAACGGCATTGACCGCAGCATCGGAAAAATTTTTACGCACGGTGCGGTTGAAAGATTGACCGAGGCTTATCGGGAAAGCGGCGTTGATTTGCCGGAGACGAAATATGTCGGCGCGGTCGAAAACAAAAAGGATTTTGCCGGCTCGCTGATTGTCGCTCCGCCGTCGGCGGCAGGTTCGACCTGGCTGCGGCGTTTCGGCGCGCATTCGACGGGCTTTGCATCCGGCTGGATGATTGTGCGCGGGGCGCGGCGGCGAAAAGCGGTTGACCGTGGTTTTGTTTTGTCAGACCACGCGGATTGGTCGGAACTGCAAACCGTTATTCGTGAAACTCACGCCGAAACTGTTTTTGTGACGCACGGATTTATAGACGAACTCGTTCGCTGGCTAAATGAAATTGGGATGAATGCAAAACCTTTGCAGACACAATTTGTCGGCGAAGGCGAAACACTTGATGAAGTATTGGCAAGCGATTTTCTGGAAAAGGAAATTGAAAAATGAAATTATTTACCGAGCTTTACACTGAGCTTGACCAGACAAATAAAACCAACGAAAAGGTTGAAGCACTAAAATTTTATTTTGAACGCGCCGATTCGCGTGATGCGGCGTGGGCGTTGTATTTTTTATCAGGCAGGAAGCCGCGTCAAATAGTTCCTTCCAAAAAACTGCGCGAATGGGCGATTGAAATTTCCGAAGTTCCCGAATGGCTTTATGAAGAATCGCGTGATACGGTCGGCGACGGCGCGGAAACCATTGCGCTTTTACTGCCTTTTAATTCGAGCAGCGACGAAACGCCTTTGCACATTTTGGTCGAAAAAAGACTGATTCCGTTGCGCGGTGCAGATGAAACCGTCCAATATGAAGAAGTTTTGTCGTCGTGGCAAGGAATGGATTATTCGCAAAGGCTCGTCTATAACAAACTCATTTCCGGCAGTTTTCGCGTCGGCGTTTCCCAACTTTTAGTAACACGCGCGCTCGCGCAGCTAAGCGACATTCCGACCGACATTATCGCCCAGCGTTTGATGGGAAATTGGGAAGCGACGGCGGAATTTTATGAAAAAGTCGTCAGTTCGGAAATGGACGCGGACGAAAAACCGATTGCCCGACCTTATCCTTTTCACCTGACGCATCAGATAGATTTTTCGCTTGAAAAGCTCGGTGAAATCAAGGATTGGCAAGCCGAATGGAAATGGGACGGCATCCGCGTTCAAATTATCAAACGCGAGAATCAAGTTTTTCTCTGGTCGCGCGGCGAAGATTTGATTACCGAACGCTTTCCCGAAATTGCGGAAGCCGCAACATTTTTGCCAAACGGAACTGTTCTCGACGGTGAAATTTTGCCCTGGCGCGAAGATTCGGTTTTGCCATTTACAGAATTGCAGCGGCGCATCGGAAGGAAAAATGTTTCGGCGAAAATGCTGGCGGAAGTTCCGGTAATTGTTCAAGTTTATGATTCGCTGGAATTTGAAAACGAAGATATTCGCGCTGATGAATTTAAAAAAAGACGCAGCAATCTTGAGCGAATTTTTGAAAATTTAGATGTTGAGGCAAAAAGAATTCTTCGCATTACAGATTCGGTTTCGGCTGAAAGTTGGGAACAATTGGCAGAAAAAAGAGAAAACAGTCGCTCGCTGAAAGTCGAAGGCTTAATGCTCAAGAAACTCGATTCGCCCTATCGTGTCGGACGGCATCGCGGCGATTGGTGGAAGTGGAAAATTGACCCGTTCACGATTGATGCTGTTTTGCTTTACGCGCAGAAAGGCACGGGAAAACGCGCCAATCTTTTTACCGATTACACTTTTGCGGTTTGGAAACAAGGCGAACTCGTCCCGTTTGCAAAGGCTTATTCAGGTTTGACCGACAAGGAAATTCGCAAAGTTGACAAATTCGTGCGCGAAAACACAAAAGAAACTTTCGGACCCGTGCGAAGCGTTACGCCGAAACTCGTTTTTGAACTCGCATTTGAAGCGATTCAAAAGTCCGGTCGGCATAAATCCGGCGTTGCCGTGCGATTTCCGCGAATCTTGCGCTGGCGCGACGATAAAACTATCGAAGAAGCCGACTCGCTTGAAACAATCCACGCGCTGCTTGAAAGTTATGAAGCCGAAGGCAGGCAATGACGGAAAATTTGCTCTCACAATTTGAAACTTTGCCTGAATGTGAAGGAATTTTTTGTCTTTCCGACCAGCAGAAAAAGCCTCTGTATATTGGTTTTGCACAAAACATTAAAGAAGAAGCCGGTAAAATTCTTTTTGACGAAAACTCTTTTCTGAACAAATTAAAAATCACTCGAATTGAATTTGTAAAATCGTTGAACATCGATTTGATAAATCTTCTCGCCAAAACGGTTCGCCGGAAAAAACCGCTTTTCAACATTTCGCTTGCCGAACAAAAACTTTACCCGCATTTGAAAATCACAGGCGAAAAATTCCCGCGCCTGCTCGTAACCAGAACGATTGAAAATGACAAAGCCGAATACTTCGGTGCGTTTCTATCGGAAACAGGCGTACGCTTTCTGCTCGATTTTCTCCATCGCACGTTTCGCCTGCGAAGCTGCACGATTGCGATTGACGGAAAATTTCCGCTGCCTTGCACGCAGTTTTACGAAAAAAAATGCGTCGCGCCGTGTGTTGAAAACATTTGTAACAAGACGGATTATGATGAAATTGTTGAACTCGTCAGATTGTTTTTGCGAAACGAACGGGGAAAACTTAAAGAATTTTTACATCTGAAAATAGAAAACGCCGCAGAAACTTTAGATTTTGAAACGGCGACTTATTGGCGTGATATTTTGTTGAATGTCCAGAATGTTTGGGACAATAAAGATTTGCAATTTTGGTTGGATGATACGGTTGACAGTTTCGAAATAGAGGAAAAGAAAGAGAAAATCTACATTTATCTTGTAACCCAGCGCGGCAGAAAGGTTCTGGGAAAACGAATTTTTGTTTTTGAGAAATATAAAGCATTCGCACCGGAAATAATTTTGTCCCGGATGGTTTGGCAGTTTTACCAATTTCACGCACCGAAAGAGATTCGCGTAAATTTGGATTTTCCCAACCGCAGGTTTTTAGCCGATGTTATGAGTCGTCGGGAAAATCGGAAGATAAAAATAAATGTCGTCAAAAGCGTGGACAAAAAGAAAATTACCGAAAGGGCATTCGGGCGGACAAAATTCGAGTTTGACCTGCGCCACATCAAGCCGTTCTTCAGCTACCGAGACGTTCAATTTGAATTGAAAAAAGAATTTAATTTGAATTATTTGCCCAAACGAATCGAATGTTTTGACGTAGCGCATATTTCAGGCACAAATTTTGTCGCCGCAAAAGCAGTTTGGGAAAACGGAAAGTTTTCGGTTGGTGAATACGAGTATTGGTTTCTTGATGAAAAAAATGAATTAAAAATGCTCGAAAAGGGAATTGAAAAAAGTTTTGAAGCAAATAATATATTGCCCGATTTAGTTTTGATTGATGGCGGAAAACCTCAGTTAAAGGCAGCTCTCAAGACAATAGAAAAAATGGTCGTAAGAAAATTTATTGTAATCGCCGCCGTCAAACCTCCATTAAGACACAACGAAGTTTCTCAATTTATCCATGAAAACGGTAAAACTTTCGATATGAAACCGGAGTCCGAAGCAATGCAGACGTTAGTGCGCTTGCGGGACGAAGCGCACGATTTTGCAAATCGTATCCATCGAATCCAGCGCGATTCAAGTCATTTTTACGAACCGGCAAATCTTTTACCTTTTTTGAGCGAAAGTAAAAGAAACCTTTTATTACAAAAATTTGGTTCAGTAAAAAAACTAAAACAAACCGCTCAAAAGGATTTAATTGAATTATTAGGCTTTGAAATTGGCGAGAAAATTTTTACTGAGTTAAATATGAGAGGTACGAAAGCGGCTGACGTCAAAGCATTCATCGTTCCGATTCGATTTGACGATCCGAACGGAGAGGCGAAAGATTTGCAGCCTCTGAGATTAACACATAAAAATTGAATCAAATTTCGGAAGAATTTGGAGGCGGGGGTTAAGGGTTTTAGTAGTTTTTAGTTTGATGGCTTTTCCCAGGCTTTTAATTTAGTCGTTAGGATTTTGTTTTATGTTCTCCCATAATAACCTCTCGAATAGGCTTTTACTCATTTCCAGATGTGCAGCGGATTTAGTAGATTACTTTTGATATGGCAAAACCCGATTTCACTCTTGAATTTATTAAAGAACAAAACCGACTAATAAAGTTATCTGAGACTTTAACTCAAACCACTGCTTTTGCACTTGATATTGAAACCATCGATTGGTGGAACCGACATCAGGAGCGCATCGCTCTGATTCAAATAGCATTCAAGCACAAAGGACAATCAAAAGTAGCTGTTATCGACACCCTTGCCGGCGTTGACCTTGAACCTTTGCGCGCTCTGCTCGAATGTACAACGGTTCTCAAAATTATTCACAACGCCGGATTTGACGCAACACGCCTTGCTAAACATTACAATTTTCAAACCACGCCTATCCACGATACGATGCTCGCTGCTCGCCGGAGTGGTGAAAGGAAATATTCGCTGCAGGCACAGGCGGCAATTCATCTAAATCTCCCTCTTAACAAATCAGTTCGGCATAGCGACTGGAGTCGTCGCCCGCTTGATAATCGACAGTTATATTATGCCGCTCTCGATTCCTACTCAACTTTATTGCTCTACGAAAATCAAACCGCACGAAATTTGATGGGCGAATACCGCCTGAAAACAAGCGTCGATTTATCACTGCAAGGGAGACTCCCACTCAATGATTTACTCTCAATAGAACCCATTAAATCAGCCTTGGATTCTCAAACAGACATATCAGCGATATCGAGTACGCCTGAAATTGAACCGAATGCTGTCGCTATGTCGATTCTTGGGATAGTAACTGAACTTCCTCTACGATACAGTCCCGATCAACTTTCCGTTTCGCTTGGTGCTGATCGCGTGGGAATGGCAGGCTGGATTGTGGACAGTCGTTTAGGTAGAGACACCGAACTCGATGAGGAAACGGTTAAAATGATGATTGCGAACCTTTGTGAACGCGGTCTGCTGCAAATTACGGAACGGCGACGTCTTGAAGCAACACCGGTAGGCACTCAGATTTGGCGACAAGTGAAATCGAGTTAGAATAACCGCCTGAATAGTTTGGCAATATTTAGAAAGAATAGTTTCGCATTCGCGTCAAATTTAATTTATCGAGCAATATCGTTATATTTGAAAACCATTGCTGTTTCATCAATCTTTGTGCCATTGTCATCGCTACCTGATTGTAAATTAACAATCAATCTAATTACCCGGAATGTATTTCTTTTTGACATGCTCTTTTAATTGAGATGGATAAAAATACACATCGCGTAAGTCGCCTTTGGAGTAACGGAATTCCTGGTCTTTGAAGTGTGGGGATTTTGAGTTGCCGCTTTCACCACCAGCCGTTATTGCTCTGGCTCGAACCTTTTTGCCGAACTCGACAACAGCAACAAAGCTGTTGCCGCTCGTGCCATACCATTTTTTGGTACTTCGTGTTGGTGCTGCGCCGAATGACGCCAGAGAACCCCAATTCCCTGAAGTAAATCCAACCGGAATACTTGGTGCGGCATCGTCAAAAGGATGCACGATGTCTCCCGTAAGGCGTTGGAAACGATTGATCTCGCCCCAGGGCGTTCGCCAGTTTCCGAAATCCGCAGTGAGTTTTTCCGAAGCACGCATCAACGAATCAACCAACTGAGCGGATGTTGCTTTTGCCACGACGTTATTCTCTGACGGAACACCCTGGCTCGGACCCAATACACGAAGAATCTCCGAGCCCCAGAATATACCCAAAGAAGTTGCGACCGAGTTGGTAGACCAACGTAGATTCCAATTCCGCAGGACGCTGATCTGATCCGACAATTTTGTCTTTGACGGATCGTTTTGGGGTAATTTGTCCCACGCCGATACGAGTGCCGGAATGGTTTTTTCAAACCACGGCAGATAACTGTCATAAGCTGCGTCGCGCAACTTGTCGAGCGTAAAATCCTTCCGATTCTCCAGCACTCTGATCGCGTGCCGCCCACGCGCTGACTCAATGCCGTTATCGACGTATTTCGGGAAATCCGATTGCTTTAGGCTGCTCGGACCGGCTGCCGACCAGGGCGAGTTGTTGCTGTTATAAAGCCATCCACTCGCCGGATTGAGTAGATTTGGTGACTCTTCGAGCGTCAGTAAACCCTTCCAGTCGCTTTCCGGATCGCTCCCGTCAACCGGTTTCGTCCAGTCGAATTTAGGATTGCGCCGCGGGATAAAATTAGCGTGAAAATAAGCGATATTTCCGTCACCATCGGCATAGATCGTGGCGTTCGACGAGTTCGTATGAAGCCGCATCGTCTGCTGGAACTCCTTGTAATTTCTCGCCTTCGTCCGGCTAAAAGACTGGGTCAAGGCTTTTATCGGATCATTCATCAATCCGATGGTAATCCAATCGCCGGTCGCGGTATCTTTTCTGACCACCGGTCCGTGATGCGTGCGGTAAATTGTGAATGTCCGCTCCGCCATTCCCTGCGCGGTCTTATACGGAACCTTTATGACCGATGTCATCAGCGGTCTTTCATCCTTGCCAAACTTGTAGAAATATCTATTGCGCTTCTTCAAAACAGTTTCGCTCCACTCGTCTATCGCATCGCCAGCGCTCGAGGTGTGCATCCAACCCACACGTTCATTAAAACCCTGGTAGATAAACATTTGTCCCCAGGTTGCCGCCCCGTAAGCATTGAGACCCTCACCGCTGGTTACCTGCAATTCCGAACGAAAAAAGAACGAAGTATGCGGATTGATCAGCAGCAAAGCATTCCCGCCGGTTGTGTTTTTGGGAGCAATTGCTATCCCGTTTGAGCCGCTTGGTTCGGCGGGGTGATAAGGTTCTTCAAGGTTCGCAATCGGCTCCGACCCATAAAAGGATTGTAGCCGCCCAAGATTGATTGTTTCGATATCACCGCCAATGCTGCCTTCGGTAAACGACAATGCCATCCATGGTTCGAATCTGGTGATAACCCGCGGCTTGATGTTGGGATGTTTCGCGAGATAAAAGTTTAATCCGTCCGACCAGGCGGTCATCAGCTTCTGAAGCCACGAAGGACTGGTCGCAAATTTCTTCTTTAATTCCTCCGGCTGGATAAAGATTTTCATCCGCAAATCACGCCAGATGGCAGATTCTCCCTCTGCCTCCGCCAGTCGTCCCATCGCGTTGAGATAATTAGTCTCGACGCGGTTGAAATCATCTTCTGCTTGGGCGTAGATCATACCGAATACGGCATCAGCGTCTGTTTTGCCCGTAACATGCGCGATGCCCCAGTCATCACGAATGATGGAAACATTTTTTGCCTGCTTCTCCCATTTCGCTACTTCTGCACCGCCCGCCGCAAAGACCGGTACCGCCAAAAGAAAGAAGATTAAAATAGATAAATACTTATAACGAATATAAGAAGAAATGGCTGAAATCATATTGTCCTTTTTTCCACAGATAAAATTAAACATGCCAACATTATGCAAATGATTGCAATTCCCGGAAAACGTCGGTCTTGCCGACGTTTTAAATTACCGAGCAAGTTGATTAGGATAAAAATAAATTATCATTGCTGATTGTCAAATCAGCAGCAAATAAAAGAGCATTATATAGAATAAACAAAAAACTCCATACCCAATCAGCGAGACTCAGGGGCAGATTTGATAAAATTTTGATAATTTTCCAAATTGCGCCGGTAAAAATAAAAAACCGGAGGAAAATATATTATTTACAAAAGGAGTATTTATGAACTCGAATAAATTTTTAAAGTATTTACGTATAGGATTACCATTTTTCGCCTTATTAGCAATCGCGTTTGGATTATCTTTTGTTTTTATCGGTCAGGGAACCAACACAGTTCTTGCACAGCAAGACCCTTTTCTTAATAATCGAATTAATCAAATCGAACGCCAGTTTAATTCGATTGAAACGAGGATTAGCCGTCTCGAACAACAGTCAAGATTTCCTAATGTCGCACCCCAACCATTATTAAACCGTGATGCGGAAATTAATCGGATGCGTTCGCAAATTGATTCATTACAGCTTCGAATTGACGCTCTCGAGTGCGGGTTAGTGAAACTCGACGAACGAACATTGACAATAACTGCAAGACAAGCAAGAAGGAAAGCCAATTCAAATGAAACTGATCGTTGCCGACTCGATTCCAATGTTCCTTTACAATTCATCAAGCCGTAATTATCTTCTGCGTATTTTACTATTGTGTCTTCTGCGTATTTTACTATTGTGAAGGAAGATGTGCTGTCAGAATATCAACGAAAGCTAAACTTATTTTATTTAGAAATATAGAGTTCAACTAGAAAATGAGGCTAATTGCCAAGAGGCTGTTTGAAGGGTTGTGCCTACATTTTTTACTAAATTTATGTGGATGGGCAGAATCTTTTTGCCGTTAACCGAAATGTTGTAAATTTAAGTTTTGAATGGGGAGTCAATAGATTTAATAAAAAGCGCGTATCATTTGATACGCGCTTTTTATTGGTTGAACATATTCATTTCATCGTTTTGGTGTGATTTTCAAAAGCTCTCCGTTGGTTTGATCGGTAACCACGTAAAGCGCTCCGTCAAACCCTTGACGCACATCTCTAATTCGCTGTCCGCGATCTGTCAATAAATGTTCTTCGCCGGTTACGCGATTGTCTTTGATAACTAACCGAACGAGTCGTTGTGATGCCAAACCACCGACAAACAGACTTCCGCGCCAGGCGGGGAATGCATTGCCCGTGTAAAATTGCGCGCCCGAAGGAGCTATTACCGGGTCCCAATAGTAAACCGGCTGCTCAAAACCTTCGCGTACCGTCACAGCTCCCGGAAAGGGTTCGCCCGAATATTCTTCGCCGTAAGAGGCGACAGCCCAGCCGTAGTTTTTACCTTTTTCGATCAAATTTAATTCGTCGCCGCCCTTCGCTCCGTGTTCCACCGTCCACAGCCGTCCTTGGTCATCAAAAGTCGCCGATTGAATGTTTCGATGTCCGAGAGTCCATATTTCGGGCATCACGCCGGATTGTTTGACGAACGGATTATCGGAAGGAGTGGAGCCGTCCGGGCTGATGCGAATAATTTTGCCCAGATGATTGTCCAATGTTTGTACTTTCTGACGATTTGGTCTGTCGAAGCGGTCGCCAAGCGTGATGTAGAGCATGTTGTCCGGTCCGAAAGCGAGACGGGAACCGAAGTGCAATCCATTATTGTAAGTGGGCACAGCTCGGAATATGACGCGAACTTGTTCAAGATTTCGGCGGTCTTCGGTTAAAACTCCCCGCGCGACACTCGTTCCGCTCCCGCCTTCACGCTGTTCGGAAAAACTCCAGAAAATAGTTCGGTCTTTGGCAAAATTCGGACTCAACGCAACGTCGAGCAATCCACCCTGCCCGCGTGCGGAAATCGGCGGCAAACCGCCTTGCTCGCTAACAGACGACACACCGCCCGCGCCGACCGGCAGCAATCCGCCAATCGGCTGTCCGACTTCGCCTTTTGCCGAAATGATACGGATTTGTCCCGCTTTTTCAGTAACCAAAAAGTCGCCGTTCGGCAACGGTTCAACCGCCCAAGGATTGTTCAACCCTTTTGCAAGTACCGTAACGTCAAAAGTTACATCGGATTTAACCGCGCATACGCGAGTCTGTCCTACAAAAGCCGGTTTCTGTTCCGGCGCGTTCGCAATTCTGGTTTCGAGCGGCGCACACGAGGAGGTTGAAGGCGGCGAAACGGCAGTTGAAGCGGAAATTTTACCGGCTTCACGCGGATTTTGCGCACAAGCGGTGCTGACAACCGTCAGTAAAAGGGCTAGAACAAACGTAACCTGATTTCTTTTCATAAATTTATCGTTCTTAAAAATACCAATTAAATTTTAAACATTCAGTTCCTTTGATGCCATCGACAAATAACTGATGCCAGGGATTTTCAGTGTTTTTCAAAAAAAAAAATCGAAAGGTAGTCCTTCTTTTACCTTCAACTAAAGAATTTTTAAATGCTCGTTTGATAAATATGAAAAGGGAACCCGGCTCAAAGCCATTAGAAAAATCAAAGTTAATTCGCAAAAAGCTGCCTGAAATCCAAATAAAAAAGAGGAGTAATTAATAATCATAATTGTTCCTCTTCTGTTATTTTCTTTTATATAAAATTGGGGGTTTTCGGCACCGGTAATTTGAGGATAAACCATCAATAGAGTTCGATTTTCTGAACGCGCAAGGAAAACAGATTCGTGCTAAATTTTTATTGGCGAAAATAATAATCCTCTATATTTTAAGTAAAACCAAAGATTCTTCAAAGTTGGAAACCAATGCTTTTCCAGTTTCATATTCTCTGAATTTGTGATAATTCACCTAAAAGATTGAATTCAGAATAGTGAATAAAATCGCGGATATAGTGATTGTTCCTAAGAGAAGTGCAATAAACTTTCCAATTAAAATTAATCCTATTTGAAAACCGCGAGTCTTAAAAAAATAATAAAAGAGCATAAAGAATCCGAAGATTATTACCAAAAAAGTAAAATAGCGACCGAGTTCTTCATTGCGCTCGCGGCAGTCGAAATAGCACCAATAAACAATTAATACATTAAATCCGATGGCAAGGAAAAAAGTTAGTATTTGCTGCGTAGTTGTAGTTTCCGGTGTCAGATTAGACAGATCTGTGTTCAGAGCAGTGTTTATAATTGTCAAAACTACTCCCATCAATAGAACATGCGTTTTCGGCTTCAGAATATTTGATTGAGTAAATTCCATAAAAATCTCAACCGGCTGCAGTGCCGCCTCGATGAACGGTCATAAAAATTACAACAGCAAAGACCACGCTTGCCACCGCTACCAGAAAAAGCACAGTCCAGCCGATTCGACTTCTTTTTTGCCCTGTTTCTGCTGTTGGTGGATTTCGCACTTGACGACTGCATTCAGGGCATATGATGTCGCGCATCGAACAGGCAAATTTACAATGCGGGCAAAGAAATGAATTTTTTTTCATATTGGGTGTCTGTTTCCCTTAAAAATTAACTTTAATTATCTTTCGGTCTGATATTCTCCCGGAGAAGGCACTTAAACTCCTGTCTTATATCCGCAAAGTTCGTAAAACGAGAAGCTGACAGAAATTGTTTTTTTGACGCGAAATCTTCGTCTGACGCATTGCGCTGTTACGACGGATTAGAAGTATAGAGAATCAAATTCCGCCTCTAATGTACACCTGTATCACAGGGGAGCAATAAATTAAAAGAATTCAATCGTGAGTTTAATAGAATTTAAAGTTTTAACCGGTAAGTTACTGATTTTATTGGAGGCGGCGATCGGAATTGAACCGATGAATAAAGGTT
>Ga0136618_10000097_pt1 | contig 22177 bp, 29 predicted proteins | sample AntDrymUQ3302106_2_FD_104805 | JGI IMG/M metagenome (GOLD analysis project Ga0136618, IMG submission 104805) | Polar desert sand microbial communities from Dry Valleys, Antarctica - metaG UQ330 (21.06) | ecosystem: Environmental > Terrestrial > Soil > Desert | place: Antarctica: Dry Valley... | reverse complement strand
CATGAAGACGACGGGCAGCGACCACAGCGCGGCAAGGTTCATAGTCTCGCCGAACGTGCCCTGGTTCGAGGCGCCGTCGCCGAACTGGCACAGCGTCGCCTCGTCGAGGCCGTTGTAGTCCGAGGCCAGCGCGAAGCCCGCAGCGATCGGCAGGTTGCCGCCGACGATCCCGTAGCCGCCCATGAAGCGCCGCTTGAGGTCGAACATGTGCATCGATCCGCCGCGCCCGCGGCACAGTCCGTCGACGCGTCCGAAGAGCTCGGCCATGACATGGTTCGGATCCGAACCGCGCGCGAGCGCGTGGCCGTGCGAGCGGTAGGTGGAGATCAGGTAGTCCTGCTCGCGCAACGCGCGCGTGGAGCCGACGATCGTCGCCTCCTCGCCGATCGCCAGGTGCAGGAAGCCGCCGACCTTCGCCTTGGCGTACATCTCGCCCGCGCGCTCCTCGAAGCGGCGGATCAGCGTCATCGTGGCGAGCCAGTCCCGCGCCACCTCCGGATCGGGAAGCGCGGCGCTGGATGTGGAGTCGGCGGCGGGCTCTGCCATCTGGCGAGTCAGGCTACCGGGCGGGGATTGCCGCGCCGTTTCGACGGGGCGGCCACCGTGGCCGCCGGACCGACCGCAGGTGGCTATCGAGGTTGAAAGCCGCCGAGGGAGCCGGTCGCGAGGATCGTGGCGAACCCTGCGGCGACCGAGCGCGGTCCGCCGGAGTGGCATTCGGTCCTCGGATCGGGCCGTCCGACCGCGCGCAGCTCGAGCCAGACCCGCTTGCCCGGCGGCTGGGTGCGTACCGTCGAGGCCGGCTTGACGAGCATCCCGGTGACCTTGTCGGATCCGGTCGCGCGAGTCACGCGCCATGCCGCATTGCCGTGCGTCCCGTCGTCGCGCAGGTACCGACCTGTGGCGGGCAGCAGGCGCGTCACGCGCCGGACGGCTGGCTCGTCGGCGTCGGCGACCGAACGCGATGTCACGGTGATCTGAAACCGGCACGATCCGACGGGGCCGAAACGGCGCGTGGTCGTGCCGCGCCTGGCGTTGGCGAGCCGCCACGACCCGGGGGCGATGTAGCGGGTGCGCAGCACGTAGCGCAGCGCGTCGGTCCGTGCGACGCCCTTCTCCTCATAGGTCGAGATGGCGACATAGCGGGATCCAGACCCGGCTCCGGTGGCGACGGCGGCGCCCGCGAGGAGCGCGATGACGGTGGGGATGACGACGAGGCGAAGGCGCATGTCGCTACAACGACGTGATGCGCGCGAGGTAGCGCTGCTGTTCGACGATTTGTCAGACCGCGCACCAGCGGTCGACGAAGTCCTCGACGTCCAGGACCGAGAGATCCTCGCGCACGCGGCGCGCGCGCCTGGCGGCCTCGGGCGCAGCGAGATCCCAGAACAGCACGACCTCGCCCGAGGCGATGTCGACGACCTCGATGTGGTCGATCCGCGTCGGATCCAGCGCCGCCGGCCGGCGGCCGGCGCGCGTGTGCAGCAGCCGGTAGTGGCGGTTGGCCTTCATGGCCGCCAACGTAGCTCGCCGCCGCTTCGGAGGTCGCGCGTGCACGCGTTCTCGCAGCAAGCTGCTCACCGGTGCCGTGGACCGCATCAAGCTCCTCGGCTCATCCCGGGCCGTGCAGCGCGTCGAGCTCCTCGAGGTCGACGAGATCCTTCGGCCTCCCGGCCGCGCGTTTCATGTCACGCAGCGCCGAAAGCGAGGCGACTTCGATCCGGAGATCCTCGATGAGGATGGTGGTGTGCTCGAGTTGCGCGTATGGCGGGATGCCAGCGGTGGCGTTGAGCAGATGCAGGTCGCCGTGCCGGGTGGTGATCCGCACGTTGATGGGACGCGCGAGCACCTCGGGAGCCCAGGTGATGGATGGGCCGTGTGCGGGCTCGGCATCCAGGCTGCGGAGCGCATCGGCAAGACGCTGCGCAGCGTTCCACGAACGGTCCGTGACGACGTCCAGGTCGCGGGTCGCTCGCACGACCTTGTGCGCCGCGACGGCGAACCCTCCGATGACGATCAGCGGAACCTCGTGCGCGCCCATCGCGCGGAGGATCGCGAGCGGGTCGAAGTTCGCTTCAGTCGCCATCGCGCTTGGCGCCCGCGAACGCCAGCGCCGCGCGCGACAGCTCGATCGCGGCGAGGAAGCACTCGGCCTCGGACATCTGCCGGTGCTCCTCGATCGCGCGCGCGTCGTTCCACGTCTGTTGCGGACGTGGATGATCGCTGGCAGCGCTCATGAGGTGAACTCTACGATCCGTGCCCGTAACTGTTCAGCTCGCTTTGGCGAGCTTTTCGAGGGTGAGGGGCGGGCAGCGGATCTCGCCGGTGTGGAAGCGTCCGACGGGGCGGTGTAGGCAGACGGTGGCGCGTTCGTCGTCAAGGTCGACGATCGTTCCGTGTAGGCCACGTAGGTACTGGGGGCGGATGGTGTGGTTGATGCGGACGTCATCGCCGACGTGTAGCTGGGCGAGCACGGTTGCGGAGCGGACGGTGTCGATGAGGTGATGGCGGGCGCCGACGGCGTCGGCGAGCGCGGTGAGATGGTCGTCAAGTTCGCCGCTGGCGATCGCGTCGAGCAGCGAGCGTTCGGGGTCAGCCTGGGGGGAGGATGGCGGGGGGGGGGGGGGGGGGGCGGCGGTTGGGGGGTGGCGGCGGTGGGGGGCAGCGTGGGGGGAGGAGGGGGGGGGGGTCGGGCGCGCGGCGGTTGACGGGAGCTGGCGTTGGCGGTGGTGGCGGGAGCGCTTGCCCATGCGCAAGATGATCGCTGGTGGCGCGGACCGAACCGGCGCTCAGGCGCGGTGTGGGTCGCACCGCGGCGCCGGCACCTCGGCGATCTGGGCCTGCGGCCCGCTCACGCCCCGAGCGCGCGTGCCGCCCCGTCGATCCCCTCGTCGCCGTGGAAGATCTCCCCGCCGGGGACCCACACCGCCGGTACGTCGTGCACGCCGCGCGCCGCCGCGAGCGCCGTCGCCTCGTCCAGTCGCGCGGCGATCGACCCGAGCGTCGCGGCCTTCGTCACCGCGGCGGGGTGCATCTCGCATGCGGCGGCGGCGATCAGCACGTTGTCGGGCACGCTCAGGTCACGGCCACCGGCGAACGCCTGGCGGAAGGCGGCCTGCGCGAACGGGACGGTCCGGCCGATCTGCTTGGCGTAGGTCGCGACGCGCATCGCGAACGCGCTGTCGAACGGGAACGGGTCGGGCCAACGCAGCGGTTGCAGTCCGCGGCGCTCGGCGGTGCGCGTGATCCGCTCGAGGAACGCCTCGCGGTCGGTCTGACAGCGAAAGCCTTCCAGCCCGTCGGCACGCGGCAGCGCCGCCGCCGATATCGGCATCCACTCCGCGCTCACCACCAGCTCCTGGAGCACCCGCTCGGAGGCGAGGTAGGCCTCCGGGCTGAAGAGGTCGAAGTAGAACGCCGGCGCGTCAGCCGTGGACGATCCAGCCATCGGCGTCGCGCGCGGCCTCCATCAGGGCCTCCGACAGCGTCGGGTGGCCGTGCACGATGCGGGCGATCTCGGGGTAGCCGCCCTCCAGCGAGCGCACGTTGACGAGCTCCTGGATCAGCTCGGTCGCCTTCGCGCCGATGATGTGGCCGCCCAACAGCTCGCCGTACTCGCGGTCGCCGACGAGCTTCACGAGGCCCGCGCGGTCGCCGTAGACGGTGCCGGCGCCGACCGCGCCAAAGCTGCAGCGCCCGACGACGACGTCATGGCCGGCGTCGATCGCCTGCTGCTCGGTGAGTCCGAAGCTGCCGACGTTCGGGTGGCAGAAGGTCGCGCGGGGGATGTCGACGTGCTCGATCGGATGCGTGTCCAGGCCGGCCGCGTCCTCGGCGGCGATGATGCCCTCGTCGGAGGCCTTGTGCGCCAGCGCCGGCCCGGGGACGAGGTCGCCGATCGCGTAGACGCCGGCCAGCGACGTGCGCATCGCGCCGTTGACGGCGATCAGTCCCGCGTCCGTCAGGTCGATGCCCGCGTCCTCGAGGCCGAGCCCCTCGATGTCCGGTGCGCGCCCGGCCGCGATGACCAGCCAGTCGGCGCTCAAGGCCTCCCCGGCCACGGTGAAGGTGCAGGCGTCGGCGCCGGTCTGCACGTTCTCGACGAAGACGCCCGTGCGCACCTTGATGCCCTGCTTCTTGAAGCCGCGGTCGGCGAGCTTGGAGATGTCGGCGTCCTCGCTCGGCAGGACGCGATCCAGGCCCTCGTACAGCGTCACGTCGGAGCCCAGGCGCGCGTAGGCCGACGCGATCTCCGTGCCCGAGGCGCCCGCGCCGACGACGGCGAGCGTGGCCGGCAGCTCGGTCAGCGCCCACGCCTCCTCGGTGCCGATCACGCGCCCGCCGAACGTCGTGCCCGGCAGCGCCTTCTTCACCGATCCGGTCGCGAGGATCACGGTCTTCGCGGCGATCTCCGTTCCGTCGAAGTTGCCACCGACCTTGACGTTCGCGTCGTCGGTCACCGACGCGTGACCCTCGATGACGTCGATCTTGTTCTTCTTCATCAGTCCGGAGACGCCGCCGGTGAGCGTCTCGACGACCTTCTTGCGCCGCGCGCCGATCGCGTCGAAGTCGATCTGCGGGTCCGAGACGGAGATCCCGTAGTCGGCGGCTTCGCGGATCTCGGCGAGCACGTCGGCGACGCGCAGCACCGCCTTCGCGGGGATGCAGGCGTAGTTCAAACAGCGCCCGCCGATCACGTCGGACTCCACGACGGCGGTCTTCATGCCCAGCTGCGCGGCCCGGATCGCCGCGACGTATCCGCCGGGCCCCGAGCCGATGACGATGCAGTCATACGAGGTCTCGGCCATGACGCGTCAGGCTATCGGTTGGATTCGGCCGATCCCGGCCGATCGGGCATCTGCAGCCGCGCCATCGGGCGGATGAGCTTCCAGAACAGCCAGCCCATGAGGCCGATCGCGACGACCATCGCGATCGCAAGCCACCACTTCTGCACGCGCGTCAGCGCCAGCGTGAAGATGATGATCTGCAGGCCGAGGATGCACTCGAAGCCGAGCACCGCCCAGTAGCGCCGCGCGAGCATCCCGGCGCCGGCGATGACGAGCAGTCCCGTCCACAGCAGCGCGAACGTCGTGGGGTTGCCCTGGTCGCTTGAGAGCCCCTTGACGGTGAACGTCGCGACGAGGTTCGCCGCCGCCAGGAAGAACGCGAGGATCGCCGCGACGGTGACCGCGCGCGGGCGCTCGCCGGGCTCAAGCGGCTGCAGGCCCTGGCGGATCGCCTCGTCCTTGGCGCGATTGCGCGCGTAGCGGTTGGGGACGGGATCCGACTCGGGCTCGGGCACGGGCGGCTGCGGCGTGGTGCGGTCCCGCCCGCGCTTGCGACTACGCGATCCCATCGATCTCCGCCTCTCCGGCGACGAGGTGGCGCAGCTGCGCGGCGGCCGCGCGCGGATCGGCGGCCTCGGCGATCGCGCGCACGACGGCGATCCGCCGCGCCCCCGCGTCCACGACCGCGCCGGCGTTGGACGCGTCGATCCCCCCGATCGCGAAGAACGGCACGGGCGCGTGCGCCGCGGCGAAGCTCACGAGCTCCAGGCCGACCGCCGAGCGCCCCGGCTTGGTCGGCGTCGCGTGGACCGGGCCGACGCCGATGTAGTCGGCCGCGGCTGCGGCGTCGATCTCGTCGGGGAAGTGCGTTGACTGCCCGACGATCGCTCCGTCGCCTGCCAGCGCGCGCGCCTCGGCAACGTCGATGTCGTCCTGGCCGACGTGGCAGCCGTCGGCGCCGGCCTCGGCGACGAGGTCGGGGTGGTCGTTGAGGATCAGCAGCGCGCCGGCGTCGTCGCACAGCCGCCGCGCGACCGTGGCCGCTGCGAGCAGCTCGTCGCGGCCGGCCTGCTTGTCGCGCAGCTGCACGACGTCGACGCCGCCGGCGAGCGCGGGTGCGAGCACGTCCTCCAGCGCTCGCCCACCGGGATGCAGGGAGCAGACGAGATACAGGACAGCGTCTCCCAGCCGGGCGAGCCGCTCAGATGACGCGGGCATGCGGGGCATTGTCGCAACGCGCGCCGCCCATGCCCGGGCGTGGCCCGGAACGTTCGCCCGGCAGGTGAGGCGCGGATGGCTAGGATTGATCGCACGGGAGCCCGCGCATGCGGGCTGAGAGGGCGTCACGCCGACCGTCAGCAGCTGATCCGGATCATGCCGGCGAAGCGAGGTGCAATGCCGCAGGACCCCACACCGCGAAGCGCAGACGTCGTCGTGATCGGCGGCGGGATGATCGGACTGAGCGTGGCCTGGCGCGCCGCCCAGCGTGGGCGCTCGGTGTGCGTGATCGAACGCGGCGAGCTGGGCTGCGGCGCATCGCACGTCGCGGCGGGGATGCTCGCGCCCGTGACCGAGGCCGACCCGGGCGAGCGGGCGCTGCTGGCGCTCGGGCTGCGCAGCGCGGGCATGTGGCCCGCGTTCGCCGCCGAGCTGGCCGAGGCCTCCGGCGGACTCGACGCCGGGCTGCGCCGCTGCGGCGCGCTCGTCGTGGCGCGCGATGGCGACGAGGCCGCGGCGCTCGAGCGCGAGCTCGACCTGCGCCGCGAGATGGAGCTTGAGGTCCGGCGGCTGCTGCCCAGCGCCGCGCGCCGTCTGGAGCCAGCGCTTGCGCCGACCATTCGCCTGGCCCTCGACGTGCCGGGGGATCACGTTGCTGACCCCCGCGCGTCGGTAATCGCCCTCGCTGAGGCAGGCCTTCGCGCAGGGGTTGTCATGTGCACGGGAGCGGCCGTGCAGCGGATCGAGTACGACGGTGCCAGGATCGCCGGGGTGCGTCTCGCCGGCGGGCCGTTCGTCGCCGCCGAGCAGGTCGTCGTGGCGGCCGGCGCGTGGAGCGCGACCGTCGCCGGGCTGCCCGAGCCGGCACGGATCCCACTGCGCCCGGTCAAGGGGCAGATCCTGCGCCTGCGCGACCCCGGCGGTCCCGGCATGCTCGAGCGGATCGTGCGCTTCGAGGGCGGTTACCTCGTGCCGCGCGGCGACGGGCGCTACGTGCTCGGCGCGACGATGGAGGAGCGCGGCTTTGACACGAGCGTCACCGCCGGCGGGCTCTACGAGCTGCTGCGCGACGCGGGCGAGCTCGTGCCGGGCGTCCACGAGCTGATCGTCGAGGAGACCGCCGCGGGTGTGCGCCCGGCGACCCCCGACAACGCGCCGGTGCTCGGCGCGGCCGAGGACGTTGAGGGACTCGTCTGGGCGACCGGCCATCACCGCAACGGGATCCTGCTCGCGCCGGTCACCGCCGAGATCGTCGCCGGCGCGCTGGACGGCGAGCCGGCGCCACCGCCGTTCGCCGCCGGGCGCTTCGATCGTGAGGAGCTGCACGCGTGATCTACGTCAACGGCCAGCCGACCGAGACCCCGGACGTCCCGACGATCGACGACGTGCTGCGCAGCGTCGACATCGATCCCGCGACCGCCGGCATCGCGGTCGCCGTCGACGCCGAGGTCGCGCGCCGCGGCGTCTGGCCGACGCGCACCGTGCCCGATGGCGCGCGCGTGGAGATCGTGCGGGCGGTGCAGGGCGGATGACGGCGCCGCTGAGCGTCGCCGGCCGCGAGTTCGGTTCGCGCCTGCTGCTGGGCACCGGCGGCTTTGATCGCCTGCAGACCCTCGGCGAGGCGATCAAGGCGGCCCACTGCGAGCTCGTCACGGTCGCGATGCGCCGCGTCGACGCCGCCGCGCCGGGGTCGGTGCTCGACGTCATCTCCGAGTGCGGCGTCGAGGTGCTGCCCAACACCGCCGGCTGCTTCACCGCGCGCGACGCCGTGCTGACCGCGCAGCTCGCGCGCGAGGCGCTGCACACCGACTGGGTCAAGCTCGAGGTCATCGGCGACGAGCGCACGCTGCTGCCCGACGCGCCCGAGCTGCTGCTCGCCGCCGAGCAGCTCGTCGACGACGGCTTCGTCGTGCTGCCCTACACCAACGACGACCCGGTCCTCGCACGCCGCCTGGAAGACGCCGGCTGCGCGGCGGTCATGCCGCTCGGGTCGCCGATCGGCAGCGGCATGGGCATCGCCAACCCCGCCAACCTCACGCTGATCGTCGAGCAGGCCGGCGTACCGGTGATCCTCGACGCCGGCGTCGGCACGGCATCCGACGCGGCACTGGCGATGGAGTTCGGCTGCGACGGCGTGCTGTGCGCGAGCGCGATCTCGCGCGCGGCCGACCCCGTCGCGATGGCCGAGGCGATCCGCCATGCGATCCACGCGGGCGTGCTCGCGCGCGGCGCCGGCCGGATCGCCCGTCGCACGCACGCTCGCGCCAGCTCGCCGCCGCAGGGCGTCGCGGAGTTCGCCGAATGAGCGATCCGATCGACGTCGCGGAGCAGTTCCTCGCCGCCTGGTCGGCGAGCGGCTTCGCCGCCGCGCTGGCCGACGTCTGCGAGCCCGACGTCCACTACGAGGACCCGCTGACCCCCAAGCCGCTGGTCGGCTCGGCGGCGCTCGCCGAGCACGTCGCGCGCCTGCGCACGGGGGCACCGGACGCGCGCCTGCTTACGACGGGGGAGCTGCTGACCGACGGGCGCTTCGTGGCCGTGCCGGCGCGCCTGCTCGCCACGCACAGCGGTCAGCTCGGCGAGTTCCCTCCGTCCGGCCGCGAGGTCGTCGCGCAGGTCATGTTCTACTGCGAGCTCGGCGAGGATCGCACGCGGCTGTTGCGCATCCGGGCGTTCTATGACCTCTATGACGCGGCGATCCAGCTCGGGGTGCTGCCCAAGCCCGGATCGACGAGCGCCCGCGCGCTGATGATGCTGCGCGGCTTCGGCCTGCGGCCTACTTGACGGTGATCGACCCGTTCTGGCCGGCGTGGATCGTGCAGACGTAGGCGATCGTGCCGGCTTCCTCGGGCGTGAAGTCGAACGTGTCGCCACCGTTCATGTTGCCCGAGTCGAAGTCCGCGCCCTCGCGTGCGGTCACGGTGTGCGGGATGTTGCCGTCGGTGTTCGTCCAGAGGATCTTCTGACCGACCTTCACGGTGATGTCCTCAGGGACGAACTTGATGTCCTCCATGTTCACCTTCACGACGTCGCCGGGGGCTGCGGCGTCATCGGCGGGCGCGGTGGTCTCCGTCGCCGGAGCCGGGGAGCTGGCGGTGTCGTCGGAGTCGTCGCCGCCGCAGCCGGCGAGGGCGCCACCCGCGAGCGCGAGACAGGCGAGCAGGGTGACGGGCAGGCGCGGCATGGGCGTTCTCCAGGGATGTCCGATGGGACGGGGTGCGACCGACCTTACTGCGCTGTGGCTGCGGCACGTGGCAGCACGGTGACGATCACCGCCGCATGATCTGACAGCGCACCGCGATCGGGCAGCTCGTCCGGCGCCGCCGTGACCAGGCCCCGGCCGAGCACGTGGTCGACGCCGCGGCCGCCGAGCGTTCGCATCCCGCGCACCGCCGGCGCGGGGATGTTGCAGTCGCCCCCGAGCAGCACCGGCGCGTCGCGCGCCCAGGCCAGCGCCGCGGCGGCGGCGCGCTCGATGTCCGCCTGCGCCCGCGCGACCGAGTGCACCTGCGCGTGGAGGTTGGCGCACCAAATCCCGCCGTCGAGCGCGACGGCGTGGCAGACACGCCGTTCGGGCCAGCGGCGCAGCAGGACGCGCCGCTCGTCGACGATGCGCGCATGCGCGCCGCGGACGAGGATCGCGTTGGCGCCGCCGCCGTTGGACTTGACGAGATCCGGCGCGCGCGTGGCGATCGCCCGTCGCGCGCGGGCCAGCGCGTTGCGCGAGGTCGGCGCCGCGCTGCACTGCGCGTCGCACGCCCGCCCGAGCGCCGGCGGCCACCAGGGCGGAACCTCCTGCAGCAGCGCGACATCCCATGCCCAGCTCGCCAGCGCCGCCGAGAACTCGTCGAGCAGGTCGCGTCCCGCGCCGGGCACCGCGCGGCCGTGAAAGAGGTTCCAGGTGAGCACGCGCACGGCCACGTACACTGCCCGACTTGACACGCCACCTGCTCACCGGGACCGAGCTCGGCGGAGACGAGATCCTCGCGCTGCTGGACCGCGCCGACGCGCTGAAGGCCGCGCCGCTGTCCTCGCGGGCGCTGGAAGGCCGCAGCGTCGCGCTGATCTTCGAGAAGCCGTCGACGCGCACGCGGCTGTCCTTCGAGGCGGGGATCTTCGAGCTCGGCGGCCAGCCGGTCGTGCTGCGCTCCGGTGAGTTGCAGCTGTCGCGTGGCGAATCGGTCGGCGACACGGCACGCATCCTCTCGCGCCACATGTCGGCGATCGGCGTGCGCACGGGCGCCGACGCGCTGCTTGCAGAGCTCGCCGCGGAGGCGACGGTGCCGGTCTTCAACATGCTCACCCCGAGCCATCACCCCTGCCAGGCACTCGCGGACCTGATGACGCTGCGCGAGGCGTTCGGGGAGCTGGACGGCCTCAAGGTCGCCTACGTCGGCGACGGCAACAACGTCGCTCGCTCGCTGGCACTGGTCGGTGCGCTGGTCGGCGTGGAGGTGGCCGTCGCCTCGCCTGACGGCTACACGCTGACCGGCGCGCCCGGCGCGCTGCTGACCACCGATCCCGCCGAGGCGGTCGCCGGCGCGCACGCGATCTACGCCGACGTGTGGGTGAGCATGGGCGACGAGCAGACCGCCGACGCGCGCCGCAGCGCGCTCGCTCCCTACCGCCTCGATGACGCGCTGCTGGACCTCGCCGCCCCAGGCGCGATCGCCCTGCACTGCCTGCCCGCACACCCCGGCGAGGAGATCACGGCGGAGCTGCTCTACGGAGAGCGCGAACGCATCTGGGATCAGGCCGAGAACCGCCGCCACGCGCAGAAGGCGATGCTGGAGCTGCTGCTGCGGTGATCGGCCGCGAGCTGCTGCGCGACGTGCTGGACCAGGCGGTCAGGATCGGACGCATGACGCGCGAGGACGTCGAGCAGCTCGGCTCGGTGTTCGTGCAGGTCGCCGGCCGGCAGGCGCGCGACACGCTGGCCGGCGTGCGGCGGCGCGTGGACCGTGTCCGCGGTTCGCAGGACTCGGGCTCCGGGTCGCACTGAGCATCCCGCCTATCCTGGCGGAATGGAGACCTCCACGTTCACGCGCCCCGAGCGCGGCGCCGAGCTCGAACTGACCGTCGAGTCGCTGGCCTACGGCGGCAACGGCATCGCGCGCCTGGAAGGCTCGGGCGACGGTCGGGGCGGATACGTGGTCTTCGTCTCCGGCGCGATCCCCGGGGATCGCGTGCGCGCCGTCATCACCAAACGCAAGCGCAGCCACGCCGAGGCGCGCACGCTGGAGGTGCTGGCAGCCAGCCCCCAGCGAATCCCCCCCGTGGCCGACCATCCGGGCGCGCCGTGGCAGGTGCTGCCCTACGAACGCCAGCTCGCCGTCAAGCAGGAGCAGGTCGCCGACGCGCTGACGCGGATCGGCAGGCTCGAGGGCTTCCAGCTCGACGAGATCGTCCCGGCTGTCGAGCAGTGGCGCTATCGCAACAAGCTCGAGTACTCGTTCGGCACCGCGGCCGACGGGACGCTGGTCTGCGGCTTCCACGCACCCGGCTCGTGGCATGAGATCGTCCCCGTGGCCGACTGCATGCTGGCGTCCGAGCGCTCCAACCGCGCGCGCGAGCAGGTGCTGGCGTGGTGTGCGTCGCAGGGGCTTAAGGCGATGGATCGCCGCACGCACGTCGGCCTGCTGCGCAACCTCGTCGTGCGCGAGGGGCGGCGCACGGGCGTGCTGCAGGTGCGAATCGTGACCGGGCCCGGGGAGCTCGACGTCGCGTCGCTGGCCGCCGCCGTCGAGTGCGAGGGCCTGATGTGGACGCGCACCGACGCGATGGCCGAGAGCACGGCGGTCGGCGAGACGTCCCTGATCGCAGGTGCCGCGGCGCTGGAGGAGGAGATCGGCGGCCTGCGCCTGGCGATCTCCCCGCTGGCGTTCTTTCAGACGAACACCGAGATGGCCGAGCGCCTGTACGCAATCGCCGCGGATCTCGCCGCGCTCGAGGGCTGGGAGCGGGTCTTCGATCTGTACTGCGGTATCGGAACGGTCGGCCTGTCGATCGCCGCGCGCGCCGGCGAGGTGTGGGGCCTTGAGATCGTCGAGCCGGCCGTTGCCGACGCGATCGCAAATGCCAAGCGCAACGAGATCGACAACGCGAGCTTCTTCGCCGGCGACGTGCGCCTGGCGCTACGCGAGCTCGTCGACGAGGCCAGCCGGCCCGACGTGTGCATGATCGACCCGCCGCGCGCGGGCCTCTCGCAAAAGGTGGTGCGCCGCATCATCGAGGCGGCACCGCGGCGGATCGTCTACATCTCCTGCAATCCCACGACGCTCGCGCCGAACGCGGCGCAGCTGGTGGAGGCGGGGTACGCGCTGAAGCGGGTCGCGCCGGTGGACATGTTCCCGCAGACGCCGCACATCGAGTGCGTGGCGCTGCTCGACCGGGCGTAGGCAAGATCCCGACCGTCTGATGTCCGTTGCGCTCAGCCTCACCGCCTACGTTTGACGCATGACCGACCTTGCCGAGCAGACGCTCGACTCGCGGGCGGCTGTCGCCGAGTCCCTTCGTGGCAAGTCCGACCAGTGTCTCGGCCTCGGCTCGCGGCTGTATGGCGAGCTCTTCGCTTCGGCGGCGAACGACGTTGCGCGCGGCGGCCTGACATGGGGGGTGTTGCGCGAGCACGCCCGCGATGGCGAGGGTTCGGCGCTGGCGCTGCGGTTCGCCTCGGCTGTTCATCGGATCGTGCTCGAAGGTGGTGCGCCGCGGCTGGCTCGCCGCTACCCATCGGCTGGCGGGTCGGCCGACCGGCCCGGCCTGTGGCCGGCGTTCGAAGCGGTTCTCGCGGAGCACAGCGAGCGGTTGCGCGGACTCGTCGCCCGTCCGCTGCAGACCAACGAGGTCGGTCGCTCGGCGGCGCTGCTGTCCGGGTTTCTCACGGTCGCCCGCGACACAGCGCTTCCGCTGCGCCTGCTGGAGCTCGGCGCGAGCGCTGGCCTCAACCTGCTGTGGGATGCATACCGCTACGAGGCGGGCGGCGCGAGCCTCGGGCCGCCGGACTCGCCTGTCCGTTTCTCGAGCGTGTTCGAAGGCCGCACGCCGCAGCTGGACGTCAGCGCACCGATCGCATCGAGGCGGGGCTGCGACGCCAACCCGCTCGATCCGCGCGCGCAGGAGACCCGGCTCACGCTGCTGTCGGCGACCTGGCCCGATCAGACCGACCGCGTCGAGCGCCTCGACGGCGCGCTGAGGCTCGCGCGAGAAGGGCCGCCCACCGTCGACCGAGCCGGCGTCTGCCAATGGCTGCAGGCCGGTCTCGCCGAGGTCCACGAGGGCGTCGCGACAGTCGTGTTTCACTCGATCGTCTGGCAGTACCTCTCGGAGCGCGATCGCCGACGGCTCGTCTCCACGCTGGACGAGGCGGGAGCGCGGGCCACCAGCCGGGCTCCGCTCGCCTGGTTGCGGATGGAGCCGCCGGGAGAGCTCGCCACGGTGCGGCTCACCACCTGGCCCGGAGGCGCCGACCGCGTCATCGCCCGTGCCGGCTACCACGGTGACCCGGTGATCGGTTGCAGGGGAGAGCTTGGCGCTTGAGCGAGGGTCCTGACTGCTCCGCCGGGCACTGCGCCAACATCAGGCAATGACTCGAATCGACGAGCGTGGGCCGCCGATCGCAGTGGATGAGGCCGCCTGCGCCCGTCTGGCCGCCGTCCTCGACCGCGAGGGGGTCGTCGCCGCTCTCCTGTTCGGGTCGCAGGCGAGGGGCGCGGCGGGCCCGCTCTCGGACGTCGATGTCGCCGTCTGGCTTGACCCCGCGCTTGACAAGCCGACCCGCTTGGACGTCCGAATTCAGCTCGCCGCGATTGCGGTCGAGGCGCTTGGAACGACCGACGTGCAGCTCGTCGTGCTCAACGACGCGTCGCCGCTGCTCGTCCACCGTGCTGTGAGCTCGGGGGTGCGTCTGCTCGACCGAGACCCGCGGGCACGGGTGCGGCTCGAGGCACGAGGGCTGCTGGAGTACCTCGATACCAAGCCGTTGCGCGAGGAGCTCGCCGGCGGGCTGCGCAACAGCATCGAGGAGGGTCGCTTTGGTCGACCCTGAGCGTGTTCGCGCAAGGCTCGAGCGGCTGCGACCGCTGCTCGCGATGCTCGAGCGGATGCGCGCGGCCGGCCGCGCGACCTATGACGAGGGACTCGAGCGCCAGCTTGCGACGCAGCACGCCCTCCAGCTGGCGATCCAGAGCTGCATCGACGTCGGCGCGCATCTGGTCGCCGAGCTCGGTCTCCCACCGCCGAGCGACTACCGGGGCATCTTCGGCGAGCTGGCCGGGGCCACGGTGATCGACAGCGGGCTTGCGGACAGGCTCGGGGCCGCAGCCGGGACACGCAACGTCCTGGTGCACGCGTACCTCGAAGTCGATCACGACGAGATCTGGAAGGCGCTAGACCAGCTCGATGACCTGCGCGCCTTCGCCGCCGCGGCGCTGCGCGCGGTCGAGCGGTCGTAGCAGGGCCCGGCGAGCACGACCGCACCTCGTCCGCTCGAACGGTCCCGCGTACGGAAGATCGTCCGCACGGATGATTCCCAAACCGCATTCTCGGGTGACGACCGCACCGGCCGCTTGTGCTACAAGTAGCCCATGCGCTCGATCGGCATTCGTGAGCTTCGCCAGCAGGCCAGCAAGCACCTCCGCAGCGTCGCGGGCGGCGAGACGATCGAGGTCACCGACCGCGGGCGCCCTGTCGCCTTGTTGGTGCCGGTGCCGAACGGGAGCAACCGCGAGCGGTTGATCGCAAGCGGGCGCATGGCGCCGGGCCAGGGGGACCTGCTCGAGCTTGGGGAGCCGCTCGAGCCGACGCCTGGAGCGCCACTGCCGTCGGTGGTCCTGGAGGACCTTCGCGCCGACGAACGCTGACGGTGGTCTACCTCGATTCGTCGGCGATCGTCAAGCTCGTCCAACACGAGGCAGAGTCAGCCGCACTGCGACACTTCCTCCGTGATCGAGTCGTGCGAGTGTCATGTGCACTGGCGCGCACCGAGGTCTTGAGGGCCGTTGCGGCCGGTGGCCCGGAGGTGCGTGAGCGAGCCCATCGCGTCGTGGTGTCCCTGGACTTGATCGCGCTCGACGACGCGCTGCTCGACGCAGCAGGCGATCTTCCGGGCGAGGTGCGCAGCCTCGATGCGATCCACGTCGCGGCCGCGCAAGCTCTCGGGCAGGATCTCGAATGCCTGGTGACCTACGACCGCCGCATGGCGACCGCGGCCGCCGTGGTCGGGATGCGCATAGCCGATCCGGCCTAGATTCCGTGCTTCATGAGAGTCGCCTTCGTCACCTGCTCGGCCCTGCCGGATGGATGGCACGACGACCACGCCGCCGCGAGGCTGCTTGACGCGAGCTTTCGGTCCTGGGATGACCCGAGCGTCGACTGGGTGGCATTCGACCGTGTCGTGATCCGCTCGGCGTGGGACTACACGGCGCGAGCCGGCGAGTTCGTGGCCTGGTGTGACGCCGTCGGTGCACAACGGCTGCGCAACGTCCCGAGCCTGGTGGCGTTCAACGCGGACAAGCGCTACCTGGCCGAACTTGAAGTGCCGAGCGTGCCCGCCGTGTTCGTCGAACCTGGGGACGTGCCACCGCCGCTTGCGGTAGAGGTCGTCGTCAAGCCCAATATCTCCGCCGGCGCGCGCGACACCGGACGCTTCGGGCCGGCCACGCACGGTGCGGCTCGCGCGCTCATCACGCGAATCCAGGCGAGCGGCAGGGTCGCGCTGGTTCAGCCCTACCTGGCCTCGGTGGACGAGCGGGGCGAGACGGCGCTCTACGCGCGTCGATCTCGTTTCCGATTTCGACGGCGAACCCCTCTTGCTGGAGCTGGAGGTCATCGAGCCCGAGCTCTACCTCACCGCGTGTCTCGGTGCCTCCGGACGCTTGGCCGCCGCCGTGTTGGTGAGCTGAATCCTTCAATCCGACAGCGCCGTCAGCGCGGCGACGTCGCGATCGTCGGCCGGGCGACCGGTGGCGCGCTTCATCGCGATGGCGGTGTAGTCGACCCCGTGGCGGCCGAGCGTCGCGAGCAGTTCGCGCAGGTCCAGCGTGCGGACGCTGGCCCGTGCTCGGTCATGCCTGCCGCTCTGCCCGAGCCTTCGCGGCCGCGATCTCGAGTTCTGTGGTCACGAGGTTCCAGGAGGCGGACTCGGCCAAGCGCTGCTGCGGGGTGAGACGCCTGCCGTACGCCAGGTCGGCGGGGTCGACGTCGAGCTCCAGCGGCTCGACCGTCAGGACCGGCCGTTCGCCGAGCACCAGCAGCAGCTGCGTGAAGCGCTCGAAGCTCGGGGATTCCAAGCCGCGCTCGATGCGGCTGACCGCCGCCTGCGTGGTCCCGGCCCGAATCGCGAGCGACCGCTGCGACACGCCGTGGCGCAGACGCTGAGCGCGGACGTGCTCCCCGAGAACGGACATCGCAGCAGGATATATCGCATCCGATGTCGTTGCGGGGGACTGCTACCTGAGGAGAGCGCGCAGGAAGAACCCGATCGCGAGCAGGATCACGAGCACGAAGAGGAGTTCTATCGGACCGAAATTGAAGGGCATCTCACGAGCGTAGCGCCGCTGCGCGCCCGGACACGGCGACGAGCACCACGCCGACCCACAGCCCGCCCAGCGCCCATCCGCCGAGCACGTCGGTGCTCCAGTGCACGCCGAGGTAGATGCGCGACGCCCCGACGATCGCGATGACCACCACGGCCGCCGCGAAGACCGCGAGGCGCAGGCGGCGGCTCGCCGCCACGCCTCCGACGACGAACGCGAGGGCGATCCAGCCGGCCGCGGCCGCCGTCGAGTGGCCGGAGGGAAACGCGTAGCCGATCGTGTCGACGAGGCCGTCTTCGGGGCGCGCTCGCGCGACGGCGAGCTTCGTGAGGTTGCTCAGCGCGCTGGCGCCGGCGAGCGATGCGGCGAGGATCAGCAACGGCCGCCAGCTTCGCGTCGCGCGACGCAGAAGGAATCCCACCACTGCCCCGAGCGGGACGAGCACCGCGGTGCTGCCCAGCCACGTGAGGATCTCGAAGCAGCTCGTCAGCCACGGCCGGCGCTGCGCGGCCGCGAACGACGCGACGTCCGCGTCGAACCACACCGGCTGCACGTCGGCGAGAACGGCCGCCAGCGTCACCGCGAACGCCGCGGCGAGGACGGCGAGCGGTGCGAGCCTGACCGCGCGCGCTACGACGTCCGCTTCTTGGCCGGCGCCTTACGGCCGAAGCGCTTCACGCACGAGCGCCGAGCGGCGCCGCGGCGCTTCTTGCTCGTGATGCGGTTGGCCCGGACCTTGCAGGAGGTGAGCTTGCCGAGCCTCGACGTGACGCCCGGCGGCACCGCCAGCCCGTTGATCGCCGGAGCCGTCGACCCCGCCGCCGCCGCAGGGTCGCCGCCGACGCGCGACCCGTCGGCGAACGTCGTCGCACCGAGGCCGCAGCCGAGATCCAGGGTCGCGGCCTGGCCGCGGTCGATGACCAGCGACAGGCGCTCCAGCACCTCCCCGCCCGGCTGCTCGCAGGTCAGCTCGTAGGCCTCCCTGCGTCCGGCCGCCCCCACGAACGGGCGCGTGGACTGGCCGATGTGCCACTCGTAGATGCCGCTCGCGGGCACGGTCGTCGTCGCGTCGAGCTCGTCGTCGACGGTCAGCGGTGGCTTCTCGCCGGTCAGGCACACGCGCGGCAGGCCGATGTCCACGATCGGCTCGACTCCCTTGGAGCAATACGCGCTGGTCCTGGTCTCGAAGCGCTTACGCAGCCGCAGCACCTTGCCCGCCCGCGCAACCCCACGCAGGATCGCGTGATCGGCGTTCTCCGCCGCCGCCTCGGCGGCGATCAGCAGTCCATCGCGCAGGCCGCCGCGATTCTGGGCATGCGGGTTCTCGCCGGTCCACTCGGCGACGACGCCGGTCTCATACGGCATGTGGAAGTTGCCGTCGGGCGGGCCCATCTCGATCGTGTAGCCGTACCCCCCGGTCGCCGCGTAAGAGTCGTCCTCGGTCGTGCCGGTGGTGTCGTAGAGCTCGAAGCCGTACTGCGATGTGTAGCCGGCCGCCTGACCGATCCGGTCGCCGACGGCCTTCAGGCGCGCCTCGTCGGGCGCCAGTCCCGAGGCTCCCGTGCCGGGCGGTCGCAGCACGAGGGCGGCGACGTTGTGGATACTGACGAGCGTCGTGACGTGATGCTCGCGGACGTAGTCCCAGACCGCGCGCACCTCGGGCTCAGAGCGCGGCCCCCTGCCGTGGTAGCTCTGCGCGGTGACGTCCGACGAGCTGCCGGGGCCGCCCCATCCGGAGCCGTAGTTGCGATTGGGATCAACGCCGAAGGCCAGTGCACAGGGCAGCGATGGCGAGATCTCACCGTTGCAGTTCTTGCGCCGGTAGGCGAACAGGCCGCCGGGCGGCGCGATCGCTTCGACGAGCGTGGCGGTGGGGTCCTGGCCGGTGAGCGCGTCGCCGGGATCGAAGGCGCCGCGCGAGGAGATGAAGCCGTCGGGGTTGACGATCGGCAGGATGACCACCCGCGAGCGTGCGAGCACGCTCGCGACGCGCGCGTCGCCGCGCTGGGCGACGAGCATGTGGGCGAACTCCATCGCCGCCTCCAGCGACGGCCACTCGCGCGCGTGGTGCAGGGCCATGAGAAAGAAGGTGGGGCGCCCGTCGTCGGCGTCGACGTCCTTGGCGATCTCCACGCCGGAGATCTCGCGTCCCTGGTAGGAGGTCCCGAAGGACACCCTGCGCACGTGCCCGGCGTTGTCGGCGACCAGCGACTTCAGCTCGGCCTGCACGTCGTCGTAGGTGCGATAGCTCGTGCGCCCGGACGGCAGCGGTGACCCGTTCGCCCCGATGCGCGCGCTGTAGGCGCGGTCCGCCGCGCGCGCGGCGGCGAAGGACTTCGAGAGGTCTGCGATCCGGACCGAGTGGCGCATGCCGGAGGCCACGACCTTCGCCAGCTCGTCGACGCCCGCGACGATGACGTCGGCCCAGCCGCGGCCCTGCTCGTGGGTCACGTCGAGGCCGGAGGACTGCAGCGCCTGGATCTGGCGCTCGCTGCCGTGCACGCGCAGCAGCTGCGCGGGTCCGAGGGGGAGCCGGGGCAGCGCGACGGAGGACACGCGGAAGGTCGTGCGCGCCCGCAGTCCCGCGCCGCGCCGGCGACAGCCGCGCGCGGTGATGCGCTGCCCGGCGCGCACCCACGTCTGCGCGACCTCGCGGCCGCCGAAGCCGCGCGAGGCCGCCAGTGTGTTGCGCGAGGCATCGCGCAGCTGCAGGTCCCAGTCGCCGCGACCGCGCAGGCGCACGTCGAGGAATCCGCTGAGCGGGGCGCGGTACACCGTCGTCGTACAGGCTGTCCCTCGGTCGGCCGTCAGGGTCCTCGTCGTCGTCGACGCGGCCGCCGCCGGGGCCGCGGCGACGAGTGCGGCCAGCACCAAGAGAGCGAGGAGCGTGAAGCGGGGCATCGTCGAGATCCTTTGCGCGAGGGTGCGGCCGGATGGCAGCCTACCGGCGCGCCGCGACACCATGCGTCGTGTGGGCGCCATCGTTCACAGCAGGTCGCTCAGCGCGCGCAGCTCGGCGCGCAACGCGGCGACCTGCTCCTCGAGCGAAGCGACGCGCTGCTCGAGGGCGGGGTCGTGGGCTGGCGGAGGGTCAGGCGCGGCGGGGGCGGGCCCCGGCGTCGCGGCGATCCACCCGCCGGCACTCGGCGTCTCGGCGACCGCCGGTGCGGGCTCGGGCTGCGCGTTGTCGCCCTCGCCGAGCAGCTGGGCGTAGCGCTCCTCCTTCTGTCCCTGCCGGCGGTCGATCTGCATGACGAGGTCGCGATCGATCAGCCGGCGCAGCGTGTCGTGGATCGCCGGGAGGCCGGCGAAGTGGTGCAGCCGATCGCTGCGCTGCTTGAGCTCGCCCGGCGTCTGCGGGCCGCGCAGCATCAACACGCACAGGATCGCCAGCTCGTCGGACGCGCGCGTCAGCGCCTCGTCGAGCAGGTGGCGGTACTTCGGCGAGCGACCGCTGCTGGCCAGGCGGCCCCAGCGCCGGCCGTGCAGGCGCGTCATCGCGTCGCGGACCGTCGCGTCGTCGTAGCGCACGACCGGGTCGCGCGCGGTCGACTGGTTGCACGCCATGCGCAGCGCGTTGAGCGTCAGCGGGTAGGCGTCGGGGGTCGTGCGCTGCTTCTCGATCAGGCAGCCCAGCACACGGATCTCGGCGGCCGAGAGGTCCACGCCCGGCAGGCTACTTCTCGCCGGCCCCCGTCGGCTGCTCGCCGTCGCCCTCCTCCTTGGAGGCTGCCGCCGCCTCCTGCTTGTTGCGCAGCCAGTCGCTGAGCTGGCTGCCGGCGCTTGAGACCTGCCCGCCCGCCTCCCTGAAGATGTTGCGAAACACGTCGCTGTAGTGCGCGGCGGCGTCCGCGGCCTCGGCGACGGGCGGCTTGGGGGCATCGTCGCGGCGCGGGTACTCGCCGCCGACGATGCGGTCGTAGTCGCCGCTTCGCACCCAGGCCATCAGCTCGTGCACGCGCTTGACCGGCATCCCGTGGTCGAGGCTGAGATCGGAGAACATCCGCTGCAGGCGGTCGAGGCCGGCGCCGCCCTCGGTGTACTCCATCGCCTGGCGCTCGAAGGCCTCGAGGTTCAGCTCGTCGGCGGCGGCCCCGCCGGACATCGCCATCAGCATCGAGCAGACCACGCGCGGGTCGCCGGTGCTCAGCGCGGCCGCGCGATCGCTTGACAGCTCGGCGGCACGCGACCACTCCAGCAGCGCGTAGCGCACCGCCAGCAGCGGCAGGTTGCCGCCGGGGATCGGCAGGCGCACGGAGTTGCCCAGGCGCATGAGGACCATCAGCACCGTGCGGTACAGGACGTGCTCGGAGAGGATGTGGCCGAGCTCGTGGCCGAGGACGGCCTCGATGCCGCGGTCGTCCAGCAGCAAGACCGTCGCGGAGTTCAGGATGATGATCGGCTTGCCCGCGCCGATCGTCGCCGCGTTGGCCAGCGGCTGCTGGGTGATGTAGAGGTCGTACTCCTCGGGCATGTCCAGCGCCGTCAGCGCGCGGTGGTAGGCGCTCCAGATTCGCGGGAGCTGGTCTGCCCCCAGGCGTACCGAGGATCCGAGGTAGGTCTGGCGCAGGGCGCGCTCGTAGCCCATCTCGATGAGCTTTCGCACGACGAGGTCGAGCATCGGGATCGAGCCGAGGGCGGCGGTCGCGGCGCGGTCGGCCGGGTGCTCGTACGCCTTCGACGAGATGTTCGTCAGCCGGTAGGCCTCGGCGGGTACAGCCACGGACGCAGCCTACGCCTCCCGCTGTTTCCGCGCTCGCCTTCTACACTGCGCGCCGTGCGTGCCGCCACGATCCGCGACGGCGAGATTCTCGTCGAGCAGCACCCGGACCCCGAGCCCGGGGCCGGCGAAGTGCTCGTCAGGGTCAGCGGCGCCGGCCTCAACGGCGCCGACATGATGCAGCTGCGCGGCCGCTACCCGGCGCCGCCGGGCAGCCACCCCGACATCCCGGGCCTCGAGCTCGCGGGGGTCGTCGAGGCGCTCGGGCTGGGCGCGGAGCGCTTCTGCGAGGGCGACCGCGTGATGGGCATCGCCGGCGGAGGCGGCCAGGCCGAGCTGGCCGTCATGCACGAGCGCCAGCTCATGCGCGTGCCCGAGGCGGTCGACTTCCCCGCCGCCGGTGGCCTGCCTGAGGTCTTCACCACGGCGCACGACGCGCTGTTCACCCAGGCCGCCCTGCGACCCGGCGAGCGGCTGCTCGTGCAGGGCGCGGCGGGCGGCGTCGGCACGGCCGCGGTCCAGCTCGCGCGAGCGGTAGGCGCGCACGTCACCGCCTCGGTGCGCAACCCGGACTCGCGCGAGGGCGTCGCGCGGCTCGGGGCGCATGAGGTCATCGACCCGGAAGGATTCGTCGACCACGGCCCGTTCGACGTCGTGCTCGAGCTCGTCGGCGCGCCCAACCTCGGCGGCGACCTCAAGACGCTGCAGACGAACGGCCGCATCGTCGTGATCGGGGTCGGCGCCGGCGCGAAGGGCGAGCTGAACCTGCTCGCCCTGATGGGCAAGCGCGCGCGCATCATGGCCTCGACGCTGCGCGCCCGGCCGCTGGAGGAGAAGGCCGCCACGGCGCGGGCGCTGGAGCGCGAGGTGCTGCCGCTGTTTGAGCGCGGCGACCTGCGCGTGGCGGTCGCCGAGGT
>Ga0136618_10000096_pt1 | contig 22360 bp, 23 predicted proteins | sample AntDrymUQ3302106_2_FD_104805 | JGI IMG/M metagenome (GOLD analysis project Ga0136618, IMG submission 104805) | Polar desert sand microbial communities from Dry Valleys, Antarctica - metaG UQ330 (21.06) | ecosystem: Environmental > Terrestrial > Soil > Desert | place: Antarctica: Dry Valley... | reverse complement strand
GGGGACCCCGATGTCCTCTACGTAGCCACCGGTGGACGGTCCGCGGGTGGCGTACATCCGGGAGCCGGGCTGGAAGCCGCGTCGCTCCCGGACCTGGGCGGCGTCGGGCACCGCTTCGATCGGGGCGGGCTCGCTGAACTCGGTGATCGGCACGTCCCGGAGGGCCTCCTGCATGAACTGCTGCCAGAGGCGGGCGGGATGGGTGCCCCCGGTGACCGCCCGCACCCCTTTGATGTCGCGCAGCTCCTTGGTCGTGTCCGCCGTCTTGTTCTCGTAGCCGATCCACACGGAGGTGGACAGCGTCGGTGCGTACCCGACGAACCAGGCGTCCCGATTGTTCTGGGTGGTGCCCGTCTTGCCGGCGGCCGGACGGTCCAGCCCCCGACCCGACGCGGTGCCGTTGGTGAGCACGCCCCGCAGCACGCCGGTGACGTTGTCGGCCACGTCCTCGGCCAACACCCGGGTGGTGGCGGGTTCGGAGGCGTCGATGACGATGTTGCCGTCCCGGTCCGTCACCCGCAGGACGGGGGTGGCCTCGGCCCGCAGGCCCCGGGCCGCGAAGACCCCGTAGGCGGAGGCCATGTCCAGCGGCGACACCGATTCGGCGCCGAGCGCCACCGACGCGCAGTCGCGGGCGCCGTCGTACTCGCGCACGCTGGTGAGGCCCATGTTCCGGGCCAGCGCCATCGTCTCACCCACGCCGACGTCGAGGATCAGGCGGGTGAACACGGTGTTGACGGACTTGGCGGTGGCGGTGCGCAGGTCCACCGTGCCGAAGCCCGAGCCCTCGTAGTTGTCGAGGACGGTCGGGGTGCCGGGTGAGCAGGCTGCGGTGACGTCGTGGGGACGACCCGAGTAGGGGGCGTCGGGGGTCACGCCCTCGCCGAAGGCTCGCGCCAGCACGAAGGGCTTGAAGGCCGACCCCGGCTGCCGGCCGGACCCGCCACCGGTCACGCCGCCGGAGCTCTGCGAACCGAGGGCGTAGTTGACCTGATCGGTGGCGAAGTCGCGGCCCGAGACGAAGGCCCGCACGAAGCCGGTCGGCGGCTCCACCGAGACGAGCGAGGTGCGCAGGTCGGGCTCGGTGCCGTCGAGGAACTCGGCGACCTGGGCCCGAGCCACCCCCTGGAGCCGTGGGTCGAGGGTGGTCTCGATGCGCAGGCCCCCGCGGTAGATCTGGTCGACGCCCCCGGGGAGGTGGGCGGTCAGCCATCGCGCCACGTAGTCGGTGAAGTACGGGTCGCTCGACTGCTGCACCTCGGGGGGGTAGACGAAGGCCACCGGACCCGGCGGGGGCCCCTGCGCCTCGAGCCACACCGGCTGGTAGACCGCAACCGCGAACTCGTCATCGGTGATGAGCTCCTCGTCGAGCATGGTCTGCAGCACGCGCTGACGCCTCTGCTCGGCGGTGGCCGGGTCCACGCGCGGGCTGTAGCGGCTGGGCGCCGGGATGACGCTGGCCAAGAGGGCGGACTCCGAGAGCGTCAGCTCGCTCACCGGCTTGCGGAAGTAGGTCTCGGCCGCCGCCCCGACGCCGTAGGCGCCCTCGCCCAGGTAGATGACCGACAGGTACTCGAACAGGATGTCGTCCTTGTCGAGCTGGCGGTCGAGCTGGCTGGCCAGCACCGCTTCCCGGACCTTCCGGGTGATGGATCGCTCGTTGCCGGTGAGGGTGTTCTTCACGAGCTGCTGGGTGATGGTCGAGCCGCCCTGGGTGGCGCCGCGGTCCCGCACGTCGGCGACCAACGCCCGCATCGTGCCGCGCACATCGACGCCGCCGTGGGAGTAGAAGCTGCGGTCCTCGGCGGCGATGACCGCCCGCTTCAAGGTCTCTGGGATGTCCTCCTGCAGCACCGGGATGCTCGTCTCGAACTGCTTGAAGGTGCCGATCTCGTTGCCGGCGGCGTCGTAGACGCGGCTGATCTGGGAGGGGGCCGGCGGCGCCCGCTCGGGGAGGTCGGCGGGGAGGGGGAGGAAGAGGTACGCGCCGAGCATCACCCCGGCCGAGGTCAGGGGGGTGACCACCGCCACGATCAGGATCGCGACGATCGACGTCAGGAACCGGCGCACAGACCCCTCATCCTGCCCTGGTGCCGCGCTCCCGATGGCGCGGCGGGTGGTGCCGCTAGTTGGAGCGGGCGCCGACCTGCTTGCGCTCGAGCTCGTTGAGGCCACCCCAGATCCCGTGGGGCTCGCGGATCTGGATGGCGTAGCTCAGGCAGGGCTGGCGGACCGGGCAGGTGGTGCAGATGGCCTTGGCCCGGTGCTCCCGCTCCAGCTTCTCGTCCTTGCGCTCGAAGTGGGAGGGCGGGAAGAACACCTCCGCCTGCGGCCCCCGGCACGCAGCCTTCATCTGCCAGGCCTCGTCGACACGCTGTGCGCTCACGTGGCATCCCCCTTTCGGCGGCGACCCTACTGGTGCCTCTTTCACCGATACAAGGGTCAGCGACCATCCCGATGGTCCGTGGCCCCGCCCGCCACCGGCTCCACCTCGAGGAGGAGGCCGTCGATGGACACCACCCGCACGGGTCGGGCGGCCTCGATCGGGGTGGCCCGGTTGGTGCGGGCCCGCCACGGGGCGTCGCGGACGGTGACGATGCCGTCGGGAGCCACCCGGCCCACCGAGGTGCCCTCCTCGCCCACCATCCACTCCCGCCCGATGGTCGGCGTCGAGAAGCGGGTGCGCACCATGCCGGGCATCCCTGCCACCATCGCCACCGCCATCCCGACGATGGCCACCAGCAGCGTGATCCACGAGAGCGAGAGGCCGTCGTAGAGGACGACCGACCCGATCGTGAAGGCCATGGTCGCGATCCCGCTCCACACCCTGGGCACCCCGGTCTGCACGTCGATCCCGTAGCCGAGCATGGCGAAGAGGATGAGGCCCACACCCACCGGGTTGGTGGGCAGGGCCGCCAGGCCGTAGCAGCCGAGCACGAGGGAGCCGGCACCGACCAGGCCGGCCACCCCGACGCCAGCGGTGAAGAGCTCGAAGAGGATGAGAGCCAGGCCGATGACGAACAGGAGGTAGGCGACGGGCGGGCTCGACACGGTGTGCATGAGCTGCCCCCCGAGCGGCAGCTGGGCGAAGCGGGCCTGGGTGACCGGTTGCCGCCCGCCTGCGATGACCTCGCTCTCCACCCCTTCGAGGTTCACCACGAACTGGCCGATGACGGGCGTGGCGTTGTCCACCAGCCCGAGGTCGACGGCGTCGCCGGCGCTCACCTTGTCACCGACGGCGGCCTCGCCCCCGAGGGTTCCGTCACCCAACAGGGTGCGGGTGATCTCCACCCGACTGCCGGGGGCCACGCCCACGACCCGGGCGGCGGCCAGGAGCGCAGTGGCCCCGCTGGAGGCCTGGCTGCCCGACGGGCCCACCCAAACGTCCACGGGCACGTCGGCGTCCCGGACGCGCGCCACCAGCTGGTCGAGGCGGGCGTCGGCCACCACCGCGCCGCCGCTGTTCAGCTGCAGCACGAGGGCGATGGCTCCTTGGTCCTCGGCCTTGGTGATCTGCGTCTCGACGAAGTCCACCAGCACCTTGTCGAGCAGGCCGCTGACCTCGATGACGGCCACGTAGCCCTCGTCGGCGTCCTGGCTCGGTGCGGCATCGGAGCGAGGGGCGCCGAGCACCAGGAGCAGGCCCAGGAGTACGAGGACCAGACCGGCCCTGGATAGCGTCGTCGACCGTGGACCCGGCCCGCTTCTTCGCAGCATCTCGGCTGCTCATCGTGGCCGGGAAGGGCGGTGTGGGCAAAACGGTCGTCACCGCCACCATGGCCCGGGCGGCGGCCCGCGTCGGGCTGTCGACCCTGGTGATCGAGGTGGAGGGCAAGTCCGGGTTGGCCACCATGTTCGGCCAACCGGCCCTGGACTACGACGAGGCCGTCCTCTCGGCCGGCGGCGGACGGGCCGGCGAGGGCGAGGTGCGGGCCCGCACCCTGACCCCCGACGAGGCGCTGCTCGACTACCTGCGCGACCACGGGCTGTCCCGGATCTCCAAGCGCCTGGTGTCCACGGGTGCCCTCGACGTGGTGGCCACCGCCGCCCCGGGCATCAAGGACATCCTGGTGCTGGGCAAGGTGAAGCAGCTGGAGCGAGCGGCCGACACCGACCTGCTCTTGCTCGACGCCCCCGCTGCCGGCCACGCCATCACCTTCCTCCAAGCCGCCCGGGTCCTGCTCGACACGGTGCGGGTCGGGCCGATCAACGCCCAGGCGCGCGACGTCCTCGAGATGCTCACCGACCACGCCCGCTGCCGGGTGGTGCTGGTGACCCTGCCCGAGGAGACCCCTGTCAACGAGCTGGTCGACACCGCCTTCAACCTCGAGGACCGGGTCGGCGTGGGGCTCGGTCCCGTGGTCGTGAACGGGCTCTACGACGACCACCCAGGCCTGCAGGCGGTGCCGGTCGAGGCCGCCGACGGCGCCGGCACGACGTTGCGCAAGGGCGAGGCGGAGGCGCTGGCCGAGGCGGCGGCCTTCCGCACCGACAGGATGGCACTGCAGGTGGAGCAGACCGGGCGCCTGGCCGCGCGGCTGCCGTTGGCCCAGATCCGTCTGCCGTTCGTGTTCACCACCGAGATCGGCCCCCCCGAGCTCGACCTGCTGGCCGAGCGCTTCCTGGCCGAGGTCGACGCCCTCCCGGAGGTGGTGTGATGGCACTGGCCCAGGGGCCGTCGCTGCGCCAGCTCGTGGACGAGCGCCGCATCCTCGTGTGCTGCGGGTCCGGGGGGGTCGGGAAGACGACCACTGCCGCGGTGCTGGCACTGGAGGCGGCCCGGGCCGGGCGCCGAGCGGTCGTCGTCACCATCGACCCGGCCAAGCGGTTGGCCGACGCGCTGGGCCTCGAAGGCCTCACCGGCACCCCGACGAAGATCGAGGGCGACTGGCCCGGCGAGCTGTGGGCGCTGATGCTCGACACCAAGAGCACCTTCGACGATCTGGTGGCGGCCAACGCCTCCACCCCGGAGCAGGGCCAGCGGATCCTCGAGAACCGCTTCTACAGGAACATCTCCGGAGCCCTGTCTGGCACCCAGGAGTACATGGCGATGGAGAAGCTCTACGAGCTGCACCAGCGCACCGACTTCGATCTGGTGGTGGTGGACACGCCGCCGACGCGCAACGCCCTCGACTTCATCGACGCTCCGCGGCGGCTGTCCCGCTTCCTCGACCACCGGCCGTTCCGCATGATCACCGCCCCCGGGCGCGGCCTGGCCCGGGCCGTGAACGTGGCCGCTCAGACCTTCCTCCGCACGGTGGCCAAGGTGGTGGGGGCCGAGGTGATCGACGACGCCGTCGCCTTCTTCCAGGCCTTCGAGGGCATGGAGGAGGGCTTCAAGGCGCGGGCCGATGCCGTCCTGCGGCTCCTCTCCGATGACGACACCGCTTTCGTGCTGGTGGCGTCGCCCCGACGCGACACCATCGAGGAGGCGCAGTACTTCGCCGCCAAGCTGGCCGAGGCGGACATCGCGGTACGGGCCCTGATCGTCAACCGGATGCACCCGGCCTTCGGTGACGGTCTGGCCGAGGCGACCCGGGAGCGGGCGGTCACCCTCGACGGCACCGAGCTCGGGGGCCTCTACCGCAACCTGGCGGAGTTCCAGCTCGTCGCCTCCCGAGAGGAGGAGCACCTGGCCGGTCTGGCCGAGGCGGTGGCCCCGGCGCCGGTGGTGCGGGTGCCGTTCCTGCCCACCGACGTCCACGACATCGCCGGGCTCACCGAGGTGGCCTCACACCTGCTCTAGCGCGCCGCCCCTCAATTGGCCGGACGGGCGTCGGCCAGCGCGGCGGCGGCGTCCTCGACGCTCTCGGTGACCGACACGATCCGGTCGAACCCGGTGGTGTGGAGCAGCCGGGTGAGGGTCGGGCGGCTGCAGGCGACGGCGACGTCGCCCCCGGCCTCGCGCGCCCGGCGGATGCCACCGATGAGCGCGCCCAGGCCGGCCGAGTCCATGAAGGGCACGGCCGAGAGGTCGATGAGCAGGTACTTCTTGCTGGCCAGGCCCCCGAGGGCCTCCCGGAACTGGTTCACGGTGTAGGCGTCGAGCTCCCCCACGGGGCGGCACAGCGTGTAGTCGGTGGAGTCCTCCACCTCGATGTCGAGCACACGTCCTCCAAGGGGCGATGGTTCGGCGTCCGGCAAGGGTAGTCAGCCCGGCCCGGGATGCCGCCCCGAGCCGGCCGCTAGCGTGCCGGGCATGACGGAGGTCCTCATCGCCACCGACGCCGACGCCGTGTTCGCCGAGGTGGAGGCGGCCCTCGTCGATGAGTCCACCACCGTCGTGCGGGTCCGCACCGGCCAGGAGGTGGCGGGCGCCGTGGCGGGATCTACGCCTGATCTCGTCGTGCTCGACATGCAGATCGGCAACATGGGCGGCATCGCCACCTGCATCGACCTGCGCCACGAATCAGGGGAGGGTCGCCTCCCGCACGTGCCGGTGCTCGTGCTGCTCGACCGCCAGGCCGACGTGTTCCTGGCTCGCCGCTCCGGTGCCGACGGATGGATCGTGAAGCCCCTCGACGCCTTCTCCCTGCGGGCGGCGGCCACCGCCATCCTCGAGGAATCGCTCGTCGGAGAGCCCGAAGCGATGCACTAGCCTCACCGATCCCACCGGGTGGTGGCTCAGCTTGGCAGAGCGCTGCGTTCGGGACGCAGAGGTCGGGAGTTCAAATCTCCCCCACCCGACCACGGAGGCCGCAGGTCACCCGCCTGCGGCTTCTTCCGTGTCGGTGGCCCGGTGTTCTTCATCTCGCGGCGATCCAGCGAGATCCCGCAGTTCGGTTCGATCCCGCCAATCTCGATCGAGCTTGTCGCAAGTTGCCACTCATCGCGCAACCGCAACCAGGCCAACGCGCGTCCTGCGCACAGCCACCAGGGCGTGTCCAGAACCACAACGGTGTCCGCGCGTTCAAGACGGAGGTCGAGTGTCTCGTGGTAGTTGCCGTCGGCGATCCACGCGTCGCCGGCGAGCACCGCGCGTTGTTTTGTCGTGCCACTCGCTCCCCGAGGGTGCAACCCAGCCGGGCTTCCAGAAGTGGAGGTCGAGATGAATGACGGGCAAGCCGGTCTTGGCGGCGAGCGCGAGCGAGAACGTGCTCTTCCCGGACCCGGCCAGCCCAGTGACGATGATGCGGCGTCCTAGCGCCAGCGGCCCATCACTCATCGACGTCAGTGTCCCTCAAGTGCCGCTAGGCCACGCGGGCCTTTCTGCCGGCGACGGGCGCTCAGCGGTTGATGAGGTCCGCGTCGAACGAGCCACTGTGGGTTGACCCGACGGGCATAGCCTCGATTCGGGTGTCGGCGACGATTCCCGCGACGACATCGACGGACCCGCCGACGTACGTCCAGCCGAAGTCGATCTCGGTGGCGACGACCCACGCCCGATCCTGGGGCCACCAGATAGCGGCGGACTGGTGGTAGGTCCTGGTGAAGGATTCTTCCGCAGCGTCGATCGAACCGGTGCAGAGCAGGTAGTCGCGCGCCGGAAGCCGAACTCGCTCGGTCACACCTTGCTGGTCGAGGCTGCCCCACCCTTCCCACACACAGAACCAACATGCACCCGCGTCCGAGGTAGCCCGCGCAAGGTGTTCGACCAATACAGCGGCGGCATCGGAGGGCAGGGAACCTTCGCAAGCGTCGTCAGCGTGAGGCGCCGCTAGTCGAATGGTGTGGGCCTGCATCTCCGGATGAGCGACTCGTCCGTTGCGGACCGCGACATCGGACCATCGCTCGTCGTCCCGGCCGATCGGATGGAACACCCGCGCGTAGGCGTCGAAGCCGGACGGCACATACGAGGCCAGATCAACGGCGAACGTCACCATGCGCTCGCCCAGCCAAGCCCCAGGTGACACATCTCGCTCCCAGGAGCCTCGCCACATTCCCCCATCCTCCCAATGCGTGGTCGGAGATCGCCATGAGATTGCCGCCCTAGGGGCCCACTCCTGCCGGTAGGGACCACGCGGGACCTTGATCGGGGCCGACTCGACCGCAGGCCGGCGCTCTGCTCCGGGGCGGCAGAGGTTGCGGGGCGCATCACCACGTTGCTCGCGACGGTCGCCACCAAGCCTTGGCGGCGGGGAGCCCACCGCCGATCTCGCTGCGCCGGCAGCGCGCAGCCTCGGGCTCAGCTCTCACCGCCTGACGCACTGCCGCTTCGCGCCGGATTGTCGCCCGGCTGCCATCGATGATCCGCGACAACAACGCCTGGGCGCGGCCTAGATCAGCACGGGACAGACAAGTGCATTGATGTTGACAACAGTTGATAGTCGGGCGACGATGAGACGGTGAGTCGGAACACCATGAGCTTCGCCCTGCCCGCCGAGCTCCGTGAGTACGTCGACGCTCGAGTCGGATCCGGTGAGTACGGCAACACGAGCGAGTACCTGCGCGAGCTCATCCGCCGTGATCAACAGGCGCAGGCTGCCTTGCGACTGAGGTGTCTGATCGCCGATGGCCTCGAGTCCGGCGAGGGCCGGCCTCTCACGGATGCGCTCGTGGACGAGCTTCGTCATCGGGCGTTCGACCCGGCCGGGTGAAGGTCCTCGAGCTACGGCCCTTGGCCGAGATCGATCTGGTCGAGCGGACGCGCCACTACCAGGAGGCTGGCGGAGTCGAACTCGGCGTCCGGTTCTTCGACGCCGCCGTCGCGGCCCTGAGCGCCATCGAAGCGGCACCCGGCATCGGGTCGCCGCGGATCGGTGAGCTGATCGGCGTTCCTGAGGTTCGCCGCATCGGCGTGGAAGGCTTTCCTTGCGGATGGCTCTACCTGGAGCGGCCTGAGAGCCTCGATGTCGTTCGCATGCTGACGGATCGCCAGGAGGTCGCGGTGCTGCTGGACACCTTGGGCAGCGAGTCCCGAGCCGAGGGTCGGTCCGAGGAATGAGGCCGTCGTGACATCCGAGAACAGCCGGGGGAGTGACCATGGATGCGACTGCGAGGATGACGACCTTCTCCACCTCGTCCTGCCTATCAGACGACGCCGACGTCCAGACCAAGCTGCTCGCGCTCATCGGCCGGGAGCCCCTGGGACCTCTCCGACGATCCCGCGCCAGGGGATCGATCAGGTAGAACTTCGGGCATGCTCGGCTGGATCGGTGACATCGAGAAGACCACCATCGACAACCAGACCTTCCGCACGGTCGTCTACACAGGAGCGCACACGCAGCTCACGGTGATGAGCCTGCTGCCCGGCGAGGAGATCGGCTGGGAGGCCCACGGGCACCTCGATCAGTTCCTCCGCATCGAGCAGGGGAGCGCCGAGGTCGACCTGGGACGCGGCGAGGATGCCGTCGACGAGACCCATCCGTTGCAGGACGACTGGGCGATCATCGTGCCCGCCAGAACGTGGCACAACGTGCGCAACACCGGCAGCGAGGTGCTGAAGCTCTACTCGCTGTACTCCCCACCCGAGCACCCCGATGGCACCGTCCACGCCACCAAGGCGGATGCCGATGCCGCCGAGGCCGCCGAGCACGACCACTGAGCGAGCCACCTTCGTCACCCACCGTGGATAGCGGGGTGCGGTCGTGGGAAGGCAGTGGCCCTCGACCACGCAGGAGATGACATGACCGATCAGCACAACGACAACGACGACCTCGACGAGCCGCAGCACACCGGTGACGACCGGCGTGCCGATGACCCCAACAGCGAGAACCGAGATGACCATCCGGTCGGCACCACCACCGGGACCGGTGCGGGAGCGACCATCGGCGCCGTAGCCGGTGCGGCCGTCGGCGGCCCGGTCGGCGCGGTCGTGGGAGGCGTGGTGGGCGGCGTCGCCGGCGGGGCCGGAGGCCACGGGGTGGCGGACAAGGTGAACCCGGAGGGCGACGAGGTGTCCGGCGACAAGGTCCCGGATCCCGGTACCAAGGATGACGACCCCGACGTGAGGTGAGCTCGCGGTGCGACTGGCCCGCCCCGGTCGGGCGGGCCAGTGGCGCTCACCCGTGGGTCACCGGTCGCCCGAGAGGCAGGAGGCGGCCCACGCCGGCCCCGACGGCGATTCTCCTCGGACATGGGTGCGAAGAAGGCGCCGAAGGCATAGGCCACGCCGAAGCCGGCGAACATCGACAGGAACGCCGCCGCCACGGCCCGCCACGCCCTGCTCGAGTCGAGCTCCGGCACCCGGCCAGTATCCTCCACCCGCCGACGGCTACGTTGCGGCACGTGCATCGGCGGTCGGTCCTGAAGGGCGGCGTGGGTCTGGCCGGCGTCGGGCTGCTGGCGCGACCGGCTCGAGCGCAGGCGCAGGCCGCCGTCGACCCGGTGCCGCCGAGCGGCTGGGACTACCCGACGGTGGTGGAGCTGCTGCCCTTCGGGCACGGGGTGGCGTCGGGTGATCCGTTGGCCGACCGGGTGATCGTGTGGACGCGCATCACCGTGCCGGATGCCCGGGGTTGGGACGCAGCCGACCCTCAGGGCCTCACCGCGATCGAGGTCGACTGGGTGGCCGCCACCGACCCGGCCCTACAGGACGTGGTGGCCGGCGGCACCGTGGTCACGACGCGCGAGATCGACTGGACGGTGAAGGTGGACGCCGCCGGCCTGGCCTCGGCCACCACCTACTACTACGGCTTCTCGGCGCTCGGGTTCCGCTCCCCGGTCGGTCGCACCCGCACCGCTCCCGCCCTCGGCGATGCCGTGAGCGAGGTGCGCTTCGCCCACTCGGCCTGCACATCCTGGTGGTCGACGGACTTCCACTTCTACCGGCGGATCGCCGAGCGCAACGACCTCGACCTGTTCCTGCACGCCGGCGACCACGTCTATGAGTTCGTCGACGACTCGCAGTGGTACCGGGCCCGCCGGGACATCTTCGACGAGTCCTACATCGACTTCAGGGAGTGGACAGACGCCGACGAGTGCCGGCGGCGCTACGCCTTGCACTACGCCGATCCCGACCTGTTGGCCGCCCATCGCTCGGTGGCCTGGTGCGTGATCACGGATAACCACGACCTCGACGACCAAGAGGTCGACGGCGTGGTGACCTTCAGCCGGGCTCAGGCGGCCGAGGTCTTCTGGGAGTGGACGCCGTGCCGTCCGCCGCTTCCCGACGGATCGGGCAGCTTCCCCCCGCCACCGGGCGCCGACCGGCAGGTGCCGGTTCCCCGGGGCGCCGCCGCCGAGCTCAGCTACCGGGTGCTGCCCTACGGGGACCTGGCCGAGGTGCTCTGCCTCGACATCCGCACCTACCGCTCGGCGCCGTCGGCCGGCGCCGCCCTCGACGGGTCGCCGCCCGTCAGCGACCCGTTCGACCCCGCCGTCGACGACCTCCTCGGTCCGGTGCAGGAGGCCTGGCTGCGACGCGTCCTGCTCGACTCGGCCGGGCGGCAGGCGACGTTCCGGATCCTGCTCAACAGCGTCAACATGTCGCAGATCAAGATCAGCGCGCCCCTCCAGGAGGAGCTGGCCGCCCTCGGCGTCGAGACCGGGACATCGGGCACGCTCTATCCCAACGGCTGGGATCAGTGGCCGGCTTCCCGTCGCCGCCTGTACACCTTCCTGCGCGACGAAGGGCTCATCGACAACATCGTGATGAGCGGCGACGCCCATGGCTGGTTCGCCAGCGATCTCGTCGAGGACAACCAGCTCCCCAGCTACGAGCCGCTCACCGGCGGCGGGCTGCTCGGGGTGGTGGGCGTCGAGCTGCAACCCGGCGGTGGCGGGCGAGTCAACCTGCAGGGCACGCTGGCCCGGGAGGCGTACGCCGCTGCCAACGGCCGGAAGGTCGAGGACGACTACGCCCGCTACGCCGCCGACGTCTACCCGGCCTTCGAGGCCCCCGCGCGCGTCGTCGAGGCGCTGGCGGTGGCCGGCAACCCCAACCTCGTGCACCTCGACTGGCGCACGTACGGCTACGGCCTCGCCCACCTGACCGCCGACCACGCCCTCGTGGAGTTCTGGAAGGTCCCGATGCCGGTCGCCACCGCGGCCCAGGCCCTCGACCAGCAGTTCCGCACCGACGTCGGCGCGCCACACCTCCGAGCCGTCGACCCGGTGCCCAGCCGCGGCACACGGGTCGACCTGCCAGTGCCGGAGGCGGTGACCACCGCCACCACCACCGCACCGGCCCGCGAAGAGCCAGCGACGTCCGGCGCCTCCGGCGGGGGGACCCTGCCGGCCACCGGGCTGCCCATCCCGGTGGCGGGTGGACTGGCGGCCTTGGCGGCTGGTCTGGCCCTACGGGTACGCCGACGGCGCTGAGCGCCCCGCCCGATCGACCCCTCGATAGCCTGCAGCCGTGTCGGTGCCGCCTGCGCCTGGTGATGCCGAGGTCGTTTGGGCGCCGGTCGAGGGGGCATGGACGCGCAGCCAGATGGCCGCCTTCGCCACCAACGTGATGGACGCCGGAGGCCCCGCCCTCGATGACGCCGCCACGCTGCTGGGCTGGTCGCTCGGGGAGCCGGCCGCCTTCTGGGGGGCCTACGCCACCTTCGCCGGCACCCGTTGGCACGAGCTACCGACCGAGATCGTGCTGCGCGACGGCCCCATGCCGGCCACCCGGTGGTTCCCGGGAGGCACCCTGAGCTACGCCGAGCACGCCCTGGCCCACGCGTCGGTGCGTCCCGATGACGTCGCCGTGGTCGGTCGCTCGCAGACGCGCCCGCGCGACTCGCTCACCTGGCGAGAGCTGGCGGACGCGGTAGCGCGGTGTCGAGCGGGGCTGGTCCGCCTCGGCGTGCGGCGAGGGGATCGGGTGGTGGCCTACGCCCCGAACATCTCCGAGACCCTCGTGGCCATGCTGGCCACTGCGAGTCTGGGAGCGATCTGGTCCTCGTGCCCGCCGGAGTTCGGCGAGCAGGCCGTCATCGATCGCTGGAGCCAGATCGAGCCGCGGGTGGTTCTGGCGGTGGACGGCTACCGGTATGGCGATCGCGAGCTCGACCGGCGAGCAGCGGTCAGCGCGATCGTCTCCGCCCTCCCGAGCGTCGAGCACGTCGTGGCCCTCCGGTACCTACTGCCCGGCGGTGACGATGGCTGGGCCGAGCTGCTGGGAGAGGCCGCGAGGCCGAGCTTCGAGCCCGTGTCGTTCGACCACCCGCTGTGGATCCTCTTCTCCTCCGGCACGACCGGACTGCCGAAGGCCATCGTCCACGGGCACGGCGGGATGACCCTCGAGCACCACAAGGTGCTTGCCTTCCACCACGACCTGCGGGCCGGCGAGCGGTTCTGCTGGTTCAGCACCACGGGGTGGATGATGTGGAACTACCTCGTGTCGGGCCTGCTGGTCGGCGCCACGGTGGTGCTGTTCGACGGCGACCCCGCCTCCCCCGACCTGTTGGCGCTGTGGACGCTGGCCGCTGACGAAGGTCTCGACGTCCTCGGCCTGAGCGCCCCGTTCGTGATGGCCTGCCGCAAGGCCGGGCTCTCGCCCGGCGCCGATGCCGACCTCACTCGCCTCCGCGAGGTGGGGGTCACCGGAGCCCCACTCCCGGCCGACGGGTCCCGCTGGATCGTCGAGGCGGTCGGCGGCCACGTGCGGCCCAGCTCGCTGAGCGGCGGCACGGACGTCTGCACCGCCTTCGTCGGGCCGATGCCGAGCGAGCCGGTTCGAGCCGGTGTCATCACCAGCCGGCTGTTGGGCTGTGACGTGCAGGCCGTCGACGAGAACGGGCAGCCGTGTGCCACGGGCGACACCGGTGAGCTGGTCGTCACGGCGCCGATGCCGTCGATGCCGGTCGGCTTCTGGGGTGACGATGACGGGTCCCGGATGCGGGCCGCCTACTTCGAGCGATTCCCAGGCGTGTGGTGCCACGGCGACTGGGTCACCTTCGACGCCGCCGGCGGATGTGTGATCACGGGTCGATCGGACGCGACCCTGAACCGCGGTGGCGTGCGGCTCGGCACCAGCGACTTCTACGCCGTCGTCGAAGCCCTCCCGGAGATCGCCGATTCGGTCGTCGTCCACCTCGAGGACGCCGAGGGCGGCCCGGGCCGACTCATCCTGCTGGTGGTCTGCAGCCCTGGTGCCGAGCTCTCCGATTCGCTGCTGGCCGAGATCCGCGGAACCCTCCGCGAGCGCCACTCACCCAGGCACGTGCCGGATGAGATCCACGCCGTTCCGGGCCTGCCGAGGACGATGTCCGGCAAGAAGCTGGAGATCCCGATCAAGCGCCTCCTGCTCGGCCACGACCCGTCAGAGGTCGCCGCCCGAGACTCGCTCGACGACCCGGAGGCCTTTGACCACCTGAGGAAGTGGGCCGCCGATCGCTCCTCGGCGAAGCCGTAGCCTCAGCGGATGGAGCTGGGCGAGCTGCAGCGGCTCATGGCGCAGACGTACGGCGCGCAGGATCGGGCCCGGGGGGTGGCGGCCACCGTGGCGTGGCTCACCGAGGAGCTGGGGGAGCTGGCCCAGGCCGTGCGCAAGGGGACGCCCGACGACCAGCTCCACGAGCTGGGCGACGTGCTGGCCTGGTTGGCGTCCCTGGCCGAGCAGCTCGGCCTGTCCCTCGACGACGCCGTCGCCCGCTACGCCGAGGGCTGCCCGCGTTGCGGGACCAGTCCCTGCAGTTGCTAGAGGAGGGCTTCGGCGATCTGGATGGCGTTGAGGGCGGCACCCTTGCGGAGGTTGTCGCCGGAGAGGAACAGGGCCAGACCCCGTCCGTCTGGAACGGTGGGATCGTGGCGGAGCCGGCCCACCTGCGTGACGTCTCCGCCCGCCACCGCGAGCGGGGTGGGCACCTCGGCGAGGACGACACCCGCGGCACCGGCGAGGACCTCCCGGGCCCGGGACGGTGACAGCGGCCGCTCGAAGCGGGCGTTCACCGCCATCGAGTGCCCGGCGAACACCGGCACCCGCACGCAGAGTGCCGACACGAGCAGGTCGGGCAGCCCCAGGATCTTGCGGCTCTCGTTGCGCAGCTTGTGGTCCTCGTCGGTCTCGCCGAGGCCGTCGTCGACGAACGTGCCCGCCTGCGGAATGATGTTGAAGGCGATGGTGGTGGGGAACTTCGCCGCCGCCGGGAAGTCGACGGCCCGGCCGTCGTGGGTGAGGTCGGCGGCGTCGCCGGCCACCTTCTGCACCTGCTCGTCGAGCTCGGCCACACCGGCCAGCCCGTTCCCGGACACGGCCTGGTAGGTGCTGACGACCATCGACTGCAGCCCAGCTTCGAGGTCGAGCGGCTTGAGCACCGGCATGGCCACCATGGTCGTGCAGTTCGGGTTGGCCACGATGCCCTTGGGGATCGAGCGCAGGGCGTGGGCGTTGACCTCCGGCACCACGAGGGGGACATCGGGATCCATCCGCCAGGCGGACGAGTTGTCGATCACGGTCGCGCCAGCGGCCGCCACCCGAGGGGCCAGGGCGCGGGATGTGGTGGCCCCGGCCGCAAACAGCGCCAGGTCGAGCCCGTCGTAGGACGCCGTCTCGGCATCCTCGACGGTGAGCGCCTGGTCGCCGAAGGCGAGCACGCGCCCCGCCGAGCGAGCTGACGCGAACAGGCGGAGCTGATCGAGCGGGAAGGCCCGCTCCCGCAGGACCCGCAGCATCACCCCACCGACCTGACCAGTGGCACCAAACACCCCAACGCGCATGGCACAAGGGTACGAGCCGAGGCAGTCGGAGCCAAAGCAGTTCGAGGTGGAGCAGCACGAGCGCCTACGGCCCGGCGCAGCCGTTGGGGGGTCTCCCCCCAGGAGCGCACCGCAGGCGGCTCCGCCGCCGAGGATGCCTGAGCGCGGCCGCAGGCCGCACCATGTGGGAGCTCGATCTCGACGTGGTTCAGTCGAGATCGAAAGCGGTGTGCAGCTCTTGGACGGCTTGTTCGACCTGGGCTTGGCGGACGATGCAGGAGATGCGGATGGCCGAGGTGGAGATCATCTCGATGTTGATGCCGGCCGCCGCCAGCGTCTCGAAGGTCTTGGCCGCCACGCCAGGGTTCGACTTCATCCCCGCCCCGACCAGGCTCACCCTGGCGATGTCGGCGTCGCTGGTGACCCCGCTGGCGGAGATCTCCGTGGCCAGGCCCGTCGTGATCTCCTCGCTCTTGCGCAGATCGTCGTGGGGGACCGTGAAGGAGATGTCGGTGACCCCGTGGTCCGAGGTGTTCTGCACGATCATGTCGACGTTGATGTCGGCGTCGGCCAGCAGCCGGAAGAGTCGGGCGGCGATGCCCGGCTGGGCGGGCACGCCGGCGACGGTCACCTTGGCCTCCGAGGTGTCGTGCACGACGGCGGAGACGATGGCCTGCTCCATGGACGGATCCTCCTCTTGCACCCAAGTGCCGGGCTCCCAGGTGAACGCTGATCGGATGTGCAGGCGCACGCCCCAGGTGCGGGCGAACTCGACGGAGCGCATGGCCGGCTTGGGGCAGCCGCACGCCGTCATCTCGAGCATCTCCTCGAAGCTGACGGTGGCCATGCGGCGAGCGGTGGGCACCAGGCGCGGGTCGGCGGTGAACACCCCGGGCACGTCGGTGTAGAGCTCGCAGGAGTGCGCATCGAGGGCGTGGGCGAGGGCCACGGCCGTGGTGTCCGAGCCACCCCGGCCGAGGAAGGTGACGTTGTGGTCACCGGACACACCCTGCGATCCACCTACCACCGGCGTGTGGCCGTCGCTCAGGGCCGCCTCGACGCGCTGCGGTCTGAGCTCGGTGATCTTGGCGTTGGTGTGGGAGCTGTCGGTGATGAAGCCCGCCTGGCTGCCCGTGAAGCTGTCCGCCGGCACCCCGAGATCGTGCAGGGCCATGCAGAGCAGCGCGGTGGCCTTGCGCTCGCCGGCGGTGAGGAGCATGTCCATCTCCCGGCCGGGACGCACCTTGGACACGTCCGACGCCAGTCGGATGAGCTCGTCGGTCTCCTTGCCCATGGCGCTGACCACCACCACGACGTCGTCGCCGCGACGCTTCGTGCGGGCCACGTGGTCGGCGACGGCTCGGATGCGCTCCGGGTCGGCGACTGAGGTGCCACCGAACTTCTGCACGACCAGTGGCACGGGTGACGACGCTACCGCCGACGCCCCTCCCTCACGAACCGGTAGCGCAGGAGGACGCCGCTAGGGTTCGGCGCCATGCCGAGCGACAAGCGTCAGCGCCAGGACGAGGGTCGCCTGCTCCGCCTCGAGGCGCAGCGGGTGGCCACCCACAAGGACAGTCGGAAGCGCCAGGTCCGCTCGCTCGGCCTGCTGCTCGGCGGACTCCTCGTGGTGGCCGGGGCCATCGCCATCTTCAGTGCCGATGGTGCCGACGAAGACGTCAGCACCGACACGACCGAGGCCACCGACGACACCGCCACGACGACGCCGCCCGCCGAGATCATCCTGCCGGGTGCCGGCGCCAGCGTCACCGGCGAGACGCCCTGCCCCGAGGTCGACGGCTCGTCCGAGCGGACCACGGGCTTCGAGATGCCGCCGCCGATGTGCATCGACCCGGACAAGGCCTACACCGCCACCCTCACCACCACCGAGGGCGACATCGTCATCGAGCTCGACGTCGCCAACGCCCCGGTGACCGCCAACAACTTCGTGGTGCTCTCCCGCTACCACTTCTACGACAACGTGCCCTTCCACCGGATCGTGCCCGGCTTCGTCAATCAGGCTGGCGACCCCGTCGGGCCGCAGCCGGGCACGGGTGGCCCGGGCTATGCCATACCCGACGAGCTCCCGGCCGACCCGGCCACCGCCTACGCACCGGGCGCGGTGGCCATGGCCAACAGCGGACCGGCGAGCGGTGGCAGCCAGTTCTTCCTCGTCATCGGCGACCCCAACGGGGCCCTCTCCGGAGCCGGGTCCTACAGCGCCTTCGGCACCATCGTCGAGGGTCAGGACGTGTCCGAGACCATCAACGCCCTCGGTGGTCCGGACGAGCGGCCGACGTCGCCGGTGGCCATCACCTCCGTCTCCATCACCGAGACCTAGCTCTCCCGCCAGCCTCAGGCCCGCAGCGCCTTCGGAGGCCGGGCGTCGTCGCTCGGCCGCGCCCGGTGGATCGGGAGGCTGAAGCCGAACCGGGCTCCCCCGCCCGGTGCCCCATCGCACCAGGTCTAGTCAGCGCGAGGGAGGGCCTCAAGCCCGACAGCCAGGCCGTCGACGAACACCGTCACGTTCCCGGCGCCCGTGGCGCTCCACGAACCATCGCTCGAGCGGGTCAGCGCCGTGCGCTCGTCGATGCCCACGATCGGCAGACCCTTCGGGGCGATCTTCAGCGTCCGCTTCTCCTTGTCCTCGCTCCAGGTGTTGTGGTGAGGGATGACGGCCATGGCGGTGACGGCGCCGAGGCCGAGGGTGAGCGCGCCGCCACGCGGATCGACCATGGGATCGCACAGGGCCATGGCGCTCGATCCGGACGCCGCCAGCACCGCCCCGCCGAGCCAAGCCGCCAGCAGGGCGTCCCAGACGGGTGAGTCCTTCAGCACGGATCGCAGGTGCATCGGTGAGCCGTCGGCCAAGTAGGTGAAGCCGGCCTCGGCCAGCGGGCCGGCGTTGGCCGGGTCGAGGGCATCGGCCCGGGTGAGGACCCGGAGGGGCCGGACGGTGGCGCCCAGCTCCACGAACCACCGCACGGCCGCGTCGACGCTGCGGTCCGGGTGCTCGTAGGCGGCGGCGGTGGGCAGCACCAGCACCTCGGTGCCACCGCTGAGATCGAGCAGGTCGCGATCGAAGTCGCATCCGGTGCGCCACTCGGCGCCCCCGACGAGGGCAAGGGTCCCGGGCATGCCGGCGAACCTACCCGTCGTTCTGGACCTCGGTTCTCACCCGTCGGTAGCGTCGCCGCCCATGACCATCAAGAAGCTGGGCATCGTCGGGTCGGGGATCATGGGATCGGGCATCGCCGAGGTGGCGGCCAAGGCCGGCATCGACGTCGTCCTCCGGTCGCGCCAGCAGGCCTCGGCCGACGGCATGGTCGCCGCCCTGGAGAAGTCGTTGGCCAAGCAGGTCGAGCGGGGCAAGCTCGAGGAGACAGCCGCCAAGGAGATCAGCGGCCGGGTCACCGCCACCGACGACCTGCAGGCCCTGGCCGACGCGGATCTCGTGCTCGAGTCGGTCGTGGAGGACCTGGCCGTCAAGAAGGAGCTCTTCCAGCAGCTCGATGGCATCGTCAAGGACGACGGCATCCTGGCCACCAACACCTCCACCCTCCCGGTGGTCGAGCTGGCCATGACCACGAACCGCCCCGAGCAGGTCGTGGGCATCCACTTCTTCAACCCGGCCCCGATGATGAGCCTCGTGGAGGTCATCGCCCCGCTCACCGCCAGCCAGGCGACGGTGGCCGCCGCCAAGGAGTTCGCCTCCGGCTGCGGCAAGGACGTCGTCGAGGTGAAGGATCGCGCCGGCTTCATCGTGAACGCGCTGCTCTTCCCGTACCTGAACAACGCCGTGCGCATGCTCGAGGCCGGCACCGCCAGCCGGGACGACATCGACACCGCCATGAAGGGCGGCTGCAACTTCCCGATGGGCCCCCTCGCCCTGCTCGACCTCGTCGGACTCGACACCTCGCTGTCGATCCTGGACGCCCTCTACGACGAGTTCAAGGACCCGAACTACGCCGCCATGCCCCTGCTGCGCCGCATGGTGACGGCCGGCCAGCTCGGCCGGAAGTCCGGCGCCGGGTTCTTCGACTACGCCAAGTAGTCGATCTCGACAGAGAGCGTCGAGATCGAGCCAGCTCCGGCCAAGCGCCTCTGCCCCCACGCCCCGCCATGGTCCTGACGCCACTCCGCCTAGGTTCGCCTCCCATGAGCGCATCTGAGCTGTTCGACATCGCTGGCAAGAGGGCCGTCGTCACCGGGGGTGGGAGCGGGATCGGGACGATGATCGCCACCGGCTTCGTGGAGGCGGGGGTCAGCGTGATCATCGCCTCCCGCAAGGAGGAGTCTCTCAAGGAGGTCACCGAGGAGCTGTCGGCAAAGGGTGACTGCTCCTACGTGGTGGCCGACCTGTCCACCGAGGAGGGCTGCCGAGGGCTCGGTGCGGCCGTGGCCGAGCGGTGGGACTCGCTCGACATCCTCGTCAACAACGCCGGTGCCAACTGGGGCGCTCCGCTGGCCGAGCAGGACACCAAGTCCTGGGCTCGCGTGCTCGACGTGAACGTGGAGGGCGTGTTCCACACCACCAAGTTCCTGCTGCCGCTGCTGCAGGCGGCCGGCACCGCCGAGGAGCCAAGCCGGGTGATCAACATCGGCTCCGTCGACGGCATCCAGGTGCCCGGCTTCGAGACCTACGCCTACTCGTCGTCCAAGGCTGCGGTGCACCAGCTCACCCGCCACCTGGCCAAGCACCTGGCGCCGACGGTGACGGTCAACGCCATCGCACCCGGCCCCTTCCAGTCCCGCATGATGAAGGCCACCCTCGAGGCGGCCGGCGAGGGCATGGCCAAGATGATGCCGTTGAAGCGCATCGGACGGCCCGAGGACATGGCCGGCCCGGCCATCTTCCTGAGCTCGAAGGCCGGCGCCTTCCTGACCGGGACCATCATCCCCGTCGACGGCGGCATCGCCACCACGAAGTAGGTGCCCACAGAGCCGCCGCCGAGCCCTTGGCGGTTCCCCGACCTGGCCACCGCCGACGAGGAGGGTGTCGTGGCGGTGGGAGCCGACCTCGAGCCGGGCACGCTCCTGCAGGCCTACCGCCATGGGGCCTTCCCGATGCCCCTCCACCGGGACGGGCCGCTGGGCTGGTGGTCGCCCGACCCGCGGGCGATCCTCCCCCTCGACGGCCTGCGGGTGAGCCGCTCACTGCGGCGATCGTGCGCCCGCTACGAGGTGCGCATCGATTCGGCCTTCGGTGAGGTCGTGGAGGCTTGTGCCGACTCGGGTCGACCCGGTGGGTGGATCAACCACGAGATCCAGCTGGCCTACGGGCGCATGCACGACCTCGGCTGGGCCCACAGCGTCGAGGCCTGGGATGAGGGCGGCCTGGCCGGTGGGCTCTACGGCGTGGCCGTCGGTGGGCTCTTCGCCGGCGAGTCGATGTTCCACCACCGCACCGATGCCTCGAAGGTGGCGCTGGTCGGGCTGGTGGAGCGGCTCCGGGCCGACGGCCGGGCCCGAATGCTCGACGTGCAGTGGCGGACCGACCACCTCGCCAGCCTCGGCGCCATCGAGCTGCCTCGGCGCCAGTACCTGACCGAGCTGGAGGTGGCCCTGGCGAGCCCGCCGCCACGCCTCAGGGCCTGACGCGGTCGCGTCAGCCGGGGCGACCCTCGCCCTTCTGGCCGCGGTCGCCCTTGTCGCCCTTGCCGACGTTGCTGCGGGCGACCGCGCTGACGCATGGGCCGTGCTCCGAGCCGGGCGGGCACTTGGCGGCCGCCTCGGACACGTGCTTGCCGTGGTTCTCGGGGTGCGGCCCCCCTCCTTCGTCGTCGTCCTCCACCTCTGGTGCCTCGGCCGCGTCGTCGGTCGCGTCGTCGTCCTCGGTGGTGGTCGTCTCCTCGACGATCTCGGCGTCGGCGGGCGGATCCTGCGCCTCGACGGCGGCCGCCACCCCGACCAGCAACAGCGAGGCCAACCCAGCGATCAGGGCGGTGACGTGGGATCGGCGCATGGGCGTGGTTGTACCACCATCGCGGTCGAGCGGGGCCCTCCAGTTGTAGCGGACCAGCTGAGCCGGTGATCATGGCCGCATGCCCACCCACCTCGAGCAGCCCGATCGTCCCTGGATGATCCGGACCTACTCGGGGCACTCCACGGCCAAGGCCAGCAACGCCCTCTACCGGTCCAACCTGGCCAAGGGGCAGACGGGCCTGTCGATCGCCTTCGACCTCCCCACCCAGACGGGCTACGACCCGGATCACATCCTGGCCAAGGGCGAGGTGGGCAAGGTCGGTGTGCCCGTCGTGCACCTCGGGCACATGGGTGAGCTGCTGGACGGCATCCCCCAGGGCGAGATGAACACGTCGATGACGATCAACGCGCCGGCCGCCTGGTTGCTCGGGCTCTACGTCGCCAACGCCGAGAACCAGGGTGTCGCCAGCCAGGCGCTCCGGGGCACCACCCAGAACGACATCGTCAAGGAGTACCTCTCCCGTGGCACCTACATCTTCCCGCCGCTGCCCTCCCGCCGGCTGATCGTCGACATGGTCGCGTTCTGTGCCGAACGAGTGCCGTTGTGGAACCCGATGAACGTCTGCAGCTACCACCTGCAGGAGGCGGGGGCGACGCCCGTGCAGGAGCTGGCCTACAGCCTGGCCACCGCCATCGGCGTGCTCGACGCGGTCAAGGAGTCGGGCCAGGTGGACGACGACCGGTTTCCGGCCGTGTTCGCCTCCATCAGCTTCTTCGTGAACAGCGGCATCCGGTTCGTGGAGGAGACGGCCAAGATGCGGGCCTTCACCAAGCTGTGGGATCGGATCGGCCTCGAGCGCTACCGCGTCAGCGATCCAAAGGCTCGTCGCTTCCGCTATGGGGTGCAGGTGAACAGCCTCGGCCT
>Ga0136618_10000095_pt1 | contig 22383 bp, 21 predicted proteins | sample AntDrymUQ3302106_2_FD_104805 | JGI IMG/M metagenome (GOLD analysis project Ga0136618, IMG submission 104805) | Polar desert sand microbial communities from Dry Valleys, Antarctica - metaG UQ330 (21.06) | ecosystem: Environmental > Terrestrial > Soil > Desert | place: Antarctica: Dry Valley... | reverse complement strand
GTCGCGGCGCTGCCGACCACGGCGGCGCTTCCGACGGTCGCGGCACTGCCGCCGACCGCGACGGAGCCGGCCGTGGCGGCACTCCCGTCGGCCTCGTGGCGCTCCGGATCGCTCATCTTCGGCGAACCGTATCGCGCCGACCGCGAGCGATCAGGATGACGCCAGCGGCGAAGCAGCGATACGCAGCCCACCACGCCAGCGGCCGGTCACGCTCGACCGTGCCGATCAGTCGGATTGAGGCCAGCGTGGACGCGAACGACGCCAGGGCGCCCGCGGCCAGAGTCCCCGCGAGTGAAGCTGGGATGCCGCGCCGGGTGAGCCGTACGCCCTTCAAGACGCTAGCCCCGACGATGACCGGCAGCGCCGAGTGGCGCGACAGCACGTTCGCGTCCGGGCGTCGGAACCCGCGTGCCCTCGCGGCCGCCAGCGTCGCTCCGTTGCGCGACACGCCAGGCATCAGGGAGGCGGCCTGCGCGACGCCCAAGCACAGGCCGTCCACCCAACCCGCCTCCTCGTGCACGCGTCGCTGCCCCGCTCGATCACCGGAGACGAGAAGCGCAGATCCGAGGAGGAGCCCGGCGGCGATGGTCGGCGGCGTGCCGAGCCTCACCTCCACGATTCGCTCGAAGGCGAGGCCCACCGCCGCCGGCGGCAGAAATGACCAGAACACGAGCCCGACCCGTCGTGGGTCAAGGCCTCCGACCGCCTCCGCGACCTCGCTGCGCAGGCCGATCAGCAGCGCGACGGCGGTCCCGGCGTGCAGTGCGACCTCGACGGACTTGCGGAGCTCGGGCTCCGCGTCGGCGTAGGACCAGCCGAGCAGCCAGGGCAGGACGGCTACGTGCCCGGAGGAGGAGATCGGAAGCAGCTCGGTCGGCCCCTGCACGAGGCCCAGTGCGACGACCTCAGCGCGTCGGGGCATCCGCGGCCGTCTCGGCCGGCGAATGCGCCGATGGCCCGCCGCCGCTGCTGCTGCGGCGGCGCACGAGCAGGTAGATGAGCCCGACGACGATGAAGAACAGAACCGCATAGTCGACGTAGTGCAGCGAGTCTTTCCAGGTCTCCCAGTTGTCGCCGACCTCCCGGCCGATCAGCGTCAGCATGAGGATCCAGGGAATGCAGCCCAGGGTGGTGAGGATCGTGAAGCGCCAGAACGGCATGCGCGCCACGCCCGCCGGCAGGGAGATGAAGGTGCGAATGATCGGGAGCATCCGGGTGAAGAACACGGTGGCGGAGCCGTAGCGGGCGAACCAGTCGTCGGCCTGCTCGAGATGGGAGGGCTTCAAGTGGATCTTGCGCCCGTGCTTCTCGAGGATGTCGACGCGCCCGTAGTAGCCGACCGCGTAGGCGATCCACGAGCCCACGACGTTGGCGAAGGTCCCGACCGTCACGACCGCCGTGAGCGAATACTCGCCGCGCGACACGTTGAACCCCGCGAACAGGAAGGTGGCCTCGGACGGCACGGGGATGCAGGCGCTCTCGAGCACCATCAGGACGAAGATGCCGGGCAGGCCAAGCGCGTCGATGACGTCGACCGCGACCTCGACGATGGGGTCGGTGATGGAAGCGAGGAGGAGCACTCGGGGTACGAGGGTAACCTCCACGCCCTCGTGTCCGTCCCCCTTTTCGATACATCAGGGCCTCAGGCGCCGCTTCGCGACGAGTTGCGCGCCCGTGTCACGGCCGTGCTCGACCGCGGCGTATACATCCTCGGGCAGGAGGTGGCGGCCTTTGAGACCGAGTGGGCCGACTACCTCGGCGCCGGGCACGCGATCGGCGTCGCGAACGGGACCGAGGCGCTGACCATCGCCTTGAGGGCGCTCGGCGTCGGGCCGGGCGACGATGTCGTGGTGCCGTCGTTCACCTTCTACGCCTCCGCCGAGGCCATCCCGCCCACGGGTGCGCGCCCCGTCTTCTGCGACGTCGATCCCGACACCTTCTGCGTCACCCCGGACACCGTGCGCGCCGCGATGACGCCGAAGACCAAGGCGGTCATCGTCGTGCATCTCTTCGGCAACGTGGCGCCCGTCCGGGAGATCGAGGCGCTGGTCGGCGTGCCGGTCGTCGAGGACGCAGCCCAGGCGGCAGGCTCGCGCGCTTCGGACGGCGTGCGGGCGGGGGCGATGGGCGCCGTCGCCACCTTCTCGTTCTTTCCTTCGAAGAACCTGGGCGCCTTCGGCGACGGCGGGGCGATCGTGTCCAACGACGCCGAGCTCGCCGAGCGGGTGCGGACCCTGCGCTTCCACGGCTCCCGCGACAAGGTGACCTTCGATCAGGTGGGCTACAACTCGCGCCTGGACGAGATCCAGGCGGCGATCCTGCGGGTTCAGCTGCCGCACCTCGAGCGCTGGGCGGAAGGCCGCCGGGATGCCGGTGACCACTACGCCGCAGCCGGATTGGCCGAGTACGCAGACCTCCCGGTTCCCGGTCCCGGGTCGGCTCCCGCCTGGCATCTCTACGTCATCCGTCACGCGCGGGCGGACAGGCTGGCCGGCGCGCTGCGGGAGGCGGGCATCGGGCAGAAGGCGTACTACCGCGTGCCGGTCCACCGTCAGCCCGCGATGCGCGAATGGCCGCCCGCCACCCCGCTGCCGGGGACGGACGAGGTGGCGGCATCCCACCTGGCGATCCCCATGAGCCCTCTCCTGAGCCGCGAGCAGGCCGAGCAGGTGGTGGGCGCCGTGCGCGATGCGGATCTGGGTTGATCTGACCAACTCCCCGCACGTGCTCGTGATGCGCCCGGTGATCCGGGCGCTCGAGGCAAGGGGTGCGGAGGTGCTCGTCACGGCCCGGGACTTCGCGCAGACGCTCGGGTTGCTCGACCGCTTCGAGATTGCTCACGAGCCGATCGGACGCCATCGCGGGAGCCGGCTCGCGGCCAAGGCGGCGGGCCTCCTCGGCCGTTCTGCCGCGTTGACGCGGTGGGCGCGCGGGAGGCGCTTCGACCTCGCGCTCGGCCACGGCTCGAACGACGTCAGCGTCGCGGCGCGGCTACTGGGCATCCCTTCCTCGACCACCTTCGACTACGAGTGGGCGCGCGTCCAGCACACCGTGAACTGCCGGCTGGCCCAGGCCGTCGTCGTGCCGGCGGCGATCCCGCCCGCGCGACTCACCCGATACGGCGCCACCGCCGCCAAGCTGCACGCCTACCCGGGGCTCAAGGAGGAGTACTACCTCTCGGACTTCGAGCCGTCGGACGACGTCCTCACGGAGCTCGGGCTCGACGCGAGCCGCCCGATCGCGGTGGTCAGGACCCCTCCCGCGGTCTCGCTCTATCACCGGTTCGAGAACCCGCTCTTCGGCGACGTGCTCGAGCGGCTCGCGGCGGAGGTGGGCGGGCAGGTGGTGGCCCTGCCGCGAACCCCGGAGCAGCGGTCAGAGCTCAAGGGGGCCGGGTTCACCGTGCCCGAGCATGCGATCGACGCGCAATCGCTGATCGCGCACGCCGACCTCGTGATCTCCGCGGGCGGGACGATGAACCGCGAGGCGGTCGCGCTGGGGACGCCGGTGTGGACCACGTTCGAAGGCCGCCTCGGGGCCGTCGACGAGGGGCTGATCGCCGAGGGCCGCCTCCGACGACTGACCCGCGCCGAGGAGGTGGTCATCGCCAAACGCGTGCCGCGCACGGCCGGTGAGCGGGTCAGACGCGACCCCCAGGTGCTGTGTGACCTCCTGTTGGCACCTCTCGATGGGGGAAGCGGGCGCCGCCCCGGCGAATAGACTGCGCATGATGCGCCGCCGGTTCAGTGCCGCGGCCTTGCCCGTCCACCGCCACTCCCTCCCGCAGATCGCGCTGGACGCAGGCTTGGTCGCGCTGGCCTACTACCTCGCCTACCGCCTGCGATTCGACGGGTCGAGCGCTCTGCCCGGTCAGTACGGAGACCTCTTCACGAGGACGATCCTGCCCGCCATCGTGATCACCGTCGGGGCGCTCGCCGTGTCGGGCGTCTACCGGCGGTGGATGCGCTACTCGTCGCAACGCGAGTACGCCCGGATCGCGCAGGGCATCGCGCTCGGGGTCCTCGGCCTCGTCGCCTTCGTCGTGATCTTCCAGCCCGTCCTTCGGGGTACCGAGCCGCCGTACTCGACCCTCAACGCCCCGGTCGGCGTGCTCGTCCTCTATGGGCTGCTGATGCTGCTGTTCCTGGTCGGCGTGCGCTTCGCCGTGCACGCCTACTACGAGCGCCCCCTGCATGGCTACCGCGCACGCCGCGACGCACGCTCGGTGCTGATCGTGGGCGCGGGTGACGGCGGCCGGCTGCTGCTGCGCGAGATCCTGCGCAATCCCGCCCTCGGCTATCGCCCCGTGGGGTTCATCGACGACGATCCGCGCAAGCGCCGGGCCCGGGTGGACCGCTTCGAGGTCCTCGGTACGACGCAGGAGCTCTCGCGCGTCCTCGACGACGCGGAGCCGGACGAGGTCCTGATCGCGGTTCCCTCCGCCCCGGGCACGATGCGCGCCCGCGTCGTATCCGCCTGTCGCGAGCACGGGGTGCCCGTGCGCACCATGCCGACGGTGTTCGAGCTCCTGCAGACGGGTGGCCGGGTGGTCCGCCAGGTGCGCGAGATCCGCGTCGAGGACGTCCTGGGCCGCGAGCCCGTGCGGATGGAAGTCGAGCGCGTCGGCCAGTACCTCTCGGGCCGATGCGTGATGGTCACGGGCGCCGGCGGCTCGATCGGCTCGGAGCTCTGCCGGCAGATCGCGCGCGTCGGGCCGAGCCGGCTCGTGCTGGTCGACCACGCGGAGGACAACCTCTTCGAGATCTCACGCGAGCTCGTCGAGGACCGGCATGTCCAGAACGCGGTCGCGGTCCTCGCCGACTGCAAGGAGGAGGAGCGGATGCGGGAGGTGTTCGGCGAGTTCCGCCCCGCGATCGTCTTCCACGCCGCGGCCTACAAGCACGTCGGGCTCATGGAATCCAACCCGGTCGAGGCGGTTCGCAACAACGCGATCGCGACCCGGGTGGTCTCGCGGGTGGCGGGGGACACGCAAGTCTCGACCTTCGTGCTCGTGTCCACGGACAAGGCGGTCGCGCCGGCCACGGTGATGGGAGCGTCCAAGGCGCTCGCCGAATGGGCGTGCGAGGCGGCCGACGCACGTTACGAGAAGACGGCGTTCGCGTCCGTGCGCTTCGGCAACGTGCTCGGCTCGTCGGGGTCGGTCGTCCCCATCTTCCGGCGCCAGATCGCCGCGGGCGGGCCGGTGACGGTCACCGATCCGGCCATGACGCGGTACTTCATGACCATCCCGGAGGCCGTCCAGCTCGTGATCCGCGCAGGCTCGCTGGCGGCTGGAGGGGAGGTGTTCGTGCTCGAGATGGGCGAGCCGGTGAACATCATGGACCTTGCGCGGGACATGATCCGGCTCTCCGGCCTGGAGCCCGAGCGTGACATCGCGATCGAGATCGTGGGCCGCCGATCGGGCGAGAAGCTGCACGAGCAGCTCTTCGACACCTCCGAGCGCCCCATACCCACCCCCGCTCAGCGGATCCTGCGTGCCGAACGGCCGCCGCTCGACCCGGCCTGGGTGGAGGAGACCTTCGATCAGGTCGGTCTGCTGGTGCTCGAGGGGGACGCCTCCGGGCTCGCCTCCAAGGTCACCGAGCTGGCCGAGGCTCGCGCCGCGGCGACGGATCGCGTGGGGGCTGCGGACCCCGACGCCCGGGCCACCGCCTAGACTGCCAACGCTCCTGTGGATCACGCCTTCGCGATCTCGCTCCAGGACCAGGTCGAGAAGTACGGCGCCTACGTCGGCATCGCCGCCTTCTTCGGCTTGGCCGTGCTCACGTTGTTGTACTTCGCGCAGGCGCGTGAGGTCAAGCGCCTGCGCGAATGGGCCGGCGGCGAGCCGGAGCGGGCGCAGGAATCCGCGGCGGCCGCCCTGGCCCAGGAGCAGTCGTCGGGTGGGGTGAAGGCGGAGCCGATCCGCTCGCCGGTCACGCAACCGGTCGCGGTCACTTCCGGGGCTCAAGTCGGGTCGGGGGGGCCGGCCGTCGCGCACACCGGGGCGGTCTCGGTAGCGGGGGTTCCTTCGGGCGTGGTGACCTCCGCGACGGCGATCCCGGCCGCAGCGACGGCCGCGGGCGCGGGCTCTGGCACCGGGACGGAGTCGACGAACGATCACGAGGTCGCGGACGCCGGCGAGACCGCCGGTGAATCACCCACGGAACCGAATGTGGGTGAAGTCGAGCCAGGCACGGAAGCCGACGAACGGGCAGAGGATGCCGACGTCGCCCCCGCCCCGGACGCCGACCCCGGGCTCGACACGACGGAAGAACCGGAGGTCGCGCCCGCCGAGCCGGAGCTCCGCACCGAGGAGGTCTCCGTCGTCGGTCCTGACAGCTCACCGGACTCAGAGGAGGCCTCGTCCGTCCCCGCGACCGCCACCGCCGAGCCGGCGCCCTTCGCACCGACACCCTCGGTCAACGGCTCCCTCGGACCGCACGAGGCCCCCGCCCCCGCCACACCCGCACAGCGCGCCGCGGCAACCGCGATGGCCAGGCCGGCTTCGCGCTCCTACGGCCCCGCCGGGGCTGGTCGCCGCCCGGGCGGCCCGGTGCCGACGGCCCGCACCCGCACTCGTAGCCGTTCGGGACGAGTGACGGCCCTGGTCGTCGGCGGGGCCCTGGTGACGCTGGCGGCCCTCGTCTTCGCCGGGACCCAGCTGTTCGGCAACGCCGAGGATCCCGCACCCCGTGCCAACGTCGTCGCGGCCGACACCGCGCCGAGCGGACCCGCCGGTGATGGTTCGGAGAGCGCGCGTCCGAGCGCCACCGCGAATCGCGCCAGGACCCAGGTCGCCGTCTTCAACGGCACCACCACCAGCGGGCTGGCACTGAGCATGGCCGAGCGACTGCAGAGCCGAGGCTACCCCGAGGGGGCGAGGACCGGCAACTTCACGCCCGACCCGGCGGCGCCCGACCAGTTGCGGACGACCTCCACCGTCTACTACGCCGAGGGTGAGCGACCGCAGGCCCGCGACGTCGGGCGCCTTCTCGCGATCTCCGAGCTCAAGCAGATCGACGACGACCTGCAGAGCCTCGCGCCCCAGGCCAAGGTGCTCGTCATCGTCGGCGCCGACAAGACCCGGTAGGTGTCTCGCCTCGCGCGCGTCGTCTTCGTGCTGCTGGTCGGCGCGACCTTCTCTGCGTTCTTCGTGGCGCAGCGGCTGAAGGGCTCGCCGCCGGTGGTGGGAAGCGTCAAGGTCGTCAAGTTCTTCTCGCCCAACGGCGACGGGCGCCGCGACACCGAGAAGGTGTCGTTCGTCCTCAAGGAGGCCGACGACGTGACCGTGGACATCGTCGACGAGGACGGCGGGCGCGTCCGGCGCCTCGCGACCGGCGTGGAGGCGAGAGCCTTCAGTCCTGTCCGGCTCGAGTGGAACGGTGAGACGGACGACGGGGTGAGAGCGCTCGACGGCTTGTACCGGCTCCGGATCGCCCTGCGCAGGACGGGCCGCTCCGTGGTGTTCCCGAAGTCGATCCTGCTCGACACGTCCGCTCCACGACCCGTCGTCGTCCGCGTGCGACCCGCCGGGCTGCGGGTGACCGCACGCGGACCGGCTGTCGCCGCGCCCGGCCAGCCTGTCGCGGTCACCGTGCGGCGGGTCAGCCGCCGGCGCCGTACCCGGTTCGCCGTCTGGCGCACCGATGCGGGGACGCCAAAGCGCGTCGCGGCCTTCGAGGCGCGGCGCACGGGCAGCCGGCGCGGCGTGTGGGACGGGCTGGTCGACGGGCAGGCCGCCGCGACCGGCACCTACCTGTTCGTGCCGACGGTCGAGGATCGAGCGGGGAACCGGGGATCGGCGCCGGCCGTTCTGCCACCGCAGGCGGGCACGGTTCCGGGCCGCCCGGGGGTGATCGTGCGCCGGCTCGCCGTGCAGGCCCCGCTCGAGCCGGTGCGGACTGGGAGTCGGGTCGAGTTCCTGGTCGACTCCCGGGGCCGGTCCTATCGCTGGAACGTGCGGCGGGTCGGCGCGGCGCGGCGCTTGAAGAAGGGAAGCGCAGAGCCGGGCGCGCCGCTCGTGATGCGAGCGCCCAACGGCGTCTCGGGGGTCTATCTGCTGGAGGTCCGTCGAGGGCGATTCAGCACGCGTGTCCCCTTCTTGGTGCAATCAGCCGAGCGCGCTCCGATCCTTGCGGTCCTGCCGACGATCTCGTGGGTCGGATCGGACACGATCGACGACGACGGCGACGGCCTCCCCAATTCGCTGACGGCCGGCGCCACCGTCCGTCATCCCCGGCCGGCCAGCGGTCTCGACGGCACCGGGCTGGCCCCCGGGTTCGCCGAGCAGTCCGCGCCGCTGCTGGCGTTCCTCGACCGTTCCCGCATACGCTACGACGTGACGAGCGACCTCGCCCTCGCCGACTCGAGCGACCCGCGGGCCACCGATCGCCAGGGTGTGCTCCTTGCGGGCCCTGCGCGCTGGGTCCCGCGCGCTTCCGCCGCCCGGCTGCGCCGCTACGTGCAGCGCGGCGGACGGCTGGCCAGCTTCGGCGAGGAGACGCTCCGGCGCGGGGTCACCGTCGGGCCCGGCCGCCTGATGCGCCCGACCCAGCCCTCCGCCACCGACGCCTTCGGGGCTCGGCTGCTCCCCGTCCGGCGGCTCGAGCGGCCTGTCTCGCTGGTCCCGATCAGCGACGACCCAGGACTCCGGCTGCTCGAGGGCACGAGCGCGTCGCTCGAGGGCTTCCGAATCCTGGAGGAGTCTCTGCCGGGGGGCCGCAGGGGTTTGGATCTGCGCGTCGGAGTGGGTGAGGACCGCGGCGAGGAGGCGCCGATCGACCCGGAGACGGGCGCCCCCGAGGCGCCGAGGCCGGCGCTGACCGGCTCGCGACTGGGTTCAGGAGTGGTCATCCGCGTCGGCCTGCCGGAGTGGGGCCGCCGCCTGCGCGACGATGCCGACGTGCAGCAGATCACCCGCAACGTCGCCGACATCCTGCGCCGGGTGCGGCCCCGTCCCCGCTCGCCACTGCGATGAACGAGCTCGGGATGGTGATCGCAGCGCTCCTGGCCGGGGGAGCGCTTCTGGCTCCTTCGTCCCGTGGACGGGCGCTGTCCATGCTCGGTGCCCTGATCCTCACCCCGGTCCTGTTGATCGCCGACGTCGCCGATACGCCGCAGCTCGAGCCCTTGCGCGATCGTCCCGAGCTCACCGCGGCGGGCGCGGCGCTCGGGCTGCTCGTGCTCGCGGGGCTGGCGGTGCTGCTCCGCCGTCGGCCGGGTCTGTTCGCCGTCCTGGCGTTCGCCGCGATCCCCTTCCGGGTGCCGGTCGAGTCGGGCGGATCGACCGCCAATCTCCTCGTCCCGCTCTACGCGGTCATCGGTGCCGGAGCGCTGGCCTGGCTCGTGCCGCGCCTGCGGGCCCGTGAGCCGGTCGCCACGCAACCCAACGGCTGGCTCGAACGGGTGCTGGCGGCTGCGATCGTGCTCTACGCCCTCCAGGCCGCCTACTCGTCGGACGTCTCCAAGGCGCTCGAGCAGGTGGTGTTCTTCTACGTCCCGTTCACGCTGCTCTTCGTGCTGCTCCGTGAACTCGAGTGGACACCGACACTGCTGACGTGGTGCTTCGGGGTCCTCGTCGCGCTGGCGATGATTTTCGTGGCGATCGGGTTCGTCGAGTTCTGGCAGCGGGAGCTGCTGCTCAACCCGAAGGTGATCGCGTCCAATCAGTTCGAGTCTTACTTCCGCGTCAACTCACTGTTCTTCGATCCGAACATCTACGGCCGCTTCCTGGCCCTCGTCATGCTCGGGCTGGCGGGAGTGCTGCTGTGGACGCGACAGCGATGGTCGGTGGCCTTCGCCGCTCTGGCGCTCGTCGTGCTCTGGGCGGGGCTGTTGCTCACGCTGTCGCAGTCGAGCTTCGCGGCCCTGCTGGCGGGATTGGTCGTCATCGCCGCCCTGCGCTGGGGGGCGCCATGGCGAGCTCTCGGGATCGCAGGAGCGGTGATGGTGGTGGCCGTGGCCCTCGTCCTCGCCTTTCCGAGCGCCGTGCGGCTCGATCTCTCCTCGAGTGAGTCGATCGACAAGGCGACCTCGGGGCGCTTCGACCTCATGCAGGGCGGAGTGGAGCTGGCGCTGGACCGCCCGGTGCAGGGCTTCGGGTCGGCGTCCTTCTCGCGTGAGTACCGGCGGAGGGAGAACGCGTCGAGCGAACGGGCGGTGTCGGCTTCCCACACGATCCCGATCACGGTGGGAGCCGAGCAGGGCGTGATCGGCCTCGCCGTCTATCTCGCGCTTCTGGCGACTGCGCTCGCGCGCCTGTTGCCGGGGGCGGGGCGGTTCGTCGGCCGGGCCGTGGTGGGAGCGGGCTTCGTGGCGCTTGTCGTCCATACCTGGCTCTACGCGGCCTTCCTCGAGGATCCCATGAGCTGGGCGCTCCTGGGGGTCGGCGCGGCGCTCGCCCGAGCGGCCGGCCCGGCTTCCGCCGGCTCGGAGTGGACGACGGCGTCCACCGCTCCGGAGCGGCCGGTCGCCGCGTGAGCCAGGGCGGGACCCGCCCCTCCGACGATCCGCAGCTCCTCCCTTCGCGCTTCGGACGCGCGGTGGAGGTGATGGGGGCCCTGGTCGTCGTGGTCGGGCTCCTGCTGGTCTGGCTGCTTGCGCCGACCTATCCCAACTACGACTCCTACTACCACCTGGTCTGGGGCCGCGAGCTGCGCTCGGGAGCCGTCCCCAGCTTCGAGGCCTACGCGGCCCCCACCCAACATCCGCTCTACGTCGGCATCGCGGCCGTGCTGGGGTTGGTCGGGGAGCGGGCCGATCGAGCCCTCGTGGGGCTCTGCTTCGTCTCGCATGCGGCGCTCGTCGTGGGCGCCTACCGGTTGGGCGCCGCGGTCTTCGGACGCTGGAGTGGACTGCTCGGAGCGCTCTTCGTGGCGTCGAGCGCTTCCTTCCTGCTCTACGCCGCCCGCGGGTACGTCGACATGCCGTTCCTGGCCCTGGTGGTGTGGGCGGCAGTGGCGGCGACCCGCCCTGACGCCTCCCGGGTGCCGATGGTCCTGCTCGTCCTCGCCGGCCTGCTGCGGCCGGAGGCGTGGGTACTGGCCGGCCTGTATTGGCTCTGGGCGTTACCGCGGGCGGATCGCGCCGCGCGTCTGTGGCTGACCGCCGGGGTGATCGCCGCGCCGGTGACCTGGGCGCTCGTGGACCTATGGGCGACCGGTGACCCCCTTCACTCGCTCAACGCGACCAGCGAGCTCGCCGACGACCTCGGCCGGGAGCAGGGCCTCGCTGCCGTGCCGGGGGCCTTTGTCTCCTTCGTCGGCGCCACCGTGAGGCCGCCGGTCTTCGTCCTCGCGCTCGTCGGAGGCCTGCTCGCGACGCGGCGTCCCGGGCTCCGCGCCGCGCGGATCCCTTTCGCCCTTGCCCTCACGGGGGTGGTGACGTTCGTCGGCACGGGCGTGCTCGGGCTCGCCATCCTTCCGCGCTACCTGACCGTCCCGAGCGTCGCGTTCTGCCTTTTCGCGGGGTACGCGCTCGCGGGCTTCACCACGCTGCCGTCGGGTAACCCGTTTCGTCGCACCTGGACACGCGGGGCAGTGGCGGCAGCGGCGCTCGGAACCATCGGGCTCTTCCTGCTCGCGCCGTCGATCGGCCGGGTGGCGGAAGAGCTGCGCTTCCTGCGCGCCACCCACTCGGGGCTCGTGGATCTGCTCGACGAGCCGCGGGTCCGCGCCGCGATGGCGTGCGGGCCGCTCACCTTCCCCAACTACCGGTTGGTACCCGACGCGCGCTGGCATCTCGACGCGCCGCGCGAACGGGTCACGGCCCGCTCCGCGCGGCGGCGCCGGACCGGGGTCGCGTTGTTTCTGACCACACGCAAGGGGCTGCGCCGGTACGGCTTCGCGGACGGCGCTTCCCCGTCGACGAACGTGCCCGACCCCGGCTTCTCGCTCATCGCCCGCAACGAGCGCATGGCCGCCTACGCGCGCTGCGAGTAAGGAGCCCGGCCCGACTCGATACCCAACGCCTCCATGCGCTCGAAGAGCGGGCGGTTGACCGTCCGAGCGCGCTGGTCGAGCGCCCAGGTGCGCAGCGCGGCGTCGGGTCGCGAGCGCATGCCCGCCTGTGAGCGCAGCGCAGCGATCCAGGCGTCGGCGTCGCGGGCGCGGATGACCGCCCGCTCCCAGGTCTGCACTCCGGCCAGCTCAGGCGTCACCGACCGGCGCCCGAGCCGCGCGTACTTCAGGATCCGGTAGGGAAGCCCGGCGTCGTTGAAGGGCTCCACCCGGAACGGCACGATGCCCACGTCGGCGCACCCGATCAGCCGGGCGGCCTCCTCGTCCGACCGTCGCCCGAGCCAGACCAGGTTGGGGGCCTCTCGACACGCCCGGAAGTCCGCGTCCTTGCCGACCTCGTCGTTGTGCCACTCGCCGACGAGCAGGACGGTGAGCTCGGGCATCCCCTCGGCGACCCGGCGCAGCAGGGTCCAGTCGACCCGGTGGCCGAGATGACCCAGCGAGATCGCCACGACCGACTGCTCGGGGTCGGGCGCCGGGAACGTGTCCGCGGCGAGGGGCACGAGCGTCGCCTCGCGCCCGGCTTCTCGCTCGAGCGCTCCGAGCGCCTCGGAGGCGACGAAGGTGAGCGCCGAGCGCTCGGCGGCGAGCTCGTGCCAGCGGAGCAGGCGAACCCGCAGCCTGGCATCGGCGTCGTGGGCCACCTCGTAGCGGTCCCAGCGCCCGTACCACAGCTCCGCGCCGGGCAGCCGGTTGAGCATCCCGAAGGCGAGCGGGACCTGGAACGGGTGGAAGATCACCACCGCGGCCGGCGTGCCCGGAAGCCTTCGCAGCAGACGGCGCGCCTGACGGCGTGCGAGCTCGAAGGAGAGCGAGGCGGGCAGGCGACCGATGGCCCCGTAGGGCACGCGCGCCGGGTCAAGCGCGACGGTCCCGGGGGCGCTGAGGAGATCCTTGGCCTGATCGCGCAGGATGAAGCTCTCGAGCGGGCGAGGAAGCAGCAGGACGGCGAGGGACTGGTCGGTCACGCAGCCGGTAGCGTGACACCATGCCCGCACTCGACGATCTCGCCCATCAACTGCGACCGTCGGCGGGCCCGGTGGCCGGCGCCCTGGTGCTCATGCACGGGAGGGGAACCGACGAGAACGACCTCTTCGGGCTGCTCGACGTTCTTGACCCGGAGCGCCGTCTGGCGGGCGCGTGCCCGCGCGGCCCGTTGACGCTGCCGCCGGGTGGCCACCACTGGTACATCGTGCCGCGCGTCGGCTTCCCGGATCCTGAGAGCTTTCAGTCCACCTTCGCCCGCCTCGACCGATGGCTCGCCGCGCTCGCCGAGCACACGGGCGTTGCGCCCGAGCGGACGATCCTGGGTGGGTTCTCGCAGGGCGCGGTGATGGCCTGGGCGCTGGGGGCCGCACAGGGCCGCCCCCGTCCGGCCGGGATCCTGGCCATGAGCGGCTTCATTCCCACGGTCGAGGGCTTCGAGATCGAGGCTGCGACGCTTGAGGGCCTGCCCGTCGCGATCGCCCACGGGACGCACGATCCGATCATCGCCGTCGACTTTGGGCACGACGCGCGCGGACGCGCCACCCAGGCCGGCGCCCATGTCTTCTACCGCGAGTCGCCGATCACCCACACCCTCGACCCGAAGGTGCTTCCCGAGCTTGCGGACTGGGTGGCGGCGACGCTGGCTGACTGAGTCGGTGCGATGAGCGCCTACCTGCGGCGGTTGCTGAGCACGGGAGCCGCGTACCAGGTCGCCGACGTCGTCTCGAAGGTGATCGCGCTCGGACTGCTGCCGCTCTACACCCGCGAGTTGACCCAGGCGGATTACGGCACCGCCGAGCTGCTGCTGACCGTGGTCATCCTCGGCTCGATCGTGATTCGGTTGGGGCTGGGGGAGGCGCTCGTCCGTCTGCACTACAAGGACTCCGATCCGGCCCGCCGTCGCCGGCTCGCGCGGACCGCAACCGGTGTCCTGGCGACCACGACGACGCTCGCAGCAGCGGCGGCGGCCCTGCTCGCCGAACCGCTCTCGGAGTTCGTCCTCGGCGCCTCGCGACCCGCTGAGCTGCGAGCCGCGGCACTGGGCCTGTGGGCGTTCACGAACCTCGAGCTGGCCTACGCACTCCTACGGGTGGACGAGCGGGGCCGCGAATACGCGGCGGCGGCGCTGACGAACGTCGCGCTGACCGTCGGGCTCACCGTCTGGCTCGTCGTGGTGCGCGACGAAGGTGCGCTCGGACTCCTGCTTGGGAACTTCGCGGCTTCGGCGATCGTGCTCGTCGGGCTGTGGATCCGGCTGCGTGACGCCTTCGGCCCCGTCGATCGCTCCCAGCTGAGCGAGATGCTGCGCTTCGGGCTGCCGACGGTCCCCGCCGAGGTCTCGGTCTTCGCCCTCTTCTTCATCGACCGGCTTTACCTCTACCGGGAGGCGGGCGAAGCCCTGGCAGGCCTCTACTCGCTGTCCGTGAAGCTCGCGGCCGTGGTCATCTTCACGGTCCGGGCCTTCCAGCTCGCGTGGCCGCCCCTCGCCTACTCCATCGTCGACGACGAAGAGGCGCGCGCGGTCTACGCCCGCATCACGACGTACTACGTCCTCTTCACGGGCCTGGTGGTGGCCGGGTTGGCGCTGCTGGGCCGCTGGGTCGTCCGGCTCCTGGCGGCACCGGACTTCTATTCGGCTCACGAGGCGCTGCCCTGGGTCGGGCTGGGGTGGGCGCTCTACGGGCTGTTCCTGGTCCTGGTGGCCATGGCCGGGCGCGCGAAGGTCACCGTGCGCAACTTCCCCGCCGCCTTGTGCGGGCTGGCGGCCAACGCGCTCCTGCTCGTGATCCTCGTGGGCCCGCTGGGGATCGCCGGAGCCGGTATCGCCCTGTGCGGCGCCTACGTGGTGATGCTCTGCGTGATGTACGCGCTCACCCGCTCGCTGTTCCGCGTCCCCTTCGAGTGGGGCCGGCTCGGGCTCGTCGTCGGTGTGGCGGGCGGGCTCGCGGTGGCCGGCGAGCTCCTGGCGCCGACGACGGGAATCGGCGGCTTCGCCGTCCGCGCCCTGGCGCTGGCTTCAATCCTCCCGGCGCTGTGGGCGGCCGGCTTCTTCCGGGCGGACGAGTTGGCGGCCGCCCGCGGGTTGGCCACTCGCCTGCGTCGTCGGCGGGCTCTCGCCACATGACCGGATCGCCGTTGGTGCTGGGTCCTCACACGTTGCGAGGCTCGCTCGTTTGACTCTCATGTCGCCGAATACCGAAGTGGCCTTCACGCTGGTCCCGAGCCCACTGGACGAGCTCCTGCTCGTCGGCGACGAGCAGGGGCTCGCGGGTGTCTACACCACCGGACATCGTCGAGGGCCGCTCGTCCGGGATGGCTGGCGGAGGGATCCCGCGCTCTTCGTCGAGGCACGGCGCCAGCTCGAGTCCTACTTCGCCTTGGAGCTCGGGGACTTCGATCTGACCCTCGTCCCACGCGGCACGCCCTGGCAGTTGCGGGTCTGGGAGGCGCTGCGGGAGATTCCGTACGGAGCGACGGCGACGTATCGCGAGATCGCCGCCCGTCTCGGCGCCGACGGGGCGGCGCGCGCGGTGGGTCACGCGAACGCCCGCAACCCCTTGTCGGTTGTCGTCCCCTGCCACCGGGTGGTCGGCGCGAACGGGACTCTGACCGGCTACGGCGGGGGTGTCGAACGGAAGCGATGGCTGCTCGATCACGAGCGGTAGTCGGCGCGGTGGCCATCGTCGTCCTGCTGCTCGTGATGAACTGGTTCTTCCACGAGGTCTACTGGACGGAATGGATCTCCTCGTTTCCACAAGCGGCGGCGCAAGCTGCTGGCCAAGGGTGACGACGCCAAGGTCGCCTTCTGGAGCGCGCAGTTGCTCGGCCTGGTCGCGGTCGGAGCCGTGGCGGTCCTCACGTTCAAGCTGCAGCGCAAGCTCCCCTACAAGCGGATGCTGATTCTCACCGGGGTGCTGCTCGCGCTCGTGCTCGTGGTGATGGTCGGCCAGACGATCCGGACGACCCAGGGCGCAGGTTGGCTCCCATCCACTCGCTCGACCTCGAGCTGCCCTACTGGCTCGGCACCTGGCTCGGGGTGTTCCCGACCTGGGAGACGCTCGGCGGGCAGGTCATCGCCTTCGCGTTCGTGATCGGCTCCTACTTCGCGGCCGAGCCGGTCACCGACTCACCCGTCGAGGACCGGACGCTCGAGCCGTCGAGGCTATGAGAGGCCCTCGGCGCGACGGTTGAAATCCCCCGCCGCCTCCCGGATGCCCTGTCCGCGCCCGGGAAGGAGGGTCGCAGCGACGTGGCACGCGTAGCGCCGGGGATCGTGACCCGGGAGGACAAGGGCGGCGAGCGCGCGCAGCGCGTAGGTCCACGCCGTCAACCAGCGCACGATCCGCGCTGCGGCTCTCGAGTGATGCTTGCGCATGTAGCGGTCGCGGTTGCGGGCCATCTCCACGATCCGCCTCTCGGGGACCGACCCGGTCGAGAGCTGCTCATGGTGGATGGCGCGCGCCCCGGGGACGTGAAGCGTGGTCCAGCCCGCGTCGCGCAATCGCTTGCAGAAGTCCACCTCGTCGGAATAGACGAAGAAGGCGGCGTCCAGCCAGCCGACCGCCCTCGCGGCCTCCGCGCGAACCAGCAGCGCAGCCGACTGCGCCCAGTCGACCTCGCGCACCTCGTCGCCGGTGCTCTGCACCACGAAGCGACGATGGAGGCCGACGGCTGCGAGAAGGGCGGCGCGCGGGCCGGGGAACCGCCAGGCCGAGGGCTTCACGGTGCCGTCCGGACGCAGGAGCCTGGCCCCGGCCGCCGCGGCGGCCGGGTGATCGCGCAGGGCGGCGTGCAGCGCGAGCGTCGCGCCCGGCTGCAGCTCTGAGTCCTCGTTGAGGAGCATCGCGTACCGGCCGCGGGCGCGCTGGAGCAGCGCGGTGTCGTTCTCGGCCTTGCCGCGACGGCGATCGAGGCGCAGCACCTCGGTCACCGCCGGGTGGTCGCGAGCGGCGTCCGCCGAGCCGTCGAGCGAGGCATTGTCGAGGACGAGCACCTCCGTCTCGAAAGCGAGGGTCAACCGCTCGCGGGCCACGGCACCCAGGCCGCGAAGGAGCAGATCGCGCTGCTGGGTGTTCACGATGCAGAAGGAGACCTCGACGCCCATTCCGGGATACTGGCGCAAGATGCCGGCCGTGACGCCTGACTATGTCTTTCCGGAAGGGGTCGGTCGGTAGACGCACTCCGTCTGCATCTGGTCGATCCTCCGGCCTACACGCCGCCGTACGACCACGCGCTTGCCGCGGCGCTGGCCCGGACGGGCGCCCGGGTCGAGCTGTTCACAAGCGCCTTCCAGTACGGCGACACCCCGCGCGCGGAGGGCTATGGGGTGCGGGAGGCCTTTTACCGCCGGGCGCCCGGACGGCCGGGTTCGCGCATGCGCAGGGCGGCCCGGCTGGCCCAGCACGTGCCGGACATGCTCCGCTACGCCCGCGCCGCGCCGGCCGCTGACGTCATCCACTTCCAGTGGCTCCCGGTACAGCAGATCGACGGTGCGCTTCTTCCGCGCGGGCGTCCGAGGGTCCTGACGGCGCATGACGTCCTCCCTCGCGAGCCCCGTCGCGGCCAGCTCGCCGCGCAGCGCCGCCTCTACGAGCGGATGGACGCGGTGGTGGTCCACTCCGAGCACGGGGCGGCGCGGCTTCGTGATGAGGCTCGCGTGGACCCCGCCCGCATCCACGTGATCGCGCACGGCGCCTTCGCGCACGCCACGTGCGCGCCGGCCGGTGCGGCCCTGCCGCCGGAGCTGACCTCGCCTTCCGGCCCGGTCGTGCTCTGCTTCGGGCTCATGCGCCCGTACAAGGGCATCGACGTCCTGCTCGACGCCTGGCGCGCGCTCGAGCGCCCGTCCGGATCCGAGCTCTGGATCGTCGGGATGCCGCGCATGGACCTGACGAACCTTCGCGACGGCGCGCCGCCGGGCGTGCGGTGGGTGCCGCGCTACGTGCCCCAAGGAGAGCTCGCCGCCGTTTTTCGCCGTGCAGATCTGGCCGTCCTGCCCTACCGCGAGATCGACCAGTCCGGCGTGCTGTTCACGGCGCTCGCCTTCGGGCTCCCGATGGTTCTCTCCGCAGTCGGCGGATTCGGCGAGCTCGCCGCGACGGGGGCCGTGGAGCTGGTCCCCCCCGACGATCACGCGGCGCTGGCCGGCGTTCTCTTGAGTCTCCTAGGAGATCCCGAGCGCCGGGCTCGGATGGCGCGAGCCGCAAGCCTCGCGGCCTCCCCGGATGGCCCTTATGGCTGGGATACCATCGCCCGTCGCCACCTCGGGCTCTACCACGCGTTGCTCGACCGCCCACGCTGAGCGGGGCTGTCAGGATGGCGCGCCGTGTCGCGCTTCGTGTTCTGGATCGCCTCCTCGCTGCTCGCGTGGACGCAGGTGGGCTACGCCCTGGTGGTCGGCGTGCTCGGTGCCCGACATCGCCGCACGGCGCATCCGCCCCCGAGGCCCGGGGCTGAACCACCCCGGATCTCGTTGATCGTCGCAGCCCATCGCGAGGAATCCGTGATCGCCGCCAAGGTCGCCGACGCGCTCGCGCTCGACTGGCCGCCCGGGCGGCTCGAGATCATCGTGGCGGTCGACGGCGGAGCGGACGCGGACGCGGACGCGACCGCCCTTCGGGCCCGTGAGGCCGGAGCCGATCTCGTGCTCGAGCTCCGCCGCGGCGGGAAGGTCCGTGCCCAGGACGCCGCCGTCGCTCGCGCGAGCGGTGAGCTGTTGGCGTTCTCCGACGCAAACGCCGCCTGGGAGCCGGACGCCCTGCGACACCTGGCGTTCGCCTTCGAGGACCCGGCGGTCGGCTACGCCTGCGGCCGCGTCACCTTCTCCAACGAGTCGGGCTCCAATCAGGAGGGCCTGTACTGGCGCTACGAGATGTGGATCCGGGGCAACGAGTCGCGGCTGGCCTCCGTTACCGCCGGCAACGGAGCGATCTACGCGGTGCGGGCGGGGGCATACATCGAGGTGGATCCCGTCATGGGGCACGACCTCTCCCTTCCCTTCAACCTCGTCAAGCGCGGCTGGCGGGCGGTGGACGTACCCGAGGCGCGCGCCACGGAGAAGATGGTGCCCTCCATCGAGGGCGAGTGGGCCCGCAAGCGGCGGATGATGAGCCACGCCTGGCCGATCGTCATCCGCGGCGGGCTGCTCGACCTGCGCGGATATCCGCCGCGCTACGCGGGAATGGTGCTCTCCCATCGCGGGCTGCGCTACGCGACGCCGCTCCTGCATCTCCTCGTGCTCGCGACGAGTACGCGGCTCGCGCGCGGCGGACGGCTCTACCGCGTGGCTCTCGGAGCCCAGATCGCTCTACTGGCCGCCGCCGCGACGGCCCCCCGGGCCGCGAGCCGGCCATTGCTGGTGGCCCGGTATTACGTGCTGACCACCGCGTCGCTGGCCGCCGGCCTGTACGACTGGGCGCGTCACGGCACTCCCGCGGGTTGGGACGCACCCGAGGGGACACGGTGAGCTACCGCGGCAAGCGGGTGTTCGACGTGGCACTCGCGAGCACCGCGTTGCTCGTCAGCGGCCCGGTGATCGGGGTGGCAGCGGCGCTCATCCGCCTGGAGTCCCGCGGTCATCCGATCTATCGGCAGCGGCGGGTCGGGCGCGACGGACGGCCCTTCGAGGTCTACAAGCTGCGCACCATGGTGTCCGGCGCGGAGGGGATGGGCGCCGGGCTCGCCGTGGACGAGGGCGACGCCCGGATCACCCGGGTCGGAGCCCTGCTCCGGCGTGCCTCGATCGACGAGCTGCCCAACCTCGTCAACGTGTTGCGGGGTGAGATGTCACTCGTCGGCCCGCGTCCCACGGTGCAGGTGCAGGTCGAGCGGTACACCGAGCGCCAGCGGGGCCGGCTCGCGGTCCGGCCCGGCATCACGGGCTGGGCGCAGGTCCACGGTCGCGCGACGCTGCCCTGGCATGAGCGCATCGAGCTCGACCTCTCCTACGTCGAGCGCGCATCGCTCCGGCTCGATCTCCACGTCCTCGTTCTGACCGCCCGGATGGTGCTCACGGGCCATGGTCTCTACCGCGGCGAGACCGGCGGCTGGCGACCCTCCGCCTAGGGCACCTTCTCGGGCCCTTGGTCGAGGTACTTGTCGCGGAAGGTGCGCATGGCATCGAACACCTTGGGGTTCATCTCGTCGCAGGTCAACGAGTGTGTCCAGGCGGTGGCGGCCACCTGCGGCTTCATGCCGGTCGTGTTCTCGAACATGACCATGTGGTAGCCCTCGTTCTCGCCGACGAAGGTCTCGAGCTGTGTGACGACCGACTCGGGACTCCCTTTCCGGTACTGGACCCCGATGCGGCCGTGTTCGAGCGTGTGGACGATCCTGCCGAGCTTCGGGACGGTACCCGGCTCGTAGATCCCGTCTTCGTACCAGACAGGATTGTGGTTGCCGGAAGTCGGCGGGTTGGTCTTGTAGTCCGTCGGCGTGAACTCGCGGTCCTCGTGGTCGGCGCCCTCGTACTTCGGATTCGTCAGCGCGCAGCCGGCCGCCTTGGCGGCGTCCTCGAGGTCGGTGACCACCTGCTCGGGGAGCTTGGCGGCGGCCACCTGCGCCGCATCGGAGTCGGGCACCGTGGGCCCGTCGTTCCCCCCGCCGCCAAGCCCCGTCACCAAGGCGATCACCACGGCCGCGATCGCCGCGAGCGCCAGCACTCCGCCCCCCACGAGCTGGAGTCGCTTCTTGTTGGCGGCAGCCCGCGCTTCGGCCTGCTCGCGCTCCTGCCGCTCCCGGCGACGACGCTCCTTTTCCTCCTGTCGGCTGGCCACGGAGCTCGAGGATAGTTGGTCCGATTACCGGGGAGGGGTATTCTCCCGGAGGATGCAGGCGGAGACGAAGGCGGTGCAGAACCGTCTCCGCCGCATAGAGGGGCAGGTGCGCGGACTTCAGCGCATGGTCGTGGAGGACTCGTCCTGCGTCGACATCCTGACGCAGGTGGCCGCGGTCCAGACGGCCCTCGAGCAGGTCGCGATCCGGGTGCTCGACGGTCACGTGCGCGGGTGTGTCGCGGAAGCCGTCGACGGCGAGGACGAGGCGCAGGCGGCTCACAAGCTCGACGAGCTGATGACCGCCGTGCAGCGGTTCGCCCGCGCGCGCTGATGGCGGGTCACGGCGCCGGGATCGTCGTGCGGTCGATGCGGCTCGACGACGCGCCGCAGCTCCACGACCTCGCGCGCCGGGCCTTCTCCGATCTCGAGAAGCGGTCGGTCCGCTCGTCGCGCTCACGGCCATGCTCCCCCGCCGCGGGCGCGAAGCGTTCGGGCGCCTCCTCAGGGCCGACCAGGTGCTCCGGAACTTCGACGCCGGCGCGCGGGCGGAGTATGAGGCCCGCGCCGCTGCGAGCGCCCCGGCGGCCGAGAGCACGGCGGAACCGGAGACGGCAGCCGCCTGACGCAAGGCCGGGCGCTTCACGGCCCGGCTCCGATCCGGTCGAGCAGCGGGAGGAGGTGCCTGGCTTCGCGTGAAACCGTCAGGTGGATGGCGCCCGGCTCACGCACCCAGGCGATCACGTTGAGGGCCTGCAGGCGGTCGAGGAGGAACTGAAAGGCGCGGGCCTGCGCGCGCGAGCCGTAGGTGCGCGACACGTCCATGGCGTAGCCCGTGGTGTGCAGGGAGTAGTTGCGTGTGGCCTCGCGATTGCCGCGGACGAGGGCACGTTGATAGGCGCCATCGCGAACCGTCGAGGTCACCCTGAGCGGCGTCGGGGAGCCGGAGATGGCGCGCACCTGGGCTCCGACGTAGAGCGCGAGCGCCAGCGCCTCCGGGCGCAGGCCACGGTACAGGCGTGGCCTGCTCGAGACCCGGCGGGCCAGCTCGCCCATCCGCCGATCGACGGTGAGCCCGAGGCGGGCGGGCTGGTCAGGGAGGGCGACGATCTCCTCCGCCTCCCAGGCGCGCTCGAGGTCCGAGGGGCGCTCGAAGCGCTCGGTGACCGAAGCAGGATGAAGAAGCTCCTCGGCGGAGTTCTTGGCGGTCTGCAGCGCGGAACGGCGGACGAGCTCCTCCGGATCCTCGCGGAACCGGGAGAGGATCTCGCGGGCACCGAGCAGCTTCCAGTAGTAGTTGGCGGAGTCGTCGCCGAGTCGGCTCAAGCGCCCGAACGCCTCCGCATGCCGCTTCGGGCCGGAATCGAAGTACACCTGTGCGTAGGTCAGCCGGCGATTCTCGACCAGGTCGCCGATGGCGTCCGGGTCGTCGTCTGCACCGGCGTACGCTCGCAGGACTCCCTCCAGGTTGCCGATCCCCATGTGGAACGCAACGAACGCGAGGTCCTCGCGGCCGAAGCGCTCCTTAGCGATCGTCAGGTAGCGGGCGGTGGCGGTCAGCGCCTTGCGTGGGTCGAAGCGCTCGTCCACGCGAGCGCGCTGCG
>Ga0136618_10000094_pt1 | contig 22427 bp, 21 predicted proteins | sample AntDrymUQ3302106_2_FD_104805 | JGI IMG/M metagenome (GOLD analysis project Ga0136618, IMG submission 104805) | Polar desert sand microbial communities from Dry Valleys, Antarctica - metaG UQ330 (21.06) | ecosystem: Environmental > Terrestrial > Soil > Desert | place: Antarctica: Dry Valley... | reverse complement strand
CCCGCGTCTCTATTGGTAAGCGGGTTGTCTCGCGCTAAGAGGCGCTCGATGCGGACGAGCCGTCCGCGCTCCGACTCGGAGGCGGTTCGATTTTTGGTCGCACTCAACTGAAAATCGCTATAACTCACTTTCCTGCCAATCAACAAACAAGCAACTTCCATCTGTGAACTCAATCAAAACCTCTTTTTTACGAAATCGTTTGACCGAAGCAACTGTTTTTCCTTTCAGCATTTCAGTTGCTCGTTGTGTTTCTTCTGATAAATTCATTTTAAACAAAAACCAATCTGCCTTTCGGTTCGGGAATTTTTCTTCCTAATTCTCGCGCCGTTTCAATCCATTCTTGAATAATAACTTCCGCATTTGCCAGTGCCGCTTGATAAGTTTCGCCGTCTGCCATACAACCCGCGAGTTCGGGAACTTCAGCGATAAAGGCTTCGTCTTCTTTACTCCAATAAATTATTATTTCGTATTTACTCATCAAACTTTACCGCACTCAATTTTCCGTCAATTTCCGTCAAACGGCAAAGCGGAGTTTCTACGTCGTGATAAAACCAGCAGAGCCAGTTTTCTTTGACCGCTTGCGGAAAAAGTTTCTTTTTGTTGGCGAGCGTTTCCATCGGAAACAAATCGTAGCTCATAATCCACGACAGAGGCAGATGCGCCGTCATCGGAATCAAATCCGAAAAGCTGTAAAGAATTTCACCGCCGGATTCGATTTTGACCGTCTGCATTGCCGCGTTATGACCGCGCATCTCGGTCATCGTGATGCCTTCGACTACCTCGTAAATCGACGGTTTCGTTTCCAATTGTCCGGTTTTTTGCAAAATTTCCCAGTTGTCTTTGTTGTATGCCGTGCGGTCTCTGTCGGTCGGGTTTTCGGCGTGTTTTAATTCGTTTTCGGAGATGAAATAACGGGCATTCGGAAATGCGGGAACGATTTCGCCGGCTTCGTTAAATTTCGTGTTGCCGCCGCAATGGTCGAAGTGCAAATGCGTGTTGACGACGATTGATATTTCGGCGGCGGAAACGCCGGTTGTTTCAAATAACATTTCGGCGAGCGATTTTCCCCTGTGCATTCCGTAAATTTGCAGTTGCTTTTCCGTCAGTTTTTCGCCCGAGCCGGTTTCAAACAAAATCTTTTCGTTCCCGGTTTCGACATAGAGACAATGCGCGGCGAGCGGCACGCGGTTCAAAGAGTCAGGCGTGCAAACTTTTTCCCACATCACGCGTGGCACCACGCCAAACATTGCGCCGCCGTCAAGCCAAACCTGCGTGCCGGAAATTACTTCAATTCGATAATCACCAAAAAGCATAATGGAAAACGGAAAACGGAAAATGGAAAACTGATTTTCATTATCCATTTTCCGTTTTCCGTTTTCCGTTCTTAGTTACTTTTTCTTCGGTTGTGGTTTCGGAGGCGTTTTGCCTTTCGGCGCGTCTTCTTCCACTTCTTCCTCCTCTTCGTCAGACGGCATTCCGCCCGGCGGGATTCCCTGCATCTGCATTTGCTGCTGCTGCTGCTGTTTCATCATTTGCTGCATTTGTTCTTCGGTCGGCTCGGGAATGGTAAAATCTTCTGCAACTTCCACCGGATTGTTTTTCACAATCTCGTCTAAAACCTGCTTTTGTTTTTCTTCTTCGAGCTGCGATTTAACTTTTGCGGAAATAGGCATCGGACGTGCCGACGGATTATCCGGGTCGGTGATAGTCGTGCCGATTAAAATATGACGCACGTTGTAAGTTTGTGTCGGTTCGCCTTTCGGGTCTTTGCCTTCGCCCTTCTTTTCGAGTTTGATGATGTGAAAGCCGAAAGGTGTTTCGACCAAGTTTTCGGTAATCTGACCGGGTTCGAGAGCAAGCGCGGCACCTTCAAAGTTTTTGTCAAAACCGCTGTTCACCGCTACATCTTCATAAAGACCGCCTTTGTCTCGGCTGCCCGGGTCTTCGGAGAATTCCTTTGCCAACCTGCCAAAATCTTCGCCTGATTTGGCACGGCTAAGAACTTGTTCGGCTTTTGCTCGTTGCTCTTTCGTGTCAAATTCCGGGTGCGAAGCAATATAATTTTTTATATCCTCGTCGGAAACTTTTATCTTCTCAGTCAGCGTTTTTTGCGCGTAACGGCTGGCTAAAAATTGCGCTTGCTGCAGCTTGACCTGCAACTCAAGTTCGCGGTTAAACTCTTCGCCTAATTCCCCTTTTTTGGCGGTCGCTTCTTCTTCGTAAATTTTGATTTTGGCATAGTCGTCCTTTGCCTGTTTGATTTCCTCTTCCGTCAGTTGTTTGTCTGCCGGAAATTTACCGCCTTCTCTGGCAAGTGCGATTTTCGCATCGAGAAACTGCTGAAATTCGGTTTCGTGCCGGCGTTTATCACCGCCGCCGAAATACTTACTCAAACCGCTCGGTTCGGCTTGCGCTTCGCCCCAAAATTCTTTGACTTGGTCTTCGGTAATAAAACTGAAAGGCGGCATTTCGGCTTTGCCTTCATTGATTTTCTTGTCGTAAATGCTGGCGGTTATCAGCGAGCGAATGCTTTCGAGTTCGCGTTTGACATTCGGGTCTTCAGCCATTCCTTCTTTTCTGGCTTGGCTGGCGACGGCAAGCAGCTGCTCAAGATTTTCGGCGACCTTTTTCTTTTGTTCGGGACTGCTGCCAATTGATTTAAGCTGCATCGGGTTGGCATCTTTCAGGAGAAGCTGCATATCCTCCTTGCTGACACGATTCAAAGATTCATCGTGATGTCCGGCAAATTTTGTCTTCCAGACAACCAGTCCGATGCCGAGTGCCAGAAGCAGGGCGAGAACCGCTAATGCCTTTGGTAAAGTGCTGCTTGCTTTGGCTGCAGAATTGGTATTTACCGTCGAACTTTTCGGTGTTTCCGCAGTGTTATTCAAAACAGTTTCCGGCGTGGAAACAGTTGATTGATTTTCATCGTTTAATATGGTGTTGTCTTTCGGACAAATATCTATATTATTTTCATACTCGGTATGACATTCGGGACATATTTTCATTAAATTTTCCTCTTTAAAATACTTATTTCTTTTGAACCAATTCTAATAAAACTCCGCCAGCCGCCGACGGATGGACAAACGCTACAAGACAGCCTTCCGCGCCGACACGCGGCTGTTCGTCGATTAAACGCGCGCCTTCGGCTTTTAGTTTTGCTAAACTTTCTCCGATATTTTCAACTTCAACGGCGATATGATGAATTCCGCCGCCGCGTTTTTCCAAAAATTTCGCAATCGGCGAATCTTCCGATGTCGGCTCTAAAAGTTCGATATTAGTTTCGCCAATCGGCAACATCGCCACGCGCACCTTTTGGTCTTCAACCGTTTCGGTGTGAACATTTTCTAATCCAAGCGCGTCTTGCCAAAACTTTAATGCTTCGTCAATTCCTTTGGTGGCGATGCCGAGATGACTGATTTTCATTTTGAATTTAAGATTTCCTCAATTGCCGAATACGGGTCGCGTCTCTTTTCCGCAACTTCCAACGCCAGATTTTCCAGTTTTTCATTCGTTCCGTTTTTATTCAAAGTTTGGGCTAATAATGTTTCTCGTAGAAGTTCGAGCAACCGCCATTTTGCTATCGCCCGTCTGCGCTCTAAACCAGCCTCGCCTTTTTTCTGGAAATCGTAATAACTTTCGATGGCTTTTGACAAATCTTCGATGCCTTTGTTTTCCGTCGCCACGGTTTTGATAATCGGCGGCATCCAAAAATCGGGACGGTGCGCCAGAGAGAGAAGCGATTCGAGTTCTTTTTCGGTTCGCAAAACGCCTTCGCGGTCGGCTTTGTTTATGACGAAAACATCTCCGATTTCCATAATCCCGGCTTTTATCGCTTGAATGTCATCGCCCATTCCGGGAACGAGAACGACCACCGAAACGTCTGCCGTTTTGACGATTTCTACTTCGTCCTGCCCGACACCGACGGTTTCAATAATGATTTTGTCAAAACCCGCTGCATCTAAAATTGCCGCCGCATCAACCGTTGCGCGTGAAAGTCCGCCTAAATTTCCGCGTGTCGCCATCGAACGAATAAAGACGTTTTTATCAAGTCCGAGCGTCTGCATACGAATTCGGTCGCCGAGAATTGCGCCGCCCGAAAACGGACTCGACGGGTCAACGCAAATGATTCCGATGCGGTCGCCTTGATTGCGATAAAACATCGCTAATTTATCAACGAGCGAAGATTTTCCCGCGCCGGGTGAACCTGTGATGCCGACAATCAAAGCATTTCCTGTCTTTGGAAAAATCGCTTTCATCAATTCGGCGGCATCGTCCGCGCCGTTTTCAACTTTCGTTATCGCTCGCGCCACGCTGCGCGTTTCACCGTTTAAGACTTTTTCGGTCAGATTTTGCACAAGCGGCATAAGTTTGTAATTTTCGCATTTTTATCGAAAATTGCAAAAGGATAAAAATGTTTTAATTACCAAACTCGATTGATGCGTTCGGTTTTGATGCCGGTTTATGTGTTTGAATTTAGTGCAAAAATTCAGTTTCTTTAAAGTATATAAACAATGTTGTCCGATTTTCATATAAGTTTCTTGGCACAGTGCTTGCTAAAGCTAGTCCGCGGGGGATTTAACACTATGAACAAATATTCGCGTCTTTTAGCATTTAGAAGTTTAATCATTTCGTTCATTTGCATTTCAGCATTCTCAAGCGCATCTGCTTCAATCAACAAAAAACAAATTCATTCGCTTGTCATCAATAATCTTCAAAAGAAACTGAAAACCGATTTGGCGAATGCAACTGTGTCGGTCAAGTTAAGCAACATCGAAGAATACAAAGTTTCAAAAAATCAAATCGGCTTACAAGGCAGCGGTTTTTGTGTGATAACCAGTGAAAACAACCGATTGTCGATGACATTCGACGTAAAGTTAAATTCCGATAATCTGAGTGTTGCCGAGATTCGATATGATTTTGCAGAATTAACGGAGGCTTCGGAATACGCGCCAAGTTCTGACGAAGAATTTTTGATGAAGGAATTGATGAATAAAATCAGCCGGGATTTCAAAACGAAAAATATCGTTATTGCTATTGACGGAATGGAAAATGTTTCAAACATTTCAAATCAAAAGAAATTTACGGGTGTTGGAGAAGTTAGAGTCGGAAGTCTCGTCTGGAACAAACTTAATTTTGATGTGGTTTTTGACAGTGCAAACAATACGGCAACGAGCGTCGCCTATAAGATTGAAAAATAGTGAAGGTGAATTTATAAAAAAGGGCGAACTCTTTACAAAGAGTTCGCCCTTTTTTATTTGCAAAAGTACTGTCTTTCAGAATTTACCAGCGCACCGGACGAAGGTCGGGACCGACAACATGCGAACCGGTCAGGACAGTGCCGCTGCGATCCGGGCTGAGCAAATGCTCGCCATCGGAATGATGAGCGAAATGACCTGAATACCAGAGGACGACATCTTGATTTAGCAACGATTCATTGTTCAGCCAGGGCGCGAAATTAGCTTTTTGTTCGTCACCGTTCGGGTCGTCAATTTCGTCCGGCTCGCCGCCAATTCCGGCTCGATACTTCAAAAGCCAAAAATCACCGACACTAAAATCGTTTGCTTCGCCATCCGAAAGATTTGTCACGACTTTATAGGCTTCGCCGCCGTTTGAATTTTGAATCAGAAAACTGCGATTGGTTTGATAGCTTCGCAGGCGGGCAGTCTCATTTTTAACCGGCTGTATAAACTTGCCACCGCGCTCGAGCTGAAAGACTTTGTTAGTCGGACTAACGATGTCGAAATCGAATCGCCAGTAGATGTTATGTTGATGTGAGTTACAAACGCACGTGCTGTTTGTCGCACCGAAACCGTAGCGCGGACGAATCGTTCCGTCGTTCGCAAAACGCCATTCCATAATATAGCGATACCAACCGGCATCCATTTCCGACACCAAAATTGTTTCGCCGTTTTGAGTGTAAACAGCAACGCCGGCAAAGTTTCCCAAATCGTTGCCGGAATCGAGAGACGTTTGAGCAACCCGACCGGGAGCCAAAATTCTGATACCGGGAGCCGGGTCAATCGCGCCTTCGGTCGGGGCATTGAAAAAACCTTCGGCATATTGCCAATCCCGATACGGTCCGCACGCATCGCCGTCGTATTGCACGTTTAGAATCGGCGCGTGTCCGCGTTTCAAAACAGATTTGCCTTTGTATTTGACATCCCGGACTTCGATGCCGGAGCGTTCTTGCGAATTGCCGGAAGAAGCCGAAGGGCGAATGACAAGCATTTCCCAAAGCGGCGCGTTGTTTAGCCCAACGGTTAATTGATACTGTCCGGCTGTTCCGTTAGCAGTGTTTCCCTGATTTGCAGAGTTAATACCGCAGGCATCGTCAGCGGCTAGAGAAGTTAGCGGAGCATTGTCTTTATAGCGAACAATCCGGTTGTTTTTGAAGCTGATGCCGATTACTTGATTTTCTCCGTCAGGCAGAATTTTTATACCGACATTGACCAGACGCTCGCCGTCGAGGACTGAGACGGGCGGCATCGCTTCAAAAATTTTCAACTGTTTTTGCCTGTAAAATTCACCCAACCCGGCATCTTTTTTTACCATTTCAAAAGCCTCGGCGAGTTCTTGACTGCTAACGCCCGGCTGAAATTTTTCTTCGCGCACGGTAACAATTTTCGTGTTTGCAAAATCGCCCTCGGCGGTAAAAGTTCGGTCGTTCGTATAATCGTAGAAAACGATTCTGAAATTGGTCGGCGATTGGGCAGGCTTGGATTTGTCGTATTCGCTCTCGATGTAATCAAAGGAAATCAAGCGATATTTTGTGTTTTCCAACACATTCTGCACCGCGCGACTTTTTTCAACACGAAGCATTGCCGCCTGAACTTCCGCCTGCGTCGGTCCCCAAGCAGAAACTTTAATTTTGACCGTTTCCTGCACTTTTCTCGAACGCTTCGAACTTCTTTCTCCCGCGACGACAATATTCACTGCAAAAGTGATTACGAAGCACACGCCGAAAATCACACAATTTAACTTTTTCATTTCTTTATCTTGGAAATTTTAAATCTTGGAAATTTTTAATTTAACCTGAGTTCGGGTTAAGGATTTTTCCACCGCCGAGACGCCGAGACGCAGAGAAAGTCAGTCAAATAAGAGGAGAGATGGCGAAAAGGTTCGCTACTTTCCAAACAAGTTATAAAAAAACTCAGCGTCTCGGCGTCTCGGCGGTTCAATTTTTCTTATCCCGAACTGACGTTAATTTAATTTTTCGCCAACAACTTTGTGTTTTAAGGATGATTTTTAACAAGCTCAAGTTGGTTTTAAAAAAGAAAAGAGCCTGTCATAAATCATATCACGACAGGCTTTATTAAATTTAGGATTCAGGATTCAGGATTCAGGATTTAGGATTCAGGATTTAGGATTTAGGATTCAGGATTTAGGATTTAGGATTATCAATCTTGAATCTTGAATCTTGAATTCTGAATCCTGAATCCTGAATCTACTTACATTTTGAATAACCGCAATCGCGGCAGAAATCACAGCCCGAGGCGTGTTCAAGCTGCCCTTTGCATTCGGGGCATTCGCCAATCATACTCGACATTTTAGCTTCCGGTTGTTTAGTTGGAATGCTTTCCGCTGCTAAACCTTTGCTTATTTGTCTTTCCGAAGCAGGCATATTTCTCAAGCGTCGGTCGGTCAGCAGCAGACATTCGGCAATTGCCTGTTCGGGCGATGTCAGCAGGCGTTCATTAAACCAGACGGCGTTTGTTCCGGTAACTTTATTCAAGCTGCGTGAAACTTCCTTAACATCAAATCCGCCGCGCAGCATCCGCGATGCCAGCAATCCGACACCTTCGGAAATCGGACCTGTGGCAAAAACTTCCAAAACATTTCGCCCGTCGTGATTAACCGTTACGTAAAGATTTACGTTGTCGAACGGGATGCGCCACGTCGAGCCTTGCAACTCGCGCGGGCGATCAACGTGAGCGGTTTTTTTAATTTTCAATTCAGGTGCAGTTTCGTTTGTTTGAGTCGCGGTTTCAATCGTTGTTACTTCGTTGCATTCGTCAATCGCAAGTTCTTCAACTTCCGCAGTGTCAGCTTTCTTCTCTTCGGTTTTCATCGAGGTCAAAACCTGTCCTTCACGCGAGCCGTCGCGGTAATACGAAACACATTTGCAGCCTAAATCCCGTGCCAGACGATAAAGCTCGTCAACCGATTCCACCGTATCGTCCTTCGCGCCGTTGCAGGTTTTCGACACGGAATTGTCAACATTTCTCTGCGCCGCCGCGAGAACCTGGACGTGCTGTTTCGACGTGATATTTAATGCCGAAATAAAATACGCGGGTAACTTGCCTTCGTTTTCGACGACAAACTGCGCGGCTCGTTTGATTGATTCCTCATCGGTCTGATCAACTTCCATTCCCAATGCTTCCGCCGCCGAAGTGTGAACATAAGTTCTCGTGCCAATCGTATCTTGGCGAACATATGCCCAGGAGAAATTCGGCTCGCAGCCGCTCGATGTTTCAGCAACCAGCGAAATTGTCCCCGTCGGCGCAATCGTCGTCGTTTCGTAATTGCGCGGAGTGAGCGGCACATCGCGTGAAATTCCGATTTCATCATAAATAAATTTCGCGTAGGCTTCGCGATTTGCTTCAAATTCCGGGAAAGTTCCTTTTTCCGCACCAATTTTCAACGACGCTTTCCACGCTTCTTTGCGGACAAAACCCATTACTTGGTCCATCAAATCAATCGAATCCGGTGAGCCGTAGGTGATTTGCAGCTTCAGACACAAATCGGCAAAGCCCATAATTCCCAAACCGACAGGACGAGTTCGCTTGACTACATCGTCAATCTCATCGAGCGGAAAATCACCCGCGTCCACGACATTATCTAAAAATTGCGTGCTGAGATGCGTAACTTTTGCCAGGCGTTCCCATTCAATACATTCATCTGTGTTTGTGCCGTCGCCGACCTTTTTATAAAACTTTGCCAAATCAACGCTTCCGAGGTTGCAAGAGTTGTTCGAGTGAAGCATTTGTTCGCCGCACGGATTACTCGCAAAAATCGGTCCCATCGAATTCATTAAGAAATTGTGACGATTTACTTCGTCGATAAACGCGATTCCGGGTTCGGCATATTTGTGTGCCGACGCGATGATTCTGTTCCAAACGTCCGGCGCGTAAATCATTCCCATCTGGGGCGGCTCTTCGATTGTGCAATTGGAAAGGTCAGCCGTTTCAAATGCAAGTTTATCGGCAAAAGTTACAGTTTCACCGTTCGGACGACGATAGAGGGCATAATCGGTGCCGGTTACAGGATCGAAAACAGACTGTGTCCAAACTTCACCCTTAAATTCCGTCTGAAACCATCTCTTGTTATCGACCGCGTCCATAAAATTGTCGGTTACATTAACCGAGATATTGAAGTTAGTCAGCGAGTGCTGGTCGTTTTTCGCGTGGATAAAACGAAGGAGGTCAGGATGCGTGCATCGCATCATACCCATGTTAGCTCCGCGCCGCACGCCGCCTTGTTTGACTACTTCGGTCATCGTGTTAACGATGTTCATAAATGAAACCGGACCGCTCGCTACGCCGCGCGTCGAGTTGACCATCGCGCCCGCCGGACGCAAAAACTCATAAGTCATCCCGGTTCCGCCGCCGGTCTGGTGAATAATCGCCGCCGCCTGCGCGTGTTCCATAATTCCTTCGATTGAATCAGGCACGTTCAAAACGAAACACGCGGCAAGCTGTCCTTTCGGTTTTCCGGCATTGACGAGGCAAGGCGTATTCGGGATAAATTCGCGGTTGAGCATCGTCTCCAGCATCGAATTATAGAAATCAGCACGCATCGTCGGGTCGTGCTCGGCGGTAGAAACGTGACCGACAACGCGGCGGGCAATGTCCGACCAGGTTTCAAGCGGTTCACCGTTCGTGTCTTTCAGTGAATAGCGTTTGCTGACGACTTTTTGACCGTTGAGACCAATCGGTTTGATCTCACGCTTGCGGGAAGTTCCCGCGCCGTTTCCGTTTGTTTTTCCGTTTGTAGCGACAACACTGACCGATACCACAGGCTCGAAGACTGTACTCATTTTTTAATCCACCCTTCCTTCGCGTGTTTTAATGACACGGTTGGTTTGTTTATATTTTAGTTTTTTAAATCGTTTTTTGCATTATGAAATGCGGGTTTGAAGAACCGATTTTGAACTTGTCTCAAGAAGAATATATTCCGCTCTCGTTCTCAAGTGAAGAGCAATATAACCGAATTCAAATTGTGTTGTCAACAAAAAAATACACAATATGTTGTGGCGGTAACAAAAACTTAACCAAAATAAAGCGTAAGTTAAAGTAAAACCTTACGTTTCGAGTTTGGAAAAAAAATTGGATAATAAAAAATAAATTTCCAGCTCGCAGCAAATTTGACTTTGCCCTTGAAATTTGCCGAAACTATAATTTATGGACAAACTCATTCACGGAACAGCCGCCGATGGAACGGTGCGAATTTTGGCGGCAATTACAACCGATATAACCAGGGAAGCGGTTCGCCGGCACGAAACTTCGCCGACGGTTTCCGCCGCTCTCGGTCGTGTCCTGACCGGAACGCTTCTGCTCGGCGCAAGCCTCAAGGAATTTGACCGCCTGACCGTAAAAATAGAATGCGACGGTGCGGTCGAAGGCATTACCGCCGAAGCAACCAACGAAGGAAAAGTGCGCGGCTATGTCAAAAATCCGCACGCCGAGCTTCCGCCCAACGACAACGGGAAATTCAATGTTGCGGGAATAATCGGCAACGGAATGTTTTACGTCATCCGCGAATCCGGTTATGAAATGGGACTTTATCGCGAGCCATACGTCGGCTCTGTGCCGATAGTTTCGGGCGAGATTGCAGAAGATTTTGCGTATTATCTGGCAAAGTCCGAACAAATTCCGTCAGCGGTTTTATTAGGAGTTTTATTACAAAATCAAGAACCCTTCGTCAAAGCTTCAGGCGGCGTAATGATTCAAATGATGCCGGGCGCAAACGAACACATTATCACGATGATTGAAGACACCATCAGCCACGCGCCGCACATTACAACCGTTATCAGCGAAGGTGCAACTGCCGAAGACCTTTTGAAACTTGCGCTCGGCGAAATTGATTTCGAGATTTTGGAAGAAAAGAATGTTGAATTCGCCTGCAACTGTTCATTTGACCGCGCCGTTTCGCTGATTAGTTCGCTCGGACGCGAAGAAGTCGCGTCAATGCTCGAAGAAGATAAAGGAGCAAAAATGACGTGCGGATTTTGTAATGAAATTTATACGCTCGATGAATCGGATTTGCGGAAAATGCTTGATTTGGAAACGATTTAACGGCTGAGATTGTATGTTGACAGAGGATAGTCAAAGCTGCAAACTTTGACTGTCAATACCGGTGGAGGTGAAGCCGGGGTTGAGATATGACTGTTTGCAAAGTCAGCACGTCAGATACGCTCCCGCTGCCTGCTTTCTTGCTGTGCAAAGAGATCGAACAGTATCCGAAGCCGCTTGTCTATAAAGCAGAGCTTGCATCTACAAGCTTGATCGTGCGCCGCAAGTCAATTCAATCAAAGGAGTAACCGTAATGAATTTATCTTGTGTTCTCGGCGTTGATATTGCCAAGCTGAAGTTCGATGTCTGTTTAATCAAAGAAAACGGCAAAGCCAAACATAAAGTCTTTGCTAATACCACGTCTGGGTTCGAGCAATTAGTCGCTTGGCTCTCGTCGTATCAAGTCGGCAGTTTGCACGTCTGCCTGGAAGCGACGGGCAGTTACGGCGAAGCACTTGCGACCCATTTGTTCGATGCCGGCTTGACAGTCAGCGTCGTCAATCCGGCGCAGGTTAAAGCCTTTGCCGCGAGTCGTTTGACCAGAACAAAGACCGACAAAGTAGATGCCGAACTGATTGCCCGCTTTTGTCTCGCGCAACAGCCCGCATCATGGCAACCGCCCGCGCCTGAGGTGCGCCAACTGCAAGCTTTGGTGCGACGGCTCGACGCGCTGATTGAGATGCGCGTGGCAGAAGAAAACCGCCTTTCAAGTGGCGTTTCCATTGATGCGGTCAGGGAATCTCTGGAAACTCACATTGCTTACCTGGTTGAAGAAATCAAAGACACCGAACGGCTGATTCGTGAACATATCAACAATCATCCCGACCTCAAAGAGCAAAGCGATTTGCTTGATTCAATCCCTGGCATCGCCTCCACGACTGCCGCGCTGCTGCTTGCCGAAATTACTAACTTTAAGCAATACAAAAGCGCGCGGCAGGTCGCCGCATATGCCGGACTCGTCCCGCGCGAACGGCGTTCCGGCAGCAGCGTGCGCGGACGAACTTGTTTATCAAAAATCGGTAACGCCCGTCTTCGCAAAGCGCTTTACTTTCCGGCAATCACGGCTCTGCGGTGCAGTGCTTTCTTTCAACAATGGGCTTCGGGGATGCGCGAGCGCGGCAAGTCTAAAATGGCGGTCATCGGAGCGGCGATGCGAAAGTTGATTCATCTGGCTTGCGGAGTCTTGAAAACCGGCAAACCGTTCGATCCGAATTGGGCGAAAACCGTTTGACTTTCAACACAGTATCTGACGTGGGGCGAAACCGCCATCAAGTCCGCTAAAGTTTAACGGACAACTTCGATAACAAAGTCGCTGTTTCGCCCTCACGTCCATTGAATTGTTATGCGCCGCCGTCATGGTTTGTAAATTCTCATCTGATTTTCTTTTCTGTAATAACAAGTCGTCTGCCCGGCTCGCCCTCAAACTCAATATAATAAGCACGCTCGGTTATTTTTGCTTCTTCGGGTTTCACAAACTCTTCAGAAAAAGGTTTTGTGTCAACTCCAACAATCCAATCTACACTGAAGTTTGAGATGTGAATTTTTGAAAACTCCAATCTATGCTTTCCAAAAGTAATCAGCACGGTCAAGTATTCTTCGGCTTTCAGTTGGCTTGGAACAACGAAGCCTGTAGCAGTTTTCTCCGATTCAATCCAATTACCATTTGAGAGAAAAAAGACTTTGTAACTTTTCTTAGTACTCTTTCCGTCAATCTCAACTCTAACAATTTTGGTAGAAACGGACTGAGCCTTTGCCTCACAAAAGAAAAGCAACGCAATAAAAATTCCCAAAATGCTTAGCTTCTTTATTATTTTGACCATACACTACTTTTCAATCTCGCCACGCTTAACAAAGAGGCGCATAACTTTGTATTCTACTGAATTAGATTTGTATTATACGGAATTTTTTATACTCTACTTAAACTGTTAAAGTCAACAAAAATTTGGTGTTTAGTCTTGTCTGAGTGATCAAAACTCAATTCGGCATAATAAATTACCGCGAATTAAAAATAGAGAGTTAATTTCTCAGACTTCGGTAATTACTATGCCAATAGATGAGCGGCTTATTGTCGTTTACCGTTGCCCTTTCGATTTGCCCGACGAAAATCGTATGGTCGCCGCTCGCGTGTGAATTTACCAGACGGCATTCCAAATTCGCCAGAACATCTTCCAAAACCGGCAAGTCGTCAATTCCCAAATGATATTTAGTTTCTGCAAACTTGTCGGACAGATATGAAGCAAAACGGTCGGAAATATATTGCTGGTCTTCGCGCAGGAGGTTGACGACGAATGAACTGCTTTGTTCAAAAGCGTGATGACTGCCGGTGTTTTTTTCGATGCAAACCAGGATGAGCGGCGGCTCCAGCGATACCGAACAAAATGCGCTGACCGTTATTCCGTGCAAGCGTCCGTCCGAGTCTCTGGTAGTAACAACCGTTACGCCGCTGGCAAAGCGTCCGAGCGCGTGACGAAATTCGTCTTTACTGATTGGCATAAATTTAGAATAAAATTGTTGGGCAATTAAAACAAATAAACATACTCAGATATGTGAAATCCCGTTTCGCATCTTGCATTGCAAGCGATTGAGGATTTTATTATTTCAAAACAAAAAGCCCTGCAAACGATTTTCACGCTTGCAGGGCTTTTTACCGATTGATTTTAAATAGGACTAAGCAGAAACATTTTTCGTGTCGTTTTTCTTCTCACGTTTGATTCCACCGATTTGCACAAGGCTCTCGCCTTTGATGCTGTTTTTCTCCAATACCATTTGCTGATAAAGTTTTTTCATCATTTGCATTTCTTCTGCGGCAGTTTTCGGTCCTTCCATTTCCGGTTTGTTCGGACGCGCCAGGTCAACTTCGTTCAAAAGAAGATTATGCGTCGCGTCGTTCATACCGACTTCTTTATTGCGGGCGAAAACTTCGTGACGACCGTGTTCTTTATACCATTGCGCGACCGTCGCGTTCTGGTGCATATGTTCGATGATGTTTCTCCAACCGATTCCCGTATTATAAGCACAGAAAGAAATTTCGCCTTCCTGCGTTCCGTAGGGAATAATGCACATTTCGGTGCGTCGGAAATCATAATTGAACAAATCCTGAAACCACATTCCCGCGATAAACAAAAAGTTCCAGGGGTCTTTGCGGCGTTTTTCGATGTCTTCAGCTGTGCGGTTTCCGTCAACCTTTCCGTAGTCCTTACCACTCAAACCAAAAGATTTATCAAACTTCGCCAAAATGCCGCCGAGCGTCAGACTTTTCGGTGCGCCATATGGATTATAGTTTTTAAGCAACGCTAAACCCATCATCAAGTTTGAAAACCATTTGCCGCGAGCCGTATCGGTGATGTGCTGCATATCAGTAACCAAGCCTTGAATATTCAAGAATTGCGGGACAGGTGCCATTTCCTGCGTATCTTTATTGATCATTACGGCAGTTCCGACTCCGCAGTTTGGATGACAGCCACACGAGACTTGTCCCCATTCGGAATCTTCTCCGTGAACAACATCGGCGAAATCAGCAAACGCGCCCATCAAAGAAAGCGGAAACCAATCGCGTGTCGGCTCAGTAATTCCAACTTGCTTTTGAACGTCCAACGCCAAATGCGACAGCGTGTAGCGTTGCTGCAAGCGACGCTGTTCAGTAATGTGTTCATCGCGTCCAGTGAACGAAACGGGTTGAAATGACACAAACGAAACTTTTTTCGGATTTTCAAGAGCGAAGCGGACAATCGAACCAACCTGGTCATTATTTACGCCGTTGACAAGCGTTGTTACAAGCACAATATCAACGCCTGCTTCGTGCAGATTGTTGATTGCTCTCAATTTTACATCGAAGAGATTGCCGACTTGGCGATGTGAGTTGGCATCATTACCAATTCCGTCAAATTGCAGATAGACAAATCTTAGTCCGGCTTCAGCGGCTTCGCGGCAAAATTCTTTGGATTTGGCAAATTCGATTCCGTTGGTTGCAGCTTGCACTGAGTTATAACCGACTTTTCTGGCATAGCGAATCGCTTCCAAGAAATACGGCGAAAGCGTCGGTTCACCACCCGAATACTGTACAGACATTTGACGGCGCGGTTTAATGGAAATCGCATTGTCAAGAATTTCTTTCACGTCTTCCATCGAAAGCTCGTGAACGAAACCGACTTGATTCGCGTCCATAAAACACGGGTCACACATCATATTGCAACGGTTCGTCAAATCAACCGTCAACACCGCGCCGCGTCCGTATTTAATGGTCGAAGAACCGTGATTATGCAGTTTCTCATCGTTGTGTGCCTGAATATCGCGCCCCGGAAACAAAGTTTCAATATGTTTCAAAAACTCCGAATCAATCGCCATCAAATCTTCAAAATGTCCGTGCGTCGGACAATCTTTTATCATCCAAACTTGTCCGTCACGCTCAATAATTTGTGCTTTTATCTCCCCGACTTTCTCGTTCACCAAAAGCGAAACATCTTGCTTGCCGCTCAAAATATCCTCGCGTGCCTCAATGACACAATTTGGACAAAGCGAATCGGTAGTTCGAGGGAAACCAAGCGTAGGTTTCGTTTTTTGCCAAGATTTAAGTAATGGTTTATCAGACCACTTAGGCGTAAATGACGGATTTGGTTTAAACTGATTGACTGACTTAATTGCCCTAAAAGCACCACTTGCAACTACAGTCAAACCTTTCTCAAAATGTTTTACAGCTCTCATAATAATATAATATCTTCTCCAAAAATAGCGTGTAGCTAATAATTTGACGAAGTAACTTTCCGCATCACTAAATTACTCATATCAAAGTAAATTAAAACTCTTTTCAAACTTTGATACCTGATGAAAGTATACTTCATACCTTAAAAAGATATTGAAGCAATCATTGTGCCGATAATCTTTTTAAGCATAAACTTACTAATTCCAACCAGATAGAGATTAATAGCAGTCTTATTTACAATGTGTGCTTTGAGTCGGAATGATACAAATTGACTGATTCTTTATTAGCTGTTACTATTTGATACGGTAAATATCTCTTGGCAAAGCTTTTGAATTTTTGTGTCTACTTAAATTGTTAAACTTATGTTTAAGACTTTTTCCACACTTTCTACATACAATTATTGCAACACACCTAATATACATTAAATAAATTCAACAAACTCAAGTAGCGTGGATTTTCGTTCACTTTAAGTACACCTTTAAGCAGCTGGCTTATTAAACACCTGAGGAAATCTTTATAAAATACAGTGAAGTAAGATTTTAGGCTTACGAAAAATATCTTTACATGGTGTATTTCTTGTGTTAGATTAAATTCCACCTTTCAAGCGAAAGTAACTTTTTTCTAAGTTAGTATCATTCGCTATAAACAGATTAAGAACTTAATAGAATTTGCCGAGTTGAGAGTCAAAATTCTTTCTCGGAAAAAATATGAAAATTCGTTTCGGAACATCCGGCTGGCGAGCAATTATTGCTGACGAGTTCACATATAAAAATGTTCGTGTGGTTACAGAAGCGATTTGCGGTTATTTGAAAAAAGAATCAAATGGTGAACGGCAGACTTTAATAATTGGTCATGATTCACGGTTTATGGGCGAGAGGTTTTCTGAAACTGCTTCGGAGATTGCCAAACAAAAAGGTTTTCGAGTTCTGCTTTGTGAAAATCCGACTCCGACTCCGACGATTTCACACGCTATCAGAAGTGAACAAGCGGTCGGCGGCATAAATTTTACGGCTTCGCACAATCCGCCGGAATATCAAGGTATAAAGTTTTCGACAGCCGACGGCGCACCGGCTCTGCCCGATATAACGAAGCAGATTGAAGAAATTATTGAAAACCAGCTACAGGTTGAAGACCGAGACGGCGGAACGATTGAAAATTTTAATGCGCGTCCAAATTATCTGGACGATTTGAAAACTAAAATTCGTTTTGACGAAATTGCAAAAGCCAAAGGTAAATACGTTTTTGACCCGCTTTGGGGAACAGGTCGCGGTTATTTAGATAAAAGTTTGCGCGACAGTGGTTTAGAAGTAGAAACGCTTCACGATTGGCGCGATGTAACTTTCGGTGGACGTTCACCCGAACCCGGGGAAAGTCATTTAGAGGAACTGAGTCAAACGGTCACAGCGAAAGGCTTGACACTCGGACTTGCCACAGACGGCGACGGCGATAGATTTGGAGTCATTGACAGTAACGGAAAGTTCATCGAGCCGAATCAACTAATCGCTATTTTGACAGATTATTTGGCTGAAAGCCGCGGCTGGACGGAAGGCGTTGCACGAAGCGTTGCAACATCACATCTTATTGACAGAGTTGCCGAAAATCGCGGTTTGAAATTATACGAAACGCCGGTCGGATTCAAATTTATCGGCGAATTGATAAACGAAGACAAAATTATTTTGGGCGGAGAGGAATCCGCAGGTCTTTCCATCAAAGGACATTATCCCGAAAAGGACGGCATCCTGGCTTGTCTACTGGCGGCTGAAGCAGTCGCGGTGCGCGGAATGAGTTTAACCGAACAGTTAGACGAACTTTACAATCGCGTCGGGAAGTTAGAATCGGGCAAAATCGGCGTTAAATTAACCGATGAAATTGCCGAAAGTTTGAAAGAAAAGCTCGCACAAGAGCCGTCGGAAATCGGCGGGAAAAAAGTTGACAATATCAATCGAATGGACGGCGTAAAATTCATTTTTGCCGATAAAAGCTGGATGCTGATGCGTCCGTCAGGCACAGAGCCGCTGGTTAGAATTTACGCTGAAGCTGAAAATAAAGAAGTTCTGGAGGTGCTAATTGAGCAAGGTCGTCGCTACTTACTGGGATAATTCGCCCGCTGTTTCATTAAACATTCGCACGAAAACTGCGAAGCGCATTGAAACTGCAACTCCACAATGGTTTGTTTTTGCCGCGATTGCGTCAATAACTTTTATGCTTTGTATGGCAATCAACCTTCGCGCTTATTCGGAAATGAGTGTGGAGATGGAACAAAATCAACGCTTGAGCGTGCAACTCGAAAGTTTAACCAATGAAAATTTGGCTATCCAGGAAGAAGTTCACAATTTGAAAATAGACTCTCGGTTTATGGAGCTTGAAGCCCGTAAAATCGGAATGAGTCGCCCGAATGAAAAAATTCCCGTGCCGGTAAATTAATTTGCGGAGAATTATTTATCAGCACACTTTGCCCTGTCCGTAACCAATCCGCCTTTTGCCTATCCACTCCGCTTTGCCTACAGTCGAGCCTTCCGCCAAATTCGCGGCTGATGTTTCCCGAACATCAGCCGCAACTCCTTTTTAAAGGGATGAAATATGAGGGATGAAGGATGAATAATTTCCGTAAGAATCATTTTAGAATCCATTGCTTATCTATTATCATTATGTAAATGAGCGATTTCCAAATTTTTTATTCGCCTTATTACTATGCCGATATTGGCGAAGGTCACGTTTTTCCGATAAAAAAATTTGAACTTGTGCGCGACAAACTTCTTGGAGAGGGAACTTTGCAATCTTCGGAAATTTTTGAGCCGCAACCTGCCGAAATTGAAGATGTTTTGCTGGTTCACACTGAAGATTACATTTTACGTCTGCGCGACGGAACTCTGACTGCTAAAGAAATTCGCAAACTTGGACTTCCTTGGTCGAAATCACTTGTCCGGCGTTCCTTTCTGGCGGTTTCGGGTACAATAAATGCGGCGAAACTCGCTTTGGAAAATAGGGTTGCATCGAATCTTGCGGGCGGAACGCATCACGCCTTCCCCGACCGGGGCGAAGGTTTCTGCGTTATGAACGATGTCGCCGTCGCAATCGAGGTGTTGAAAAGAGACGGTTTAGCAAAGAGATTTTTAATCATTGATTGTGATGTCCATCAAGGCAACGGCACGGCGTTTATCTTCAAAGACGACGAAGCGGTTTTCACGTTTTCGATACACGGCGCAAAAAATTACCCGCTTTTCAAGGAAAGTTCCAATCTCGACATCGAGCTTCCCGACAAAACTTCCGACGACGAATATCTGGAAACATTAAACGAAGCGTTGCCGCGAGTTTTCCTGCACAATCCCGACATAGTTTTTTATCTCGGCGGTGCAGACCCGTTTGAAAAAGACAAACTCGGACGACTTTCTTTGACATTTGAAGGTTTGATGAAACGCGACGAAGCGGTTTTGAGTTTTGCCAAAGAACGCGAAGTTCCGATTGTTACGTTGATGAGCGGCGGCTACGCGCAGGATATTAACGATACGGTAGAAATTCACTGCAACACGATTCGCGCAGTAAAAAAAGTGTTTGCGAATTTTCAAATTCAAAATGCTTCGGCTTAAATTTTATTGCAAAGGTTTCTCTAAAAATTCAGGTATCAATTTTATCGCCTTTTCGACAATTTCTCTTTCGCTCTTAAACGCCAGCATTTTCAACGCTTCTTCGGCTTTTACCCAACGCGCTTCCGCAACTTCAAAATCGTGATTTTCGACATCGCCTTGGATATATTTCAAAAGGAAAAAATGCACCAATTTGTGAAATCTCGCTCGCTCGCCGCGATGGTCGCCGACATACCAATACTCGATTGTTTCAATCTTCGACAATATTTCTGTTTCGATTCCCGCTTCTTCGCGCACTTCTCGCAGCGCAGCAATTTCGGGCGTTTCGCCTTCATCAATCAAACCTTTTGGCAGTTGCCAACGCAAACTTGGATTTACGGAAATAATAGCGATTTCATAATCGGAATCGTTCAGACGAAATGCTGTGCCGCCCGCCGAAACTTGTTCGAGCGTTTTAATTTTTGCTTTTTCGGGTGCTGATTTCATACGCTTTTCGTTTTGCTGTTTTGGTCAAAGATTTAAATCATTTAGCTTGTTCCAGTTTCACTGTGCGGGCTGTCAACCGGCTTAGATTCGGGCGAACCTTTTTGACGCAGGAAAATTGACAGCACAACCATTGCGCCGATTGACAAAAATTCGCTTTGCCAATTCTGAAACGATTCAAACCAAAAACGCGACGTGCCGATGTATTCAATTGTCGTCACTTTTTCAATTTTGCCGTGTTCGGCTTGCTCCTCGTTATATACTCGTGCGCCGCCAGCAGCGTGTAAAGCAAAAGAAATGGCAAAGAGTGAAAACAGCGCGATACTCAAAGAATTTTGATAAAGTTTCAAGGCTAAACCGCCGCGCTTGACGAGTGCGGGTGCGCCTTCGCTCAACAAACTTTTTTCGGGAATCACGTCAACGCGGTCGGTCGTGTCGGGCTTTTTTGATTCGGACGAGCCTTTTTGAAAAAGAAAAATCGTCAGGACGACATACATTCCCATCTGCAAGAATTCGCTTTCCCAATTCTCGAATGTCGCTTCGATAAAATGTCCTTCGCCGAGATATTCGATGTAACCGACGGTCGGTTGATTATGTTCCCGCCGGTCGTCGTTGTGTTCCTTATGACCTGTCAAATACTGTCCAACGAACGAAAGGAAAAACAATCCCAAAAGCACAATTGAAAGACCGTTATTATGGAAAAACTGTCGCATAAAATTCTTCCTCGACAGACAAAATTAAAAACTTTTCGATTGTAGCAGGAAATATATTTTGCCGTTAAATCTTCCGCTTAATCTAATGCTTGTGTAATCGCTTTATCCAAATCAATTTTAACTTTCTGATCGTAGCCGACAAACTTCTCAATTAATCTTCCATTGCGATCAAAAACGAAAGTCTGGGGAATGGCATTGTCATTTCCCAACAAAATTTTGTTGAGTTCGTCTTCGGGATACGCTAGAACGTAGTTGATTTTTAATCGTTCGACAAACGCGGGAACTCTCGGCACATCTTCTTCGCCGCCGACGTGCAAGCCGATTACTTTTAAATCAGCATATTTGTTTTGCAGTTCGACGAGATGCGGAATTTCTTCGAGACACGGCGGACAATAAGTCGCCCAAAAATCCAGCACGACAACTTTTCCCTTGTATTCGCCGAGCTTTTGCGCTTGACCGTCAAAAAGTGTCCAGCCTAAATTTTCGACATTTCGGCTTGGCGGCAGCGGTAGATTTGTCTGCGGGATATTGTTTATTGAAATTGGTCTGTTTGAAACGGAAACGGGCGCGGCAGCGGGACGACACGCTGTGAAAAGTAAAAAGTGAAAGGTAAAAAGTAAAAAGTAAAAATACTTCATAATGACTCTCAAACATTTTACACGAATTTATTTTTTGTTTCATTCGTGTTATTCGTCTAATCGCGTGGGTAAATTTTATTCTGAAAAAATCAGCGACAGATTTCACGCGCCGCAAAACGTCGGCAGCGCGACGGGCGCGAATGCGGTCGGGACAAACGCGACTTTCATTTGCGGCGCGGTTTTGCGCGTTAGTTTGCGGATTGAAAAAGATACGAAGGAAATTGTCGAAGTCAAATTTAGAACTAATGGCTGTGGATATTTAATCGCTTCGGCAGATCTTTTGGCGGAACAGATTACCGGCAAAAAACTCAACGAACTTCACGGATTGGACAAAAGTATTTTGCAGACGCAAATCAAAAGAGAGCTCGGCGAATTTTCTGAAAATCGCAGGCACTGTTTAGAACTTTGTCTTGAAACTTTGCAGTTTGCATTTGCAGATTTTCGCAATTCTCAAATTGAAGAATTTGCCGGTGAAAAGGCTTTGATTTGCACTTGCTTCGGCGTTTCCGAAGAAACTATTGAGAATGTCATAAAAGAAAATTCGTTTGAAACCGTCGAAGAAGTTTCCGAAACTTGCAATGCGGGCGGCGGCTGCGGTTCGTGCCAACCGTTAATTCAGGAAATTATCGACACGACGTGCCGTTATTTGTAGAATTTTCGTGTCGAAATCATTGTGTTACAATGTATGAGAATTTTTAAAGTTTTCAAAAATTATGGACGACCCCGCTAGTATTTTTCTTATGTTTTTTGCCGCCGAAACCGGCGCAGTTCCCGAACCCGCAACTCTGGCTACCACTGTTTTCAATATCTTTCTGGTAATTTTTCTGGTGCTTGCCAACGGCTTCTTCGTCGCCTCCGAATTTTCTTTCGTGGCGGTCAGGAAATCGCGCATTGAAGCACTTGCCGCCGAAGGAAGCAAAGCCGCCGAACGACTTTTGGCGATGCTCAACAATCTCAACGCTTATATTTCCGCCACGCAGCTCGGCATTACTCTGGCTTCTCTCGGTTTGGGCTGG
>Ga0136618_10000093_pt1 | contig 22492 bp, 21 predicted proteins | sample AntDrymUQ3302106_2_FD_104805 | JGI IMG/M metagenome (GOLD analysis project Ga0136618, IMG submission 104805) | Polar desert sand microbial communities from Dry Valleys, Antarctica - metaG UQ330 (21.06) | ecosystem: Environmental > Terrestrial > Soil > Desert | place: Antarctica: Dry Valley... | reverse complement strand
TCTTTCTCATTTGTTCTTCTACCAACGGAGAAACAAGACCGTCAATCTTGCCGCCGAGCGCGAAAATCTGTTTGACAAGGCGCGAGCTGACATATGAATAATCTTCTGACGACATTAGAAAAACGGTTTCCAGATGCGGCGCGAGCCTGCGGTTCATCAAAGCCATTTGCAGTTCGTATTCGTAATCGGAAATGGCGCGAATGCCGCGGACAATCGCTTTGGCTTCTTTTGCCGTTGCGTATTCAACCAGCAGACCTTGAAACGAATCAACCGAAATTGTGCAGTTGTCGGAGTTAATTGTCGGCAAAACTTCCGTTATCATCGCACATCGTTCAAATGGAGTGAACATCGCGCTTTTGTCGGGATTGTCCAGAACGGCAACGATTATTTCATCGAAGAGTTTTGAAGCGCGTTCGATAATGTCGAGATGTCCGCCCGTCAAAGGGTCGAACGAGCCAGGATAGATTGCGCGTCGCATCATTTAGGTTTCAGGTTTCAGGTTTTAGGTTATAAGTCGAAACCGCATCTATTGTTGACGATTAAGAAATTAAAGTCCACCAATGAAAATAAAAATTCGACCCCTAAACCCTAACACCTAATACCTTTTTCAAGGATTTTTTATTTCGTCTACTTTTGAATCTTTAACTTCCGTACTGAATTTTTGATAATTGTAGGATTTTATAATTTGGTTGACGTTGATTCCTTTGACCAGCAAAACTTTTACCGATAAATTAATATCAGCCGCCGAAGGCAGCCAGATTTCGTCGTTGACGCGCTCTTGTTCGAGCGCAAACGACGCGCCTTTTTTCAGATTGGCAAGAAAGCCGCCGCCGATTTTGAAGTTTTCAAACAAAACCGCTTCGAGCCTGGCGACTTGTTTGTCCTTTTCGTCAATCCACATCACGCCCGCCGTTTTGCCGAAAAATTTCAAAAAACTTTTGGCATTCTTAAAGTCGAAATTCGGATTCGGCTCAAAATCGAAAACTATTACGTCGCGTCCCCGAAAGCGTTCGCGGCGCGGATTGACCAGATTTGAAGCCCGCAAAACTTCGGAAATCGAAACGCGATTGTTTTCGTCATCGGGCGTTCCGTTTGCGGATTGCTGAACAGTCCGCACTTCTTTTTTAGCGATTTCCTTTTCGATTTCGGCGACGCGCTTTTGCACGTTTTTGTCTTCCTCGCTTTGTTCGCCCGTTGAAAGCGGCTTACCGTTTTTCTCGGTTTTTCGGCGGACGCGGCGACCTTTGTAAAACGAAAGCTGGTTGGTTTCCGATTCGGTTTCGCGCAAAATCCCGTCTTTTCCGAGTTCGCGCCGGATGATTTTTTGTGTATAAGAATAATTTTCCAAAATCTCGTCAATCTTGTCTTCGTTTGTTTGCAGTGATTTGAGAAGCGTCGGAACATCAGGCAAAGGCTCGCCGGAAATTTTCGGGAAATCGAAATTCTCTTTGACAATTTGCCGGTTGTGAGAAACTTCGTCGAGTTTGATTAAATAGCTTTCTTCGCCGATTTTTGCGTTGATTGTAAAAGGTTCGTTCGTTCCGCCGACCATTCGGTAATCCGTGTAATCGAAGGTTTTTGTAAAATTACCGGCGGGAATTTCTTCACGAAGCAAAAGATTTGTTACCGCGTCAAAATACAATTTTATCGCAACGCCTTTGGCAGTCGTCAAAATTAAAGAGTTGGCAGTTTTACCGTTGACGGTTGCCTGTCCGGCGGGCGTGATTTTCGCTTTGTCTTTTTTGTAATTCAGCCAACGGAAATTTCTAAAACTCGCTTCAGCCGCAAAATCTCGGCTCGCTTCCCCCGTCAATGTTCGCAAGCCGTCACGCGAATCGCGCTGCCAGCCGGATTTTCCATTAAACCCCGATTCGGTTTCAAAGCCGCCGAAATCATAGCTTTCATTGTAAAAATTCGGCTGCGCGGTCTGCGCCTGAAAATTGCCGCCGGCATTGTCTTTAAGCCGCGTAATCTTTCCTTTTTTCTCGCGCGACCGGACATTTTGTAAAGCCTTCTCGCCGCCGAGTGCTTTGCCCGCCTGCTTTAAGATTTTGCTTGGCGACTGCGCGAAAATGCTCGCCGAGGAAGCCAGCAAAAAGATAAAAAATAACCAAAACAAATTTCGTTTCATTGGTGTTGTTTATAAATCGGGAAAGTTAAATCGGGAGATACGGTTGGCAAACGAATTTACGGCAGAATTTCCTTGATGGCTTTTTCATAAACTTCTACCTTGCGTTTGGCGCGTTTGACCTCAGGATGTTCGGCATTATATTGCCGGAGCAAGTTCCAGAGGTCAACATCGAGTTCCGTCTTTCGCACCAGTAATTTACCCAAAGCCAAAGAAAGTTTCGGCGCGTCGGAAGCACCGACCGCCGAAACTTTATCCAACTGTTTTTGCAGCAATTCTATCTCAAATTTTAGCTCTTTAACTTTTGGAAATTCATCGGTGTAATCAAGAATAAATTCTTCAAGCTGCGCCTCGCGTTCGGTCTTTCGCAAAAGAAGTTCCGCGTAGGCGGGCGAAAATTTTACTGCTTGTGCGATTGGTTTAGAGGCAATTTGCACGGTTTTAGTTCGGCTGTCGGTTTGTGCATAGACGACAGCCGAAAACAGAAAAGGAAAAGCTGTGATAAAGACAAGTTTCCGCAAACTCATAATTTTTGTTTAGTTAGCAGCGTCTATATCAAAAGTATTTGCAGCCAAATTTTGATTGAAGGCAAATTCCGTTAAATTAAAAGTCCATTCAATTTCGGTCGAACCGTTTGACGTGCCGGTCGTCAAGTATAAAATACGATAGCCGTGCGGCAAGGTTAGTTTACCTTCGGTTTTGAAGTCGGAAAAATCTTCAGTCAATGTTATACGATTTTCGCTGTATCTTGACGAAGCCTCCGGGGTTGAACCAATTCCGGCGGAACTAACCCGTTTATATTCGGTTCTGATGTGGCGAAAGGTTTCCTTGTCAAAATATAACTTGATGTCAACATCAGTGCCGCCTTTGGGCGAGTAACCTAAAACGTAGGCTTCCTTTCCGTCGATTTTTTTCGTTCCGTCGTAGGAAATTTTAGCTTTTCTGTCTGCCATACTAAGCATCGCCCAGGAATGTGAAAGCGTTCCACCTAACAAACCTTCTTCAAGCAGTGAATTGTTTGAAAAAACAAAACCGCCCAAAACCGAACGCCCGCCCGTTCTGGTGAATCCAACTTTAGCCTTGTTGCCGTCAAAGCTGAATTTTTCCATCGGATAATCTGTCGAATTGAGATTCATTCCCCAAAAATTCTTTTCACCGGCGGCGGCGATAACAATTCTACCGACAACCGGAGTAGTTTTTTTAGTAATAAATTTGATTTGGGCATCGCCAACGGCTATCTGACTTTTAGTTGCGGCACGCGCCTCGCTCGTGCCAATTGAGTCGAGATGTTTGGCGATGACATCTTCGGCTTTCATCTTTTGCGCAAATGCCGAACTTGCGGCTAAAAAAATAACGGTCAACACAAAAAGTGTCGATAATTTTGAATGTTTCATAAATTTCTCCTAAAAATTTAGGCGGCGATTGCCGCTTTACGCGAATTAGAGTCTAATATACAGTCGGAATTTTCATCCGCAAAAACATCGCAGGAATCAATCACCGGCGCAGCGGCTTCAATCAAACCGTCGCCGTATTTTTCTCCCGTCGTCAAAGCTCTAAAATAAATACCGATATTGTCCAGCACCTCTTGGACGCTGTGCGAGTGGTAAAGAGTTTGCCGAAATTGTGCGCCGCCGATGAGACCTTTCGTAAATTGTCCGGCAAGCTGTTTCATCTTGCCGATGGCGGGAAGTTCCGGCATATCTTCGCGCAACAAATCGAAATACTCAAGCAAAACGGTTTGCTTGTCGTGCAGCGTCGGCTCGAAAGGCTCGCGGTTTGCTAAAACATCTTCTATTTGCCGGAAAATCCAGGGATTCTGCATCGCGCCGCGTCCGATTAAAATTCCGTCGCAACCCGTTTCGCACCACTTTTCGAGCGCGCCTTCGATTGAAACGACATCGCCGCTTCCTGAAACCGGAACGCCGACATTTTCCTTTATCGCCCGCACCAAATCCCAATTCGCCAAACCTTTGTAGCCTTGTTCCTTCGTGCGCCCGTGAAGCTGAATGTGTTCCACGCCGCACTGCTCCGCCATCTTCGCTACTTCGATACAGTTTATCGTTGATTCGGTGAAACCGGCGCGAAGTTTTAACGTCAACGGAATCGTGATCGCCTTTTTGACTTCTTTGAGAATCGTTTCAAGGCGCGGCAAATCCTTCAAAAGCCCCGAACCACCGCCGTTTTTGACGACTTTCGGCGCGGGACACCCGCAGTTTATATCCAGAATATCCGCGCCGACTTCTTGCGCCATTTCCGCTGCCAACGCCATTCGCTCAAATTGCCCGCCGAAAATCTGCACGGCAAACGGGCGTTCTTCTTCCCAAAAACGCATCTGCCGTTTCGCTTTCGGATTGTTGCGCGTCAAACCTTCAACCGAGATAAACTCGGAAACCGTCAAACCGATTCCGCCGCAACGCTTCGCCATCCGCCGAAACGAATAATCCGTCACGCCCGCCATCGGCGAGAGAATAAGCGGCGGATTGATTTCGATGTTGCGGATTTTAAAAGGTTTCATTTACCAAAAACAGTTTAAGAGAAATTATTCCGAATTTCTACTATCCTAATTACTTCTTGGTCAATTCAACGCCCGTCGCTTCAAATGAAACTTCCGTAACCGTGCCGTCTTTATTGATGTTCTCAAATTTCGCGCCGTCTTCGTTGACCAAATGGTCAACTTCCTTTTTGCTCAAGGTTTTTATGGTAAAAATGCCTTCGGCTTTCGCCCGCATTCCGGCGGAATCGAGCGGAATAAAAAAGGCGTGATTTTTGAAGGTAACGCGTACCGATTTCGCATCTTTCGCGGGCGCGAGTTCCATCCAGCAGCCTTCCATTTTACACGAACGCACTATCACGCCTTTGACCAGAACTGTTTTTCCAACGTAATCACTCGGCTTCTTCAACACTTTGGCTAAAGAAACAGCTTTCGCTTTTCCAACCAAATCGCCGCGCTTCAACACGCCGTTCGCGTCGGCAGCCGATTCGTTGTCGTATTCAAACGGTTTTCTTTCACGTATTTTTCCCATATCTTTCTGTTCTGTCTTCGGCGACTCTTTTTCCGTCGCCTTCGAACTTTGCGCCAAACCGACACTTGTCAGAACCAATGTTAAAGTCATCAAACTTAAAATTTTTTTCATATTAAAGCATCTCCAATTTGTAAATATATTTGAAAATCATAACAAAATTTTGCTGCAAACATTTCGAGAAAATAAAATCAGGAAGAAATTCGCAGTTATTTTCCTACACTTTTGTAGATGATTCTTTTACAAGCGACGGTTGTTAAAACTTTACCGCAGAGACGAAAGCAATCCTTCAAGAAAACCTATCGGAAATCGATGATTTTGGTTTTTACAAAATATAGTTTTAATAAATATCAAAACTATATTCAACTATTTTTGTAATGGTTTGCGGTTTTTCGTCTTTTTCCACCGGAAGAAATTTGATTCTGAGAGCGGCAAAAAACGCTTGTCGAACCAAACCGTATTTTAGAGTTTTGAGAATTCCGACTTTGGAAATATATCCTTCCTGCGAGAATGTCAGTCGTGTTTGAACAATTCCTCTTTCACTGCTCATCCGAGCCGCCTCCGTGTAAGACGGTGCTTGCCTATTGACGAGTAACAAAGGCAAAGCGTTTTCATCGGTCGGTGGTGTCGTAGGTTTCTGATTATCAGGCTTTTTATAAGGTTCGGGGTTTTCGACAATTTCAATTGGGCTTATCTTGAGAGCGGAAAACGGAATTGCGCCGGCAATCCGGTTGTCTTCCGGCTTTGCGGAATCCGGCAATTTGAAAATTAATGAGTTTAAAAACCGTTTCATCACTGCAGTTTCTCCGTTTCTCGAAGCCGCAGTCAGGATATAAATGTAGTTTTTTGAATTGAAGTATTGTCTAATCGTGTAAGATTTGTCGGTTTTGATTAAAATCTGTTTGATACTAAAACCCTCACGTTGGATTTCAGAAGACTTTCCATTTACTCGCTCGTTATCTCTGACACTATTTAACGCCTTTTTGCTCGCTCTGTAGCTTTCAAAACTAAGCAGAGTTTTTTCCCGATAAGCATTGAGCATTTTCATTTCTTCGAGCGAGTAATTATTTGAATTATCAGAAACTAAAAAGCCTGATTTATCGGCAATAAATATGTATTTCGCCGGAACTTCAATCGAAAATTCGCCGTTGTCGCTTTGCACGCGAATCCATTCGGCAGCCTGATTTTCCTGCGCGGCGACGAACATCGGCAAAAACAAAAGCGTATTGAATAAAGCGGCGAAAATTAAATGAATCTTTTTCATAGTAAAAATCTTTTCAAATCAGTTATTCTTGAAAAGCAGGCAAATTATAGCAATGAACGAAAAACATATCCAGATTTTAAGCGTTTTTCTGACCGCGTTTTACGCATTTTTTATTGTCTGGCTGTATTGGGTTGAGCCGAAATCGCTGGAGGAAGTTCCGACCAAAGCGCAGACGACAATCGAAAACGTAACGACGAAAACGCAAGTCGCTATCGGAACTTACGAAGTTGACCGGGTGAAATTCGACGAAGGTTTGCAGGCGTTTCGGCAAGATAATTTTATCGCGGCGCGTGATAATTTTGAAAAAGCCGATACTGAAAAGCGCGATGCAAAGACGCAGTTTTACATTGCATACAGTTTTTACCGGCAAGGCTTCGGCAAACTTTCAAATGACGACGCGCTCTTCAAAAAAGGTTTGGAGCAAACAAATCGTGTCGCCGCACTTGATAGAAATTTCAAATCCGACGACGCGAATTTACAGTTGAAAACGCCCGTCGAACTTAAAAATGAATTTGAAGAAGGACTGCAAATTACGGCGGGCGATTTCAATCCGTTTAAGGTTTTGCGTGAAAGAAAGTAAAATATGTCCAAAGTCCAAAGTCCAAAGTCCAAAGTCGAAGAAGCGGTTTCGGAAGATTTGTCTTTTGTTGACGGCGAATTGCTGGAAACTTCGACCGGCGAAGAAGTGATAACAGAGACAAGAACAAAGGGCGAAAAACAAATCTCTTTTCCAAAACCCGAAGACCGAAGCTCAAAGTCCAAAAACCAAAAATCCTTCCTTCAATATATTGTTATACCTTTGATTTTCCTGACTGCCGCGCTGCTCGGCGGGTTGCGCTTGAGCGCGGAAGACATGGAGTTTTTGTTTCTCAAACCGCCGCTTGTTTGTTTGATTTTCGCCGTCATTTTACTCGTTCTTTTCTTTCGCGCTAATTTGATTAAATTAAACGGCTGGTTTTCGGAGGGTTTTTCGACTCTGAAAAACGTCGCCAACGCCTGCGTTTTGCTGACGCTGTTTTTTGCTTCGACGCAAATTTTTAATTCGCTGCTGCCCGAAAAAGGCTTGCCGTTCTGGACGATTGCTTTTTGCTTTTTCTGGACGCTCTGGAACAATTTGTTTGCCGAATTCGATACAAAGCGACTCGTTCAAAGTTTGGGCGGAATGTTCGGGCTGGCGTTTGTCGTGAAATACCTGATTTTAGCGAATTTGACCGCGCCCGCAAGCAAAAGCTGGCTTCAGGGAATTCTTGAAAATCCGGCTCAGGAAGCATTTACATTCCTGCTCGATTTGCCGAGGTTTGCACCCGCTACCGGTTATATTCAATTTTTCGCGCTGGTTTTTTATTTGATCGGATTGTTTTTGTTAAAACCGGAAACGGAAAATTAGTGAAAAACTAAAAACTAAAAACTAAAAGTGAAAAATGGAAAAAAGATTTGTTATTTAGATAACTCTTCCACTTTTCACTTTTCACTTTTAGTTTTTAGTTTTTCACTAAACAAGGTTTCTTCCGAAATGATTTCGTAAAGATTTGCCGCATCATTTCTTGAAACTTGTTTTTTGTCGGGAACTTCGAGAACTTTATATTTAATCAAGCGGCTGCTCTTTTTTATTTCGATTTCGTCACCCGCTTTGACATCGCGCGAAGATTTTGCCGGTAGGTTGTTAATTTTTATCAAACCGGCATCGCAAAACTGCTGCGCCAGGCTGCGCCGCGCAATTAAACGGCTGGTTTTGAGAAATAAATCAAGTCTCATAAATTCAATGGATAATGGATAATGGATAATGGATAATGCAAAATCAAAATTATCCATTATCCATTATCCATTATCCATTATCCATTATTTACCCGGTTTTTTGGCTTCGACTTTTCTTTGGTCGGCAAACAGAATCGGCGCGACCATCGGGCGATAAGTTTCGTTGATTTTTATGTATGACTCCTCGCGCAAAGTCGCCATATATTTTCTGCGTTCTTCGGGAAGTTTTTCATAAGTCATCGCTTTTCGCACTTCGTTTTCATCGAAAAAGGATTCGCTGCTGGCTTGAGTTCTCGCGTCCACGCGCAAAATCTCCATACCTTCCTCAATCTCAATCGGGTCGGTTAAGCCGCCCGCTTTGACATTTTGCAAAGGTTTGACAAATCGCGTGTCCATTTCCTTGACGTTAAAAGTTCCGGCTTTTCCCTTGTTCGTCTTTGCGTCGGGACGGTCTGAATTTTCCTCGGCGAGTTTTCCAAAATCCGCGCCGCTGCGGGCTTGAGCAACGATTTGTTTGGCTTTTTCTTTAACGGCTTCGGTCTCGCGTCCGGCAAAGCCGAGAAAGATTTCGCTGATGGTAATGTTTTCGGGTTTGGTAAACTTAGCCTTGTTCGCTTCGTAATAATTTTTTATTTCTTTTGAAGACCAGCCGCCGTAGACTCTCGAGTCAACTTCGCGCTGGAAAACCGCGTCTCTGGTAATTTGTTTGCGCCAGACTTCGCGGATGTCCTCGTAATTCACTCCACTTTTTTCCATTTCCTTATAGAGCGCATCCAGGGTTTTCAAATTCTGCTCTTTCATAATTTGTAAAAACCTTTGATTGATTTGCGCCTGAACATCCGGCTCGATACCGGAGAGTTCCTTGCCTTTTTGCAGCAACAATTCTTCGTTGATAATGTTGGCGATAAGTTCGCCCTGCTTACCTTCGATTTCGACTTTTGCCTGTTCGGGCGTTTTTTGGTTTTCCGCAATATAGGAATCGGTTGCCGCTTTCATCTCGCGTTTGACGCGCGAAAGCGTTATCACGCCGTCGTTAACCTGCGCGACAACCTCGTCAACAACTTTTGCTTCGGTTTCCTGGGCGGAAGCCGAAAAATTCGTTAAAAATAAAACAGCAATCAAAAAAATTGCGGAGCGCGTATATCTCATTTTATTTACTCCTAAAATAAAAATAATTCAGAAATTTTATATCTTTAATAGTGGTTTTATGCAACTTGGGTGTTTGATGCAGGAAGCGGTTTTTAAGTTTCTCGCTAGTTTGAAAAAACAAATTTTATGGAAAGCAAAGCGATTCGCACTTTTTTATAAATAACGGTTTTTCTCCCAAAATCGCTCGCCGAAATCCAATGAAAAAAAAGTGTCCAAACTGCCTGCTAGTGAATTTTTCGCACTCGGAAGAATGCGTGCGCTGCCTGTTTAATCTGGTCGAAGTTTCATCATTTGTGGAAAACCAAAAAACGGATTCAGGTTCCAAATTCAAAATTCTGCGCCGCGCAGTTGTTTGTGCCGCCGTTTGTTTTACCGTGCTGCTCGGCTTCTATCTTTCGCTGCTCTTTACTTCCGCTTCTTTAGGCTATGACGAAAAAAAGCAAATTGAAAAGGCGGTTAAAATTTTAGAGGAAAAGGGATTTTCCAAAGAAGTTTTTCTGCTCCGGTATCTGACAAAATTTCGCGGCAACGACCACTGGCTTAATGCTTCGACCAAATTTGAAAACGCTTACGCCGCGACAAATTTTCCAATCGAGATAATGACCGTTTATCCCGAATTTTTTACCGAAACGGTTGACGACACCGAACGCGCCGCCATACTTCTTCACGAAGCCCAGCATTTGAAGGGCGCAGATGAAAAGGAAGCGTATGAATTCGTCTGGCGCAACCGCAAAAAATTAGGCTGGACAAAGGATGCTTACAACTATTCGATGATTTGGCGGAATGTCCGAAGCCAGACAAAAGATTACGCACCGAATCTTTTCATCTGCACTTTGAACGAAGCCGGCGACTGTACGGAATAGACTTTATTCGGATGCTTTTATCTTCAAAGTCAGCCAATCACGAAAATTATCTTCGCCGTCGAAAATTATCTCGTTTTCAACGACGAAACACGGCAAATCAAATCTTAAATTTTTCAATTTGACAGCATCTTTCGCGGTCGTCAGCAAAATTTCCGCATTCGCTTTTCGTGCTTTTATTCCAAGTTTTGCAATTTCTTTCTGCGTATAAAAATGATGGTCGGGAAACTGTTCAGATGAAACCACATTGAAGTTTTCTCTCCGCAACTGCTCAAAAAAATTACCCGGATTGCCGAGGGCGCAGAAAGCCAAACTCGGAGGTTTCAAATTTTTGTCGTAATCGGTAATTGGTAATCGGTAATCCGCATCTGCAAGAAAATCCTCCAGATTTATAATCTGTTTTGTTCTGTTTTTTGAAACGAAAATCGGACAAATCGAATTAAATTCTTCAATTTGAGATTTCAAATCAGCAGCATTTTCCGCCAAATTTGCCCGCGTAATTACAATTGCACCGGCGCGTTTCAGATTCTTCAAAGGCTCGCGCAAGATTCCCGCCGGAAGAAGTTTTTTATTTCCGAAAGGATTTGTCGCGTCAATCGTAACAATGTTCAAATCGCGTTTGACGCGCAAATGTTGAAATGCATCGTCGAGGACAAACGCCGTAATTCCGAATTTTTCCCGCGCCCAATTTCCAGCCGAAACTCGATTAGCGTCGGATACGATAATCGCTTTTCCCAAAAGTTTCCGTGCCAGCTCAAACGGCTCGTCGCCCGCTTGTTCTGCACTCGCAAGAATTTTTTCACCGTCTGAAACCAAAACTCGCCTTTTCGGATTTTCGCGTCCGTAACCGCGTGAAAGCACACAAACTTTTTCGCCGTTTTCGGCTAAAATTTCAGCGACCAAAGCAACAAGGGGAGTTTTGCCGGTTCCGCCAACCGTGATGTTCCCGATACTGACTGTCGAAACGCCGAGCGAAAATGATTTGAAAACGCCCTTTTCGTAAAGCGAGTTTCGCCCCTTTGTGATTGCGCCGTAAATCATAATAGTGAAAAGTGAAAAGTGAATCGTAAATCGTGAATCGTGAATTGATAAGATTGGTTTTTTTACTATTCACTTTTCACTTTTCACTTTTCACTTTTTATTAGTCGTTTGAATCAATCGGTCCAACTTATTTTGTGCTTGTCCGCTGTCAATGCTTTGTTCGGCAAGGCGGGCGGCGTGTATCGGTTCTTTGGCAATTCCTCCGATGAGAAGCGCGGCGGCGGCGTTTAAAACAATCAGCGAGCGCGCTTCGTCGCGGCGTTTGCTTGCCAGCACCTCGCGGATAATTTTCGCGCTTTGTTCCGCGCTCGCGGCTTTCAAATGCTCGATGTTTCCGCGCTGCAGCCTAAAATCTTCGGGCGTAATGTTGAATGTTCTGGTTTTATCGCCGGAAACTTCAGCGACAAAAGTTTCGCCTGACAAAGTTATTTCGTCCAAACCGTCCGAACCGTGAACGACCCAGGCGTTTTGCGTTCCCAGCAGCGCGAGAGCCTGCGCCATCGGTTTGATTAAAGACGGATGCCAAACGCCGACAAGCTGCTTCGGAGCATTTGCCGGATTCGATAAAACGCCCAGAAGATTTAAACAACTCCGAATACCGAGATTGCGGCGAACGTCGCCGACGCGCCGCAAAGTCGGATGAAACTTCGGCGCAAACATAAAACTCAATCCCGCGCCGTTCAAACAAATCTGTGCAATTTCAGTTTCGCCCGAAACTTTGACACCCAATTTGCCCAAAACATCCGCGCTTCCGGTGCGGCTCATCACGGCGCGGCTCGTCTGTTTGGCAACGACGAGTCCGGCACCGGCGGCAACAAAAGCGGCAGCCGTCGAAACATTAAAAGTTTTCGCAAAACTCGCGCCCGTGCCGGAAATATCAACAAAATTCTTTGAACGCGCCGAAATTTTGACGGCTTGCCCGCGCATCACGCGAGCCATTCCCGCAAGTTCCGCCGAAGTTTCACCTTTAGCGGTCAGTGCGACTAACGCGCCCGCAATCTGCGCCGAATTTGCATTCGTATCGGTCAGAGCGCGGAAAAATTCCGACGCTTCGTCCACCGGCAGATCTTCGCCGCGCGTCAGGCGAGCGAGAAATTTATAAAGCGGCGTGTCGGCTTTGCTGTTGGTAGCGGACGCAGGCGCGGCAAGTAGCCATTCTGTTTTCGGCATTGGCATATTATATGTGAGAAGTCAGAAATCAGAAATCAGAAATCAGAAATCAGAATTCTAACTTCCAAATTACAAATTGTCCTTCAAATAATTAGATTGATTAAGTTCTCGCCTTTTAGTTCTGATTTCTGATTTCTGATTTCTGAATCCTTACCTCAAATGTCGAGAAAGTTTTGCAAGATTTTTTTTCCTTCCGGGGTTAAAATTGATTCGGGATGAAATTGTACGCCTTCGATTTTATAAGTTTTATGGCGCAAACCCATAATCAAATTGTCGGGCGAAGCGGCGGAAATTTCCAGACAATCGGGTAGCGATTCGCGCTCGACAATCAGGGAATGATAACGCGCGGCTTGGAAGTTTCCTTTTATTTCCGCAAAAATCGTTCGCCCGTCGTGGCAAACCTCGACCGGCTTGCCGTGAATCGGTTCAGGCGCGCGAACGACTCGCCCGCCGAAAATCTGTCCGATTGCCTGATGTCCGAGACAAACGCCGAGAATCGGAATTTTTTCGGCAAATCTTTCGATAACGGCAAGCGAAATTCCCGCGTCGTCAGGCGTTCCCGGTCCCGGCGAAATTAAAATTCTTTCCGGTTTCAACCTGTTTTCAATTTCCTCAATCGAAACTTCATCGTTGCGCCGCACTTCTATCTTTGCGCCGAGTTCGCCCAAATACTGAACGAGGTTATAAGTAAATGAATCGTAATTATCTATGACAAGAAGCATATTTCTAATGGAAAACTGAAAATGGAAAACGGAAAATTCACAAGTTATCAAATGTCTTTCGTTCCTGACACGGAAAAATAAATGGTAATTGAAATTTGCGAACTTGCAAAACCGATTGTCCTGAAACATCCGGCAAACAAAAAATTATTTACTAATTTTCAAAGACAAACTACTATTGACGCAAGCTATTAAACGGAGAGTCAAAATGCTTTATAAAAAACTTTTTACCTTTTTTCTCTGTCTGGTGTTTGTCGGTCAAACTTTGGCGCAAACCGCGTCGAAAACTGACGTTAAGAAAAGCGATGTCGCGCCTGAATTACAGGAAAAGGCGGTTACTTTATTAAAAAATCTGGCGCGTGATGCCGAGCAGTTTTCCTTGCCGCGCAATCGCATCAATGCGCGAATTGGAATCGCCGGATTGCTCTGGAAACCGGATGAGAAGCAAGCGCGAATTATTTATCAAAACGCGGTGATGGAATTAAATACATTGATAAATCAAATTCCGCCTGAAAATACCGAAACCGAAGAAGAATATACCGAAAGATATACAATCTTAAATGATGTCAGAACATTGCGAAACGATTTGCTTGTCGCTCTCGGCTCGCACGACCCGAAATTTGCGCTGGAAAGTTTGCAGACGCTCAGGCGCAAAAACGAATCCGGCACGAGTTTGTTTGAAGACGACCAATCGCTCGAACTTAAGCTCGCCGCGCATATTGCCGCGCGAGACCCGAAACAAGCCTACGAATTGGCGATGAAAAATCTCGAAAACGGCATCGACGCCAATCTTTTTTCGACGCTTGAAAATCTTTATGAAAAAGACCCTGAACTCGGCACGAAACTGACGCAAGAAGTCGCCGGAAAAATAAAAAGCAAAGCCATAACCGTCGGCTCGGTTAATGAATCTGTGGGAAACGCAATCGTGGTGAACGGTTCGATGTCAAACGTGATGATTAAAAGTAATCAAACGGGGAGTTATACGGTCAACACCTGGGACATTCAATCATTTTTGAATACGGTCAAAAAACTCAACCGGCAAGCCGAAAAAAATAAAGCGAAAGCCGTTTTGAGCGACAACGAAATTAAGGAAATCGTTGACATTCTGGCGCAGAAATACGTTCGGCAGCAACATCTCTCGGTATACGAAGTGGTCAAAATAATGCCGGAAATTACCCGATATTTTCCGGCGCAGGCGACGGCGATTCAGCGCAAAATCGGTCAGGAACAATCCGTGATGCTCGGCAATATGACCGCCGCGCAGAATTTTCAAAACGAAACGGAAGGTCAATCAGCCGACGAAATCACGCAATTTATCGAAAAGAAATCCGTCGCCGAGCGCGATGATTTGTATCACAAAGCGGCTGAAACCGCTTACGCCAACGGCGAAATTGAAGAAGCCAAAAAGTTTCACGACAGAATTAAAACAAAGGGCAAATACGATTATCTCGACAGGATAATCGAGAACGCGATGCCGCTCGCGCTGGCTGAAAAAGGCGAGCTGCGCGAAGTTCGCCGGATGCTCGCCAAACTGAAAACGCCCGAAGAGCGCATCGAAGTCTTGACCGTTCTTGCGGCGAGCATCGCCAAAAAAGGCGATAAAAAATCGGCTTCCGCGCTTGCCGGAGAAGCGCGTTCGCTATATTCAGGCAGAATGAAAAACCGGAAAAATCTGGCTTCCATTTTGCAAATTGCGCAAGCCTACGCCGTTTTTGATGCCGAACAAGGCTTTGCCTTTCTGGAAAATAATATGTCGTTTTTCAACGATGTTATCGCTGCGGGGATTCTTCTCGATGAATTTAACGAAAACGGTTCGGTTGAAAATGAAGAAGTTCGTCTCGATACCGTGCGCGGTGAATCCTACAGAAACTTGTCGAAAGGCGTTGCGCTGATAAAAAATTTGAGTGCCGCCGATTTTGACCGCACGACTTCTTTAGCCGAAAGATTTTCGCGTGCCGAAGTTCGTTTTTACACCCGCTTTCGCATCGCCGAAGCGTTACTCAACCCCGAAGCCGAAAAGGACGAGAAAGAATTTCAATCAAATCTCGTAGACGAACACGAAGGACATTAGAAAAGATTTTCAAGGAATCTATACAATGAAAAAATTAATTTCATCAGCGTTTTTATTGATTTTATTCACCCAAATTGTCTTTTCCCAAACAATCGGAAAAGATAAAAAAGACGAAATCTCACCTGAGCTAAAAAAGGAAGCCGTCGTGTTTTTGCGTGAAACCGCCGCTGACGTAAATACTCTGCGGACGCTCGAAAACCGCATTTCCTTCGCGTCTGAAATAGCAAGTTTGATGTGGCTTAACGATGAAAAGGAAGCGCGGGCGATGTTTCAAACGATTATCAACGACTTTCGCCAACTCCTGACGCAGTATAACGCGCAAGCGATTGCGTCGGGGATTGCCGTCGATACGGATGAACACGCTCCTTTCGTGTCGCCCGCGAGAAGTGACATTTCGAGAAAGTTTTTCAAAGCATCGAACGTTCGCCAACAAATTGCGACGAGTTTAGCGGAAAACGACGCGCAGCTTGCCTTCGATTTTCTGACCGACACCGCGCAAACCATTACCGCTCCGGTTTTTCGCAAACAAATAGAACAGAGCGACGTTTATTTTCAAACGCGGCTGCTCGTTCAAATGGTTGCTCAAAATCCTGACGCAGCCTTGAAATACGGGCGCACAAGTTTGGCGAAAGGTTTTACTTACGAACACATCAATCTTTTGAAAAAAATATACGCCAAAGACGCGGAAAAAGGAGCGTCTTTCGGTGAAGATGTCTTGCAGAAGCTGAAATCAAGCGGCGTAACTTCTGAAAGTTCTTTTTACTTCACAATGGTTTTAAATTTAGGCGTTGAAAATCTCAAAAAAACAAAAGAAACTTCCGGCAAAACGCCGATGTTCAGCGAACAATCTCTGCGCGGTTTAGCAGAAATCGTCGCTCAGGAAATGTTAAAACGAAAGACGACGACCGAATATAACGGGATAGACACGCTAAATTTAATCGAACAGGTTTTGCCTGAACGCGCCGCGCAAATTCGTCAAATCGCCAGCAGTAAATCCAGCAACCGTTCATCGTCGCCTCCGACTGTAAATGCTCAACGCAAATTTGATATGGAAAAGCAAATAATGGAAAGCCTACCGAATCTCGGCGCGAAACAGCTTTCCAAAGAAGAACGACAAAAAGTTGTCGGACAAGCCAGAAAAATTATCGCGGGCATCAAAGAGCCAACCGCGAAATTATTTGCTTTGAGTGCTTTGGCATCGCAAGTCGCCGCAAGCGATAAAGAACTTGCCGTGCAGATTATGGATGAAGCCAAAGGTTCGGTAAATTTGCAGCCGAAGAATTATCTGGATTTTATGCAGATTTGGCTGCTTGCCGGCGGCTACGCGCAAGTGGATGCCGACAAAGCGTTTCCCGTTTTGGAAGATGCTATCTTTCGCATTAACGACACGATTTCCGCCGCCGTTAAAATTGCCGAGTTTATGGATACGGGCAATGAAATTATTGAAGACGGCGAAGTCCAAATCGGAAATTTCGGCGGCGGAATGACGCGCGAATTGCTGCGCGGTTTAGGCGCAACCGACGCGACGATTCGCAGCCTTGCCAAAGCCGATTTTACCAGAACAAAGGCTTTGACCAATAAATTCGACCGTCCCGAAGCCCGCATTCTGGCAAAGATGCTGGTCTTGCGCGGCATTTTCGGGGAAAAGAAAGAGATTGAAGGAAATTAAAGTTTTATAAAAATTTTCCCCGCAGAGGCGCAGAGGTTACGCAGAGAATCACCGAGAAAGATTATTCTGCCTCTCAGCGATTCTCAGCGCGAACTCTGCGTCTCTGCGGGGAAAAAACCGTCAGCTATAAGTTAATTAACCTAGACCCGTTCCCGTCAGCCAATGTCCGCCGTCAACGACGAGCGTTACGCCGTTGATGTAGCTTGCCGCGTCGGAACACAGAAAAACCGCTGCGTTTTCGATGTCTTTGATACGCCCGAATCTTTGCAGAGGAATTTTCTTCGCCATTTTTTCCTTTAACTCTTCGGGCAAAAGCCGTTTCAATCCTTCAGTATCTTCAATCGGACCCGGCGCGATGCCGTTGACGCGAATGCCGTGTCTGCCCCATTCGACCGCCAGATTTCTCGTTATCGCGTCAACACCGGCTTTCGCCGCCGAAACGTGAATCTGCATAATCGTCGCCGAATAATGAAGCGTCGCGCTGATATTCAAAATCTGCCCTTTGCTTTTTTCGAGTTCCGCGAACGCCGCGCGGCAGACGTTAAATGTTCCTTTCGTGTCAATATCAACAACCGTTCCGAAACCGTTCGGCGAAAGCTCTTCGGCTTTGCACAAAAAATTTCCCGCCGCGCCGTTGACGACAATATCAATCTTACCGAATTGTTTGACCGTTTCGGCAATCGCGTTTTCAACCGCTGCGAAGTCGCGCACGTCAGCCGCCACCGCCAAACATTCGCCGCCACTTTCGCGGATTAAATTCGCCGCCGGTTCGAGATTTTCAATCTTTCTGGAAGTGATTGCGATTTTTGCGCCCGATTCCGCCAGAGCGCGCGCTACGCCGCCGGTGATTCCCGTTCCGCCGCCTGTTACAAACGCGACTTTGCCTTGTAAAATGTTATCTGCGAAAATTTTATTCATAATGCGAGAGATTCTAACATAAAACTTTAACCGCCGAGACGCGGAGACGCGGAGATTTTTAGAACAAGAAAAGGACAAAATGAAAAAAATAAAGTGGCGAAAATTCTATGTCTTGTTTTCTCTGAGTCTCTGCGTTTCGGCGGTAAATCTTTCCTGTAAAACCCAATCAATTGATTTGCGAACTCTCGCGCCTGCGGAGACGCTGGTTTATCTTGAAACAAATGATTTAGCAAAGACACTAAATTCTTTGACCGAAAGCAAAGTGTTTCAAGAACTCGCAACCGACAAACCGGATTTTTCCGCCGCCCGAAATGTCCAAATTGCAGTTGCCGTTACCGGATTTGAAACGTCGGAAAAGCAAATCACAAACGAAAATTCGATTTTAAGTTTCAAGCCGCACTTTGTGGCGATTGCAGAAACTCACGCCTGGCAATGGCAAACCGTTTCGCTGGTCGAAAACCAATTGAACAACTTTGTCAGGGATTCTTACGGCGAAGATGTGAAATTTGAGAAAAGCAGCAAAAACGGCGGAAAATGGTTTGTCTGGACGGCGAAAGACGAACGAAAAGTTTTCGCCTTTGTCCAAAACAGCCAAATTTTCTTCGGCAATGACGCGGCGGCAATCGAAAAATGCCTGGCGGTCAAACGCGGCGAAGCCGATAATTTGACGAAGAACGAATCCTTCGTGCGAGCCTCTGCCGCAAATGCCGAAAATCTGCTGGCTTTCGGCTACGTTTCGCCCGAAGGCATCGCGCAGATTGCCAATGTTGCGGGCGTTTCAACGGCAATCGAAGCTACCGAAGAAGACGCGGGAAGAAGTTTTATCGCGCAGATTTTGCCGCAGATTGTGCGAAATACGACAAAAGAAATTGTCTGGACGGCAAGTAAAAGCGAACAGGGAATTGAGGACAGTATTTTTGTTTCTTTGAACGCGGAAACAACTTCAGTATTCAAAGAAACACTGACATCAAATTCGGAAATTCAAACAGTTTCGGCGGAGTTTTTGCCGTCCGACGTTTTTTCCGCAACTCGTTATAATTTGAAAAATTCGCTGGTCGCCTGGCGTAGTCTGCTTTTAGTAACGGCAAAAAATACCGACGCTTTGAGCGGAAAAATTCTTGTGCAATTCTCTAACAGTCTGCTTGAACCTTACGGTGTAACGGACGCGGAAACTTTTTTGAGTGCAGTTGATTCGGAAATTTTAACGGCACAATTCGATGCGGACGGCGAAAAATCAATCGCAATCGTGACGGTTAAAGACGCGGAAAACTTAAAAAAATCAATCTCGCCTGAAATAAATTTCAAAACGCCGCCCGAAAAGCAGGGAAACATTGACGTTTGGCAATCGGAAGACAAACAAATCGCGGCGGCTTTTGTTGCAAACAAATTGATTTTGGGCGCAAGTGAAATGGTTTCAAAATGTCTGCAAGCAAAACAAAGCGGACAAAATTTTACAAAAAATCTGATGTTTCAAAGATTTAAGGAAAATAAATCTGTTGCCGTTACTTTTGCCAAAGACATTGATTCGGCGGAAAAAATTGTCGAAGTTTTAGGAAATGCGAAAGAAAATAAAAGCGCAATTACAGCTTATATAACTGAAACACGTTTCACCGAAAAGGGAATCGAACGCAAAACCGTTTCGGCTTTCGGTTTGCTTGGAACTATTTTGGAACAATTGAAAGAATGAGCCGGAAAAACCTGTGTCGTCTGAACAAAGCGAAATTATCTGCTAGACTGGAAAACTATTTAAAGGATTGGGTAAATCGAATAATTTCTATACTGAAAACTCATATAAAAAATGTTTATTGACCGCGTAAAAATTCGTGTGATGTCGGGCAAAGGCGGCGAAGGCGTAACCGCGTTTCGGCGCGAGAAATTCATTCCGCGCGGCGGACCATCGGGCGGCGACGGCGGCAAAGGCGGCGATGTCTGGCTGGAAGCGGACGAGAGCGTGAACACTTTGCTGCATCTGCGCTACAACCCGGAACACAAAGCCGACCGCGGCGGACACGGCGAAGGCTCGAACCGTCACGGCAAAGACAGCCCGGACGTAATCGTTAAAGTTCCCGTCGGAACGCAGGTTTTCGATGCGGAAACGGAAGAACTGCTTTTTGATTTTACCGAAATCGGACAGCGTTACCGGGCGGCGAAAGGCGGCAAGGGCGGCTGGGGAAATCAGCATTTCGCGACTTCGACAAACCGCGCACCGCGCTACCATTACGCAGGCAGAACGGGCGAAGAACGCGAATTACAGCTTGAATTAAAACTGATTGCCGATGTCGGATTAGTCGGTTTTCCGAACGCGGGAAAATCAACTTTGATTTCAGTGATTTCCGCCGCCAAACCGAAAATTGCCGATTATCCTTTTACCACCTTAGAACCGAATTTGGGCGTGGTTGATTTGGGCGATTATAAAACATTCGTCGTCGCGGATATTCCCGGTCTTATCGAAGGCGCGTCCGAAGGCGCGGGACTCGGCGACCGATTTTTGCGCCACGTCGAACGCACGAAATTGATGCTGCATCTGGTTGACGTTTCTTCGATTTCCGGGCGCGACGCGAGCGAAGATTACAAAATTATCAACCGTGAGCTGGCAAATTATAATCAGGAATTAGCACAGCGTCCGCAAATTGTCGTGGCGACGAAACTCGATGCTTTGGATGAACCCGAACGCCTGGAAAACCTGCGCGAACTCGCGGAAAAAGACGGCAAACCCTTTCTGCAAATTTCCGCCGTGACAAATTTGGGGACGCGCGAGCTTGTAAATTTTGTGGCGCAAAAATTAGATGAAATAGCCAGAGACAAGGCTGAACTCATTGAAATTTATGAGGAAGAATAGCTGCAAAAAAGCGCAAAAAACACAGAAAAGAAATTATTGTCCACAGATAAACACAGATGAATACAGACAAATCAAAGGACTTTTATAAATCAAATAAATTTTGTGTGTAATAAATTTTTGTGTTTCTTGCGCCTTTTTGCGGCTAATAATTCTTCTTTGATTTCTCTGTGAACTCTGTGGCGGAAATGAAAAAAATTGCATTTTACGGAGGCTCGTTCGACCCGCTTCACAACGGGCATTTGACGATTGCGCGGAGATTGACCGAATTGTTTGCTTTTGACGAGTTCATTTTCGTTCCCGCTTTTCACGCGCCGCACAAGAAAAGGAAAAAGCCGACTTCCGCGTTTCATCGGTTTTCGATGCTGTGTCTGGCGACGGAAAGCGAACCAAAATCAAAAGTTTCGATTATCGAACTCGACGCGCCTGAAAAGCCTTTTACTTTTGAAACTCAGACGAAATTGAAGAACGATTTGATTGGCGCGGAGATTTTCTTTGTTATCGGCGCGGATTCGTGGGCTGAAATTGACACCTGGCGCGAGTGGGGAAAAGTTTTGACGCTGACAAATATAATTGTCGTTACTCGTCCCGATTACGACATCGGTTTTTCGCACGTTACTGAGGAAATTCGGCACAGAATCGTTGATTTGCGGAAAGAAGAATTACAAATTACGAGTTACAAATTACGAGAGACCGAAGACCAAAGACCAAAGACCAAAGACCAAAAGATTTACATCACCGATGCTGTCAATCTTGACGTTTCGGCGACGGAAATTCGCCGAAAGATTCGCGCGGGCGAAAAAGATTGGCGAGAACTTGTGCCGCCGGAGATTGCAAAATACATCGAAAAATACGAACTTTACATTTAACATTCGGCATTTATCATTTATCATCTATCATTCATCGTTTATCAAAAGTAAATTTTAGCCGACAGCAAATGATAGACGTTCAAAAATAAATGAAATTATGGAAGAATTAACCAAAGAAAAATCTCTGCAGCGTGAAAACTCAGAATCAATTTTGATAGTCGAAACACAAACGCCTTTTGCCGATTTGGATGAAGAAGTAAAACTTGCCATTATCTGTGCCGGTGAAAAGAAAGCGTTCGGGATCGTCGCGCTCGATTTGCGCGAAGTTACGAGCTTTGCGGAGTTTTTTATCATTGCCAGCGGCGCGAACACGCGACAGGTGCAAGCCATTTCCGACGAGATAAACGAGCAGCTCAAACTGCAGCTAAACTCGCGTCCGATTCGGATTGAAGGTTACGCTTCAGGCGAATGGGTTCTTCTCGATTACGGCGATTTTATCATTCATATTTTTGAGCAAAAGGCGCGTGAGTTTTACGATTTGGAAAGATTGTGGCGCGACGCGAAAAAAGTTGAATTACCAAGCGCAAGTGAATCGTAAATCGTAAATCGAAAATAGTTAAATACCACGCTTTATCAATTCACGATTCACGATTTACTATTTACCGACATGCATTTTCGTTTTGTTTGGATTGGCAAAACAAGAGATAAAAATTGGCGGGCGTTGCAGGCGGAATACTTGCAGCGTCTTTCACATTTTGTAAAGGTCGAGTTGATTGAAATAAAAGACACTTCAACTCACGACGCGAAAGAAGTTGAAAGCAAACGCATTTTGGAAAAAGTGAATCAAAGCAACTTCGTCTGTGTTTTAGATGTTAAGGGACGCTCGGTTTCGTCACACGAATTGGCGGGGAAAATTGAGAGTTGGCAAAATCGAGGTCTGAAAGAGATTGCTTTTGTCATCGGCGGCGCGGAAGGCGTAACGCCTGAGGTTGTCGAAAAGGCGGACTTTAGTTTATCTTTATCAGGTTTTACTTTAACGCACGAAGCGGCGCGGGTGATTTTAATCGAACAGCTTTATCGTGC